>WLWD01002901.1_pt1 | contig 53316 bp, 41 predicted proteins | sample 6712731 | NCBI WGS metagenome assembly WLWD01 (sample SAMN12718690, study PRJNA576275) | sponge metagenome | isolation source: marine sponge | host: Mycale hentscheli | place: New Zealand: South Island, Marlborough, Capsize Point | collected 2014-11-01
CCCCCCCCAATGGCATATGAATAACTACTAGTTGTGATGTTGTGGCTGAAGCTAATGAAAAGAAAGCTCATTACCAACTACCTGAAGTAGAACACTGAAGTCAAAGAGCATTTACATTTTGGCGCACTGAAGAGAAGTCAGCTGCTCTTTAGAGACTCATAGAATAATTGTATGTTGGATATAATTAAATTAATGAGTTCACACCAGCACCAGATCAAGTAAGTTAGGTATTCAACAGATTTTCCTCTGGTCAAGTGTGACTTTTAACAAAATATTTCTTCCTCCAAATGGTGGATTTGTGTGAATCTACTACAAAGGAAGTAAGACAGAAGAGAACTCCAACTCTCTCACCACACTTACTCCAACTCTCTCACCACACTGACTCCAACTCTCTCACCACACTGACTCCAACTCTCTCACCACACTTACTCCAACTCTCTCACTACACTTACTCCAACTCTCTCACTACACTTACTCCAATTAACTAAGTATGACATTTCATTGCACAGACACTTACAAAGTGCGAATAAATGCCACATTCATGCATATACGCACACACACACACACATTTCTTGTTATTCTAATATATTGGTTATATCTAGCCAACAGAATCCCTCAGTCTGGACACAGTGCTACCATTACCGGAACTAAAGCCAATGACCCCATAGGCCACCCTGTCAATACTATGGACTATATATACTATAGATTGTCAATATTATCAATATTACATGCTGGAAGTAATATACGTAGGCAGTCCATCACTCTTTCAAAAACTACATCAGACACTGGCTACCACCTCTACACTGAAACGAGAAAAATACACGCTATAATTGCCATAGTGATAGAAAAATCCAATTAACCACTAACAAGTGATTAACCACTAACAAGTGATCAGAGGCCCAAAGTGCAATACTGTAATCACACAAAAAGAATCACAGCAATGGATAGTGAGTGAGCAGTAAACACAAATAGTTCAGAGCCTGTCGTCAGCGCCGTATATCTGCTAAATAGAGTCTCTACAACACACAGGAAGTATAGCACACCAGAATTCTCTTTGGATCAAGCTAAATAAAAAATAAAATTAAAAAATACAAGGGCTTCTCAAGTAGCACCAACATTGCAAGGGATTTGACCCCATATGGGCTCTATTTAGAGACCTCTACACTGTGTACTGGCCTTTCTATAAGAGTTAGTTAAATAATGAAATAAAAAAGATGAACAGGATGTGGATTTTATCAACACGATTGGTTGTATGCCCTTTAACGCAGATTTGAAAACTGCAGCACACCAAACATGGAGGGACACTTCATGTATGTACACATGTGCTCACCAAAATGATAACATATGCAGTAAACCATCTATCTCTACTGCAGCCTACGATAGCCTACGATACAACTCCTGCAATCTCTACTCTTGTACAGTAAGATATGTAAATACTTCCCAATGTGCCCATGACTTGAGGTTTTGATATACTAAGCCTACTCGGACTTCTGTAAGACCCGACCATTCTATACTATCCATAGTTATGTGTCTAGTCAACAACTCCCCTACAGTATCTGTGATCCCCATCAGAAGAAATACCCTCTAATCAACATCCAATCACGCCCTGAGGGACTAGGATTACCTCCCTCCTTCAAGACTTTCCCACCACTCCCCCTTGTTGTCCACCATTAGACAACTTGTATATCCTTTCACTTCTAGTTGAACTGGAACGACAAGGAAGGAGACTTCATTCAAGCTATGTGCATTGGAGCAGGTCACAGGGGAGTTCATGCGATCTTCTTCAACTCTTTCTTAGAGTTGCGTATTGATATCTGATACCAATTAATAGGAATCAGGTATCGAGTTATGAATCTGGAAATCATTTACATCTGGATACATCCCTACATACATTCTATCAGGAATGAATATCGTTGAAATTTGGTAGATTTCCTGAGATATGCCCATCATCAACAAGCTTGTAAACCTGACATTGGCTCACTACAGAACTACAATCCATTATTGTACCAACTGCCAAAAACATCACCAGGTTGAAATGTTCAGCTAGCAGTACTATATACTATATGGTAGATTATGTGTTTGTATGATGTATCTTTTGTTGTTGTTGTTGTCTTCACTAACCAAGCACTGAGGTAACACTTGTGCAGCTGATACTAATTTATTGGTCTATCAAATGTATAGCAATCCATAAAAATACAATTGAAAATTGAAAACCAATATTGAAGCACCAAGTTTGCCACAAACCACACTTTCAGAGGTACTGCAGGCTTTTGGCTTGTGAGGACCACTTATTAGCCACAAATTGAAGGGTTCAAGTGGAATACCCAACAAGGAAGAGGATAGCTATAAACCCCCCCAAGGGGAATCAATTCATATCCTATAAGAATTAAGGCTAAGTTCATACATTTCATAGTGACCTAGCTGAAGATATTGAGTAGAACTAGAATCAATAACACCAGGAGACATGGACAATAAATCATAGCCTAACCCAACAGAACTGATCTCCTTTCACAGTTAAAATGACCACTTATGCCCACCACATCCCAGAAATAAAATACACAGACACTCGCACATAAGAGTGTTACAATTGTTGCTTTCAGAAATTACTAACCTTACTCTGTTACACCCTTACTCTGTTACACCCTTACTCTGTCACACCCTTACTGTTACACCCTTACTTTGTCACACCCTAACTCTGTAACACCCTAACTCTGTTACACTCTTACTCTGTTACACCCTTACTTAACCACACCTTAACTATGTCCCATCCCATTATAAAAGGACATGTATCACTACCCTAACTTCCATCTCCACCCACATTTTTAACAACACCAGTGAGCGAGAACGCCACGGAAACTAGGACACTAGGACAGTCGATGCCAGAAAGAAATTGAGAGAGGAACTCAATTAAAAGAGGAACACAAATTAAGAGGACAAGTTGTGATGCAATTATATTTGACTCACCTTAGCAGCCAGTGTATTAATTCAAATGATGCGCACGCACGCACGCACACATACACACACATCACATTCATGCGCATGTGCCCCCTGCATGTACTTGCTTGTATAATTACGGACACTTTGCCTTCCTTACAGGTCACTGTGACGCCATTGTCACTTAGTTCCCTATCTCCTAACAGGAGGTGTGTAGTCTCTCCCACCATAACCTACATAGCTGTTCCGCCAGTGATTTCACAGTTCACCCTTGAGTTTAGACTGTTGAGGAATGAATGGAGGTCAAGGTGAGAGGCAAGTCAGAGAAGAAAGAAGGTGTTGAAGTATGAGAAATGAAGTATAGTCTGAACAGTGTGATAAAGCCTCAGAAGAACTGGAGATAACAAGTGTCGAAAGTAAAGTAGGAAGCCATTGTACCTGCAGAAAGTCAGAGAAGAAATAAGGTGTTGAAGTATGAGAAATGAAGTATAGTCTGAACAGTGTGATAAATGAAGTATAGTCTGAACAGTGTGATAAATGAAGTATAGTCTGAACAGTGTGATAAATGGAGTATAGTCTGAACAGTGTGATAAATGGAGTATAGTCTGAACAGTGTGATAAATGAAGTATAGTCTGAACAGTGTGATAAATGGAGTATAGTCTGAACAGTGTGATAAATGGAGTATAGTCTGAACAGTGTGATAAATGCAGTATAGTCTGAACAGTGTGATAAATGGAGTATAGTCTGAACAGTGTGATAAATGAAGCATAGTCTGAACAGTGTGATAAATGAAGCATAGTCTGAACAGTGTGATAAATGGAGTATAGTCTGAACAGTGTGATAAATGGAGCATAGTCTGAACAGTGTGATAAATGGAGCATAGTCTGAACAGTGTGATAAATGGAGTATAGTCTGAACAGTGTGATAAATGGAGTATAGTCTGAACAGTGTGATAAATGGAGTATAGTCTGAACAGTGTGATAAATGGAGTATAGTCTGAACAGTGTGATAAATGGAGTATAGTCTGAACAGTGTGATAAATGGAGTATAGTCTGAACAGTGTGATAAATGGAGTATAGTCTGAACAGTGTGATAAATGGAGTATAGTCTGAACAGTGTGATAAATGGAGTATAGTCTGAAACCGTGTGATAAATGGGATAGTCTGAACAGTGTGATAAATGGAGTATAGTCTGAACAGTGTGATAAATGGAGTATAGTCTGAACAGTGTGATAAATGGAAGTATAGTCTGAACAGTGTGATAAATGGAGTATAGTCTGAACAGTGTGATAAATGGAGTATAGTCTGAACAGTGTGATAAATGAAGTATAGTCTGAACAGTGTGATAAATGAAGTATAGTCTGAACAGTGTGATAAATGGAGTATAGTCTGAACAGTGTGATAAATGGAGTATAGTCTGAACAGTGTGATAAATGAAGTATAGTCTGAACAGTGTGATAAATACAGTGTGATAAATGGAGTATAGTCTGAACAGTGTGATAAATGGAGTATAGTCTGAACAGTGTGATAAATGAAGTATAGTCTGAACAGTGTGATAAATGAAGTATAGTCTGAACAGTGTGATAAATGAAGTAGTCTGAACAGTGTGATAAAGCCTCAGAAGAACTGGAGATAACAAGTGTCGAAAGTAAAAGAGGAAGCCATTGCACCTGCAGAAAGTCGGAGAAGAAAGAGAAGGTGTTGAGGTGTGAGAAATGGAGTATAGTCTGAACAATGTGATAAAGCCTCAGAAGAACTGGAGATAACAAGTGTCGAAAGTAAAAGAGGAAGCCATTGCACCTGCAGAAAGTCGGAGAAGAAAGAGAAGGTGTTGAGGTGTAAGAAATGGAGTATAGTCTGAACAGTGTGATAAAGCCTCAGAAGAACTGGAGATAACAAGTGTCGAAAGTAAAGGAGAAAGCCGTTGCACCTGCAGAAAGGAGCTGTCCAGTGGACCACGTGTAAGAGAGTGTAAGAGATGGTTAGACAGTAGAGGAGGATTGAGAGTGCACTGATATCGATAGCCATCCAGGATGATAGTCACTCGGCAGAAGGATACACTCTTAATGCTTGCAGCACTGAGACCCGGCACATGTGACCATTGGTTACAGGTTACACATACCAGTAGGAATGATCAATAAAGATTTGATCACATATCCAGTCAATAGACCACACACAGCACAGTACCATAGACCACACCCAGTACTCAATAATTAGATATCTAATGGGCAATCATTATTAATGCAATTGGCTAATAACCAGCAAACCAATAGAAAGAGACTAAGAGAGTGGGCATGACTGTGCCAAAACAATAATGGCAGGCAATTTAACCCCATAAGTGCCTAGTTGTCATGGTGACTACCCACCTGCAGATAAACGTGCAAAACTATGATTTCTGTGGAATCATTTCACACCACATTACTTAAACACTTGAACACGAGTACAAGAAAAGTACCTCCATGTTGATTTTAACCAGCTAAGTACGAATGTCCCCTAGACAAAACTGCGCAAAACAAAAAACACAAAACAATGTTGTCTTGTTGTTGGTGATGTTGCTGCATTCAATGTTGTCTTGTTGTTGTTGATGTTGCTGCATTCAATGTTGTCTTGTTGTTGGTGATGTTGCTGCATTCAATGTTGTCTTGTTGTTGGTGATGTTGCTGCATTCAATGTTGTCTTGTTGTTGTGATGTTGCTGCATTCAATGTTGTCTTGTTGTTGGTGATGTTGCTGCATTCAATGTTGTCTTGTTGTTGTTGATGTTGCTGCATTCAATGTTGTCTTGTTGTTGGTGATGTTGCTGCATTCAATGTTGTCTTGTTGTTGTTGATGTTGCTGCATTCAATGTTGTCTTGTTGTTGGTGATGTTGCTGCATTCAATGTTGTCTTGTTGTTGGTGATGTTGCTGCATTCAATGTTGTCTTGTTGTTGGTGATGTTGCTGCATTCAATGTTGTCTTGTTGTTGGTGATGTTGCTGCATTCAATGTTGTCTTGTTGTTGTTGATGTTGCTGCATTCAATGTTGTCTTGTTGTTGGTGATGTTGCTGCATTCAATGTTGTCTTGTTGTTGGTGATGTTGCTGCATTCAATGTTGTCTTGTTGTTGGTGATGTTGCTGCATTCAATGTTGTCTTGTTGTTGGTGATGTTGCTGCATTCAATATAAATAGATGAATGTATACATATTTTTAACACAACCTCATGTACACCTCTCTCTTCCTTCTCTCTCTCTCTCTCTCTACACACACATGTGGCAGGCCTGACTTCATCTATAGTTCCCTCCCCTACTGAGCTCTGGTCTCACTACAGGTTTGCATCATTAACTCTTCAATGTCCCTTTACAACATGTCACCCAGTGAATACCATTTGACCCCACCCTGAGAGGTGAAGGTTCAATTAACTACGGTCCTTGGAAAATAAACAAACATTGAATGAATATAATTGTAACAAAAGAAGCACATCTTCTCATGCACATCTGCACTGGCCAATTCCCAATACAACAAACTAACTTCTAACTTCATATTGGATTTCAACCCTCCCTTAGAGGGGGGGAAACGGAGAGAATAGGTACATTTCAACACATCCTAAAAGCTATAAGGTAAAGTTCATAAAACATCACCTGTATTATAGCTATAAGGTACAGTACAAACAGAATCACACTGCTGAAATAAACCCTTTACCAGATGTATGGGAAATGTAGTATGAATGTAATGTGATAAAACCACGAGATCGATAAAGCTGGTCAGGGCCATATTAAATAACATGTGCTGTCTTAAACTCAGTAGTGAGCTATTTGGAGGGTTCTCTTTGTGCAGCAGCTTTATTTAATTTGAATAGAAGGAGCTAGAGGACAAATGGCATGCCAGGGATTCTCCTTTTCACACCCGGATCTCCGGAAAGAATTCAGAATGTAGTAAACGAGGCCACAGATTTCTCTGTGGAGAATAGACCTCTACATTTTACATAACACATGCTAATAACATTTAGCTAAAGATTTATGATCTTATTCACACAATGCAGCACCTGTGCATACATGTCCATATACTAGTGATGTGCTTGAGTACAAAGGACAAGCAAGCCTGTGCACAAACAAAACAATTCAAAAGAAGCTATAAGTCCATTTCTAAAAGTATAAGTACATAGCCGTTGTGACCATTATATACTTTAGCTAACAAATACGGAACTACTTTCTTACCTCAATTCCTCGAGTACTGGTATTTTCTGTAGTCTCTGACTATCTGAATTAACAGTAACTTTTGACAACAAACACTCGCCGGTACTAAAAAAAAAAGGCCAGTTTGTTTTAATTACATCTGGTAAAGGATTTCAATACCATAGTAACCATTTGCCATAACATTTTGCGACTTCAAAAAAACAAGAAGTTCTAAAGAATTACTGCACAGAGTTGAGCCTAACAGTAAGTTTTAAGACCTAAGTGCATCTTGTATCATTCAGAAACAACCTAATACGAAGGGGTAAACAATTAATCTCCTTGAATGATACGGGATCGCTAAACGAGAGATTCTGTTTAGTGGAGGTATGGGAAGGGGTAGACCACGAAGCAAACACAAAAATGCAAGGGTCAAAGTACAAAATGACAAACGTACGTCCACACACATATATAAACTATCCCCGATTTTCAATTGTGTTACCCCTGAGAGTGTCTCCCTCCCTCGCTCGCCAACTACACAATTCATACTGCATTCTACTGAAACTACAAATACCATGCACACTAACTGTGTGTGTGCCATGTGTGTGCAAGTAAACATGCTACAGTGCCAGATATGTCCTCTCACACACACACACACACACACACACACTCTCACACACACACACACACACACACACTTACACACACACACACACACTCACACACGCATACGCACATATGCATGCACAATTATGCACACACGTGCACATTCACAAGCTTGTTTAATCCTGCCTGACCAGGTAGCTATATTTCATAATGATAGTTGTCATTAGTTACACATTCTGGTAGCCAGGAACAATTGACACATGCAACCTGGACACGTATCAAAATACACATTTCACCAGCACACACATGCACACACATACCTACACATCACATGCACGCACATACCTACTCAAAACTACACAGAGCTGTCGGTCCACGAATCACCTTTCACAAACAAGAAACCATTAAACTATGGGGAAAACCTAAGGATTCTGTAAGCTAAAGAAAACTAGATTCACCAAGGGTAACAACCAGTAGCAACCTGTCATTACCAAGATGATACAAGATCATCGCTTGAGAGGTCTCTACAACGATGAAGAAAAAGGAACTGCAACTAGATGTTTGATGGACACCGTGAAGTGATTTATACAGTATTGACAGAAACATTCCACTTAACTGACTCAATATAAAAGGGAACTTCTTCTCTGATAATTTAATATACCATTACTGTAGTTCCAGTTGGCACTAAATTAACTATGTTCACAAACTGTTCGTAATTAAATTAAAATGTAGCGTTGTTATATCAAAATCCCCACAGCACAAAGTTACCAAGCTCTAGTATTTTAGTTGTACCTGATTCATTTTAACAAAACTAAGGCTAAAATAACTCGCTCTAATCTACAGATTACATCTTCCAGCCCTAAGCCATAAGTCAAGACATTGACAAGATGTTCTGACAACATATGCTATAAATGGCGGCCCATTCAACACAGGGCAGTTGCCTTGTCACAGGACTTCACAAAATTAAAAAAATGAACATGACAATTTCATAGACTACAGATCAGAGGATCGGCTTTAGTTTCGTAACACACAATCGATGTACACACATATGCACACACATATGAACATGAACATATACACACTGACTCACACATGCTCCCTTGAAAACTCACACTGCTAATAACTAAACACACCCACTACTAAACCCTGGTTACTAATGGTCACCACACTAATAGCAAATAAACATGTTTTGTTCAGCATAATATCAACGCTGATACCTTGCTCGGTTTAATTAGGCTTCCTGCATGAAATTATAATAATATTTACTAAACGCACAGAGGATGGATACAGCCACAAGTTGGCAGGATAAATCTTACGGGTCAATTTGCTCTGAGTGTATACACACACAATATGACCGTAACAGTTATTACTAACAAATTATTGTCAAAACCACTGGAGTTCTCACCAGTGAATTTCAACTGAAAGAAAAGATGATAGAAACAAGTAGTTGACAAAACCAAATGGACAGAAGATTCAGTCAATAGATAATGTATGTCAATTAAGACCCTCACAGTCTTTAGACACTTCATTCATCTTTTTCCACATTCTGTGGTGGCTCACCACTGGGAAGAACTGTCCAACCTCACTCACTTTCTTACCTGAACAATGATGGGTAAAAACACTGAGCCTATCTCCACCCACTTGAGCTGGTAAATAGATACGTCTTCTCCAGTTTCACTTGCTTGGGCCATCACTTGCGAGGCTATCACAGCGTTCGTGCCCTGTCCACAGCAAGGATACGAGTCTTTACACTCCTACAAAATCTCTAGCTACTCTCATGCGAATAAAATTAGAAAAGAATCTGGACTTACAGTAGACCCTCCTTTAGTTTCATCGCTTTTAACGTCTCCGGAACCTTCAACTGTGGCACAATCTTCTCCACTATCAGCCATATTAACTGTTTTAACAATAACAGAAACTTCACTATCGCTGAATCAGCACTTAAGGCTTGACGTCACTTTACCCATAAATACTACGCCCACCGCCCGCCCACTCTTGTCGACGCCTTACCTTGTGCAATCGTTGCTGTATGTAAACCACTACTACCAGATGGAAGAGGAAGCTACACAAACCCCCGCTATTGCAGGAAAGGGGGGTCCGGGGGCTGGAGCGCCCCATAATTTTTTGGGGCACAATCCAAAAATTTGATTTTTCCCATTAACACCTGTAAACTACAAACACATACACTTTGAGCCAACCCATACCAAAACATCTTCCTACACCACTGTATTGGTCCGCTATGCAGTAAGTAGAAAATACCCAAGTCTCTTACTCATGACAACTCTATGTAGCATTGACTGTTAATGTTTGTTACACTACATAACTGATAGCTGTTCAAACCACTGTCATCTTCGAAGAGATATTGGAATGGGGCATGCATCAGAAGTCGGCAATAATAGTCACTCTAGTGTTGAACAACTTGAGCCGCTTTAAATATGGAGCTCAGTACCAGTGAATGACAGCAGTTAAATCACCTGCAAAGAAATTCATAATCATCATCATTCGTCATTTCAATCATTAAGCCCAACTACTATTCTCTTTAGCATTGGCTATGGTCATTTGTTTGCCATAGACAACATATCCCATAATATTAGGCCAAATACAGTTTGGAATTAGATATTATATAGCTAAAAACTCTCCCAATTCTAAATGGCTATAGCTATACCATGCCAATCATCACGACAGTGCCAAGCTTTATTATGTATGTATATAGGTATGTGAATACAAAAGTACTCTGTCTTTCACTCTTTAGCTAGCTAGCTGTTACAGCGAGATCACAGTTCAAATCACAATTCTCTTTAGGCCAGGAAGCTATTTTTGATTGGTCAGGCCGTACAATGCGTTTGTTCAAGTATCAGCTTTATTTATGGTCTTGATATTTTACTATTATGTTTCAACGCCATTTAGCTAAATCAGTAATTACAACAAAAAAAATTGAATAACTAGCTACTCAGGGGGGAAAAAACCAAAAAAACAAGTGAAGTTTATTTCTTCAGTGCATCAGCTGGCTACTGCTGGTTTAATGTCAATTACACCTTCTTCAGAGCTAATCCCTTCTACTATAAAGAGACTCTCAATGTGTCATGCATACACTCAGCCCCATCCATTTATTTGATTTTTATATCACCCACGCATAGTTACCTGCTGGAGACCATGCATGCTCCGTGAAGGATAACGTGGGTGAAGTGTTGGAGAGATGATTTGAAATGAATTGGACGAACTGTCTAGCTAATAAGTCGTCCTAGCTAACCTCGGTTTTACCTCTTACTACTTGGCGCTCCATTGTGTAGGAGGCTAGTCCTATAACCCCCCACACCACGGGAGACTCCCACTGGTCTTATAAATGGATAATCTCTACTTTCCTGAGCGTGCAGCTTTCCTAGCATTCTGGAAAAGTAATAAGGCATTACGTATTTTACTCATGCGTGTGAACACCGGAGACTCCCACTGGTCTTATAATGGGTATAATCTCTACTTTCCTGAGAGCATGCTTAGCATTCTGGAAAAGTAATAAGGCATTAGCTATGTACTTTACTCATGCGTGTGAAATCTACATTTTTTTTAATAATGTGTTGTATCTTGATCAGTTCTATGGCACTAATAAATTCCATACCAAGACTTCTGCTTATACCTGACTTAAAGGCCAATAACAAACTACTTCTGTTCGCTGCTAGAATGAGTTCCTGACCTCAGATTTCTATTCAACTCCCACTTAATACTTTCCAACTTTGAGATTAGTAAAATTGGTCAGGCCACGGCCTGACTGGCCTGACCGGTTCCTACGCCCATGCTTTAGGCATTAGCTACATAGAGGATGAGGGCTGAGGGGCTAGAGCCCTCGGAGTTTTGAAAGGGGGACTGAGCCCACCCCAATTTTTAGCTATATAACATACATTATCCTTTCACTAGGAGACTGCAGTGGAAAAACTCTTTACACACCTTGTCATAGTTGTGGCCAAGATTAACCCCCTCCCCCCCCACCTCAAATTGAAGAATTCAGCTGCTTATGCACTAAAATGCATTCTGTCCCGACTGGATGAGACTGTACAGCAACTCCAAGATATTCTCAGTGTCAGATGGACAGCTCCCTGATCAGAAATCTCTACTTTAGTAAGGTTCATGTTCACAATTGTACACATTTGTTTATTGATTCAGTCATTCTCAGCTGAAATAATAGCAAATTTTCCCAGTTCTAATGGCCAGAATATGTTTAATTAAAACTAAACGCGACATTTCCACTTCTTGCTGAATGTCTGGTTAAGTTGTATTAGACATAATGGCCGTTAGAACTGAGAACACTTACTATCACTTCTATTATACACTTTATAATGTACATACTCAGACAATATAACATAGATCATAATTTTATCACAAAATTGCGACTATTAGCTAGCTATCATCAAGCTATTAAATGCACAATTTACTACAACTTTAGTTTAAGTTCTGTAATTGCTTAATGTAGTCAGCAATGCCATGACCTGCAGCTTTCGGAAGGTACATCACTTGAACGGGCTTGTACAAGTTAACCCATGGACCCAGTGAAATGAGGGTACCACTTGATATCGGATCATTCTGAATGGTGATGGTGTTCGAATTTATAACACTGAAATAATTTGCCAACTTGAAGTCTCCTACAGGAGGGCAGCCATAGACGTACTGCACTGGCAAGGCATTCTTGTACATACTCGAGATGCGATAGGTAGTGAGAGTTGCTAGTGCCCCTCCTAGGCTATGACCAGTAATAAACAATTTCTTCTTCCCGATGTAAGGTTGTATTTCTTTTTCAATTCCCCCAAACACTTCCTCGAGTGCTGTTACGAACCCATAATGGGCATAGTACTCCTTATCTTTGTCAACTGGTTTCAACATGAATACTGTATCGACTATGAAATTCCTGAAGGAGTTAGTGCCACGAAAGACCACAGCAACGTATTTGTCATTACTTGCAATAAAACCATTTGTGTCGGTAAAGGAATCATAGATTTCCATGTCGGCCTTTAAGTTAAACTTCTTTGGCAGTAAATCCTTTATTTCAGAGTAAGAACTATAAGCAAGTTGACTTAACTCTGCAAAAACAAGCGCTTCATTTACATCAAAGGATGGATTAAACCTGGCAGGAGGGACAGCCGGAGTAGCAGAGATGCAAGCTTCAATTTTTGTGGCAGCAAATCCAAGTTGTTCTTTGCCATCAAAGATAACACCCAAATAAAGTACATTCGTGGGGCCATCTTTGTAATTCTGGATATATGGTAGTGCAGTAGCTTTTCCTTCACGTCCAGTACCTACCCATTCCCAGTCTCTGCCAATGTAGTCTGTTGAATCAAAGCATGTATCACTGTATAAAACCACAACAAATAAAATCACTAAAGTTGAGTACCAAAGGTTTAAAAGGTATATGGTAGAAGAGTTAATGTTGTAAGAAATATAGAGGAAATGCATTAAAGTAAATAGGACGTGACTTAATGCAGTTGTTCAGAATTATCACGGTGGGTCCCCCACCCCCACCCCTCCCCCCCAAGGTTATACAAGTGCTTATCACACAAGAAACTCATTACTATGATATCCACACATGAGCAGTCACATAATAAATGTATTATTTATTGGATACCGCAGAATATCACTCGCCCGATTGGCCATATTTACACTTATGCCTGCGGCACTCGTGTAAACACTAAACCAACAGACTCGATGTGGTATCCAATAAATAAATAATTTCTTCTTCCTTATATATATTATATATAAGGAAGAAGAATGGTGCTACAAATTCATCATGCAGACATCAAACACAACACTCTTATACCAAGCACAAAGAATGCATAATATGGGTTACCGTTTAGGAAGGCACATCCCCATCCATGCTTCCTTCCTTGGAACTTCTTCCTTCACATATACATGTGGGTAAACATAAGTATATGCATAGTCCAGCGTGATGTTGAGGACAATCTTGGTTGGCCCAGAAGGTTCAAGGATCATTGCGGGTTCAAGGATCATTGCGGGTCCAAAATTCAAAAGATTTGCTGTATTTTGAAGCTCAGGAAAACGAATTTTTGGTTCTGGCCAGTCTGAATGTCTAGGTTCTGGTTCAGTGACCTCATTTGGAAGGCAATCTTGTTCAAGAATAGGATAGAGCACACCTTTCTGATAAGAATCTAACTCATCCCACTCTCTCCTCATGTCCGCCAGAGGTAGTAAGACTTCAGGTGTGCTCCTTGGAGATTCGATAGCTTCGATGAAGGCAAGTTCATCAGTATCTGGCTTTCCTAAGTCTTCAAGAAGTTCATCAGAACCGCTTGCAAATGCATCAGAAGGGGAAACATTGACCATTCCTCTGAGCATATTGGTCTCGGCTTTAATGCGCTGATCTCCTCGAAAAATACGAAGTTCAAACTCGTTTAAGCATTCACTGGATTCCATTCTTGCTCGTGTCATCAGCCGTCCAATGTGATAGGAACCTTGGCTGGTTCTCTTTATGTACTGGTAGGACAAGTAGTTGTAATTACTGGCATCCTTGGAGAAGATGCCAACCCAATAGGAGTCATCTTCTGGCGTCCTGTCTAGACTCCAGTGCATGGTGGGATAGTAGTAGAGATAGTTGTAGTAGGCACTGAGGTAGACTCCATTGTATACTGTTGAAGGGCATGAACCTGAAGTGAACTTGTTTGGACTTACACTATGCTCTTCTAAGATTCCTTTCTTGTCAGTGGATTTGTTTTGCTCCCTTAGACTTACACTTCGCTCTCCTAAGATTCCTTTCTTGTCAGTGGATTTGTTTTGCTCCCTTAGACTTACACTTCGCTCTCCTAAGAGTTCTTTCTTGTCAGTTACACTGAGGTGCTCCCATGAAGCAAGGAAGAGTTCAACTTTTGCCATATCTTGAATGAACCAATGCAGAACCTGGAAATTAGCTGATTGAAATAAAAAAGCTGATACAAATCAGTTAAGTAAAAATTATGAAGGAAAAGGGTGTGGGAGGCCATCCTAATTGAAAGCATTTAGGGTACACCACATCCACTCTACTTGGAATATAAGATGTAGTGTTAGATAAACACTACATCCTCTGGTGCATTGAAAGCATTTAGGGTACACCACATCCACTCCTTGGAATAAGATGTAGTGTTAGATAAGCACTACATCCTCTGGTTAATTGAAAGCATTTAGGGTACACCACATCCACTCCTTGGAATATAAGATGTAGTGTTAGATAAGCACTACATCCTCTGGTTGGAACAAGATGTAGTGATAAGCCAATCTCTTGAGGTTTATACTGCCTCACAGTGCAATTCAGTCTTTCTGCAACCCCAGGAAACCAACTCAATGCAATAGTAATAGTTCTTCCTTAAAATTGAATTGTGCACTGGAAGCATGTAGCCATAGTCAGATCGTTTATGAAGTCATAATTTGAACAGGGACAGTTGAGGTCGGTAAGATGAAATGTAACGTTCCACAATATAATAGTCTATTGATACATTATGGCACCAAACATTAATGCATTAGAATGGCTAGAAGGACCACCAGAAGAAGTCTTTCATTTGGAGAAGCGTCCACCTCACCAGAACAAGCATCTTGTTATCTGTGCAAACAACAACATACAATAACTCTTTCTAACAGCCAATATTAAAACTTAACCCGACGTTTCGACTTCTTGCCAAGTCCTCTTCAGGGGTCAACATACAAATTGTAGCAGTTCATCTCAATGGAAAAGTGAGGAAGCTCAAAAATATGTTATGTCAATAAACATACCTATGCTGTAATTTGTACTTTGTAAAGCCTGTAGGTGTGATATTCCTCTTGTTCTTGCAGATAGTAGCAACATCCCACAATGGTTGAATTATCCTGTAGTTTAGTTTTGAAACCATTTATCATGGTTCATTCTATTAGTCCAGTGTGAAGACAATATATAATTTGAATGACACTATAAAATGGCCCTCAGCATTGTCACACTTATAAAGAAGATACTGCATTAAAACAACCACTGCAAGCAAGTGAAATGAACACTTTGTAGAGATAGTGTGGAAAAAATATTATTAAAGAGGAACTGGCTGGCACCAATTACAGCACAAAATGTTTCAAAATTTGTGTGACTTTCCACTCAATACTCAATTCTTAAGTAAAATGGCTGCCAAATTCAGTATGAATCCAGTTCTCTTCTCTCAGTTCTGATAATAATGACTAGCTACCACCTGCAGCTTTGAACACTTACATGCAATAAGTGTTTGATGTATTCAGTAATGATGAACTTGTTGCTATACTGACCATTTCCATATGCTATTTCACAATAGCGCTTTTAAAGCCCATTTTCACTGTCCACTCGTCCTACCAAATAACCAAAAGCTCATTAAAAATGATGAGATAACAACATCAATGAACAGCAATCAACTTATTAAATATTCTGCTATTTTCATTGCTCTAATTGAATTCATAAAAATTAATCAGTGCCGATAACTTCATGTAATGCAAAAATGGAAGAAAATAAAGTGTAACACAAACCAATTTCTACTGGATCTATAAGACAGTATGTGATGAGATAAGTTGGTCATAGTTCTGAATGAGGTAAGATGTGAAGGTAGTTGCTTTAGAAGGGTCCAGCTGAGGGAACAGGGACAGGCCACAAGCAATGCCGAGTGTGTGTGCAGACATCTTGTTCTGACTTCGCCACTCATCCTGGACTATGGCGTGGAGTAGCTCTACAACGGCAGTTAGCAGCTGCAACTCCATAGAAGTCAGCTTCGTCAGCACAACCAGCAGAATACCACTCTATAGTCATAACAAAATAACGAGCTTTAATGGTCTTTCATTAAGTGTCTTATAACATCCTCTATTATAGTTTAGTATAAGCATGTAGCCTGCTAGTTCATTCAATAGTGCTAGATAGGTGCATAGGTGTAGGAACTGGGAGGAGGATCTAGGGGGCAGTGGGGGCACGTGTCCTTTCCCCCCCCCCCTCCCACTATATTTTGAACCTCATTTGTGTTAGTAGACAGAATTACTCATACATGAATTAATTAGAATTTAGAGACAGAAGACTGAACAATTGGATATTTTGGACATACAAAAATTTGTGTCTGTGAATAACAGGAGTTCCTCAATTTAATTTGATATAATAACTAAAATATATTTACACTTTGTCATGTTTCCCCCCCCCCCAATTAATAAATAATTGCTACACCGAGGTGTGAGGTACTTCTGGTCAGTTACTATATATGTATGTATGTATGTATGTATGTATGTATGTATGTGTGATTGCTTTACCATATCTTGTGATATTGTGTCTCTGATCAGTGAAGCACTATCCTCTGACAATAAGTGCTTCTCCCTCAAGTGCATTTTGAGCAGTCCACTAACGTTGTTGGGATCTTTCTGAGACATCACTGCCTGCCTGTTAGTGAACAATAACATAATACAAGAAAATATCCCCAACAAACTGTTGAACCAAACAACATATTTGAATTAAAAAAGGTAGTAAATTTCATAGAGCTCTTGCCTAGGAACAGCTGACAAAATGCATTACCTGCAACAATATGCATGTATGTGTGTGTGTGTGTATGTATGTGTATGTATGTATGTATCTATACATACATACATACATACATACGGACATCATCCACGAGCGAGACACTTACAGGGGTAACAGTGAGAATCAGGGATATTTGTTTGTTTACATATGTGTGTGGACATATGTACATTATATCATTTAATACTTTGACACTCGCATTTTAGTGTTCGCTTGGAGATCAACCCCCATCCCCGTGCTCCATTAAACAGAATCTTATTGTCAATTGATCTTTACCCGTATTATCCGAGGAAACTCAATGTTTACATTTTGAATTTGGTTGCCTCTGACATATCTGAACTCAGTTAAGTCTTAAATTCATTTTCTATTAGAATTAGTGGCGGTGGTAAATTCTCTTGATTACTGCGTTGTTAGTCATACCTATCAGTTAGTTGCAGCAAGTGGTTACTGTAGCATTGAAACCCCTTACCATAAGTAATTCAAAACTTTGCTGTTTTTTTTTTGTTTATTTTTGTTTTGTTTTTTATTAATTGGAGTGCTTTTTGTCAGGAACTACTGGTAATTTAAATAGCCATTTTTTACTACAAGGTATATACATACTACTAATCGGGAAAAGGGAACTAAAAGTTTTGTATACAGACTTTGTGAAGGCAAAAATCAGATTTCATCAGATTCTACCTTGTTGTTTGCACAATGGCTCGCTCACCATTTTGTGCTCAAGCACACTACTAGAACTTATTCTATGCTATATGTATATATGTGACAAAACCAGGAATTTAGTAAAAAAATGAAAATCTTAATATTTACTGTAAATTATTCTACTTTAACAATGCACTTGGAGAACACAAGTTATAGCGTCTGAAAATTGTTTATTCAAACTTGGACAAACGAGAAAAACGCCGCTTAACGCACTTGTAATTTTTTTAAATGAATTCCGTATACTATAGTCCACAATTGCAACTCTGCGCATGCTAAACGCGCAAGATTGAGGTGCATATTTTGGCTCTCTTGGATCAAAGTAGTCCTCAATGACTCCCAATAGCTCTTGATCATGACAGCTCAAATGCAACACACTATTAATCGCAGCTATCGTCCCCTAAAGTTTTTTATCACAGCGCTCCAAGTGACTCTACCATAATTCCAGCAGTAAGAAACGGAGACAGCTCCGTAGAAATAACGGGGAAATTCCCTATTCGTTCATGCAGGGATTTCAGCACCCCCTATGCTTTACGTAGTGCTGAGATCCATATACGTGTAAAAGAAATAAAAGGTAAAAAAGAACCTTTCTTTCAACGGTGCGCTTGGTATCTTGCAAACGTTTTTAACCCTTGAAATTTGGCACAATGATAGAACAAGGACTATACTTGATAATACGTGAAAAAACAAATGATGAATTCTGACATAAGTCAGTACTATTGCCGTTTTTTAGCTGTGATATTTTCTGGTTTTCTTAGAGCCTGTCACATATATATATTCACTATAGCATTTTTTGGTTCGTAGATAACTCACGATATCTCATGGCTGCTCTCTCACACTGTATTACACAAGCACATATTCACGAGCTGCAAGCAAGTGAAAGTTAAGTCTGCTCATGAAATATCTTGCCACATCACATGCTTCGTGTATCAAGTAATATTACGATATAAAATACTGAGGCAGGTATGTGACTTACACACCCCAGGCCAGACATAAGGGCAGAGCCCGAGTGACAAGGGCTTGTGAAGCACACACACAAAGTTGAGTAATAATGATTTTATAGCCAGTGGGACATAGTTACTACGGCCAAAAATACATGAAGCATAGTCACCCAGGCAGGCTACAAGTGTACACACTTGCACATCACAACAGAGAGAGTCACTAACACATCTCCAGTAAGGACCCTATACACACAAACACACATCTTACCAGAGTCTACCAACCTGGTTACTAGTCTGGCGTCGCCGACCCTTTTCCTTCTCTAAATTGGTGGGCGGGGAGGAAGGAAAGGGTCTGGTAGCTCTAGTATCAACGACTTGTGCAGGCACCAAAACAGTGGCGCTCCAATTAGATTGCAGAATCGTTAATTAAGCACATTCCTCAACCACATATTCAATGCACCCCAGTTTATTCCGCGTTGTTAGCTATGGAAGATCAAGTGATGAAGAACGTGTTTAGTGAGTTACAGTTTCCGTGTAAAGCCAGGGCAGATGAAAGTATTGAAGGGAATAAAAATTTCTGTAGCCTTCCCGACAGGGTACGGAAAGAGGGCTTGCTTTCAGAGTTTGTCACTTGTATATGACTAACTCCTACCCAAGTGTGAACCAGCCATTGTTATTGTTGTTCTACTCATTTCTATTATGAAAGATCAAGTAAGATTATAAATTTTTTGTTGACAATCTTTGTTATTCGCAACGAAATGTTTTACTCGCGATTGATTTTAGCCTACGCGTTAATGATGACGTAATAAAACTGTGATGTCATTTGCACAAGTCGTTGATACTAGAGCTACCAGACCCTTTCCTTCCTCCCCGCCCACCAATTTAGGGAAGGAAAAGGGTTGACGACACCAGACTACCTGGTTACCACATTTTTGGTGGTACAATTTATACCAACTCATGTCCTTTCCAACTTTACCTCAAGAATTCCTTTGTAGCTCTTCCTCCTGAGAAGTCTGCCAGTAAAGACTTCATGATGGAGGAATCCCCAGAAACTCTAAACAGTCCCTCCTCTCTTAGAGCTAATGGTTGGTGGAGATATTCCAGACACAAGTTTACTAGAGTGCCATTGACGCCTACACAGAAACAACAGCAACTGAAGATACACAGTCTATACGTCAGTCAGACAGACTTTATCACCATCTTTATGAAATAGTACCATGGGAATAGCCCAGTATGCTACTATAGTTCAATTGCTCAGCTAATCTTACCAGATGCTTGTCCATTATGAACTGATGCAGCTGCAGACACACCCAGGGTCTTCCTCTTGTCCCCATTGGCAAGAAACTGATGGCCTCTATTGGCCAGCTCCTTGGCGCTCAGCTTACTCATACACTGGTATTGGACCTTCCTGGCCTGGACCATAAGAGTGTGGTCCTATACACACACAGCAAAATGACAACATCAATGGTTTCACTCACACAGCGTAACCTCACCAACCAGTATTCTAGTCAAGTCTTGCTCCAACTTTTAATTGCACTCCTCCGAACTAACCTAGTTTGAACTGGTGTTTGGTATATAACTAACAGCTGCTTCACATGCCTCAGGTCATTACTGCTAATGGCACATTGCGACAAACACACATATATACATACCCAAGACTTCCAGGAATGTAAAACTATAATAACATGCATTATGCACCACTACTAATGCAACATACAAGAGATGGCCCTAGACAAAGCAGACTCTATAGCTACTAAAAGCCTACCGTTTCAGATGGCCTTCCACAAGAAAGACAAAAGTACTGATACTATAGAAATAAAATATTTTGCTTATTTGGCTTGTGGGCATTTTCTGCATGGTCCTACTAGTGACTAATGTCTATGTTCCTGTTGTTTGTTTGCTGATTAGTTTATTCGTAATACACTATAATTAAAGGGTTGGTATAATATGGAAATTTACAATACATTATCAGTTTAAGGAACCCAGTAGGTGACTATGTCTAACTGCTACTTGACTTGCCTTGAAGGTATACTCCTCAAACTCATAGGACTGGGGATGAGGCATGGCTGACAGGCGGACCTTCTTGAACACACACTTCTGACAGTATTCTGCTGCATTGAACTGTTCTCTCACTTCATCCTAAATAACAACACAGATCTATCTCACAGCAGAGAACTGCCACACAGCACAAACAACACTGCTCCGTGCACTAAGGTGCACAGAAGTAGCAGTAAATCATACAATCAAATACAGTAAATCATACAATCAAATACAGTAAATCATACAATCAAAATACAGTAAATCATACAATCAAATACAGTAAATCATACAATCAAATACAGTAAATCATACAATCAAATACAGTAAATCATACAATCAAATACAGTATACTAATCTCTTTCATTAAAATAAATAGCTTTCTTTGTACAATGTCAGTTTGTTTTTTGTTTGTTTTACTGTATATAACAGTATACACTGAGAATTTAGTAGCAGTAAATCATATAATCAAATTACACAGTACATTAACCTTTCACTACAAAACAGGTATGTAGCTTTCTTTGTATTTGTCTGATTTTTTGGTTCATTTTTTATTAATATAATGATCCGAAGGCCCTACATCTTTCCTTATTTAATGCCAAACATGGCTAGACACAATGATAAGATGTTATAAATAGCAATATCTTCTACCAACTGAATCTGAATGCTATCTTTAGTTTAAGTACATGTCCTGCCACTAATTCATTTCTTCCAACAAGCTATGTCCTCTAACTATGAATGGGACACCACCAGAACCTCCCCAACACATCTTATTGGGTCTCACAGATTGCAATATGTCAGTTACCATGACATTAAGCAAACTATCTAATCCTATAGAGAACCAGATAAGGTTCACGAGTCACTCACAGTGGTCTTCTGGCCATGAATGAGAAGGTTCTGCATCTCTGAGAAACAGTTGAGGCTGTTATTCATCACAGCAGCCATGTTTTCTGCCACATTGCGCAGAGACTCCAGTACCTGTTACCAACACAAAACAACACACCACACCAGTCATAGGCTCGTTACGTTATATTGTTCATTCAATACATTCATGGAACCCAACAAACTATAGGGCTGCATTTAATTCCCCTGCTAGAAAGCCCTTCGCCCCTACCTAAAAATCCTTCAATACAAGCATTTTGAAATTGTGACATAAACCCAGCAGACATCTGCATACATTACGTTGCTAAACACTTATACTTAACAGACTGTAGCACAATATGTGTTGGTAAATACATACCACTTACAGCATGTTAGCTTTGTCTATGTAGAATAATCTACATATTATATGCCGTATAGATTATTCTACATAGACAAGCTAACCTAACGTAGGGCCTATGCACACATTTCCCTTTCTGTTCAGTAAACTACTTGTAGGGAAGGAATTGTGCTGATGTGTTCTGCTCTAAATTCACTAAGAGTTGACCATAAGCCCACCAACTAACAACTTGTCAATAAACATGACTAAATTCACGAGAGTATTCTGCAATATAAATCCCAGTGAACACAGTCTAGAGGCTTAGTCCAGTATGTACCCCACCTACTGTATTGAATAGTATGATAGCATGGATGAGATACACAGTTAAATTCAACTACACAACTGCCAAGTGTTAGTGCCAAACACAGTAAGATGACAGCCACTAACACCACAGGGAGTGGCTGACCAAAACAATGCTTAGAGAGAATGACGCTACAGTTTGGGGAGGAGGAGGAGGTAAAATTTGGGATACTGTAGTTTCAGGACATGTCTTTTGTAAAGACACCTCTCCTCCCTCCCTCTCTTATAATCACTGAGGGTACAAAAAAAAATTGTGTATGAATATTAATTTGACACCTGGAGTCCTTGACTGAGAATACTGATAACGTGTACCGTGATACGTTCAAACCATCCAATCAGATTGCTCTATTCGCGGTGAATATATTTCATACCCACCTCCTAGAATAAGAAAACCGCCCAATAAAAATTAGTTTTCAGTGTTTCCAATAGCCTGGAGCCATGGTACAACCACTTCGTCGTTAAGTCGGCATAGGATTTACTATCCTCAGGCCTTCAGCCCTCGGTTGTGTAAATCCCATACCCACCTATACATCGTGGTATAACCTATACTTAGTTAATTATACTTTCAACATAAACTAGTAATAGCACAGTGAAGGTGAGTATCTAGTCCAGCAAAACATGGTAATGGTCATCAGCACAGTTTTATTAACCCTCAGCGTGCATGCATGAGAGGGTTACAGTACTCAGTTTGTCTGTAGTCAGTCAGTCACACAACTGCAGAGAAGGTGGCGGCTTCAGGAAGATATTGTTTTGGACAATTTAAGTCTCTTTAATGTGCTGTTTCGACTTACTGTTTTGGGAAAAGCTAGTTATTTTTTGGCCGCACAAACGTAAGTGTTTGTTGGTAATGCCCCCTATTGTCACGTCGTAACACCGAGAGCAAACAATTTCTTGCTGCCCGTGATAGTTTTGCTTCATATTCTCAGTGGTTTACCGGAATGCTGGTATTGGAGCTCCTGAAACTACCCAGTAAGTGAGCATCTCTTGCATGTTTAGCTTTTCTTATGAAGACAGCATTTACATCTACTGTTTCATTACACAAACTATATCAACTTGCAACATACAAACTTGCATGAGCTACATATCTACGTATTGACACTACACCAAATAAATTATTCTTTGGGTCTTTGTAATATCTTTGGTGCTTAATTCATTAGCACAGTATGTATTCAGGTATGTAATGAGTTAGCCAACCAAGCATTCCCAGTATTTGCAGCTGGTGAATATAACATCCAGCTGTATTGGTGCCATGAAACACTTTATTGTTGTTTTAATGGAATGCATGCACTATTGCTCTGCGCAATGTAATGCAAAACCGAACAGACTGCATTTTCATAAAATAGGTGAGCAACAGTCCACCAACATAAAATTCATTATTCACTTTTGTGCGCAAACTAATCGGGAAGAACACGTTTATATAGCACTCAATTGTTTATTATTCAAAATCCCGAGCTTAATTTATATGTCCAATATTAGATATGGCAGCCATCCATCCAATTCTGAGCTGTGGATAATATTCTTCACAATTTGGCAATTATTGCTCAAAGATTACTGTTGAATGAATTGTTTCACTTTAAATCAAAGTCTATTGGTTGTATTTTTTTCCTGTGTAATTTTACAAGCTAACCTGAGGTAGTTGATTGGTCAGAATGTCTGTTTGAATGTTGTTGGTTTGCCTGACAGCTGCTTCATACTCCGCCCTTCCTTCCTCCACTTTCTTACTCAGAAGAGCCTCCTTGTCATGAAGCTTATTTCCAGGGGCAGGATTCCAGCTGTCTCCTTGCTCCTGGTATATTGCCAGCAGTGACCCCTCCCACTCAGCAGTCAAGCTGCAACAATTACAACAACACACAATCATTCAATTTCATTTCAAGAGGATTAAGGATCAATCCTGCTATGATAAGGACACTTACTACTAATTTTAGATGAGTATAGGGGATTTAATAATACTGAATTTACTACTTCACATGTCTGGAGGGTAGACCATAGTAACAGGAAGAAAGGTAACAATAGAGAACATGACTCCTTTATGAAACATGTAGAAAAGAGTGAGTGTGTGTGAAGATGAGAGTAGAGAGAGAAATAACAACAATAAAACAGCCCTGTAGCTCCTATCCCATAGATGACACAGTTGTTATAGTTACTATTGTCTACTTGCACTTCCAGTACAAGGCTTGCAATAAATAAAGAGTATGTTCCAGATAAAATATTTTAGGTTTCACAGTGGGTTAAAATGTTTGCTCCGGTCAACAATGGCACAGAAATATAAACTGCAGATGTAAACCTGGCAATGATTCTATCGCAAATATAGGATTAGTACAGTTCAATCTCAGGGTTAGTTCATACAGTAGCCTGTCAACAGTTCAATCTCGGGATTAGTACATACAGTAGCCTGTCAACAGTTCAATCTCAGGATTAGCACATACAGTAGCCTGTCAACAGTTCAATCTCAGGATTAGTACATACATTAGCCTGTCAACAGTTCAATCTCAGGATTAGTACATACAGTAGCCTGTCAACAGTTCAATCTCAGGATTAGTACATACAGTAGCCTGTCAACAGTTCAGTCTCAGGATTAGAACATACAGTAGCCTGTCAACAGTTCAGTCTCAGGATTAGCACATACAGTAGCCTGTCAACAGTTCAATCTCAGGATTAGTACATACAGTAGCCTGTCAACAGTACAATCTCAGGATTAGTACATACAGTAGCCTGTCAACAGTACAATCTCAGGATTAGTACATACAGTAGCCTGTCAACAGTACAATCTCAGGATTAGTACATACAGTAGCCTGTCAACAGTTCAATCTCAGGATTAGTACATACAGTAGCCTGTCAACAGTTCAATCTCAGGATTAGTACATACAGTAGCCTGTCAACAGTTCAATCTCAGGATTAGTACATACAGTAGCCTGTCAACAGTACAATCTCAGGATTAGCACATACAGTAGCCTGTCAACAGTACAATCTCAGGATTAGTACATACAGTAGCCTGTCAACAGTTCAATCTCAGGATTAGTACATACAGTAGCCTGTCAACAGTACAATCTCAGGATTAGCACATACAGTAGCCTGTCAACAGTTCAATCTCAGGATTAGTACATACAGTAGCCTGTCAACAGTTCAATCTCAGGATTAGCACATACAGTAGCCTGTCAACAGTTCAATCTCAGGACTAGTACATACAGTAGCCTGTCAACAGTTCAATCTCAGGATAGTACATACAGTAGCCTGTCAACAGTTCAATCTCAGGATTAGTACATACAGTAGCCTGTCAACAGTTCAATCTCAGGATTAGTACATACAGTAGCCTGTCAACAGTTCAATCTCAGGATTAGCACATACAGTAGCCTGTCAACAGTACAATCTCAGGATTAGCACATACAGTAGCCTGTCAACAGTTCAATCTCAGGATTAGCACATACAGTAGCCTGTCAACAGTACAATCTCAGGATTAGTACATACAGTAGCCTGTCAACAGTTCAATCTCAGGATTAGTACATACAGTAGCCTGTCAACAGTTCAATCTCAGGATTAGTACATACAGTAGCCTGTCAACAGTTCAATCTCAGGATTAGCACATACAGTAGCCTGTCAACAGTTCAATCTCAGGATTAGCACATACAGTAGCCTGTCAACAGTTCAATCTCAGGATTAGTACAGTACAGTAATCTCAGCATACAGTAGCCTGTCAACAGTCAATCTCAGGATTAGCACATACAGTAGCCTGTCAACAGTACAATCTCAGGATTAGTACATACAGTAGCCTGTCAACAGTTCAATCTCAGGATTAGTACATACAGTAGCCTGTCAACAGTACAATCTCAGGATTAGCACATACAGTAGCCTGTCAACAGTTCAATCTCAGGATTAGTACATACAGTAGCCTGTCAACAGTTCAATCTCAGGATTAGCACATACAGTAGCCTGTCAACAGTTCAATCTCAGGATAGTACATACAGTAGCCTGTCAACAGTTCAATCTCAGGACTAGTACATACAGTAGCCTGTCAACAGTTCAATCTCAGGATTAGTACATACAGTAGCCTGTCAACAGTTCAATCTCAGGATTAGCACATACAGTAGCCTGTCAACAGTTCAATCTCAGGATTAGTACATACAGTAGCCTGTCAACAGTTCAATCTCAGGATTAGTACATACAGTAGCCTGTCAACAGTTCAATCTCAGGATTAGTACATACAGTAGCCTGTCAACAGTTCAATCTCAGGATTAGCACATACAGTAGCCTTTCCACAGTTCAATCTCAGGATTAGTATGTCTCGTCACCAATCAACAGTGAGCTAACTTGGTGCTCATTGTATCACATACCCACTGTTTGTCAATCCAGTATAGCTCTTGTATAAACTGTGAGAATCCAAATTCAATCCCAACCAATGACATGTACAGATTTCCAGGAACTATATACATAACACATCTTATGTCTTTATTATTTTGTATGCAACACGTTAAGACTTTATTCCCATTAGTAACCACACATCTGAGAAATGGTGAACAGGCATCCATGACTGACTGAAGACTTCTTACCGGGACAGCGATACTGAAGTGGAGGAGGGGCTCAGTGGGTGAAAAGGGATGTGGCAATATTATGAGAATTGTATACTTGAAGAAGCTAATATTCGGGATGGAGTGGGACAGAACTTGTGCACCTTATTGATTAATTATTATTATTATTATTGATTAATTCTTATTATTACTAGTGGTGTGCTTGAGCACAAATGGCGAGCGAGCCTTAAACTACACTATTGTTAAACGATTGATTACTAACATTCAAACTACTAAAATAAAGTCGAGTTGTTAAACTACGCATATGCGGTAAAGGGGTTTCACTAGTGGACAATGAATTTTCAAGTAAATACTATTGAGTAGGGCTTATAACTGTGATAAATAGCATATTAACTTACCACCGCCACTAACTCGAATAGAAATGGAGCTCCCATAAGTTTTTTTAGTTTTAACTGCACCCGCAAAACAATTCAAAGCGGTAAACAATTCAATTACTAAGGTGATATGGGTAATGATCGCTAAACCGGAGGATTCTGTTTAGTGAAGTTTGGGACGGGGTCGAACACGGAGCGAACACAAAAATACGCAAGGGTCAAAGTACAAAATTACATACATACATACGTCCAAACATATATATAAATAAACAAACATCCCCGATTTTCAATTGTGTTACCCCTGTAAGTGTCTCGCTCGCTCGCCAATTATTGATTCTTATTATTGATTAATTATTTTTATTATTATTTGCTACCCTAAAGCAAATGAAAATTAATGAAGCAATAATTTTTAAATTCCATTAGGTGTACCAGTGTGCTCTCATAGCAATACAACACTATTCTTTCTCAGCTTTTTATGCACACAAGATGAACGTCTCATCTCAGACATTTAAAATTATACAGTATTGCAGACAAAACAGAGAGAAGAGTATTAATATTATTTATTGTTGTCATTGTTATTGTTGCTATTATTATTATTATTATTAATTATTATTATTATTAATTATTAATATTATATTATTATTATTATTATTAATGAAAACTTGAGGCAATATTCCTGGAAGTGGTCCTTATTCAGTATTGAGGGGTGTTTCTCTGCTTCATCAATTAGTTTTGGTACGACTAACTGCACTAAAGAAAGTTTAGCTCTAGTCTGGATCAGTACTGCTCTAATAGGACAAAAATAATCTGTGGCAAGTGGTTGCTATGACATTCATTATAAAAATTGTCACAAAATACAGCTTGTTACCAAAGACTGGAAGATTAATTCCTTTGGTAATGGATTGTCCTTAGATATTGCAGAAGCTGATACACTCCAGGTAAGTAAAAAGCTAGCTAATATTAGTTCAACTACTACTGATTAATGTCAACATTTTTTAAAACCAAGTTCATGTGTACAGATACTCCAGCACGCATCTGTGGTCCAAGTAGAAAGCTAACATGACAGACACAGACAGTATTTTAACTAAATGTTTTCCTACTGTACTTCTTTCTAATGGGTACATCATTTGATATAAACTAACTCATTTGATGTCATGTGATCAATCACACCAATGGTTATCATCATACTCCTTCAATGTATGGAGTAGGATAACTACTCAGATAGGAAGTTCACACATGTGGCTCTTACATGAGTGAGCTCAGTGAGCATGACAACAAAAGAGGTGCCCTATATGACATGTATAATGTAGTGGTGTATATTCATACACATGCACATGTGTATGCATGTGTGCATGTGTACACGGCATATAATGAATTAGGTAAATTTACACAAAAAGTGCTGACTGGTTGACTATAGCTCATAGTAAGCTCACTCAATATTTAGAATTTAATTAATCAGCATGCTTGCCCATTTGGGCTATTGGATCGCATGCTGATATGCATCTGAATACAATAGAGAGATGCTTAGTTTGACCTGCCAGGTCAAAAGACACACAATTCAACAACCAAGAGTTTCTCACTTGTAGTACTTCTCTTTGGTCTTCATCAAGCTACTCTTGGCAGTGTAGAGGTCTCTGATAAGCTTGCGACCATCTTGGACCAGACTGTGGAACCTCTTGTCCAGGTCCGCCAACAGGTAGACCTGCAGAGGCTGCAACGCCTGCTGTTCCAACGTGGACGCCACACTCGACACTCTCATAGCCTCTGCATTCAACTTCTCCTTCACATTGCCCCACTGAGTATCCATGGCTCTATAAACACACACACACACAAACAAACACACTTGTCTTGTCTTACACACACGCAAACACACACACACGCATGCACACACACACACGCACACACACACACACAACAGAGTATCGCGCAGTCCCTGAAGAGGTACTGCTTTTGAAAAAATTCTGCGTAAACGAGTCTTGGATTGCATGTGCTAACATGGCACTTATGGGAGGAGCTAGAACCAAGATGTGAATTCATAGTCCAAGTATCCACAAGTTTACTGCAGTGATGACCATTACCCATCCAGTCTACAAACAGTATGACATGCTCCATCTGATTGCTATACTATCTGATCAACAACTCCATGAAGTCAGTCACTTCAAAGAAGATGTTTACCTTCCACACACTCAGAGGTCTGACAATACTGAAATGAAGTAGCAGAAACATACGCCATAAGCTCCTATGAATACTAGACTGTTTATTTCAGAGCAGGCAATACTGATGCTGTCATTTAACGTGCTACAAAATAACAAGGTATGTCTGCAGTGTTGAATACAAGAATCTTCACAAATTAGGTATATTGCTTATTGTGTGTGTTACACTAATAGCTTGAAAACTAACGTACAATTACTACTGACCCTGGGCCATAAGTAACCCAATTAGCTTTAGGCCATCAGTAATGTTATAGTAAACACATAGAGTATAGTGAGATTAATTATATGTAATTCTTGGCATGGGCCCCTTCTATTAATAACTCGTCCATACATAATGAGTTCATTCACGGAGATAGAGTTTGTGTGATAATTGAATAAGGAAGATAGTAAATGCCAAAAGGAAGGCAAGCATAGTAGATTAAGATTTAGTGAAACTGATAATATGGATATGGTGGCTGTGTGTGTTGTGAGTGGGAAACAAACAAACTAACTAACTAAATGATTGAGAAAGTGAAGGTGTGAGGTGGAAATGATGATACTATGTATATCAATCATAAATTGCATCATAATGTGAAGGAAAAAAAATCCTGCACAGTCCGTTAACACAATTGTCTCTGGGAGTCAGGTTCAGATTTTGCTGGCTGGAGCTACCCACCCTCAACCTGTGGACTCCTGCTTACACAACGACAGAATCAGCACTAGGTTTAAATAGTTAGTGTGACGACACCTTACCATGCATGTATTTGTGGGGGATAAGTTTTTAAGGTGTGAAATATTGCCCAGCACAAACATCTACTCTGTGGCCAGAGGTCATGACAAACAACAACAGCATCCCTAGCAACAACAACTAGCCTACCACATGACGTGTAGTTGGAGTGCATAAACACTAAATAGGAGTGGTCCACAGTACACTACAATGAGTGCCATTCCAATGAAGCACCAAAGGTCGAATCCTCATCACTTACACTAGCTACCTATAACAAAATCAATTTTTTAGACCGAAAAAATACTATTCCTAATCAGGTATCAATACAGCTCAAGCAATGAAAATGGTAGATGTAGCTGATAGCTGTCTAAAAGAAGAGACTCTCACTGGTACATAGTTTCAACTTAAAACACCTGAATTCCACACTCATCAACTTTTTAGCATATATAGCAATATTTGCTTACGTGATTACAACGTAACAATAGGAGGCGTTACCTACAAAAGTTTGAACCTACGCAGAGCTGACAGCTTGCTTTTTTTGAAAAAGTAGCACAATAAAAGGTCTTAAATCGTCGTTCTGAGTAAATTCATATCTATTTCAACAGTTAATTGTCAGTAATCTCCAAAATCAGAGTGTGACAGACAGACAGACTGACAGACAGACAGGATGACTACTATAACCCTCCCGCACATGCGCACTAAGGGTTAACTATAAGTTTAAAGCCTTCACTAACAATGCCTCAAACATCAACAAAATCCTTTCAACCACTGTTTGGTACACAAAGACATTCCTTTCCATTGTGCCATAATTAGAGTGTACGGTATGTAATAATTGCTGAACTGCTGCCAGATACACTACAGCCACATTCCAGCTTTTTAGCCTAATCCGCTTCTTACCCATCAAAGCGTAGCAGTCTTATGCCACTATCCTCGTGCATGCTCATTGTCATCTTATGAAGAGCTTTCACATGTTCTTTGTCCACGTTCAGCTTCTTCTTCAACACCGACAGCAACATCTGAACATGAATAAACACAATGTAATGTACTGTAGTAAGTCACGAAATACCATGACGACTTCAAACAGGAACTGGTTTTGTGTATCTGTAGTTGATAAACCTACAGAGTATATTTAAACTTTTAAAATAAACTGAAATCAGGTGGTATGGCTTCGTTTGACTTATTATAAATTTTTATATTTGAAGGGATGAGGGAGGAGGAAGGAGGAAGAAGAGGAGGAAGTAGGGGGAGGGGGGAGGGGAAGAGAAGTGGTGTGTGTAAGGGGGGCTCATTTCAAGAAGGGGTGAAACAGATAGCTACTTATGGAAAAATGTTGGCTATTTGTATTTCCTACAAGATTATATTGTAATATTCTTTCACACAATAATTAGTATTATTAGGTACTGAACAGAGCCTGATAACTGTTGCCACATAGAAAATGCATTAAAGTAAACAGGATGTGGCTTAGGGCAATATTTTTCCATATCACCTGTGTTCATAGTTATTACGTTGGGTTATTACGTCCCCCTAGGTTATAGAATTGTTACCAAGGTATTCGCCATGAGCAGTACCTAATAAATTTATTATCCATTGGATACCCGAGAATATCATTCGTCTGATTGGCGGTATTTACGCTCGTGCCTGCGGCACTCGCGTAAATACTAAGCCAACAGACTCGTGATATTCTCCTGTATCAAATGAATAATATATATTTATAATGTACTGTCCAGAACTGAAAAAAAAAAGAACTGTTAAAAAAATCAGGAAGGAAAAATTGAAACTAATTTACAAAGGTATTTTTGTCTAGAACAAAGAAAATGAGTGAATAGGTATAAGTTAATCATGAAAAAAAATGAAACTGGTTTATGAGAAAAAATGGAAATACACTCACATAATAACTAATTATGAAAGTAGTTCTATAGCTAATTGTCAAATTCAACCATGAAGAAAAAATTGAATAAGCAATTGCTTGTTAACAACCACTAAGTACATCTGATGTCCAGAGCTAATAAATGCTGGACTTGCTCTGCCTTGCCATCCTACGAGCTTGTTCTGCCATATTACAAGGATGAACAGCATATCGTAGAGGTTTAGAATATCGCAAGGAGGACAACAAGGGACAAAGATATTGTTATTGTACTTATTTCCTATTACAGGTAAGAAATTAAGTAGATAAATAATGAGGACTCATTCTGGAAAAAAGGGGGGGCTCCTTATAGCACCAGTTAAAAATCTGCCCCTGTGTAAGTTATACAACAGATACACTTATAGTTGTATGTACACATCACGGACCTAGTGAAATAATGGACATACTTAGTGTCTTAATGTCGGAAACACGGGCATAATATGCTGTAATCCTTAGAATATATTTAAATTCAACATTTATTTTTCAAGGATGCTGTTGTGTGAATTTGAAGTTGAAAAGAGCCATCACATTTAATGTAAGTTACAGCAAGTGAAAAATGGACATGTACTCACTTAAGGCTTTTATCTATAGATCATCCAAGTATAGGTTTTGCAGAATTATGGCTGAAGAAGTGAGCCAGTTTCAAGAAGACTGTTGTGTAATCTGTAAGCTGGGGTTTACTACTGATAAACCTGTTACAGTATCAAAAAAAGGTATTCTGAGCCTCATTAGCTGTAGTGAAAGTCGTGGCTGTTCAGAGCTTCATTCCTATCTAACCGAGAGCATTAGCAAGGCTCCAATTGGAAAAATTTTAGTTCACAAAAACTGTCGTCGAGATTTCACCAACCAAACAAGGATTATGCATTATAATGAATTAGAAGATGACCAGTTACCTCAAGCAAAAAGGTTGAGATCTAGTGAGGTACCCTTTAATTGGAAAGACAGCTGTATGCTTTGTGGGGAGTTTGCTGATTTTGATAGTCGCCATCCAGAAAAGAACAAAATACGTGCAGTAACAACACTTCCATTGCGCGACAAGCTTTTAGAGTGTTATGACAAGAGGGGTGATAGCTGGGGATCTGAGGTTCAAGTCCGACTTCACGGCTGTATAGATTTAGTTGCTGCAGAGGCAATTATCTTGCTTATCACGATTTATGTTAAACAAAGGGAACACTTCGTCAGCAGTAGGGGTTGTAGGTCGACCTACAGACTCAGGCATGCTATATTGGTTTCAAAAATTGTGTCAGTGGCTTGAATCGGAGGCTGATGCAGAGCTGTATACACTAATGGAATTGCATGCCAAAATTTCAGCTTTCTCTGATGGGGCAGAAGTGTACACTACAAAGCGGTTGAAACAGAAACTGCATGAACATTACAAAGACCACATATTTTTTGCAGAAATTGAAGGTAGTAGTAATGTTTTATGTTTCAGAAACATGGCAAATTATATTGTCAATGAAAGATGGCAAAGTGAGAAAAAGGAAGACTCAGGTGATGAAATGGAGCGCATAGTGGTTGCAGCAGCTAAAATAATTAGAGCTGAAATCAGAGAGAAACTTATAATTATAACTCTTACCCTACCAATGAAGACATCAGAAGTGTTGATCAGGACAAATGGATCCCTCATCATTTGCAGACATTTCTGAAAGTAGTTATGAAATCTGAAATTAAACAAAAAAGTATTGGGCAACAGATCATCCATGGCTTTATACCTGTTTCACTGAGCAAGGATTCCATGCTGTTCGCAGAAGTGATAGTTTCTGGGCAGGACTGTGGACTGACCTGGTAATCGAACAAGTCATGAGTCGTGGGGGGCTGACAAGAGGACGGGGAGTAACAGAAAGTGTTCGGTTGCAGTGGATTTACAGCATGCACAAATGTGCTGCTGTCCATGATGCTATGATGGCTCCACATTATTTCTTAGACTTTTCGCTAGTTGTGACTTGTCATTTTTTCTCAAAGCATTGTTCTTGAATAGAGAGGTTGGAAAAGTTGTGAGCTCATAACAAACAATGGAGGTATGTCTTCCTCTCGCTGCACAATAGCAATTAGTCTAGAAAATGGAGCTATGTCTTCCTCTCGCTGCACAATAGCAATTAGTCTAGAAAATGGAGCTCTGTCTTCCTCTCGCTGCACAATAGCAATTAGTCTAGAAAATGGAGCTCTGTCTTCCTCTCGCTGCACAATAGCAATTAGTCTAGAAAATGGAGCTCTGTCTTCCTCTCGCTGCACAATAGCAATTAGTCTAGAAAATGGAGCTATGTCTTCCTCTCGCTGCACAATAGCAATTAGTCTAGAAAAAAGCAGAGTGGGATTAATATTAATCTTCTTTTTCTCAACTTGGATTCCAGGAAGCAAGTAGTCTAAAGAGTGCACTTGGTCTTTTCTCTTAATAGAAGCATCTGTGACACTCAGCTTGTCTAACAGCCTGTGAATTCTCATTCCAACTTGTTCTGTTTCATCACAATTTATACCATCTCCAATAAACCTGATGATAATGAATGCAAGTTGAGGTCATTCAAATTAAATGGCTCATGTTGATCAAACCAGTCTTGAATTTTTGTCAGGTCTTCATAATCACGTGTACTTCGTGAAGTTCCCAACTCAACATGCTGCTCAGATGTCATATGTTTCAGATCTGTGATAGTTGTCTACTAAAGCAGGTGGCTTCATAACGTCCCATCTTTTATTTATCCATGTGTGGAGCGGTTGTGATACAACCTCTGCTACTTTTGGGCATGGAAAAACGAACCTTCTGAAAAAGATCCAAGTTTCTAAAGAAGTGCAGCAAATATCTGTTTTGATGAGCGATCCTCATATGACTGCAGAAGAAATTGGTAAAGCTAGTATCAGGCTGTTTGTTATCCTTTTTGGTGGCAAGCCAAATGATTCTTTGAATGTTTTACGCTGTGCAAAATTCATGGATATGGTTTCATCAAACCAGTAAATCAATGCTTGACCCTCAAAAGTTACCACCTACAGAAAGAGCAGCGTATTTTCATAGTTTGAGGGTTCACTTACAACTTATGCTCTGGAAAAACCTCACACATCATGATGCACAGATGGATCCTGAGCAGCGGGGTTGGAAGCTTGAGGGTACTGTGCTGACTCCTGTGATGACAGACATTGCTGCTGCACCAGAGTCTCTGCTCAAGTTTGTGCGATGCAAGTGCAAGCTTTCAACCAAGAACCCATGTGGAAGTAACGTATATTCCTGCCGCAAAAATGGACTCAAATGTGTATATGCCTGTGGGGACTGCAGAGGAGAAGGTTGTCAAAATTCAGAGGAGATTACTATTTCTTTAGAAAGAAAAGATTTTGATCAAGACCATGTTTCAGGAACACCTTATTAACATTTTTATCATCTACTGTAAATGTTGTTGTGTATTCATTATCAGTGTCAAAAACCAGTCTAAGTTTTAACAAAGCTAAAAAAAAATTTCCCTAAGTAAATTTTGGTGGACTTTCAGTATGTTATTCTGTGAAAAATTGCGCTTCTTTTGATACCAAATTTACTTCAATACCAATTTTTTCTGGGTGGAACCCTTCAACAACCGGACTACAGCAATCTATCCAGAGTATGTCCACAACTACATACATACTGTATCACACAGCCTGTCAGTCTCATATGGTGGCTCTGTATTGTACAGTACATCCAATTCTAATATTAATTGGCAAGCGAGCGAGACACTTACAGGGGTAACACAATCGAAAATCAGGGATGTTTAAGGGACTTCCATTTCTATTCGAGTTAGTGGCGGTGGTAAGTCAATGCGCTCTTTGTCATGGTTATAAGCCGTGCACAACAGTATTTACCTGAAATTACATTGTCCACTAGACTACTGCGAAGGTAAGTCTATGTAGGTGCATGTCCAGTTGTGTCAAAGCATTGTGTGTTACAACCACTACTTAGCTAAAGAATATCACAAAGAAAACTTTTAAATAACGTGTATTGTTTTGTTGTTTTTTCCCTTCAATTCAAGCAGTTGCAGAGAGTTGTTACTATGGCACTGAAATCCCTTTACCGTGTATGCGAAAAATTAAAAACTGAACCTTATTTTCAGTAGAAGTCAAAATCATTAGTATAAAAATAGTATAGTCTTTAGGCTCGCTCGCCATTTGTGCTCAAGCACATCACTAGTTAATGTACTTGTGAATTCCTATAATTAGACTAGACTTGCCCATCTCGTTATGTCAACTCATTGTACAACCATGTGTCATAAAAGGTAAACATATCCCAAAAAGTCAACAATCCTTCCTCGATGCCAGCAACTATTCAACATATGCTACACATAATCACACACCAACATCCGGCAAAATCAGAAGAAAATTTAAAATGCTGAAAATAGCTAATGCACTCAAGGCTAGCATTCATATGGTAAAGCACAAACATAAGAAACATACAATTGATAATTTTTACATGTACAATAAACTACAAGTAAAGTTACTTTTAAGAGAGAAACTGAAGTCTTCAAGAAGTAAAGATGGTACAACTTAGTCCTTTATGACTGGAGTTCCTTTACCCTTCAAGTTATCTACCTCCTAATTTCCAAAGGAGTCTGTACCTGGTAAAGAAAAGAGATGGCTTTTATATATAGCTCCTGCCAATAACTTGACCCTACATTGGCATCGATACAGGCAGTGAAGGAGCTACCAGTGACCACGCACTCAACAACACATCTGTTCAAGTTGGTTCAAACCAACTTCATCATGTGGAAACCAAACACACACACACAAACATACACAAGAACCCCGCCTCCCACACAAACACACACACAAACATACACAATAACCCCCTCCCACATAAATACATACACAAACATACACAAGAACCCCCCCTCCCACACAAACACACAGACAGACACACTCCAACAGCACGCACACGAGCAGACGCATTGTGTTACTTGTAATGTTTTCACACATGCATTGTTTATATGCATAACGACACAATCACTCATGTGCTTGTGTACTTAATACACTTGTCAATGCAAAGATTATTCATGTCTCTGTAACTTATTAAGACTTTAGGCATCATTGAAGCATATAAGACATTACAACATATATATGAAGAACAACACCATTAAATAAGAGCTAGAGAGAGCCATAGCCAAATCAACATTTTTACGATAAGTTAAAGAAAGCAGTGCACAACTAAAACAATTGATGGACCATACAATATTTTATTTAATCGACACATACAGACCTTATCACCAATAAGCTGTTACTTTTGAATGAATTCAAGACCAACAATTCCAATCCTGATTCCACATTAATTAATACATACATGAATGCATGTGTGGGTTGATATCGCTGTAGGGACACACAATAAGAATATGGTGGATGGATGGATAGATAGAAACCACAACAAAAGCAACAAGATTCTTTCAAGGTTGTAGATAATCTGAAACGCCAATAATCCTTGCCATAACCACCAATACCAGATAGTAAACTCTACAATCACTAAAAAAAAAAAAAAAAAAAAAAAAGATACCTCCATAAATCTACATCTTCAAACACAGGTAGAGTCAATCCAATTGTTCAATTTTCTGCCATATCTCCTTCCCCCATTTGTAGCAGCTACATGCAATCCATTCTTCAATTCACCCAGTTGGCCTACTACCACTGACAAAAGAAGACCAACTACTAACAATGAAACTGCAATTATGCTTCACTTTGTAGGACATCTTCAAAGTGTCACAAACACCACTGACACAAGACAACCACTGACACAAGACAACCGCTTCCCCGTTCACAATGTGCAGATTCACATACTCTAAATGCATCTGTGTGCTGTGTGTATATAAGTTAGAACTAAACTACATAGCACACATACATTACGCTGACTAGAAGTCCGCATTTGAACACCAGGACCAAAAGGTATTTGGTGACCACAAATGTATTGCAGAATAATAATGCTCGGAGAAGACAAGATGTGTGGCGTCAGCCAGCCATAAGATTGAGCAACATGTAAAACCTACCATTATTACCACCTAGCTACTTGCAATGCTAAATATTTTGTTATGCACTGAAATAATACAGATACTGAGTTGAGGTGTTAGCAGGTAGGTATTTACAAAATAGTGCAACTCCGACTTTCACATCAAAACTGTTTACATCAATTTGAACTTATTCCCAATGTGACCAGTTATTTTATACACACTTGCTCAGTATAAACCAACTACTAACCTTCGACTGTCGAGTGAAATCTTCGATCCTTGCTTGAACTTTCTCGAAGTGTTCCTGGATGAAAAGAAATGGGCAGCCACAAAGTGACATATATATGCTACTCATGCATTAGTCTAAACTCAGGTCGCCGGTAGAGGCTACTAATGCACTGACTACTCAGGCATTGACTGCAAGTCAAGAGTTAGTCCGGCGACTTGGACTCTCCGCACCCCCATTTTCATCTGCCACCTAACCTACCACGATGCTCTGGCTCTCGTCCTGGTCAGCTAGGTAACTCCTCCTATTCGCCCTAGCAGACATTTTTATACAATTTGAATCTTTACACAGCAGAAGTCTATACTAAACTGGAGCAGAGTACACGGCTTCTAGCTGCAAGACACAATCCAGCAATTACGTTGAACTGGCACTTTTCAATTTACAACGCTAGGAGGGCGGAGCGTTAAAAAAAAATTATTGCGCGTGCGTAAGGGTCCCATTATACTTTAGATTTTGTAGCTTATTATTAACTAGGCGATTAATGAATTTTTCTCTGTTCTAGAGGTAGTTCAGGGTGCCATATGTCCATAATCAGCACAACTCGAATACTGTTGCCTGTGTGCAATACTTCATGCTCCCAGGAATCATCAAACATGATCATCCTTCCTTCTTCCCAAGTGTGCCACTCTTCACCAACTCTAATCCGTGCACCTCCTTCATGCATTAGAGTGAGATGTAAGCGAAGCCGCTCATTGGAAGGACCTGTATGTGTTCGTATATGAGTTCCCGGCTGAATGGCAGAAAATTTAATGCTGGTGAAATCTTGACCACAATTCTTAATATATTTCATAGTCTTTTCAAAGTACTTTGTATACTCTGTGAAACCATAACCAGAAGATTTCAGTCTTAACTCAGTCCATTGCCCACCAACGTGAAGATTTTCTGTTTCACCAGTGAAGAGCTGCCTTCGGTTTTCCAAGTTATACATTAGTTCTGACTTAATATCAGCATACCCCGCCTCTAGTTGGGCAATAAAAGGATAACTATTGGTATCGTACCATGGTTTGGATGTCAGACCTTTTACAAAACGTGACACGGGTCTCTGAAGTGGATTTTCCCATAGCCCACGATCAACGGCGTTCTGCCATAATTTTCTAGCTTGTGATTCTTTCTCCAAGTAAAGCAGAGACAAGCCATATTGATCCACAATGAATAAATTGTTAGGAAGCAATAAGATGGCTTCTTTATAAAGCTTCAATTTGTCAAAATCGCTCAATTGGTATTCGTTTCTTTTTTTATTAAAAATGTTTAGGGCAGTAGTGTCTCTTTGTATTGCACGATGGAGTAGACTCAGTAGCTCTTGAATTTCTGCACTGCTGTTTGATCCAAAGTTCAAGTCATTTTCACCAGTTCTGAATGATTCTTTTTCCTTTATCTTGATGGGCTGGCAATCGATGAAGAACGATTCATCTGCTTTGAGTTTGTTTTGGACCTGAGACCATAGAGTGCACAGCTGCTTTAGTACCAAGGGGTGCAGTTGATTGAAGCAGTTATTAAATTGCACTTGTTCCCCCAGGGATTTGCAATACTTCTTCAGAACTTTGCATGGATTATCACCTTCCAGGAAAACCAAGTCCTTCTGTCCGTTTATGCTCACTTTGTGCACTTCAACTTTGCTCTTCTTCCCAATTATTAAAGCAGGCTGCAAGCACACAGTGATCATTAGCAGCAAGCATGCTATGTTAGACATTTTGTTTAAAAAGGTGGGCCCTTAGTATGTCGCCCTCAGTGCACTAGGTAGAGGGGTGTTCACGGAGGCATATTCACGGCTGCGCATACTACCGAAAGCTCGAAAGCAAAATTGCAAGCTCCCGCCCCTAAAGTGGGTGGATCTGATTGTTGCAAAGGCGGTGGCTCCAGCTCGATACACTAACGCGGTAGAGAAATGGCGTCGAAATCGTGGAAGTTTGCTGAAACTAGCCACGCAACCACTGTGGGGTTGAACAAGACTGACGTAAAGTTCCAGAAGGAGTTGGCTAATCTCGAAAGGCAGCAAAATACAGCCATGAACAACATAGCTAACTACCAGCAAGCCATGAAAATGTCCTGGAGAAGACTGGAAGAAAGGAGGGCAGAGAGCCCTACCCTGTCCAAGAAAATAGATCAAGGTGATAATAAGAAGCAGAAGAAAGGGCTACTGTTGCAGTCGAATACAAAACTCTACGTCAATAGGACTCCCAGCATCTACAATCCGACCTCACAACCTGGTGGTGAAATAGCAGCGAAAGACGACTCCGTGCTGGAATCAACTTGTGAGCTTACCTCCTTGTATTGGCTGAGTGTGTCCATGAATTTTTTAATCTGTGTTCTGTCATGTAGCTTTCTCTTCTGCTCGTATACAAGCTCGAGATCACAAAGGACCACCTCCCACTGCCTTGAATGAATTTAAGAACTCACCTTATGTGTCCAGTCCATATAGTTTCAGGTACAGCGGAATACGCAGGCATGAGAACTAGGACAAATACTGTGCTAACGACAGGGAGGGTCTGAAATATATCATACTAAATCTATTAAATATTAATGAATTTAGTTGATTTATTAGGTCCATCCACACACAATTGAGTATTGTAGGAGTTGCTCTATTTTCATGGACTTATTCAGAGTTGGTCATAAAACAAAAGGATAAAAGATATGTGAACAGTAATTATTTGATCCTTCTGTTATTTCTGGCAAACAAGATAAATGAAGGCATGCTTGCAGCTATTTACTTTGCAATAATAGCTAAGTACCTTTATTTTAGAAAATCATTGCATCACTACTATTGCTAGGGAGAACAATGAGGAAAGGTGGCATGAATCTCAGAATTTTTCCCCCATAACTGTGAAATCATCTACCATTTATTATGCCACTAACTTGAGTGCTTATTATTCATAACACGTGGGTAGTTTTTAATCAAGGAAGTAGTAATCATTGTATGAATGTTTTGAATCGTTGCTGAGCATGCCCCAACTTGGAGATTGGAATGTCACTAACTGAACACTCCAATGAATTTTTTGATCAAGTTATTGGTAAGGGTGGAAAAAGTGTTGGTCACTTTTTACACTAGTAAGATAAATTCAACATGACAAGATAACTCTAATTTAATTAACTAAAAACCCACATAGCACCGAGAACACTTAGTTTACTATTGGAAAATGTTACAGTAAATTATATAGCTACTTAATTACATTTTTTACAGCATTAAGTTCAACTGAAAATGATTTTTTTTTTCCTCAGGAGAGCTGGAATACAAACTGCTGATGGGGTCAGGGGTCGATCCAGCACATTCACTAATGGTTCTGGGGGCAGTGAGACAGACCTGACAGATAGACCCAGCAGCTCTGTGGACCTTCAAGCATCTTCATCACAGGTCAGGCAATTATCCAACCTATCCATTTTAATTCTCTGCCAAGCCGACATAAAAAGGTTTTATCCAATGTTGATCACACATAGCTATTAAATAATGCTGCATATACGTCAACATTATATTAATATACTATCCGCTCAATTCTCTGCACCCCTAGGTGATGAATTGCAGCTGCTACTAATTTTAAATAACTGCTAATGGACTCCTAAAGCTGGATCATCAACTGAAATACTCCCAGTAGTATAACATCATTTTAGTGTTTATGCTTACATATTATTTAAAACGTGCTACGTAACTTATTATGAGGCGTTCGTGTCCTGCTAACGAATATTTTAACAGTGCTCCTGTCTCGTACAGGTCTCCATGATTAGGCGCACTGACACCAACAAGAAGTCTGCTCTGCTGAAGGCTTCTAACATATTAGAACTGGGCTCAGCTACGGGCTCTAGTGGACCAGATGCTTTTAAAGGATTCTATGGGCGTCCAGGTACGAGAGGATCGGAGGCCAGGTCATCACTGGGTGCAGCCATTGCCATTGGTGATGATGATGATGAAGATGATGATGAAGAGTAAGTGTATGTAGAGACTAGCAGTGTGCTTTAGTAGAGCAGGGTCAAGTGTTTGTTTTCATTGTACAACATTGGACTAAACATTTGAGGCAAGTTCCCCCACACTTATAAACCTCAGACCAGCAGTTGGACCCCCTGTAGGGCAAGATCTGCTGTGTGGCTGGAGATCATGAAAGTACATGTATAAATATCTGCTAGTATAACTTCAATACTACGTGTAAAATTACACCTAAGTTAATGCACTCTAGTAGGTATTGGACAGTGCTTCATTTGACCTATACACAAACTAATACTCAAAATTTTTAAAGTGTGTATCACTGGGTAATAGATGCTGCATAAACTCAGTCATATTTTTGTGCGTTTCTTTAGCAAAGAAGAATCAGAAGAACCCCCAAAAGAGAAAACCGCCATTACACTGGCTGAAATGTTTGACCAGATCCGGAACTGTCGCTACATCAGGCATTACTATCCTGACGGTACCACCATGGACGAGTACACTGACTAGATATACAGACTTTAGTTATTTTCTTAACCCAACCGTTACCCCATCATCACTTCTAATTGACACCACCCCTTCATCAACGTGGTTGATGGAATTAATTTCAATTTCAAGTTGTTGTTTATTTTAACTATTACTTGTTTAATGAAAAATGATTTGTATATTTGAAAATTAAATGAGGAATACAGTAATTGCACCACAAATATGGTGCAACAGTCAAAATTGGAAATGCAGCTGTGTGCTTGAGGTCATGTATTTATGCCAATGGTGATGTGATATAAGAGAGAGAGAGGGGGGGGGGGGGGGGGCAGACAGATGATGACTGAGTCAAATGGCCAGGATAAAATAAAAATAGTAAAAATATTTAAAATATAAAATTTGATAATCTAAGAAATTCTAGAAGCTACTCTCTGAAATCAGCAGAATAATAATGTCTGAAGATTCTCTCTCTCTTGCAGATTTCCATCTTGTTGTAAGTGTGAATGAGCAGTAATGGAAACCGGCCAGTGAAGTAGTGAACAAACTCGTCTGGGATGCGACCCAGAGACTTCTTCAGCTCTTCACGCAGCTCTCTATAATGATGTTTCTACACACAATTATAAGCCAGGAAACTTAATACCATATGCAATGTACTCGATAACACACAGACACACACTAACATCACACAAACACATGTATACACGGCCAGGTACCTTATTCCTCATGGCGCGGAGGAGATCCCTCACGGAGGATCCTTGATAAGACCTATATTTCCTCAGATCTAAATAAAACACAAATTGTAGGGCTTCTCAAAATAGTTCAAGGCTTCGATTACTACCAAATGGAACAAACTGAAACTGCAAGTACTAAATTACATCAACCGATCAATAACACATCACAGATCTGACAGTGACAAGTGAAAATGAGATTCTATATTTACTTTAGACAATCACTAATTTAAAATAAGATGTGTAATAAACTTAACTGGAGGAGGAATACATAGTTGAAAAATAAAGTAAACAAGTAATAAATGAAGCACCAAAGGTGCGAACCCTCACCGTTACTATACACTAGCTAGCTATTACAAAGACCAAACGAATTGTTTATTGGGAGTAGTATCAATGGGTATTGCCAACAATCCATTACGATCGTACGGCCTAAAATAAACTAGCTTTTGATGAAAAAATAAGTCGAACTAAAACTTCTAGCACATCTTTTATGTTTTTTTTTATGCTTGTTTCAATCTTCGGGAGGCTTACATCTTCAAGATCCGCTTTTTGCTGTGTGATAGAATGACTAACTGACTGACTGACAAACTGAGTACTATAACCCTCTCACGCATGTGCGCTGAGGGTTAACTAGAACCAAATTGCAACAAATGAAAAATTGCTTTCAAAAACCTCAAATCAGTACAGTAGATTCTTACATGCATATCATGCTCTCGCTTATCTGAAATCTCGGATTATCTATCCGACTAACCTAAAACATTATAGATATGGTAAAGTGTCATTAATTGTACTAATAGTGTGACATGTGACAATATTTAAAAAAAAAAGTATTTACCTCCTAACAGTTCCACTAACCTTCCTTGAGCTCATCACTGATGAGGTTCTTCCAATCTCCCCCACACACACTGGGGGCATTGAGCTCCAGTGCCTGACATACTGGAGACAAGGAATGCTCCTTCTCTATACGATCACTCACATCCTGAAAGAATGCCAGCTGCTTTTTTTCTGACCAGAAGAGACAGTGGCACAACACTTCCTCTGATGTGGGTCTAAAGAATTAACATATTCATTCATGCAGTACCCACAATAGAGCAGTGACAACAAGTAAGTACAGCAAGCAAATAAATAATTCACATGAAGCAACAGAGCTATAGCTAGCCCAGCAAATGAAATACAACTAGAAATGTACAATGAAAGATCATCAGCATTTATAACAATACACTTCCAGAAAACTATCATGACTTAACTTTAAGAGAAGAAGTTTAAAAATCAAGCATATCACTTAGCATCTTCTCCTGTCTCAAGCAATTCTGGTACCAGTCTTATAAAATGTTAGCAAGTATGTGCACAATGAATTAAACAAGAACAACTAACAAAAAAAACCCATTAACAACAACAAAACAACAGCAAACAATTTAAAAAAAAACAGTAAGTACAGAAAGCTAAGAAAAGGCTTGAAAAGTTTTAGAACACTTCATCTGAACTCATGCCTTATTCTACTATGTACTATCTTATTCTCCTTCTATCCTTAATGAGGCTCACCTGAAGTTAGAGTTGTGACTGATCATATTCTTCAAGAGATCTGATGCTGTGTACTCATCTAGCAACATCAATAAACAACAACAACAACAAGTCATCTAATTGATCTATTAATCTGACTTGCAGAACCCCATACATACCAATTCCAGAAAGGTCAGAGAGGTCACACTCGTCCATCTCAATATTAGCTTGCCTGCGGATAGAAGGGCCAAACGGGTGGCAGCCACAGGTCAGGACATAGTAGATGACACAACCCATGGAAAATATATCCACTGCAAACGTCTGCATATACAGAACAGAACAATCAAATCACCGACTGACACGTGCCCTATATATTGACACCCACCCTCACAAATCACTGACTGACATGTGCCCTATATATTGACACCCCCCTCACAAATCACCGACTGACACGTGCCCTATATATTGACACCCACCCTCACAAATCACTGACTGACATGTGCCCCATATAGTGACACCCCCCCTCACAAATCACTGACTGACATGTGCCCTATATATTGACACACCCCCTCACAAATCACTGACTGACATGTGCCCTATATATTGACACACCCCCTCACAAATCACTGACTGACATGTGCCCTATATATTGACAGACCCCCTCACAAATCACTGACTGACATGTGCCCCATATAGTGACACCCCCCCTCACAAATCACTGACTGACATGTGCCCTATATATTGACACACCCCCTCACAAATCACTGATTGACATGTGCCCTATATATTGACAGACCCCCTCACAAATCACTGACTGACATGTGCCCTATATAGTGACACACACCCTCACAAATCTAAGTTCAGTGCAGGAAAAGACTTAACACATGATAATATATTTTAAAGACTACTCATTATTCAAAACATATAGCTAACTACGTATGTAATGCTGACAACTTAGTTCAATGACTGTCTCTTATTTTGCATCGTTCCTACCTATTCCATAGGAAGGAAAAGCAAAACAGCTCTAAGATTGAATCACATTTTCCATGTGTATGTGGTTTTCTCTTTCTCTCAACACAGGTCACTTACCACACGTTGTGATTTGTCCAGAACTTCCGGAGCCACCCAGCCTTCAGTGCCGGTGAGGCCAGAGCGAGCCGTGTAGGAGACTTTGCCATGAGGTAGTTTCTTACACAGACCAAAGTCTGATATCATGGCTCTTACTGCACCACTGGAAGACGGGAAAGACAAGAGGACATTGTGGGGCTTTATGTCTCGATGAACTGCATCACACACGCACACACACACACACACACACACACATGTAAAACATATACAATGCAGATTCAATCATTCTTGGCTGAAATAATTATAACTAGTGGTGCGCTCGAATAGCGCAAATGCATGGCAAGCGAGCAGACTCTTTTTACAGAAAAATTTGGTTTCTTCTGTCTAATCTTGCCCTTTTGTTTCCTGCACTGATTAATTCAATAGGACGTTTTCTATTGTTGTCTAAAATTTCTTTTTCCATTTTTAACAGGAAATCAAACACAAACACCTAGTAAATATATAAGTATAGGTAAAGATGATTTGTGAAGGAAATCGCTAAATAATAGCAATGATTAGGCATGAAGAGTTAACAATAACAGAATTACCTGAATAAACTTCGAAAGCAGTGGCAAAGAAGCGCAGTTTGACAAAGACTTCACAATTGTTTCAAGAAGAGAGTAGCTATAAACTTTTTGTTTGGTTGAAACAAAGTTGCGTAAGGCAGTGCAGCAGGATTCTCCGCACTCGTTAATTGAAAAATACTGGAACTGTAAACGCTTTACCTAACTTACGTAATTAGAAACGCGGGGGAACGCATACATACCTATATATATATATCTGAAATCTCAATTGAACACGACTGAGAGTCAGCTTCGCTCGCTTCGCTCGCTCGCTGAATAATAGCAATTTTTTTCATTCTAACAGCCAATATTATATTAATTAAACTTAACCTGAAGTTTTAACTTCTTGCCGAAGTCCTGAAGAGGACTTAGGCAAGGTTAGAACAAGAAAATGTGCTATTATTATATACAATGCACTACGAGGTTTTACCACTTTTTTTTGAGGTAGCTGGAGAAAATAAAAAGTCAGAGTAACGTAGAATGGAAGTTAAATGGTTAGAGTACTGTAGAATGGGAGTTGAATGGTTAGAGTACTGTAGAATGGGAGTTGAATGATTAGAGTACTGTAGAATGGGAGTTGAATGGTTAGAGTAACGTAGAATGGGAGTTGAATGGTTAGAGTACTGTAGAATGGGAGTTGAATGGTTAGAGTACTGTAGAAATTAATGAAAGCACCAGAGGTGCAAACCCTCAGCGACACAGAGATTCTTCAGGTGTTTCACTGGCTCTTTTACGGGCATTACATTCAGCATTAGCTTGCTTACGACTCTGGGATACCTCAGGGGTCTCATGGGCTTTTTTGTGGTCATGGCATTCAGAATTGGCTAGTTTACGCTTCTGGGACTGTTCAACACTTTCTAAATCCCTTTTCCGTGCTTGACACATTACCATAGTCTTCTTACGACTATCCAAGGACTTCATGGCATTCTGAGGTTTGAGAATTAACTTGGGTTTGACAGAAAAGCTATAGCCACAGGGACATTTGGACTATCTGACATGAATTTCACACGCACATCGAGGACAAGCTTTCTTAAAAGCAGGCATTTTATAACTTACAGTTGCAAAAGAGATTCTTTTCGCTCCTTCAGAACAGAGTAGAGAGATAGCGGCAGATCATACAACAGAACAGAACTCCGAACCACGCGCAAAAAAGGTCGGCAGCTCACGTGACGTGGCTTGAGTATAAGGGGGCGTAACCCGCGCAAGGTAAAGCTTGTAACGGCCTAAATTTGACTCGTGTTTTCTAGATATTTAAATTCAAAACAAAAAATTTGGCACATTAAAGGCACTTAAATAATAGAATACCCTAACTTGATATAATTTTTTTAGCCTGAAAGTCGTCCATCATCGAGATCCGCTGCTGACAGAGTGACTGACTGACTGACTGAATGAATGAATGAATGAATGAATGACAGACAAAGTGAGTACTGTAACCCTCACGCGCATGCGCGCTGAGGGTTAATTAATGGGAGTTGAATGGTTAGAGTACTGTAGAATGGGAGTTGAATGGTTAGAGTACTGTAGAATGGGAGTTGAATGGTTAGAGTAATGTAGAATGGGAGTTGAATGGTTAGAGTAATGTAGAATGGGAGTTGAATGGTTAAGTTGTACAATAGATAGCGAGTATGATGAATGTTTTAAAATACATTGTTAGGCCACTGGACTAAAGAAACAGTTAGAAAAACTTTCATTTGGTTTTCCTAAAAAAAGGAATGGGCTAGATGTAGGGCTAGGGGTAGCCCCATAGTGTGTTGAATTTTAGCATACCAAACCAATAATAATAATTAGGTTTGTATACTGTGAATCATCTGCTGTTAGAAATATAAGGCCTTGATATGTAGCATCCAAGCTAGCGAGGACGCTACTCGAGGCTGAGGATTCCTAAATATTGCTATTCACTACATCCAAGCTAACTGTTTCACAATGTAGCAACAGGCTAAAATCTAAAGAAAATGTCAGTAGTCCGGTCAAGGCATCGTCTATGAAAGGCAGTACTATAGTCTAACTGAATGCCTTAGAGAGCGCTGGTGTACGGCTGGCGTCCGATATACTCGATCTCTAAATACCACAGGGCACGATTCTACTTGAATAGATTCTCGTAACAGTCCAATCAAATCGTTCACATGTGATTAGCATTCTAAATCATTGGATACACACACTGTATACAATCGATCAACTGAGTTTGTTTGCTCACCAATCCATTAAGGATAAATATCGAAGCATTTATTCAAAACTTCCTTAACCCCACATCAATGCAATACCCTCACCATCAATATCTCCCCTGCACACCACACCCCCTCACTCACCAATGCCTATAGAGTGCAGATATGACAATCCCTTCATGGCTTGTTCCAGTAGACTGATAGACTTCTCCTTCGTGGGCTGGAAATTATGACTAGACGTCACATACTAACACACACACACACACACACACAAACATGTAGTATGTAGGTTACCAGGCATACATATACCTCTCTGGGCACTGATACATGCCATGTACAGGTGACCTGTCATGTGTGACTTACATCATGTAGAGTAGCTTGTGCCAACTCCAGAGCAATGTATTTGAATGCACTATCTTGCTCCTACACGCACACGCACACACACACACACACACACACACACACACATGTGACTCCCACTAATGTATATGTTATAAATCACAATCCTCAACTTTGTAAAATTGTGTGAAACATAACTTGGCCCACCCCCTCCTCTCCCTCACATGTGAAAATATAATTATACTCTTATAGTGCAGACTGCATATGCATTGTTGGGAGAGCAGAAATATGAAGTTTTGACTTAGATGATATATACATGCTATTCACTGTTCAAACCTACAGTTGTGATGACCCTGTACCTACCATGCAGTAATATCTGACCACATTGGCATGCTTATCTGACTGCCGCAATAGATCCACCTACACACACACACACACACACACACACACACAACCTCATTACATTACAACAATACACTAGCACTAAAATAGCGAGCAATTCAAAGTTTTTACCAGGAAATATGTATTGGTGATCAACTTCCACAAGATTATGTTCAAAAAATTAATTACCATTCTTGCTCTTCTTAAAAATAGTTTCATCTTTGTCAGTTGCTCAGCTGACCAGTAGAAGTTCATGATCAACCTATTGCTGAGAAGACATCACACCTAGCTAGGTACTAAACTTTCAATTCTAGCATCAACATACCTAGATTCTTCAAATTAAAACATGTACTAACTAAAAATATTGTATATTGTATGATTTTACTACTCACTTAAAATTAACTAGTCACTGTTAACACCAATGATTTTTACTTGGTACAAAACTAAATAAACCTAATGGAGTATTCAGATTACTCACAATAATCATAATCTGAGGTACAAAAGCAACAGCAAACACCAACCCCTCCCCCCTCACATGCACACACACACACCCACACACTAATGGAAGAAAGGTGCACAAGAATCCCAAAACTTACCTCTCTGTCAGCAAATCCAAAACATTCTGGCAACAGCCTTTTGACCGCGACTGGTCGCTCATCAAATGTCCCTCTACAAATAGCCACACCCACAACAATGAATCTCATCAACTAGTTCATAGTTGCCCACGATGTGACTCACTTGAATACCATAGTCCCCTCACTGCCGTGACCCAGCACTTGACTGGTGTGATATGTGATTTTACCTACACTGACCACTCCATCTACACACACACACACACACACACACACACACACACACACACACACACACACACACACACACACACACACACACACACACACACACTATCATTACAATGTCAAAATTAAAAATATATAACAAATGAAGCCATACCTATAGGGGGTGTGGCCACTTCAGTCTGAGGTCCATTTGGCTTGCCGGAGGTACCATTGGCAGAGGATGAGATGGAACTACTGCGGGAGGAAGTAGAAGAGTATTGGAAAGAGTGGGTGGAGCCACTGGCAGGATGCTACACAACACACACACACACACACCAAACCAAACATAAGAGTCGTAAGCTCAACACTGTATATATGTGCATCTTCACACCAATGAGATATTAGCATCGTTGGTTGACAGTTGAGGCAATATTTCTAGCTCTAACACTGTTTGCTGTTATGCAGTTCTCTCCCTAGCACAAACTCAGAGTTACTGCTGAGAACCTACTATACCCAGGTCCAGTGCCTACAATCTCATTTGAAAACTTTAAGCCAATAAACTCCCCTTCCTGCTCATTGACTTGCCTGTGCTGACTTGCCGTTGAGTATCCTGGTGACAGCTATCGCTATGACTGTGGCCAAGACAGCTGAGCAGATGATGGTTACCACAGGGATGACAACGGCTTGAAGATCGCCAACAGTTACTGACCGTGTCACTGATTTGTCAGAGTCGACATTCACTGATGAACTCATTACTATACTGGTCTGCTCTATAAACACAAAGTCAACCCACACCTTACCAAATGAAGTGCATAGTAATCTCAGCATTAGCTACTGCATATAATGAAGCACCAAAGGTGCGAACCCTAACGGCTACTATACACTAGCAATAAAACCATTTCTCAGACCAAAAGAATAATATATATCGCTATTCCTAATCACGTATCAATATAGCTCAAGCAATGAAAACAGTATATATAAATTCTGTTTTAACAAAAGAAAAAAGCTAAACATGCAGGAGACACCCACCGGTATATAGTTTCAACGCGAAACTATAATTCCAGCACTCGGTTAGCTTTTCAGCTTCAGCAACATTACTGAGGGCTGGCAGCAAGAAATTATTTGCTCATGTGATTACAATGTGACAATAGGGGCATTACCCACAAAAGCTAGTACCAATGCGGAGCTTACAGCATCGTGCTTTCTCAAAAATCATCTTGAAATTAAAAAAAAAAAGTAGCACAATAAAATGTCTGCACTGTTCAGTGTCACTACTGTGGTGACACTGCCAACTAGTGGTGTTTTGGTTAACTGAAATAAAACCACATTTCAGGTAGGCAAAAAAAAACATTTAAACCTCCCAAGGTACATAATAATATCAAACTAAAAGTCAATCAATATTCTTAACAAATAATCAAACAGCTACTGCAGAGATAACAAGAACACTGCTTAGTCTCTTAAATTATACATAAGCAAACTAAAATTAAATGCATTGTCATACTTGTAACTATTGAAGAGGTAACAATAACTTTTTTTTTAAATCGTCACCTCTATATATTTTGAATAATTAAAGCTAAACCTAAAATCAAGATGCGTATTTTAAATAACCAGAACATAACTACAATTCCATTTATAGCTCCACAATAACGTCACTGATGTCTAGGAAAGTCATGATATATCCTACCAGTTTTTACACGTACTGTACTATCTTCTTGGCTTGTGAGAATTCCAATAACACAATTACATGAAGTGCTGTGAGTATACACCAGCTACATGTTTACTGATACAGTATGTAAACTTTTGTATGATTTTAAAACTGCCCACTCTTCAAAAGTATCACAAGAACAGATTACCTAAACAACACGATGTGGTTACCTAACTAAAGCTACCATAATATGGTTTCACCAGTTCAACTAATACAATAACACACACACACACACACACACACACACACACACACAACAAGTAAATGAACACATTGTCATCCTATGTGGGTGGGTGATTTATTAAACCAACCCCTCTTCCAATTCCACCCCATCTCCAAGCCTTTAAGCTGCAACTATGCTGCACACACACACACACACACACACACACACAACACACACAGAGCCACCAAGCTCAACCTACCCACAGAAGAAGGAATGATAGTGGTAGGTTCTCCTAGTCTACTGTGTGGAGGGTCTATTCCATACTTCATCCACAACAGGAACCAATCTTCCATATGACGTGAACCTTCTTTAAACTCCACATTGCCATCTTTGGGCAGACAGAAGTGACCTTCTTCTACCATCTAAAAACATGAATGAAACACGAGTAAACAAATGTAACTCTACCACCCTTTACCCATGGGGATAGTGAATTAAAGATTAATTCTACAAATTTTTACAGGCAAGCTACTGCAGAGAATGAAAGAAGAAATTTAATGTAAAATTTATGAATATAAAAAAATTAGCGCTAAGATAACAACTAGATATAGTTCAATATTACCAACCTAGACTATGAGCTAGCCACCTGTAGACAATATTACCAACCTAGACTATGAGCTAGCCACCTGTAGACAATATTACCAACCTAGACTATGAGCTAGCCACACCTGTAGACAATATTACCAACCTAGACTATGAGCTAGCCACCTGTAGACAATATTACCAACCTAGACTATGAGCTAGCCACCTGTAGACAATATTACCAACCTAGACTATGAGCTAGCCACCTGTAGACAATATTACCAACCTAGACTATGAGCTAGCCACCTGTAGACAATATTACCAACCTAGACTATGAGCTAGCCACCTGTAGACAATATTACCAACCTAGACTATGAGCTAGCCACCTGTAGACAATATTACCAACCTAGACTATGAGCTAGCCACCTGTAGACAATATTACCAACCTAGACTATGAGCTAGCCACCTGTAGACAATATTACCAACCTAGACTATGAGCTAGCCACCTGTAGACAATATTACCAACCTAGACTATGAGCTAGCCA
>WLWD01003090.1_pt1 | contig 53278 bp, 24 predicted proteins | sample 6712731 | NCBI WGS metagenome assembly WLWD01 (sample SAMN12718690, study PRJNA576275) | sponge metagenome | isolation source: marine sponge | host: Mycale hentscheli | place: New Zealand: South Island, Marlborough, Capsize Point | collected 2014-11-01
CTGTTTACTGAAGTTTGAGACGAACTAACACAAAATGCTAGGATCTTCGTCCAAACATAATATATAAACAAATATTCCCGATTTTCAAATTGAGTTACCCCTGATAGTGTCTCGCTTGCTTTGCTCAATCGCCAATAAATATTCAGTATAAAAATATATGAAACAAGTACAAATAATATTAAAATTTTTTTAATGGTTGGAACTATTTAATTTCATACATACATACTGTTATATACATGTATTACTTTGCCAAACACATATTTTGTATGAAAATATAATTTTGTGTGACAATTACTAGTAAACTTCACAGTTGGTAAACTTTTAACCAGACAATAATATTATGAGTTTGTTGAGGCTTAGTAGTATAAGAGCATCAATCATGGAACATGTCAGAATCACATATCAACAAAATTTGTGCCATTTTATTTTCATACCCAAACTAATTTCACCTGATTTGGAAGATCCCCCAACTTCTTCAGTAGTAGTTAAACTTTCAAACTCTTCAAATTCTATTTAAATAATTTCATATGAAAATTAATAGTTCTAAACATAGTAATTAAACAACAATGTTTTAAAAACACAAGATAATCCTGAAGGTGTAAAAATACACTTAAATTGGTTGATTTGGTCACCTGATGAGCTAGTAACAATATGCTGGCATAGGAACAGGTGGGCTACAGGGGCTAGGACCCCCCTACTTTGTTTCATGATAGGGATATATATAGACTGGACAGTCGGCTCACCCCATCTGTCAATTTTTAGTTCTATAGTTCAGAAGCCAGTTTTTAATTGAAATAAAACTTAATTAAATAGCCTTAAGGAGAATTACTGAGCCTTCGGTCCTGGATTAGAAAAATACACACAACCACTCCTAGTTCAATTCCGTCGAGATTGCTTCTGGTGGCAGAATCTACCTAGTAGCAGTTGTCTCTCAATTAACACGGGACAGCAATTTGCAACAAATAGGAAATGTCAACTGTTTCAGAGCTAATTTATGTGTTTTTTTAATTACAACTAGGAATATTTACTCACTATTTGTGCTCCTGCACTCCACTAGCTAATATGTTTAATTATGGACATTATGGACAGCAATGGAAAAAGTTACAAGTTTGAGCTGTACAAAAATATAACAATACAGCTGATATGTCAGAGTAATTGTATCTTCTTATTTTAATATTAATACAATCATTTTACTTTGCTCCATCTTTGGTGGAATTGGATTCATGTAAATGGTCCTACTAGCTAGTACTTAAAGATAATATAGAAAGTAATGAATACATAAATCGATAGTAAAGACATGTTTTTATATGTAGGAAAATCCTGAGCTATACTACTGCTATTAAAAAAAGTTTTTCTTGAATATGCATTGTATTGTATAGCTTATCACAATCATAATAATTATAATTACTAGTGGTGTGCTTGAGCACAAATGGCGAGCGAGCCTTAAACTACACTATTGTTATTCAAACTACTAAAATAAAGTCGAGTTGTTAAATTACGCATATACGGTAAATGGGATTCAATGCCATAGTAACCACTCCCCTCAACTGTTTGAATTGAAAAAGAAGCAACAAAATCAAGTCACGTTATTTAAAATTATCTTTGTGATATTCTTAATAGTAGTTGTAACGCACAATACTTTCACACAACTGAACATACCTACGCAAGACTTACCTTCGTGGTTCGTCTAGTTGACAATGAATTGTCAAGTAAATGCTGTTGAGTAGGGCTTATAACTGTGACAAATAGCGCATTAACTTACCACCGCCACTAACTCGAATAGAAATGGAGCTCCCATAAGATTTTGAGTTTTAACTGCACCCCAAAACAATTCAAAGCCGTAAACAATTCAATTTCTAAGGTGATACGGGTAATGGTCGCAAAACCAGAGGATTCTGTTTAGTGAAGTTTGGGACGGGGTCGAACGCCGAGCAAACACAAAAATACGGAGGGTCAAAGTACAAAATGACATACATACGTCCAAACATATATATAAATAAACTAGTGGTGCACTCGAATAGCGCAAATGCATGGCGAGCGAACAGACTCTTTTTACAGAAAAATAGGACAGAAATTACATGTAACTGTAGTGCACAGTGTAACCCTTTCCATCATCAGAGAATCTAAAGTCTCTGATCCCAGACTAAACTAACAGAATTACCTGAATAAACTTCGAAAGCAGTGGCAAAGAAGCGCAGCTTGACGAAGACTTCACAATTGTTTCAAGAAGAGAGTAGCTATAAACTTTTTGGTTGAAACAAGGATTCTCCGCACCAGTTAATTGAAAAATACTGGAACTGTGAACGCTTTACCTAAATTACGTAATTAGAAGCCCGGGCGAAATATTTTGACGTACGTATACATACATATATATATATATATCTGAAATCTCAATTGAACACGACTGAGAGTCAGCTTCGCTCGCTTCGCTCGCTCGCTGAATAAATAAATAAACAAACATCCCCGATTTTCAATTGTGTTACCCCTGTAAGTGTCTCGCTCGCTACGCTCGCTCGCCGATTATGATTGTGACAAGCTATACAATATACTTAGTGTAATTCTTGCTAATTAGCAAGTATTACACTAAGTATATTGAACAATAACATTCTATGGTACCTTTATGTCATTAGTGCTGAACCAAATGTCAAATATAATTTTTTGGTTGAATCACTCTTATTTTGAATATATAAACACAACCCTGGCCCCAAAATAATTAAATAAATACAACCGTAAGGCACTTATCATCAGCAAGTAGCTTAAGTAGGTTTGTATAGTGCACCCAACCAAAGATGTCCATTTTAGTATGCTTTAAAATTCTGTGTATATTTTGGGAATAGAGTAAGTAATTAAGATAAAACTTAGTGAATGTAACTGAAATACATTAATCTTTAATTTGCATGGGCCAGTTTCCATAGAAACGATCCTGACCTTTGAACCCATGATTTTAATTAATATATATGTTTCTGTATGTAGTCTCTCACAGATTGGAAGTAACTGAAGTTCTTATTTTTTTTGGAACCAGTATAAGAGTCTTGATGATTCCAAGTTTTCAGTTTACCACAATTATGTAAAAAAATGTTTTAATAATTTCTTTTGTGAAGGCAATTCAATAATTATATAGTGTGTGGAAAATGTATGCAGTTTATAATACTTCCATGAATCATGTTAATACTGCAGAAACTATAAGTTTAATAATGTTTTTACAATCCCTAGTTTTAAAAATGTTCAAAATATTATGTATGTCTATGTTATGATCAATCAAAGTCTACTGCAAAATGGCTATAATTGACAGTTAATATAATATTACATTATTCATTCATTCCAATCCTTCGATGTGATTTTACAGCAGTTTTATACTTCTTTAATCTTTTATCAAGTTCTTTTCCAGGAGTGAGCCCTTCGAGATAGCAAAACATGTAGTGACGTACTTTGCGAAAATGGTTTTGAATATTTTCTACGGAAACCGAGTCATATGCTAGAGGGATATTTTTGCGAAGAGAGGGAAAGGTGTACTTGCAATGTCCCTTAGTGAAGCGTTTCAACTGTGCCCAAACCCTTTCAATGGGATTTAGTTCAGGATGAAATTTAGGAAGAAAGCATGGGATATGTCCACGTTCAGTCAGAATCTGTTCAATCATACTTTTCTCATTCCTGAAATCTGCATGTTCAGCTAAAGTTTCACGCATCCAATCTGCTCCTTTTCCCAAAGTAGAAATGCCTCGCTCCTCTAATACCATCTTAAGCCCTTTAGCAACTTTAGTTCCATCAGAAGCTGTAGTGCACATAGGCCATATTTTTCCATTCCACAATGTATCATGCATTATTCTCTGTTTTCCACCTGGACGAACATTCATTTTATTTACATCCAAGGCATCATCTGCCATAGTTGCATGACAGCTGCTGTGATCAAATACCCAGACATGCCTCCAGCCTTCCTCTTTGGGATACTTGATTTCAGCAATAATAACTGCTCGTTTCATCTGAGCAACAAATTTATCACGGGTCCAGTAGCCCTCTTTACTCTCTCCATACTCAAGGAATTCTCGAGCATACTTCCGAATATTGGGATGAGTACATTTGGCTGCCTCATATTCGGTATCAGAGAAGGCTAAGAATCCATTATACTCCTCGATAAAGTCTGAGACCATAATTCCAGACCCCTTACTCTTTGGTTTCAGCATTTTTTCTCCCTTATAACCCCACTGTGAAGACTGGTCTTCATTGGACATGAAAGTTGACTCATCATGAAACAGTACAACTGTTTGTGCACGCCTTTCACTGACTGGAGCATCAATATCAGTTGGCAGAGAACTTGCTGCTTCCTTGGTGAAATGGAGGAAGCCCACTTTGAACATTTTGCGTAAACATTTCTTGCGTGACTCTATGACATCACTACGCTCATGACCATCAATGAAAATGCCCTTTTGTGTAGTCAAAACTTCAAAACCAAGCTGATGAAGCCACTTGCGAGCAGTTTCCAGGCACACTTTCCGAGGAAAACCAGGCTCTAATGTTGAATTTGGAAGCAAAGAATTGTTTACCCAACAACAAAAATCAATAGAAGTAAGATTTGGTCTTCCCTTTACAGCTGCATTGCTTCTTACATATTCAGTAGCTTTCTTGTTGAGGTCTTCATCATTCCACACACAAGAGCATTGATATTTTCCATGCTGTGCTTCTGGAAACTCTCCATTATTTTCAATCAGTGAAGTTCTCCAACGTCGAACTGTTCTGTCGCTTCGGTTAATCATCTAAGCAGCATACTCTGCAGCCTTAGTTTCAGTAAAGGAGAACATATCAACTAATTGGTAACACAGAAATATTGCTATTGACTTCACATCATCCTTTCCCATAGCCTGAAGCCACTCCTCAACAAACTTCTTCATAATTTCCTGTGATGTCAAAGTGTTAGTTGGGTCTGATTCAGTAGCTTTCATACTTGCCTGATCATTCCCTAAACTTAAGCTTGCCTCCTCTCCCTCAAATCTCAAACCTTCCATGGATGATGCTGTAGATTGTGATTCACTAGTATCAGCAAATTCTGATCCAATAGCCTCCACACTTGCCTGATCTGATAGATAGTGAACCACCAACTACAGTATCATCCATAGAAGGTTTTAGATTAGAAGGAGAAACCGATAAACTAGACGGCACCTCTGATTCTCGATCTTCCAGACTTACAACGGCCGCCTTGGCTGCTGACTGAGGGCTCTGTAAGCTTCCCCGCTGCTGTTTACGGACCTCCACACTCCTTCTACTAGCTTTTTCAGCCTTTCTCTTCGCTCTAGACTTCGGTGGCATCTTAAAACACAATAGCTACTAGACTTACTTAACACTTAGATTTGAAATTTTTTTTTGAATTTCAAATTTTTTTTTGCTTATGACGCGTAACCTTGACGTCACGTACGGGTAAATATTAATAATTATGCGGGCAAACTGTTTCTCCACCAATTGCTATTCAAATGCAATAATAAAGATACCGTTCTAACGATCTTATTGCGTACAATTCAATTATCGTCTTACCTAAAGCATAGCTTTATCGGCACAAAATATATAACCGATCAAAGTTTTGGACATCTTTGCTTGGGTGCACTATACAGTTTTCCTTTTTTTTTTATTACTTGAAGTTCCCTAATGACTATTATTCAGTTCTTAATAGTATTACTATTAGTTAGTTCTTGTTAGTCTTTGAGTCTTACAATATGAAATTATACTCTTTTCTGTCCCTTACAATCTCATTGACGAGTATAAATTATGACACTAAAAGAAGATTGCATGAGAAATATTAATATAAAATTATAAGTGACTGACTGACTACTATCCTTGGTGTAGATACAAAATGTATACTTACGATCTGGACATTGTGTAGGTGAGTCTGTAGATAAAAAAATAAAGAGTATTTAGTTACTAATGCAATATTCACCATTAAGTATAATAATTTGAGGTAAACACAAGGACAAAGTAAACTGTTATATTTTAGCCTATCATCTTTTGTAAATCATACACTAGAAAAAGGGTGAACTAGAAAGATGATTGTTTCACTTCATTTAAGAAATAATTACTCCAATCTAAACAGTTATCTTCAAATAAATTTATAGATTCTTAATACTAGATAATTAATTCTTACAGTAAAAAAAATAATTACTAATTTTAGGATAACTATTTTATGTTTAGTACATATTCACTTGGAAGAGGTTTTTTTGATCTGAATTTTAATAGATCGGTCTCAATACAAGTTTTAGTCTCTAAATGTAAATAAATAACTTTATTTCCAAATCATGTACTTACTTTAACTGCACCCGCAAAAGAATTCAAAACGGTAAACAATTCATCAAGATATCCTAAGCATTTTTAAGGGACATTAATTTGATTTTGTTTTAACTTAACTTGCAACCACTTTGATAATAAATAAGAGTAATGAAATTGTCGGCCATTTGGTAATAACTTGTGTGCATTGAAATGAAGCTATTCTTGGAACAAACCTAAATACTTGAACTTTTGTTGACTTGGCCAGCTAACCTTAGCAGCCAACAATGTAGCCAACTTTACTACGGGAGCTATTACCAATATTTTATAATGTTGTTAAGCAATGAGTATAATAGTTTGGCCTTACTAACATTTTCTACTTAGTGGATTATGAAAACTACTTAGATGGACTTTGATTTCCGCACTCTGTTAAATATTGACTTCAGTAAGGTACTAAACACTACATGGGATTCAAATAAACTGAAGGTGAAAAAAGCGTAGCTCAGAGTTCTTTGCATCAGGATTGAAAGACACTGAAGTGACTGTCAGAGTCTCTGGAAGTAAGTAAAAGAAGAACTGGAAGAAACAAAAAGAGCCTTTAGAGATTGAATCAAGGGAGTAATGAATTATTAGTGTTGTAAAGCCAGGAATAGCTGATAGGTGCTGAATGACTGAAAGAGACTATCTATTTGGTAAAGACTAAGAGATTGACACAATGGAAAATCACATGTCCACAAAATAAGCACCATAATAATTTAATAGTAAATTACTCTAACCTGCTTCAGAGGATCCATGAAATTCTAGCGTAGCAACTCCACACTTTGTTTCAGGCAATCCTAAAAATACTAAAATCAATTGCTAGGTAAAATAATAATAATATAAGTATGTTTTAATGATCCTAAAAAACTATAAAACTCAACTATTTTCTTGAAATGAATGTGTAAAAACAAAAAACAAACAAATTTACATATATCCTAAGTGTTTTTTATTTCAATCAGTTAAGTGATAAATTATACAGTAAAACATTTCTATGGATAAACGAATCCTCGAAAAATGAAAATTCCAGTTGGTCTATTGACAGTGAGACTATATGACATCACTATTTATTGCAACTATTCAGTCTGTTCAAGTCACCCTCTGTGTAATCTCTTTCTGTTATTTCAGTATACACCTAGTTTCTTGCAGACCATGAGGAAAAAAAAAGTAGAGTCAGAAATTGCATCAGATTGAAAGGCATTGAAGTGACTGTGAGAGACTGAAAGAGACTAGAAGTAAGTAAAAAAAGAACTGGAATAAACAAACAAAAAGAGCCTTTCGAGATTGAATCAAGGAAGTAATGAGTTGGTAAAGTCAGGAATAGCTGGTAGGTACTGAAACACTATTGGTATAAACTAAGAGATTGACACAATTGAAAAAATAACAAGTGATGGTACTAGTTAAAACAAAACGAGATAAAACAGAAACATGAAGTGCATTGACTTATCATGCCTCTAACTCGAATAGAAATGGAAGTCCCGTAAATTTTCACCTTTTAACTGCACCCGCAAAAGAATTCAAAACGGTAAACAATTCAATTTCTAGGGTGATACGGGTACTGATCGATAAACCAGAGGATTCTGTTTACTGAAGTTTGGGATGGGGTCGACCAACGAACTAACACAAAATGCGAGGATCAAAGTACAAAAATAACTTACGTTCGTCCAAACATATATATAAACAAATATCCCCGATTTTCAAATTGAGTTACCCCAGATAGTGTCTCGCTTGCTTTGCTCAATCGCCAATAAATATTCAGTAAAAAGATATATGAAACAAGTACAAATAATATTATAAATTTTTTAATGGTTGGAACTGTATTATTTTATTTCATATCCATACTGTTTATTACTTTGCCAAACAAATATTTTGTATGAAAATATAATTTTGTGTGACAATTACTAGTAAATTTTACAGTTGGTAAACTTTTAACTAGACAATAATATTATGAGTTTATTGAGGCTTAGTAGTATAAGAGCATCAATCATGGAACATGTCAGAATCACATATCAACAAAATTTGTGCAATTTTATTCACCTGATTTGGAAGATCCCCCAACTTCTTCAGTAGCAGTTATACTTTCACACACTTCAAATTCTATTTAAATAATTTCATATGAAAATTAATAATTCTAAAAAATATAGTAATTATATAACAATGTTTTAATAACACAAGATAATCCTGAAGGTGTAAAAATACACTTAAATTGGTTGATTTGGTCACCTGATGAGCTAGTAACAATATGCTGGCATAGGAACAGGTGGGTTACAGGGGCCAGGACCCCCTACTTTGTTTCATGATAGGGAGAGGAGCTCCCTTGTTTCAAGACAGGAGATGGAGACCCTTCTCTTGTCTCCAAATTAAGTTTGACAAAATTTTGTCAGATGAGAAATTTTGGGCACTGGATGCGGTATAAGTTTACATCAAGATATCCTAAGCATTTTCTTGTTTTAACTTAACTTGCAATCACTTAAAATCTGGGTCCGCTTGCCATTGATAAGAGAAGGAAGTTAAGCAAAGAGAAAGGACAAAGTATAAAGTGAAGACAGGAAAAGAGGACAGGAACCAACCATATGCACAAACACTCTATTTTTAGTTATATCATGTGGTGAGTCACATTGGTTTGTGTTTTATGGGCATGGGATAATGAGCCGACTGGCTGGTTATCAGCCTGGTACCTGTATATGCCTGTACTCTGTATCACTTTTGCTAGTCTGTTTATATTGTAATTTGGAGTGCGTGTGTGTTCCGTACCCTTTCCCAACTAACAATAAATCTCTACTGGTTGGAGAGTCATCCTGGGTGCACCGCTGAAGCCACAGACTCTGGTGGCAGTCAACTACCTTCGTATTAGCACCTCACTGGAACGAGTATTCTTCATCGATAGCCTTTTGCCGGCTCAAAGAAGGTGCCCAACCCCACAGTTTTATTGAAAAATAAGACAGCCAATTGCATCAATATAGGTGTTACTAAATTTGACTAATAATTTATGGCATTAGTGATAGCTAGCTTGCCACTGATTAATTCACAAGGCAAGGTCTAATACAGAAAATTTGCTAAAAGCTTTTAGTAATCCTTCCCCTTTACATTGTGGCATTGTATTTCTAGGCATAAAAACTATACTCATTAGTGTTATTGCTCATTGGTGCTATTGTATCATCAGTAGGCCAGTACAATAAAATTGGCTATATAATGCAGACGAAAAATTCTAACTAAAGAGAATAAGCGCTCATAATCTATTGACTGACAAATGAAAAATGTGCGAAGAGTTGATAGCCTAATTCTCATTAATTGTGACATCAATCGAAATAACTACAACTTCAATGACTAGAACCAATATAAAAACTTTTAAGCAGTACCATTTTTTTCCCTCAAGTGTGAGTTACAAACTACGGTAGCCCATACAGTTAAAGTGCTAGAAAACCAAAATATAAAAACTGACGCCTTATGCCTCTGCATAGGACTCAATATAATATGTGAACACTTCGTTTTGATTCCTGTATAATGTTCATAATAGTCAGCAAAAATACTATACCACTGCTGTCATTCTAATATTTAATTACGGGAAGTACTACATAACCAAAACTCTAACTGTGAGCTTGAGCAAAATTGGTGAGCGAGCTAACTTAATGTTCTAACGTGACTCACCTATTCAACACCAACAAAGTGAAATAGTGCTTCCTGGGCCTATTATACTTATATAAAGTAAACGAAAGTTCTTGCATTTAGGCTTTCCAAAGGATAGTTTGATTTCAAGTCATCAACTCATTACTGAATATTGACAAGTTCATTCGTTAGTTTGTTCCTATATTTCATTAAGACACTTCATAGCTTACATAATCAGCACAGCAATTTTGCTGTGCCATATAAAAAAGCAAAAAAATGAAGAAAAAAAAAACACCACGAAACATCACAATAGGTAATTAGCTCCCATCTTTGTCATAACCTTTAAACTGAGGAAACAAATTATCAAACAAAATGTTGATGATAGTTTGCTAGAAACACACAGACATTGTGCTAGCTAGTTTATTCCTTGTCGCACCACAAAAACTCCAAATTATGGAAGCCTAACTAATCAATGTAGGCAGCTAAAATGGTAGTATTATAGCAATGACTGTTAAAATACTCACGTTTATGACATCTGCACTCCTAACAGATGCATGTACAACAGGTCCACTGGAAACACCATTGGTTAACTTCATTCGACTTCCTTTTTTCCAAAGAAAAACTTGCTTGTCTTGTGTGAAGAAAGTCAAATGCCAAGGTTTTGAAGAAACATTTACACATTCTAAGCTGCAATGTTCACTGCCTGAAGTTGAAGCCATTTTACTGAACACTGAATTCTATTGGCTACAGGCTATAAAAAAAACCACATGGTGTTAATTACTTCCTGAGCTTCCAGCAAGCTCATTGGACAATAGGCAAATTCAAATTCTTGAATGGAGTTCAAGATGGAAGTTGATGGATGCTTATCGTTCAGTTCTGATTGCAGCAATGGTTCTTCAGTAAGTGGCCTGGAGATGCTTCCCTTATTGACTAACCCCACAAGGAACAGAACAAGAGGTAATGTTTTAGCTGTATTGGTTCAGATAGCTATTGAATATTTGTATCAGACAGAGTAAGTTAAACTGTCTTCACAGTGTGTAGCTAATGACATGAATGTCATTAAACCGGTATGAGCCCTCATAACCCACCTCCCTACATCCCTGGACTAGCTTGCTCCCCATTTGTGCTATATAATAATTATAATTACTTATACAATGAAATCGACTGTTGCAGGTCAACCAGAGTTTTCAACTGCCAGTCTAATGTCTCAGTATTGCTGTCAATGTAAGCAAGTTACTTGTTTCAAATTGCTATCACAAAGTACAATAGAGCGCATACGATTAACAGTTTATTCGTTATCGAAGACTGAGCAGACTCAGCTTGTTTTGAATTATATGCAAGAACATAGCCAAGATGAAGGTATTGTTTATTCAGTAGGTGGTCACCAGGTGTGTGAGACGTGCTTCAGGAAGGTATATGGATTCCGATACAATAGATTTGCAGCAATAAAAGCCAAATTTCATAATGGCATATTAGTAGCTGAGCATGGTAGGACAGGAAGATGTGAGATTACCGACTCCAGCATTCGAGTTATTAGTTGGCTCCGTACATTTAGTGAAAAAGTTGGAGACCGAATGCCTACTTCATCAGCTATTCATTTGCCTTCTTGTCTCACTAAAGCCGATGTTTATACTTTAGCTAAAGACGACTTATCACAAGGAGACATGGAATGCTGCAGTATATCTACAGTGCTTCCAACTTAAAGAGTGGATTTTTTGAAACTACTGTATAGACCCTCACTACAGTCATTTAACATACACATACCTTTTCTTCATCATCCCAATAATGTTTACAATAGTAAAACTGCTGGTTTATAGAATGGAAAACGGAGAACAGAACTTTTCTCATTCACTCTAATACATTTTACGCCATTTTTTTTGACGTCAAGATTTTGCGGTAGTTCGTCATTAAACGTAACTAGTTAACGAGCTAAGGTCGAACGGTTGTTTCCCTGAGCGGTAAGACGGGACTTTCCCTAACTGCAATTGGCTGTATGGCTCATCGTTCTACTAGCAGCAGTAAACGAAGTCGAAATCAGTCACAGAATTGTTGGCTGGTATATTACTAACTTGGAGCCAAGCCTATCCAAGAGGTCATCTTTTTCAAGAGCTGAAGAAAAGCTGAAGGAGTTTAATACTACTCCCAAGGCTCCCAGCATTCGGTATTCTGACAACATCAGGGCGATGCAGTTGGAGTCCTACTGGTTGTGCAGCTCCAGACGGAAGCTAAAACGCTGGCCGCGATAGGCAGTAACGCCGTAAAACTTGATACCTGCTAGGGCCTGATACAACCGTAGCTAAATCAGCCATACCCGTGCAACAATTAGCGGTAAACTGGCGCCCTTGCACAAATACGCATGCGCTGTTTTGTGACGTCGCGTTTACGTGTACTATAGGCCCACAATCCGCTGTAAACGTCATCATTTGATGACCCTTACCGTGCATAATTTTTTTTGGTGAAAAACAGCCACAACTCACTTAATTTTGAAGGTATAGCTACCAAAGTTATACATAATAATTTTAAGGCAATTTTACACCATGTGTCAAAATTTTAGAGATATAACTCAATAAATTCAAAAATCCTGGCTTAAACACTTTTTTCTTAAAATTTTAAATATTTCGAGATTCAAATTTCGTGTGCCCACAAAATTAGCCTCATATGAAACTTCAGGTATTAAAGTATCAGTATACCAAGTTATAGAGATAAGGACAAATAATTTCTCTTTTTTCAGCTTAAACACTTCCAAATTCACTGTCTTGAAGCTCCCAGTTCCATCACCTATAACCACAAAAATAACCACAAACCCACAAAATTGTTTTGTCTGTATGTTAATATGACATTAATGTATAATAATACAAATGTTTAGCTTTCTATTACACATACTTGAGAAATTATAGCAGAATTAGCAACCTTAACCAAAAAGCTACAAAATCCACTCTTTAAGCTGGAAGCACTGTACATTTTATGACATTTGGAGCAAACATTTCCGCCATGTCAAGATTCCTAAGGTAATTTGTATTTTTTTTTAATAAATGGCATTGATGGAATTTACCTTCTTGCATGGCAGGAGAACCGTTTTTCAAAATGTAATGTATGCACTGCAATCAAAGAAGGTCGAGAAAGAACACTTAATAAAGAAATTAGAAAATGGCTCACAGAAATTTTAGAACAACACATTCAGCTTGAAAAGTATGGCTACTATATTTTGGCACAAACATAAAATTAAACATCATATATTTTATTCTTAGGAGTGAAAGAGAGAAGTATGCTAAACACAGACAAAAGGGAGAGAAAAAGCCAAGGCAATACTTAAGCATTATAATAGATGGAATGGATCAGTCTAAAACAAACATACCCCACATTGTCAACAACCCCAAAGTGATGGCTGGTGCTTACAGGCTGGAAACACATATCACTGGAGTTAAAGTTCATGGCCGATTCACTATGATGTTCATAGACAGTGGACAATTTAACCATGACACCAATCTGACTGTGGAAGTTTTATTACGAGTATTTTATCAGTTGAAGGTAAGAATTCTATCAATATGATGTAAAGTGATTCATAGTGATGTAAAAATATAAGCTGCAGGATGGATTACCAGAAGTGCTGTATATTCAGATGGATAATACTTGTCGTGATAATAAGAACAAGTTTACACTCACATTTGCTGCTATATTGGTTGAATTGGGAGTGTTCAGAAAGGTACTTAGGATTTGATTTGATTGATCCCAGGTTGATATAGATATTTATGTGTGTAGGTGAAGTTTGGATTCCTACCAGTTGGACATACTCATGAGGATATAGACCAAACATTTTCATGCATATCTCGAAAACTGAAACATCGCAATGCACTGACTATTCCAGGTCACCTAACCTAGCAAAGTTATAAGCTACATGTAACTATACACTTTTCCTTGTTTTGTTTTTCCAGATCTTTGTCAAAGTATAGAAGTGTCTTTCTCACCACCTCCTACAAGTGGTGGTTTTGGATTCTGTAACTGATGTCAAGGATTGGATGTCAGATCAAACTCCTCTACTCCATGACCATCTTAAGGCAGATCAAACTCCTCTACTCCATGACCATCTTAAGGCAGATCAAACTCCTCTACTCCATGACCATCTTAAGGCAGATCAAACTCCTCTACTCCATGACCATCTTAAGGCACAGCAATTCAAGTTTCAACGTAATGAATCAGGAGAGTGTGTCATGTTTTATAAAGAATGGAGTACCGACCCATTCTGGTTACCTCAAAGTGGGCTTGCTTTTCTTCCCAATGGCAACACTATTCCCAGCAAGTTGCCATTGATGGTGACACCCTATTATGATCCAGACAATTTGAAACTATTGGAAAATACTTTGAAAAGGATTAGAGGATATTTAAATAAATCAACTCTCAGTGCCTCTGCCTGGTGGACTAACTGGCTTAAACATGCTCATCAGCTCAGTCAGAAGACAAAATCTCAGCCAATAAAAGGTGAAAGTGTTTGAATCGTTTAAGATTAAAATTACAAGATTATAATATTTATATAAAATTATATTTGTAGGTATCAACTATTTAGAACAGCTAATTGATGGAGCAGAAAGCTCAAAACAGATTCCAGTTTTCATTGACACAGCTTCAACTGCTTCTGGACTTGAAATTATATCCCCCCCAAAATAGTGTCAACACAACAACAATTTCCTTGTAGAATTGAGGGAATAGGTGAACTCAGGACATCATGGATAGGATACCGAGGAGTAAGTTATTATCTTAAATTACAATCAAATGATAATTGTTGACAACAATTGTTTTCTTTTAGGTAAATGTAATAGAAAAATCAATTTCCCAGTGTCGGAGGGGGCGTAACTTCCTCCGAACCGATTGGTGGGTGTGGCGCAGATGTCGTTATCGCCCGAAGGACCAGGAGTTCTGTGGCCTATTGGCGCCGAGTGAGTCAACCTCGCAACGCTGGCTTTCGCTTGCAGTCTTGAAGCCGCACCCGCAAAGAGCGCACTCTATAACTTGGCTAGGGCTATAGTATAAGTATCACAGAACACGCCTTGCCGTCTAATTACGTTATTTAAGTAGTGAGGCACGGTGATATAAAGACGGTGGGTTGACCGAGCTATGAATATAATTATGTGTGTGGAAAGGATCGTTACAGGTAGTGTGTGCGCATGACCGAGTTCGCTGTGGAGGAGAGAACCTGCCGTGAAGAAGGGTGGCGCAGCCAGCCACCATCCTCAGGAAGAATCTCCGTGTGAAGGTCTTGATGGCGCCTGAACACCCAGCATGATGCACTTAGTAAAGTAGAGACATTAAAGCGAGAACTCAATGATTTGGCTGCTCAATGCAGAAAAGCATTTTTGGTTACTGGTTTAATGCAATGTTCTCAGCATGAAGTACAAGAAGCATTGAACATGTGTTCTTTATATCTACCACAAAAAACAACCTCAAAACTGACTCCTTCTCTATCCATTGCTGAGCTTTGGAAAGAACAGCCAGGAGGCAGTCCTAGTGGCAATAGTATAAAAGAACTGGCAACATCTGTTTTGGGTGAAGATCTAGTTACTACATTTACTGAAGATTTGCATCATCCACCTGATGTAAGTCTTTAATGAAATAAACTGCAAACTGAATGTATACCTGTATTTGCAAAAAGTAGAAAGTATTCTTGCATTTGCAAAATAATATATATATTACCGTTACCATGAGTACTTAAAAATTTTCTAGACTTATGCATTATAATTACTTTCATTTGTACCAATACAAATTTAGACCTGTAACTGACTTTGGTATTTTATTTAAACATTATCAATAGAAGCAAAAATACACTTGTGATTGTGCTTAAGTTCCTCTCTAAATGCATGCATGTTTGCTCCATGTCTGATAAGAATGATCCTGCTTTTCACAAGTGTAGGAGATATTGGTTTATTTGCAATTATAGAAACCTTCCTGTTTTAAAACTTAGTGAAAGGATAGGCTCCTAATATGCTCAAATAGATACATTTCAGAAATGTCCTGCATTGCAAAAGCAGATAATACTCCAGCTTTGCCATTATATAAGACAAAGGCAATATGCAGGAAACATTCCTGCAATTACAAAATGTTTCTGAATTTTCTACATGTCAGGAAATGTTCCTGCAGGCATTTACTACTTGTAAGAAATATTCCAGTATTTACTACATGTAGGAAATGCTATAGCTTTGCAAAATGTGGGAAACATTTCTGCATTTTTAAAATGCAGGAACAATTCAGCTTTTGACAACTGCAGAAACACATTTGAAAAATGCAGGAAATAATCCTGCATTTTCAAAATGTAGGAAACATTTCTACATTTTTTAAATGTAGGAACAATTCAGCTTTTGAAAACTGCAGAAACACATTTAAAAATGCAGGAAATATTCCTGCATTTCCAAAATGTAGGAAACATTTCTGCATTTTTAAAATGTAGGAACAATTCAGCCTTTGACAACTGCAGAAAGACATTTGAAAAATGCAGGAAATATTCCTGCATTTCCAAAATGTAGGAAACATGTCTACACTTTTTAAATGCAGGAACAATTCTAACTTTTGAAAACTGCAGAAACACATTTTAAAAAAATGCTGGAAATATTCCTGCATTTCCAAAATGTAGGAAACATTTCTACATTTTTTAAATGTAGGAACAGTTCTAACTTTTGAAAACTGCAGAAACACATTTGAAAATGCAGGAAATATTCCTGCATTTCCAAAATGTAGGAAACATTTCTGCATTTTTAAAATGTAGGAACAATTCAGCTTTTGACAACTGCAGAAACACATTTGAAAAATGCAGGAAATATTCCTGCATTTCCAAAATGTAGGAAACATGTCTACACTTTGTAAATGCAGGAACAATTCTAACTTTTGAAAACTGCAGAAAGACATTTGAAAAATGCTGGAAATATTCCTGCATTTCCAAAATGTAGGAAACATTTCTGCATTTTTAAAATGCAGGAACAATTCAGCTTTTGACAAACTGCAGAAACACATTTGAAAATGCAGGAAATATTCCTGCATTTCCAAAATGTAGGAAACATGTCTACATTTTTAAAATGCAGGAACAATTCTAACTTTTGAAAACTGCAGAAACACATTTGAAAAATGCAGGAAATATTCCTGCATTTCCAAAGTGTAGGAAACATGTTTACATTTTTTAAATGCAGGAACAATTCTAACTTTTGACAACTGCAGAAACACATTTGAAAAATGCAGGAAATATTCCTGCATTTCCAAAATGTAGGAAACATTTCTGCATTTTTAAAATGTAGGAACAATTCAGCTTTTGACAAACTGCAGAAACACATTTGAAAATGCAGGAAATATTCCTGCATTTCCAAAATGTAGGAAACATGTCTACATTTTTAAAATGCAGGAACAATTCTAACTTTTGAAAACTGCAGAAACACATTTGAAAAATGCAGGAAATATTCCTGCATTTCCAAAGTGTAGGAAACATGTCTACATTTTTAAAATACAGGAACAATTCTAACTTTTGACAACTGCAGAAACACATTTGAAAAATGCTAGAAGTATTCCTGCATTTCCAAAATGTAGGAAACATTTCTGCATTTTTAAAATGTAGGAACAATTCAGCTTTTGACAACTGCAGAAACACATTTGTAAAATGCAGGAAATATTCCTGCATTTCCAAAATGTAGGAAACATGTCTACACTTTGTAAATGCAGGAACAATTCTAACTTTTGAAAATGCAGGAAATATTCCTGCATTTCCAAAATGTAGGAAACATGTCTACACTTTGTAAATGCAGGAACAATTCTAACTTTTGAAAACTGCAGAAACACATTTAAAAAATGTAGGAAATATTCCTGCATTTCCAAAAATGTAGGAAACATTTCTACATTTTTTAAATGTAGGAACAGTTCTAACTTTTGAAAACTGCAGAAAGACATTTGAAAAATGCTGGAAATATTCCTGCATTTCCAAAATGTAGGAAACATTTCTGCATTTTTAAAATGCAGGAACAATTCAAACTGCAGAAACACATTTGAAAAATGCAGGAAATATTCCTGCATTTCCAAAATGTAGGAAACATTTCTGCATTTTTAAAATGCAGGAACAATTCAGCTTTTGACAACTGCAGAAACACATTTGAAAAATGCTAGAAGTATTCCTGCATTTCCAAAATGTAGGAAACATGTCTGCATTTTTAAAATGCAGGAACAATTCAGCTTTTGACAACTGCAGAAACACATTGAAAAATGCAGGAAATATTCCTGTATTTCCAAAATGTAGGAAACATTTCTACATTTTTTAAATGCAGGAACAGTTCTAAATTTTGAAAACTGCAAAAAGACATTTGAAAATGCTGGAAATATTCCTGCATTTCCAAAATGTAGGAAACATGTCTGCATTTTTAAAATGCAGGAACAATTCAGCTTTTGACAACTGCAGAAACACATTTGAAAAATACAGGAAATATTCCTGCATTTTCAAAATGTAGGAAACATGTCTACATTTTAAAAATGCAGGAACAATTCTAACTTTTGAAAACTGCAGAAACACATTTGAAAAATGCTAGAAGTATTCCTGCACACCCAAAATGTAGGAAACATGTCTGCATTTTTAAAATGCAGGAACAATTCACCTGCATTCCAAAATGTAGGAAACATGTCTACACTTTTTAAATGTAGGAACAATTCAGCTTTTGACAAACTGCAGAAACACATTTGAAAATGCAGGAAATATTCCTGCACACCCAAAATGTAGGAAACATTTCTGCATTTTTAAAATGCAGGAACAATTCAGCTTTTGACAAACTGCAGAAACACATTTGAATAATGCTGGAAATGTTCCTACATTTCCAAAATGTAGGAAACATCTTTTGACAACTGCAGAAACACATTTGAAAAATGCAGGAAATATTCCTGCATTTCCAAAATGTAGGAAACATGTCTACATTTTTAAAATGTAGGAACAATTCTAACTTTTGAAAACTGCAGAAAAACATTTAAAAAATGTAGGAAATATTCCTGCATTTCCAAAATGTAGGAAACATTTCTACATTTTTTAAATGTAGGAACAATTCAGCTTTTGACAACTGCAGAAACACATTTGAAAAATGCAGGAAATATTCCTGCATTTCCAAAATGTAGGAAACATGTCTGTTATGTTTCTAAAATGTAGGAAAACTCTAGTTTAAAAAATTATATAACCACTTTGAAAAAAGAATGGTGCTATTCCTATACTTGTTTAAATGTATGAAATGCTCTATATTTGAAAAATTTTAGAAACTATTTCACTTCTGTAAAATTATTTAATGTAATCATTTCGCCTTTGTTTATAAGAAATTAGCTATAAGAAATTTATCTGTCCTTGTTATCAAGATTGATATTGGCACATCAAGAACAACTGTCATAAAATATCAGGACCTGGTAAAGCAGCTGCAAGTAGGAATGTTAATTGCCACAACATCACCCTGTGGCAAACTGCCAAAAGTGGGAAAAGTTTTAGCCCTTCCTTCTCAATTGCCAATGGACTCTGAAGTCACTGTACATTGGATGGAGCAAGAAAATGCTGTACATAAGCCAAGGTGGCTTAGGTATTTTAAGTTTTCTAAGAAGAAAAATGCTGTTAGTTCAATTGTGTTAAAGGAAATTGTGTTATATGATTTTGAACTCACAAAGAATGGAGCATTAAAAAAGAAGTCTCGGGAATATTTACAAACCATTACAGTAGATTAGCTGATCATTATATTTGTATTGTTCAGGTGCTTGCTACACGATTCAGACGTTTTTATTTTGATGAACTTTCTATTATTTGATGTATTGCATAGTAAACTTCATACATTCGCTATTTTTGCAAGCTAAACATTTTGACCTATAATATCATGCAAATTTCCTACACTATAATTTTTGCATGCTAGCTAAACTTAAAATATTGGACTCTGAAAGTGTAGTGTTAATAAGGTTAAATTCTTCCAATTTGACATAACTGTGATGCTAAATTCCCTGCATTAGTTATCTCTTCTCACTAAAAACTTTCCTGCATTTAGCATCATTTTTTCTTTTCTTATTTACTTCGGAGGATGTTTAAAGGAGCTGTCTGAAAAATATGCGTGACATGAAGATGAAAAAATAGCTCATTATATTACAATGTAGAAACTTAATTTCATTTGCTGTCAGTGCTAAACAATACTCTTTACTCCTCATAAACAAAACATTTATATTTAAATTTTGACCCAACTCTTCCAGTGTTTTAGTTATGGTGAAATGTCATGGAGTGCACTATTTTTCTCAAACTATATTATCAACATTATAAATTTGGCTTATAAAATAATTGTAGCTATTTTTGACTGAATATTATATAGCAATGAATTTCTGTATATAAACAAACTAGAGGCCACTCAAATGACTGTTTACAACAAGCTATGACAAACTGTGGGAATACTATTCTTTGGTAAATTGTTTAAGTGGTGGAAAAAAACGATAATATTTGTATGAAATAATTATTAAATATCTTAAATTTTACTCTAGAGATAAAATATATATGGTTCTAATATAAATGCTCACAAAACTACAATTAATGAAAAATCCAAAATAATAGAATTTCTTTTATATCCAGTCTCTGAATCAGTATCAGAAAATAAACCACTGAAGCAGGAAAAAACAAAAACAAAAAGAAAACCCAGAATAGCAAGCAGAGCTGACTCCACTATAAAATAAACCATAAATATTTTGTAATGAACATATTTTTTATTCACTGCAATATGTCCAAGTTGAGTTGGCACAATCATAATGCACTGAAGGATTACAACCAGAAAATAAACTGAAGCAATCAGAACTTCATGTGATTGGTAGACTGTATGTTGAGTATTAACAAATACTGTAGCAACCAATACCACTCAACACCATTTAAGTAAAGTGTGTGATACTTGGAAGGCACGAGTTCTGGTCATGTAATTAAATATTCAACCAATTGATGAAAGATTTCATCATTATAGTTATTTTTCAATCTTCATAACTTGTAAGGTTTTATTGTTTTCTGTGTTAACCTATCATTGAATGTCAACCTATTATATACATTATGAGTAACTCAAACTTTGCCATAGATAACAAAAAAGAAATTTCTTTTTGCACACATTCTTATCAAGTCTGCTATTGTGTTTGCTTACCAGTAACACTAGGATGTTTAGTTCTTGGGTCGGAGTCTTTATCTTTGGGAAGTGTCTTCTCCTCTAACCCCAAATATTTCAAGAAAAATGTAAATAAATATTTAGTTTTATTAATACTGTACATTACAAATTTTACCTGTCTTGTCTAGTTCATGCTTTTCACGATAAACATCACTTTCACCTGAAATAACAATCTTACTTCAACCTGATACTTATACACATATAAATGGCATTCTATCCTTTCCTTGTGCACAAACTGTAGCTGATCAAAAATGGTCAGCATAATACATGTATCCTATTATATTATCAAGTTTTTCAATAATAACACAAAGGAGAAATAAGAGCAAGAATTCACCATTTCAGTAATATTACCATTTTGTAGCACAGAAATTAAGTGCACTGGGACTTTATCCTTTTGTGTAAGCATTTGGCATAGTTTGAAACTATTGATGTTTCTCATTATTCTATATTTTCCTTAACATGTGAGTTTATGAAATTTATATCACATGCACAATTTGCTTCATTAAAGCATTATTCCATGCTTACAGTGTTCTCATGAAACACTATTAAACATTAATTTTAAAAAAAAGAAATATCTTTAACCCTTAGTGGACGATTGTCACGAATTAGTGGCAGGTATGCTATGTATATACCACATGTATGGAAGTCACAAATCCGTGACTATGAGAACACATTAATAGAATACAGTTCGTGACAGGCTTATTCAAGTTCTATATCTTTCGACTAACCATTTGCGTAACTTGCACACAATGTCAGTAGATTCTACTAAGGAAAGGAGTAAGATTATTGTGTACTTTTCTGCAGAGAACGGTAATGTTAGAGGATGATAGCAGCAATAATAACTATTGTAACCGTTTGACAAATGAAAGTGATCAGGAGTCAAAGCTCACAACAACGATGAATCATTTCAACATTATAGTGACTACAAGTAGCAGTAAAACAATCATGCTCGAGTGTGAGGGGTGCATTCAAGTAAGTACTGGCAGTCCAGGGATTGGGCATGGCTAAAACACTCAAAATAGACTCCCATCAAGCCAGAATGGTGAAAAAGAGCACTTGAGGACCAACACAACAGCTGTGATGAAGGCATAGGTAGACACAGGGGAGTGGCACACGCAGATTAATGAGTATCACAAGATTATATAATCCACACTAAATTCTTGTCTAGACTCATGCTAAAAACAATCTACTAGTACTGTACAACATCTATTAGCCTACAGGAAAAATGATAGAGGCATAGAACTATACTAGTGTCATAAGATGACGTGCTCAGGTATGGTGCCACCAGAGTCCTGTGGCTGTGTTGAGCAATGTAGGTTTTCAATCTATCTATTGCTTCAATAATACGTGAACGTACATAACTGAGAAAAGAGTGGCATAACTTATACATATAAAGTTTTGTGTGCATGCTCAGTTCACTAGTTCTAAATGTGCACAACATGTGCATTTGTGAGTGCAAATACAACAACTCCCTTCCCTCCCAGGTTGCTGTCACTGCTTATAAGAAGTTTGTCTAGATCAGTGGTATCCAATCCTTGCCGGGAGAGAGCGCCTGCTATGAATTTGGACTTTCCTGGAATGTACACAATTTGGAAATCGTAATAGGACAATCTTAGTCTCCATCTCTATAGTCTGTTATGGAGATGAAAAACTGAAATCAACTCTTCAGTGGCTTGTGATCCGTGTTAACTGTAAAAATAGAAGCAAACAATTAGTTCTCAATAGTGTTGAGCATTGCCAAAGTTTCCAGCTCTGTAGAGGAGTATGCGTCTTCAAAATCCGAACCCCCCCAATATGAACTTCTGGCTACGGGCCTGTAGAGGGCAATGACACAAGGGATATGTTATCAAGAACACCGTCAAAGAATACTGAATGAGGTGAAGTCATATCAACTTCATCACTACACTTATCACAATCCTTGGTTTAGTTTACGACTCAAGGTGAGATGTGGGTTCCGCATCTTCTTAAGTTTAGACAGATCAATGTATACACAATCCTTTGGTTGAGAAACACTGTCAGCGATGAACTCCAAACGAGTGGGATTAGCACTTCAATAGCATGCAATAGTTCACATTGCTTCTCATGTGTCACTTCTTCACATGCTCTAATTCTTATGGTTGCAATAACACTCATCGGAGAAGATTTGGCTAGTCAAAAATCTGAAGAAATAGTTCACCTACATCCGAACCTAACATTACCATGCCTTCTGGCAGGTTCGGGTGAGCACCAAACATGCACTTTACTGAAGAAACACAAGTTTCAAGCGTAAGTCTGTATAAGGAATTCTAACAGGTCTGTGTTCTACACCTTGAATCATCCTAAAATATTCAGGGTTATCTTCCTTGCGTATAACGTCTTTAGACACAAGATAAATATTTGCTCCTGAATCAAGAAACATTTCATGAGAGAAACCATTCAGGTTGCCGCTAACATAAAAGTCTGACTAAAAAAAAAATCACCATTGACAAAGTTTTGGAAATCAATAACAGTAGAAGCGAAGCATACACGGAAAGTATAGCAATTCTTACATCCCTGTTGGTTCTTTTAGATGGGTAGATGGGGCACCTATTGGCATAGTGGTCAAAATGTGTTTAAACATTAAAAATTAGACAGATCTGGAGGACAACTTGTGTGGATAGATGAGTTGGGGCTAAAAAAAGTATTAGAATCATGGGTACTTGGGTTTCAACAATCATCGTAACATTTAGATTGTGGTCTATCAATGTCATAGTTTGATCGTCGGAAAGGGACTGTGTATACGAGAATCTAGAAGACTTGTCACTGTGAAAGGAAGATTGCCTATCGGCATAATTAATTGTGTTCGTCAATCATAATAAGAGGATTTATAAGAGTAAGCTGTACATGCCTTGACCAAATCAGTCACGTTCTCTAATGACTGCTTATAAACAAAGTGGACAAACCAGCCAAGTTGAGGTGGGGTGTGATTGGGTTGAGAGAAAGAAGTGTGGTATGAGAACATGACTGAGCTTAATCAGAGGATACAGCATGTCGCTATGCACAAAGTTAGAGAGCTGAATAATAGTAAGGAGCAGAGAGGCAGGCAATAGCAACCAGATGTGAAGTAGCAATGGCAGAATAATTAATCTAAAGACTAGTACAGAAGTACAGGTGGGTCTAATTCTAGATAGCAGATTTTAATCTTTCGATAAAGCAGTTCTTCCGTAGTTAGTAGTTCCTTACTCGAGAAACAAAAGTAGCCCTGCTTAGAGGTAGCCAAATCAATTTGTCAAGAGGAAACCAGACCAGACCTTCTTCTAGATAGCTGGAAAACTTCAAACCAATTATGGGGGACAAACAAAGGAGAAATCATGGATTAGACACTCGACAAGATGTAGAGGTTTGTTTTCGAGTAGTAGAGGCCCACTTTGACGGAATGGTCACGTCACTTCTCCGCAATTCAGGTAGAGACACTGACTGATGGAAAACCACCACTGGCATGTGCAGCCGACAATGCCTATTCTCTGTGAGAACCTTTAAGTTCATTGAAATCACAGCCTATTGGTAAGATGACGTGCTCGGGTATGCTGCTACCAGAATCCTGTGGTTGTTTTGAGCAAAGTAGGTTTTCAATCTATACATTGCTTCAATAACACGTGAACACACAAAACTGAGATAAGAGTGGCAAAACTGATACATACAAAGATGTTTGCACATGCTCAGTTTACTAATTCTAAATGATGCACAGTGTGTGTGTTTGTGTGTGTGTGAATACAACAAATGAATATAATTATAAATCGTTGGTGACTCCTTCTCACCACAACTAGCACTCATTATGTTTCTTACTTCATGCCACACACTCCACTGGTGAAATGACGTCTCCACAAATGAATACTTTTATGTATGTGCGTATTTATAAAAAAAATTAGCCCGTCAACAATCGTCTGCTAAGGGTTAAAATGCAGCTATTTAAAATCTATGATTATTGTAATGAGATATTTACTATTACATAGACGTATAAGAACATCTACTGCATTTTTCCAATCTCCTCTCACTAAGATGACAAGAAGGTTTTCATAAGTAGGTGATGGTTCTCTTGCTCTCCATGTTTCCAAAACTATAAGCCTATCAATATATAATCCAAATAAATCATTCTTCTAGTTATATGTTAATATGCTAATATCCTAACCTTTGTCTTACAGGATCATCTCGATCAGACACTTCAGAAATGTATTCCACATCAGAATGTTCCAATTTAAACAAAAAATATTTGGTTTTCCAGTCCTGAGAAATTTTTGCTGCAATCTTATAAAGATTATCACCTAACGGCAAATTGTTAGTCAAAAAGTCAGGATTAGAATCCAGAATTATCTTCTTGGAATTTCTAAACTTCTACAATAACAACAATAACAAAAATAATAATAATATATTAACAAAATGTGCTTAATTCATTTCAATTAAGTTTTTTTTCTTATTCATCCAAGTACATTTACTATAGTGAGTAAATTTAAAGAACATTTCATAATTTACTCCCATAGCCACATATTTCCAATTTGGGATTATGGCATGTAGAAATCAAGAATTTTTTGGTTACTAGAATGATTCATTGTATTTTCATTAGCTGTATTATTACTAAACTAAATTAACTTTGTGTTTCACATGACACCAAGACATTGGTTGCTACAGAAACCTCTGTGGTAAAGGACTGAAATAGAAAATTTATAATTGCTATTTTTGATAGCAATTCCAGAAGTTCTGACAGTGATACCTGGGACAGATCTAGATTTTTTAAAGGCAAGAGGGGGGTAGGGGTGTGTTGACTCTTTTAAGAAAGGGTGAATATAGCTACTTTTGAAAATGTTCTATATAAAGTTTCTACAAGCTGATTCTCACAACATACATTAGAACAGTAATTAGTATTATAAAGCGACTGTCCAAAACATGAATGACTGGGATAGTGTGAAAATAAGAACATTTAAAAACTCTTTATGAAGCTATAATTTCCAAATAAATATTTCAGTGAAAAAAAAAACAAATTTAAAAATTTTGTACGAAAGAAAGTATATTTATTAAGCTAAGAGCTTCCCGTTTAATTATATCAAACGGACGAATTATAAAATTTCTGACTTAGCGCACATATATTATTTGATGAGGTGCGTTCAATAGCTATAAGACTGCAGATGAGGAATATCAATGAACAGGTTATTGCGCTTATATTATTCTTGTACTATAAAGGTACGAAATAGAGGGCTCGTTTAGAAAAAAAGTAGGGGCTCCAGACCCATTCATAGGCATGTACAAATAGAGGCACACTTGGCCACCTTCAGTGTGGAAAACACTAGCTTTCTATAATTCCCACATCAATTGCACTTATGATGTTAAGTATAGTTTCAAAACTCTTTTGTGACTATTTATGGAATAACCTGCTTGTTCAAACTATTATTTTGGTGCTAATTTAGCTGGTACATTGGGCTTTCTTTTATCACTATTTTGCATGACTGGGCTACTCTACTTGAATGTTTATGTGAATACACTAAAATAAACAACAAATATTTAAGTAGTAATTATCATTTGTTCACAACTGCATTGCCGGAGGCAAAAATGGCTAGCCCATTGTCACTTAAAAAGACTATAACAAGTAAACTAAAGCAAATGTACCTAGCAACCTGTGGTCACATTGTGGAGTATTCTGAGCCAGCTTGATCAGACTCATGACTATAGCTTCTTTCACTTGCACGCTTGTCAATAGTATCCTTAATCATTCATTTATACATTATATATCAATGACTGGTTCAACACTGTAAGCTTACATTTCATCTCTACCCTCTTCTCTATTAGAATACAGGAACAAATTTCACTGGTGGGTGTTACAAGTTCAATTGAATTAATATTCCATAAAATTAGTGGTATGGAGTCACAAAATTATAGCTCCAAGTAGTTCAGTTTTTCACTATCAAAGCCATACATAATATAATGGGAATGCTTTAGAGTTATTGACGTCATGCAGTTGCACAAAAAGTAGATACATTGCAACTAGTGTTTTAAAAAAAGGAAAGCTCTAAGCCTGCTGATATAGAGAGATGATCAATCACCTATAAATTACATTTCTAAGCAATTTGTACCTCAATGTGTCTTGCTTCCACAAGAGAGTCTGGAATAACCACTTCTAGCTCCTTTTCTTTCGTTTCTGAATAGCAACATCACAAGGAAATAAGTTAAATAAGGTAGATGATACTAAAAAATTATTATAATGTGACCTGTTCAGAAAAAAATTGGCCTAAATGTGGCATCTAATGTTTTCTTTTTTTTCCCGATCAGTTGGTTGCACGGAGCCCTGGAAATTGCTTCCGCTAAATTCAAAACTACAACAATTCATTATTTATGGTTGCTTGATTTCAAGAAAGTACCACGTAAAGAAGTTGCTAAATGTAAAGGGTGTGCCTTGTATTTTGTATACTATTACTGCTTGTCTCCGTGACACTATAAACAAATCTGGTTGCTGGCAGATTGAAAAAAGTTAACTGGGCTCCATTCAGGCCTTATCAAGAAACCGTTGAGAGAACAGTAATGTTTGAGGATGATAACAGCAATAATTGGCGAGCGAGCGTAGCGAGCGAGACACTTACAGGGGTAACACAATCGAAAATCGGGGATGTTTGTTTATTTATTTATTTGTATATATGTGTGGACGTACGTAAGGCATTTTTGTACTTTGACCCTCGCGTTTTTGTGTTAGTTCGGTTGTCGACCCCGTCCCAAACTTCACTAAACAGAATCCTCTGGTTTATCGATCAGTACCCGTATCACCCTAGAAATTGAATTGTTTACCGTTTTGAATTCTTTTGCGGGTGCAGTTAAAACTTGAAAACTTAAGGGACTTCCATTTCTATTCGAGTTAGTGGCCGTGGTAAGTCAATGCGCTCTTTGTCATGGTTATAAGCCGTGCGCAACAGTATTTACTTGAAAATACATTGTCCACTAGACTACTGTGAAGGTAAGTCTGTGTAGGTGCATGTCCAGTTGTGTCAAAGCATTGTGTGTTACAACCACTACTTAGCTAAAGAATATCTCAAAGAAAACTTTTAAATAACGTGTATTGTTTTGTTGTTGTTTTTTTCCTTCAAGCAAAACAGTTGCAGAGAGTTGTTACTATGGCACTGAAATCCCTTTACCGTGTATGCGAAATAACAAACTGGACCTTATTTTCAGTAGCTTCAGTGTTAGAAGTCAAAATCATTCATATAAAAATAGTATAGTCTTTAGGCTCGCTCGCCATTTGTGCTCAAGCACATCACTAGTAACTATTGTAATCGTTTGACAAATGAAAGTGATCAGGAGTCAAAGCTCACAACAACGATGAATCATTTCAACATTATAGTGACTACAAGTAGCAGTAAAACAATCATGCTCGAGTGTGAGGGGTGCATTCAAGTAGGTACTGGCAGTCCAGGGATTAGGCATGGCTAAAACACTCAAAATAGACTCCCATCAAGCCAGAATGGTGAAAAAGAGCACTTGAGGATCAACACAACAGCTGTGATGAAGGCATAGGTAGACACAGGGAAGTGGCACACGCAGACCAATGAGTATCACAAGACTATACAATCAACACTAAATTCTTGTCTAGACTCATGCTAAAAACAATCTACTAGAGTATTACCTCACATCTAGATTTCTTATATTACTGCATAAACATTTCCAATTTATTTTACTTCACTTTTTATAAGCTCGCTTCACTTTAAAAATTATACAAAAATATCAAAGTTGATGCTTTTCATTGTTTGTACAAAAAGTACAATAATTAGTTTAATAAGCAAAATATTTCTTTTTAAGAGACAATTCATTCCTGCACTGATTATAATTGCCTGATATCGAAACACCATAACATAGAATATGTGACAGTCTATGGGAAAAGGGGGCACTTCACTTAAACCAAAAAAATTGAGTTTTTTATGCTAATAAAAAGCTACAATTTATCTCAACTTAGTGCTAAAATACTGGAGGGTAAAACCTTCGACGCGCAGAGAAACTGGCAGTTGAACTGGGCTGTATTCAGCAAAGCAATTGAACTAGAAATCGAGAAAACATAAATTGAATTTCCACTTCCGGTATAATTAATGTTTCCGTATACTTAACGGCGTACTCCGCATACGCAATTAAATCGTACAGCCGCTTTTTAACGGCGACTAACCAAGTTTGCGTACAGTTCTTTTTAGCTTTCAGAGCGTCTCACAGCCTGTTTTGTCGGAATCCTTGGCTACTCTACTCCATGTAGTGGTAAACTTTCAACCAGAGGTAAGATGTAGATTGCATGCACTATTCTCAAAGCTATGCCGTTTGTTTTAGCTGCTTGTTCGAAACTCCGCCCATTCCCCGTTTATTGTACTTCGAGAACGAGAGAGAATAAAAAGTAGCTTGTCTTTCCACGGCACGCTTGGGGTCTTTTAAGTTGTTTCAGCATTTGAAATTTGGCGTAGACTTAGAGTAAAGGTCACTAAGACTAATTCTGCAAAAAACAAAAATAGGAGAAAGAAAGAATTTTTCGTATGACTTACTTCTGGAGCCTATATCTCAATTTCAATTTTTGCGTGAAGTGCCCCCTTTTCCCGTAGACTGTCACATATAGCATAGTATTATATAATCTGACCTTCAATCAAATTAAACAGAATTAAAACATTATTAAACAGAATTAAAACATTATTTAGAGTAAACTGTTAGCACAATTCTGTAATAGCTTATAAATAAGCCAACATAAACAAACATTTAAGATAGTTAATGGAGTATCAGTTACATCAGCCTAAAGGTATCATAATTGTGTAATTCCATTGGGTACTTGATAAGTCCCTAAATTGATTCATAAAAAGTGTGAGAATTAAATATTATGACTGAAACTAGCAAACTTTAACCAATTAATAACTATACACATTTAAAACTAAAATTGATGTTTTGAAATATTGTTAAGCCAAGGATAGTAATAGTTTAGGTAGAGCCATGAGCCATGTGCAAAAAATAACTGCCATATGGCTTTTTTTTTGTTTTGTAAATTAAAGTTAGATGAAATGTACCACAATGAACAAAAAAAACAACGTACAACTATGCTTTTTACAGTGTAGTCCTCACCTTGAGCTTTTAATGAATGGTCTTGATTTGGGTCCAATTCTATGCATGCAATAATATATAAATATTAATAAAGATTGAAACTTTCTCACATAAAGGGGTCTGGAAAAAAGCAATGGAAAAAATGTGAAAAAATCTTAGTTGTTGCCGGGGAATCGAACCCAGGACCACTGGCTTTAGCCACCAGTGTTCTAACCACTGAGTTCCGACAACCCATGACTTCCAAGACCTTCACATTTTACCTTTATACTGTTGAGTAGTACCACTTGCTGCAGTCTCATACTCAACAGACTACCAAATATGTGCTGTCAGAACACCCATTCGGTGTTGACCGAAAGCACCTAATTATGTTGTTAATTGAGAGGACTATTAGCCTATAATCTTCGATTTGAGTAAAACACATTATTTGTTGTGACTTCTATGTTCTAATATATCAAAAACGAATTTAGCCCAATTTTTTTAAAATGTGCTCACCTTTAGCTTTTTTTTTAACGATTTTCATGTTCCATAATGTTTAGGCATGCAAAAATAAGGTGTATAAAACAAGTAAATATTCTATAATGATTTTGTTTATCGGTTAAAAATAATAATTTTAAGCAACTGCTATATAGCCCGCTCTTTTGATTCCAATCTGATGCTACAGAACTTGACGTGATAAACTAAAATTTATGCTTAAGGTATAGCTCAGAGCTCTTAGTTCTTTAATCCTAAAACATTGAACATTTTTGACCATGTAAATAAAGTCTTAGTAAATAATATCAGAGTTAAGCCACTAGTAGATAACAATAGTAAGTAGTGTGCTCGAGCAGATATAGAAACAAGACAAATCAAATTCAATCCTTAACCAATGGAAACTAAAAAAAAAAGCATCCAGTGGCATTTCTCTTTTGGATGAACTTCACATTTTGGTGGACTTTGGGAGGCTGCTGTATGTAGTATGAAGACCTTGCTGCATAAAACAATGGGAGAACACATACTACATTGGGATGACATTCTAACAGTGTTGCATAGTGCAGAAGAAGCGATGAACAATCAAACCTATCGCCGTCATTGACACACCTCCTGAGGATGAAGTAGACCCTCTGACTCCAGGTCACTTTTTGATTGGAACACCATTATATGCTCTTCCATCTATGCCAGACAAGCAAGCCAAGATCACTTCAATTCATCGATGGAATATAGTGCACATATTGTAGTCAGAATTTTGGAATAGATTGAAAATTATTTGATGTAATTAAATCGACATAGAAAATGGAAGCATCTTTCCAATAATTTGACAGTGGTTATAGTTTTTTTCAAAGATGATGATACTTTTCGGAGATCTAGGCCATTGGGAAGAATCACATAGGAGTATCCAGATAGTGATGGTCTAGTCCAAATGGTAGACATTTAGTCTAAGGGAAATCTATCATCAGCCAATTACTAAACTAGTCAAATTAATAGGGGAAAGAAGTGTTGGACGAATCTTACCCTAAGGGGTAGGATGTTCAGGCCAATAAGCAAGACAATCATTAAACAATGAACATTGAACATTATGCACATTGTGGGGCCACCACTCGCATGTATCATATCATGTAGCTTGCGTGAAAGGACAATGGTGTTGATTTATTGTACGTATGTTTGTGAACTTTGGTGTGCGTGCATGTGCCTGCTCTAGGCGTGAACCCAACGCTCTAGAGCAGGATGTTTCGCCAATAATTAAGACACAAAAATGCATTCTCTGTTCCATAAGTTCTTTCTTCTCTACTCTTTCTTCTCTTTCTTTACTTCTCTTTCTTTCTTCTCTCTTAGAGCTTTTCGTGTCAATTGTAGGTGTGGTCTTATTTTTGTATTTATAGTTCGTCCTCGTGTGTGTGAGTTCAGTTCTTAGTCGTTGCTCTTGTCATCTCATATCATTTTCGTTAGACGTAAAACTCAAATCTAGAAATTGTACTGCGCGGCGGGAATTAGACCACCCTCCTGGCATATGAGTACTTGACTGGAACTCTGGTGGCAGCGTTCAAGCTATCTCCCCCACAACTGGCGGCAGCGGTGCTTCGTCTGGATCTACCACTCCTCACTGAAGTCTCGATTCTGCCCTGCGTCATCGGGAAGCTATTTCCACTGGGAAGCCTAGACATACTGGTCCCCTCCACTGCTTAGTACCTCTGGCTGGAGACTCTACAACTTGTCGCGGCAACCTCTGTCAGATCTGTATTTGGCTACAAACTTTGGTGTTGTGTTGTCATTTATTTTATTGTATTTCGCCGTTTCCAAATTTATTTTTGTGCTTATCTGATTGTTTTTTTTCCTTTTTGCATATTTGTGTTTCACAGATTCCAGATTCGACTCGGTTACAGGATCTTTCTGGAGTGAACTCAAGTGAATGTCAGGGAGCACAGGCGGAAGGAAGCTGCTGGCTAGGGAGTGCAAGGCGAAATCTAAGTACTACTCAGTAGGTAAGAGCTCAGTTGGTGATAACAGTGATAAGATTGAAGCTTTTGAGAGCATGGATGAGGTCGATACTGTGACTGATGACTTAGCCCCATTATCGGGTGTGGTTAAGAGAAAGCCTAGTAAGTCCAGGGACGGCTCGCGGAAGAGCCGCAGCATGTCCAGAAGAGTTCGTAGTGTAAGTAGGACAAGTGTAATATCTGAACCCCAGGTGTTAGAAAGAAAAAGGGGTGACCGTTCTGATGGTGCACGCCCTATAAGTCCTCGTAGAGCGAGGGGAAGGGAGTCTGTTAGTCCTGTTATGTTAGATAGGGTGGGAGACTGGGAATTAGAAGAGGAAGGAGAAGTGAGTGAGAATGAGACAGAGAGTGGGGAAGAGGAAGAAATTTCAAATAGTGACATGAAAGTTCTGATTAAGTCATTAGCAACGTCTTTGTTGGATTCAAATTCCCGTAAACTGTGTGATTATTCCCAAAGAGAAATCAATTCTATCCCGTCTTACAGAGACACAGACGAAATTCATTCTTATGTAGTCAGTTTGGAGGCTGATCTGGGTGATCTTAATGTCCCCAGGAAAGAGTGGAAAAGAATCTTGTTAAAGAAAATAACGCCCAAGGCGAGAAAGTTAGTCCGAGGGTTTGTATGTGAGAAATCGTGTGATTACAATGAACTGAGAACTGCTTTAGTTAGTAAATTGGGACTGCAAAAAGGGGAGGTGACTGACAAATTATTTGGCCCTGATAGGGAATATAGACAGATGGACCCTGTAAGTAGGTTTAACCATTTGAGGGATTTGATGGACCGTTTGGTCTTACATTGCACTAACTTGCAACAGTTACCTCGCACCATAGTTGCTGGCATTTTCCGTGCCACTTTGAGCCCACAAGAAAAATGTCTGCTTGACAGTCATAATATTACTACGTATGAAGACCTGTATCAGGTAGCTGCTATTCTCAAAACCACTGGTGTGAGAAATTCCCATGAGAGGGGTAGACATAGGTATGACCGTAATAATAGTAGTAGTAGTGGTGAAAGTGTCAGATGTTTTAGATGTCATGGTCTGGGTCATAGAGCCTTTGACTGTAAAAAGCCAGAGAGCCAACACCCTGTCATTTGTTATGTTTGTAACACCCCCGGTCATAAGGCACCAGAATGCCCATTGAGAGTAGATAAAACGTCCCGTGTTGACAATGTTAAAGTCGATGAGAAGTCTGGAAAATCCCAAAGGCATCAGCCTAAGACTCAGGCGGTTGCTTCCAACTGCAACTCCCTCATTGAGTTCAAAGGTAAATGCAACGGGAAGTATTGCATGATCTTGCCTGACTCGGGAGCTGTGCTGACAATGGTCTCACAAGACTTAGTAGACGACAGCCATTATCTGGGCACCCATGAGAATTTGGTGATGGCCAATGGCCAGATGATCCGTAGACCCTTAGCAAAAGTAAAATTTGAGATCATGGGTCGTGAGTTTGAACAAGTGGTAGCTGTTAGTCAACAGGGGGAAAGGCAGAGTTTTGTGTTTCTTAGCGCCCCCCCAGAAGATGAAAGTCATGCGACCAATTTTATAGAGGCTGTGTGTGACCGGGAAGTACGCCGTCACCAAGCTTCTCTTGTCAGCGCTGTTGAGCCTAACAATGCAGCTTTGTCTGCGGCAGTCACCCGGGAAGCCAGTAAGAAGGCAGCCAAAAGGGAAGCTGAACAGATTGTGTTAGAATCTGATGTTGTCCCACCTATTCACTTTAAACCTGGGGTACCGGCCTTAACAGCTGAACCCGCAGGGGAGGAGCCTGATAGGGATGAGGATGTAGTAGCTGAGGAGTCAGCTAGGAATGAAGGGGAAATGGAAAGTGTAGACGCTGGTGAGTCTGTATCCTTAGGTAGTCCTAATGTGGTGGAGGAAAGCGAGAAGGATAAACTTAGGGCGGATGTGGACCAGGATGAGACTTTGTCTCAGTGTAAAGAATTGGTAACTCGTAGCATGAATGGATATGCGTGGGAGGATGGCCTGATTTTTCATGAATGTATTGATGACAATGGTGATACTTTTAATCGTTTAGTTTTGCCTGTGTGCAGGAGACAGAAAATTTTAAACTTGGTGCACAATAAATCTGGAAACATTGGGGTCAAGGGTATGAGGAAACTTTTAAATAGGCGTTTCATTCGGCCTGGGATGGGTTGTGACATAGTGAGATACACCCGTTTGTGTGAAGAATGTCTTAAGTGTAACAGTGCAGGAAATAAGAAGGCAAAAATGATCGAAAGGCCAGTCACCACTGTGCCCTTCGAATCAATAGCATTCGACCTTGTTGGCCCTTTGCCCAAGGCGAGGGGTGGGGTCAAATTCATCCTTACATATATTTGCCTAGCGTCTAGGTGGCCGGATGCAGTGCCACTTAGAAATGTTGCAGCAGAAACAGTTGCTTCTGGCATGTCCAATATTATTTTTAGGACAGGCATTCCCCTCAGAATTTTAACTGACCGTGGCTCAGTGTTTATGGGGAAAGTTGTGGATAAGTTGTGTTCGATATTGGGGGTGGATCAGTTACATACCTCCCCTTATCGTCCCCAGTCTAATGGGATACTGGAGCTTTTCACGGCACGCTCAAGCCCATGCTCAGTAAAGCTGTTGAAAATGGGGTGGACTGGTGTGATTTCCTTCCAATGGCTCTATTCGCTGTTAGGCAGGTACCTTCCAGAACCACTGGGTTTTCACCCCACGAACTTGTATTTGGAAGAAATTTAGTAGGCCCCCTAGACTTAGTTTATGCTGGGTGGGTTGAGGATAAGTGTGCTGAATTAGACGTATGTGAGTGGGTTGTGTGTCTTCAGGACAGGCTTATGTTGCTACATGATATGGCAACATCTACTGAGTTGAGCACGATTGAGAAACGGTCCTTGACTTTCAATAAAGGAAAATCTGACCGTGTGCACAAAGTTGGTGATTTAGTCCTGATTCGTATTCCTGGATTGCATGTATCCCTTACTGCTTCCTGGGAGGGACCTTATGAAGTTATTGAATGTGTGTCAAACGTAACGTATAAAGTGAGAAAGAAAGATTCTGAACATGTGCGATTAGTGCATATCAATAATACAAAGATGTACAGTGAAAGGAAAAACTATGTAGCTGCAGTAAGTGTAATTGCGGAAGAGAACTCTGAAATGGAAAGAAGTTTTAGTAAAAGATTGCTAGGAGAGGAAAAATGTCCTGATTATTGTGAAAGTGATGTAGCAAATTTGTTAGAGGTGCATAAGTGTGCATTTAGTGATTCTCCTGGGTTGTGCAAAGTGGGTAGTTGTGAAATTGTCGTGAAAGGTGGGAGTAGTGTAGTGAATATACCCCCCAGAGGTTTACACAATATTTCTATTTCAACAGAATTCTTTGCTTTTAGTTTTTATTCACCCAATACAACCACAAAATCAAAAATATGCTAAGTGTACTGATCAAATTCGTACCAATTATTTGATACTTGTTAAAGTGTGTCTGATGTCTGAGTTATGCCAACCGTTTGGTCACACACAATCAATACATAATAGAAATAATTAAAATGAAGCGTGAAAAACGTGAACCCTTATTGGTGCCATACACTACATATTAGCTGTAACAAAATATTGTCCCAGACCAAAAGAATAATTTATACCAATTCAGGTATAACTAAACTCATGCAATGACAACTGTAGGTGTCAACACTGTTCATAAGAAAAGCTAAACATGTAATATACACTAACCAATTGGTTTCAATGCAAAACACAAAATATTATTCTATGTCAGCTCACATACCTTCATTAGTAACCAACTTAATAGAACAAAAAATGTTTGCAATATGGTAGTCAGGCAAAAATAAATAAAATAAGATCAAATTGTTTACTTACTAGACACCTGGGCCAATTTTCCCTCAACGTAGTGAAATGCAGCTTGAGCTGCTATAAATTGCCACACTTTTGTTTTTTCACTGTCTGCATAGTCTACCACTGCTTTGATGATAATTCCTTGTATCTTTTTCGTGCTTCCATCTGTCATAGTCACTCCATTTTCTTGCAGTTGAAGTAGCTCTCCACCTTCCATTTCCCCTCCCAGCAATTTACCAGTCAGAGAATCGGTAATTTTCTTTTTTAAAACGGGATCATTAATCACAATGGAGGAAGACACTATTTTTCCAACCAAATGCTTTGCTTTACGACCAGAAGAAACTTGCAATCCTTCTATTAAATCTGGAGTCTTGCAAAACACACTCTTAATTTCATCTTTTATGCTTACAGTACCTCTATGAGGCACAATTTTATTGTTAGCTATTCGAATGGGACCAAGATCTTCGATTTGATTTGAAATCAATACGTCTCCATGTTTAACCATATCTCTGTCAAATCCGTAGCAAACTCCAACAGCTAACATGTACTTTACATTAGGAAAACACTTAAGGCTACCATGCAACATGTCAGCAGATTGCCTGCCTGGACCGCGGTAAATTAAACCCACTGGATGATGTTTCATCATTCCCAGGAATATTCCAGGCTCATAATTTGTTAGTTGTGTATTCTCTCCTTCAATGTCTGGGGAGGAGATAAAAGTGGTAGCTGCATTAAACTCGTTAACATTAACAGCTGAAATGACGTACTCCACTCGTTCGCAAAATGATCGATAATCAATTCCAGACATGGTTGCCTTAGGAACTCTTATTTCTTCACACTTCAAACTCTTTAATGGCGTTTCTTCTAAAATAATATACACATACACAGATACATACACAAACATTATATAAAAAAGTAAAGAGTGCTCTCAAAGAACAAGTAATTTTAATGTGCTTGATTAGACACGCTTCTTGGAGTGATGATATCAATTAATAACCTCCTCACCTACCTTACACAGGGTAAATAGTCACAGAGTGACCACTACAAAACCTCAACTCTGTGTACAACAGCATTTTGTTTTGTAGAAATGGACAAAGAAGTTGACAAAATAGTCTAAAAAAGTATAGGATGATGACAATTCCGATATTTGTCTTCTATTTTCCTACTAAGGTGAAGCCACTCTAATAAATAATGACAATTTTCTATGCCTAATTTTACATGACAAATCAAGTTCTAATGGCACTCTTGACTAGTTTGGGCATTCAGTTGTAAACTGCAAAAAGAAGTGGCTTATCTGATTGAATATGTACGATTATAGAACAAAACAAAATCCATGGATTGCTTCAAGTCCTGAAGGAGTTGTCTATGATCCTACTTACTCGTCAACAAAAGATCTTGTTGAAGTCAAGGCTCCACTTTCTGTAAAAGAAATGACCATTGAAGAAGCACACTCTATGAGCAAGTCATTTTGTTTAGAAAAAAAATTAAGAGATGATGGCTCCATTGTTTTTTCTTTGAAGAAATGACATCACTACAGATATCAAAAATCCATTTCAAGATTTACTGTTGTGATATATTCTGGTGCGATTTTGTAGTACATACTGAAAAGGATCTGCATTTTGAACAAATTATAGAAATACGGAGTGGCTTGTTTCATCAGATATTAGTTCCAACCACAACTAATGTGCAAACTCTGTGGCCTCATTTACCACTTAATGGTCTCGGTATAAAAAGGAGAAGTTAGGAGAGAGTTGAGTGAGGGACAGGAAGTCGGTATAGAAGAAGACAAGAGTCATGGAGTAGATATTAGTGCTAGCTCAGTGCCTGACGTGCATGAAGAAAGAGAAGTGAAACCAGTAACTGGAAATAGAGAAGATAAACTTCTTCAGCTAATGGAGATAATGCTGACAGGGCTAAAGGAGGACAAAAAGTCTAGAAAATGAGGTGTTATGGACCAGGCTCAAGTAGTTGACAAACTTTTTGCCTTACAAAGATGGAGCTGACGATAGTCAGTTCCTGCAGTTTTGAAATTGAGCTTGCACAAGTGAAAGTAAAGCGAGCAGACTACAAGAGAATACTAATCTCCAAGTTGTCACCCAATGCAAAATATGCATGCTTAGATCTGATTTCAGACCCAAATTCAACTTATGAGGATCTCATGGAGCGACTACAGGAGAAGACAGGCTTATATATAATTATATGAAAAGCTGAATTGAAATTATATTTTAACTGGAGGCAGGAGCAGAAAGAGACAGATAGAGTGGACAGATGCAGAGTGTTTAAAGCACTAGTAGACAGGTTTTTGCTTGACACAGAAGCTAATGAGAAAGTTAAAGTTAGGCTTATAACAGTAATTTATTGACTAGGCCTAAGTAGGGCAGAACAGAATGTTAAGGATACTAGGTCAATTACGGCATACAAAGACTGTGGTGTGCCGGGCAGCTGGGAGAGGGAAGGTAGGTTAAGGTACGCTGCCACCACTGCTAATGTAACTAGCTATGCCAATTACTCAGCAGAAGTTCCTCCCAAAAGTAAAGAGTTACTAATTCTTTAGTTTAGGTAGAAACAATAGCATTCATCTGAGGTCTTAACACAGAGTGAACCACTAATAGAATGACTGCATGTGCTCAGGTGGTCACTATTTATGCAACCATTTCTAAGCATGCTCAGTGTGTATTTGGAATCATGAACCAGCAAAAGTGATCAACACTTAGGTGAAGGATGAATAAAGAAATGAACAGTTCAGTTCTGTACTTGCTAATAATAATTAATAAGATAAGTTACTGTTGCACCATGTGTGTGGTGGGCTTGGTCACCACAAAGACCTGAGTTAGCTATCACACTTAAGTCTGCAGCCATGATAGCCAAGGAAGAACATAAGAATCTGGAGCGTAAAAGAGTAGAGAAGACAAAAACAGAGATACAGGATTTCACTACATGAAGTAGTTTTGGGCATAAACTGAGGGGGCCCTTTGACATCCTCTATGCAGGGTGGGCAGAGGAGCAGTATAAACAAGTGAAAATTAGCTCAAATCCTCCAAGATTGTCTCCTTACCCTGCGCAAATGTGTACTCTCTATTGCGGAGGAATGTGCAGGGAGGAGAACTGAGGCTCACAACAGGAACAAGTCACTAAGAGAGCTAGAAGTAAGGGAGAAGATTCTGTTGTGCATTCCAGGTCTACATGGTGCACTGGAGTCATCGTAGGAAGGGCCTTACATAGTTAAAGACAAACTGTCACGAGTTAACTACAGAATAACTGATTTACAGTTAAACTTCTGAATAATGACCACATTCGGGATGGGACTTTTGGTCTCTTCTCAGAGGTTAATGTTTTCTCAGAAATTCTTAGTAAATGTTGTTATTTGTGATAAAGAGTTCGGGAAAATTGAATTAAAAATACAATCATTAATTGATGCATGTCGTATTGTGGTTATCTGAATAGTGTCCTGATGACAAGCATCTTAGAAGAAAACTTTTCTTCTGAAGTCTCAATTGCCTTCTTGTGTGGATATTGGTAGCTATCCCACTACTCTTCTGATAGGATGTGCTGCCACTAGAGATGCAGTTTTCTGTAAAATACAACTTTCCAGAATATGAGGACTGTTTGACGCGGTGCAATGAACCACACCAATCTTTATTTTGGTAGCAAGCCAGGTGATTTTTTCCTAGTAACACTTGGTGTCCTGTGGATATTATTTCTTGCACTTTTTGTTCAAATGAAGATTAGAAAAAAGCATCAAACTTTCAGCCTGCATTTAGAGAATACTATTTGTCCCAGACAAAATTGGATACTGTAAAAGTAGTGTAGTATGCTATTTTGATTAGCTTATGCTTGACCACAATCTCTCAAATATTCAATAGGTGTGGTCTTTTGTCGCTCATAGAGGGGCAAATGTAGTTATTTTGAACAATATAGATGGGACAGAGAAATTGGGCACTGGTTGGAAATAAGAGGTGGTTGCTTCTCGGAGGTTCTAAATGCACTATATTAGTTGTAGTTGCAATCTGGGACGCATGATTTGGTCTCTCCAGAGAGGTCGGTCGCTTCTCGGAGAGGTCGTTAATAGAAGTTTTACTGTACAAGGGAAATGACCTAGAGTGATCCCCATCAACAATTCTAAGAAAAATGTACCTGGACCAGCTGAGATTAGTTCAGCGTGTGTAATAGCAGAAGAAGACAAGGAAATGGAACAGCCACCAGGTACGAAGCTAGCTCAGAGAAAACTACTTTCGTATGTCCGAAAAGGAAGTATAAGTTCAAGTGCATGCCATTTGGCCTAAATAATGTACCAGCAATATTCCAATTTGTCACTGAACAAGTATTAAGACCAGTGGCAATGTGCACATCAAATTGTATTAATGACATCATCATTATTATACAGTGCTTCTTGGAAAGATCATTTAAGGAATTTAGAGGGGGTGTTAACTTGCTTGTTGGAAGCTGGGTTGAAGGTAAAGCTTAGCAAAAGTGTGTTTGGCAGGAAGTACATGTCTTATCTAGGACACCAAGTAGGAAATGGAAAATTTGCAGTGCCGTTATATAGGGTGAAATCAATGGAAATATATGGTAAACCACAGACAAAGAAACAGTTAAGAGCATTTTTGGGGTCTATTGGATACTATAGACAGTTTGTGAGGAACAAGTGGTCATCAGTGCTGACTCCTACAATGTCTCTGTCGGTACCACCACAGGTGGTTCAGTGGAAGCAGAAGGTGGACAGTGTTTTTAGTGAGTTATGTAATGTATTGTGGGATTGTTTTGTGGTTAATGCTCTGTGTGTCTCGGATTATTTATTCAATACACAGATGCCTCAGGATGGGGTCTCCATATAGTGTGTGATGGTGTTGAACTACCAGTAGTTTTTTTCAGCTGTCAGCTAAAGGGAGCAGAAAACCACTACTCTGTGACCGAGCTGGAGACTCTAGCAATAGTGATGTCAGTGAAGCATTTTGAATACTACCTCTATGGAGCAGCATTTGAGGTGTACACAGATCACAGACCCTGTGTAACTCATTTAACAAGTAAGTTTTTGAATCATCAGCTGAACAGATTTGCTCTGAAGTTACGAGAAATGGACATTGACATTAGGTACAGACCAGGATGCATGAATGGCAATGCAGACGATCTCTGCAGCCAGAATTGCAGAACAGAAGAGGAAGACCCTGACTCAATCGAGACAATCCATGGCAGTTGTCAGACTCACCCTAGAGGTAAAGTCTTATGGGGAGGGGGGAAATCTGGGTCTGCTTGCCATTGTTAAGAGAAGGAAGTTAAGCAGAGAGAAAGGACAAAGGATAAAGTGAACACAGGAAAAGAGGACAGGAAACAACCATATGCACAAACACTCTATTTTTAGTTATATCATGTGGTGAGTCACATTGGTTTGTGTATCATGGGCATGGGACAATGAGCCGACTGGCTGGTTATCAGCCTGGTACCCATATATGCCTGTACTCTGTATCACTTTTGCTAATCTGTTTATTTTGTAATTTGGAGTGGGTGTGCGTTCTGTAACCTTTCCCTACTAACAATAAATCTCTACTGGTTGGAGAGTCATCCTGGGTGCACCGCTGAAGCCACAAACTCTGGTGGTAGTCAACTATTCGTATTAGCACCGCACTGGAGTGAGTATTCTTCATCGATAACCTTTTACCGGCTCAAAGAAGGTGCTCAACCCCACAGTTTTATTGAAAAATATGACAGCCAATTGCATCAATATAAGTGTTACTAAATTTGACTAATAATCATATGGCATCAGTGATAGCTTGCCACTGATTGATTCACAAGGCAAGGTCTATTACAGAAAATTTGCTAAAAGCTTTTAGTAATCCTTCTCCTTTACATTGTGGCATCGTATTTCTAGGCATAAAAACTATACTCATTAGTGTTATTGCTCATTGGTGCTATTGTATCATCAGTCAGCTAGTACAATAAAATTGGCTATTATACTGTAGATGAAAAATTCTAACTAAAGAGAATAAGCACTCATAATCTACTGACGGACAAATGAAAAATGTGCGAAGAGTTGATAGACTAATTCTCATTAGGTGTGACATCAATCGAAATAACTACAACTTCAATGACTAGAATCAATATAAAAACATTTAAGCAGTACCATTTTTCTTCCCTCAAGTGTGAGTTACAAACTACAGTAGCCCATGCAGTTAAAGTGCTAGAAAACCAAAATAAAAACTGATACCTTATGCCTGTGCTTAGGACACAATATAATAAGTGAACACTTCGTTTTGACTCCAGTATAGTGTTCATAATAGTCAGCAAAAATACAATGGCACTGCTGCCAATTCTAATATTTAATTACAGGAAGTACTACATAACCAAAACTATAACTAGTGGTGTGCTTGAGCAAATTTGGTGAGCGAGCTAACTTAATGCTCCAACCTGACTCACCTATTCAACACCAACAAAGAGAAATAGTGCTTCCTGGGCCTATTATACTAAACGAAAGTTCTTGCATTTAGGCTTCCCAAAGGCTAGTTTGATTTGAAGTCCTCAACTCATTACTGAATATCGACAAGTTTACTCATTACTTTGTACCTATATTTCATTAAGACACTTCATAACTTACATAATCAGCACAGCAATTTTGCTGTGCTATATAAAAACGCAAAAAAATGAAGAAAATAATAAACACCACGGAACATCACAATAGGTAAAAGGAGCTGTCTGAAAAATATGAGTGACATGAAGATGGAAAAATAGCTATTATCTTACAATGTAGAAACTTAATTTCATATGCTGTCAGTGCTAAACAATACTCCGTACTCCTCATAAATAAAAGTGATCTCGCTCGCACTGACTACAGCAGTTCGGAAGGGCAGCCCGAGTTGTAAGTTCGGGCCTAGCTGTGTAGCCAGTGAGGGGATCGAAAATGGAGGACTTTGCTGCCCTTGTCGTCTGCCCGGTACAAGGCTCGCTGTCGGGATGGCGACCTTGTGGCAGTAACTTTCGTGGACGTTGGAGTACCGAGTGGAGGACTCAGTCTAAGCTTAGGTCCGAATAATCAGATAGCTAGGGTGGGTGGGTAACTACAACTTCACTGGTTTGATAACTTCAAAACTATAGGAACTATAACTGAGAACTAAAATGAAAGAATACAATACTTATAACAACTGTAGTCATGGACATAAACCGCGACTGGCCGCGAGCGGTCAGCGAGGCTTTACAGAAATAAAGTGCATGCGTAGTATAGTTTCTTCGGAATGTTCGTTGAGGTTGCGTTAGGCCCGCACATCCTCCGGGGCAAGGAAGCCAGATCCACTGGTGGCAATGCTTTGTGAGTCAGTATTGGAGTCTGAATTTTTCAACAGCAGAGTTAATCTTTGTACGGCTCGTCGTAGTGTACTGTTGCCATCAAAAACATCAACAACTCGAACTGGGTAAGTTTGTGCCACTACAGCAATAGGTATACGGCGATGACTTAGAGTCGATTCCAGAACTCCAACTATGTCTCCTACTTGGTGATTATGTACACGTCTCTTCCATTTGCTTCTTACATGGTGGAGTTTCAAATATTCATCCTTCCACTTTGACCAAATGCTTGCAGTGAGTCTCTTAATTAGGTTCCATCGACGTAATCCAGTAATATTACCATCAAGGTCTTGCACTGGAGTTGGGGCAGCTAGTAGTGGACGCCCAATAAGAAAATATCCAGGAGTTAATGCTGATGAGCCATCCTCTTGGTGTGCTTCAAACTGAGCCATTGGTCTGGAATTTAGAGTAGCTTCAATGTCAGTTAGAATGGTGGCAAGGTCTTCAAAATATAACTTTTGATCACCAATTATTCTGATAAGAATTCTTTTCATCTCTCTCACTCCAGCTTCCCATAGTCCACCTTGATGAGGAGATTGAACGGGTATGAAATGCCATTTAATATGCCTTGGTTGAGAGTATTTTTTAATCATCTGTTGGGCTTTCCTGGAAGCGACAATTGTTTGCAGTTCACGTTGTGCTCCGATAAAATTCCGTCCATTATCACTATAAACATTGTGTGGTAGTCCTCGACGATTAACAAATCTTCTGAACGCAGCTAAAAAAGCCTCAGTCGATAAATCACAGACAAGTTCCAGGTGAATGGCCTTTGTAACGGCGCAAACAAACACTGCTACATAAGCTTTGTGGTTGGTGGGTTTTCTAGGATTGCCTCTCTTTAAAATCAGCGGACCAGCATAGTCTAGTCCAACATTCTGGAATGGTGGGGCAGGGCAGACTCTGTCGGCAGGTAATTGGCCCATTTGCTGAGTACACTGAGTAGCATTCGTTCTACGGCAGGGAACACATTCGTGCACAGTCTTCCGTGCAAGTGATCTGAGTCCAGAAATATAAAATTCTTCAGCTGTCAGTGCCATCAAAACTCTTGCACTGGCATGGTGGTGTAGATTATGAAGATCTTTCAACAATATGTTGACAAAATGTGAGTTTTTACAGAGAATTATTGGATGCTTGCTTTCTTCTTTGATTTTTGCATTGCACAATCTTCCACCAACTCTAATGATTCTCTCTTTATCCAGGTAAGGAGCAAGTCTGCTAATAGGTGACTTTAATGATACCTGCTGATTGTGAATAAGTTGTTGCAATTCTGATCCAAAATGAATCTGCTGATGCTGAATAATTAGCTGGACTTTAGCTAAATAAAGTTCTTGATCTGTTAGTGTGGGAGGTAATTTGGACTTGTGCTGGACCTTTAGCTTCCATCGTATTGCATAGGCTCTGAATTTGGTCAGGCGAAAGAGGGAAGAAAAGTATTTGATTTCATCTGGTTCCTCCATGACTTGTACAGTAAGTACTGGAGCTGGTTTTGGTGTGTCTTCATCAATTAGTGGATCACCTATGTCAGCCCTTATAGGCCAAGAAACTGATGATTCAGATAACCATGGTGGACCTTTCCACCACAATTCCTTTTCAGTCAATTCTTGAGGAAACACTCCTCTTGAAGCTAAATCTGCTGGATTGACATCGATTGCAACATAACGCCACTTGGATGCTGGTAATAGGTCAGTAGTAGCAAAAACTCGGTTGAGGACAAACACGGATCCCTTTGGCGGTGGATTTCTTAGCCAACCTAGTACGGCAGTTGAATCACACCATGCGAACAGATTACTGCTTGGCACGGCTAGGTCTACGGCGGTAGTAGAAATAAGTTGAGCTAGAAGCTTTGCCGCACACAATTCCAAACGTGGTATGGATAAATCTTTGATAGGATCAATCCTAGTCTTTGCCGTTAAAAGACTGATGGTAACGGTAGAATCACGGTGTAAATAGCGAGCATACACGACGGCACCATAAGCTATTCGAGAAGCATCTGAAAATCCATGAAGCTGTATTTGCTGCATGGTTGCTTGTTTCTCCACGAGTTTTCTTGACATTGGAAATTTGTTGACTGCAGGTAATTCACTATTCCACCTAATCCAAACAGCATCTAGGTCAGATGGAATGACTTCGTCCCAGGAAATGCCAGATTTCCAAAGTAACTGTAGTAGATGTTTAGCTTTCACTGTGATGGGAGCAAACCATCCTAGGACGTCAAAAACCTTTGCGGTCTGAGAAGCTATTATTCTTTTTGTAGGTTTGGTAGTAATTGGTTGGGGAGTTGCCACAAACAGTGTATCTGTGGTGGTGTTCCAGTGCAGTCCTAAAGCTTTGGGACAGCCTAACTCAAAGTTTGTGCCTATTTTCAGGGGCTCTGTTTCTCGTAAATCCTCAGGAATAGTAGCTAGGAGCTCAGGAGAGTTGGTCCTCCACTTCCTAAGGCGCATTTGTCAACGTTGAAGAAGAGCGTTTATGTCTTGTCTAACTTCTTGTGCTTCTTGAATATTGGAGGATCCATGGAGAAAGTCGTCCACATAAAAATTAGTAGACACAAGAGATGCAGTAGGATGCTCCTTGGAATAATCCTGAGCAATACGCCGGAGTGTTGCTGTGGCTAAGAATGGTGAAGAAGTAACGCCAAATGTAACTCTCGTCATTCTCCAGTCCTCGATTTTTACGTCGTCTCCTCGCACCAAATAGCGGTGGAGGTCTCTGTCCTCCTGATTCAACGAAACTTCTCGGAACATATGTGAAATATCAGCACTGTAAGCTATATCATAGAGACGAAAACGTTGTAGAATAGTCGTCAGTTTCGGGTACAGAGATGGACCAGAAATAAGAACATCATTGAGAGATTGTCCAGATGCTGATTTGGCAGAGGCGTCACAAACAACCCTTAACTTATTAGTTGTTGATGATACTTTTTCCACTCCATGCATTGGAAGGTAAAATGTCTGGTGGCATGGCTTGTTCAAATCTTCTACAGGAACCTTTTCAGCATGATTTTGAACAGCATAATCCTTTACTTGTTCTACATATGCATCTAGGGTACCCTTGCGTCGAAGAAAGCGTTCATTTTGGAGAAATCGTTTCTCAGCTAAGGGTCTAGATTCTCCGAGCAGTGGAGCTAATTTTTTTCTTGGTAAACGAACTTCGTAACGTCCGTCCTTTAGGCGAGTTGTTGACTTGTTGAATAAGTCAATAGCTTGCTGATCTTCCGCAGCAAGGGAAGGCTCTTCTTGGGTTGGAACTTCTTCTTGTTCAAAAAACTTCTTCAATAGTTCATCAGTGCTTGTATCTTCATAGTCAGCATGGTAACAGGGATAAACAATTTCTTTATTCTTGGAGTCTTCATTAATTTGAGTATCGCCTCCAATGACCCAGCCAAAGATAGTTTCGATGGCCACTAAATCTCGATCAGGAGCGTCCTCAATTCTCATATGTCGGCGACATCGGTTGGCATATTTGATACCAATGAGAAGGTCTACTCTGCCAGATTTACCGAAGTATGGATCTGCTAATGTTTTGCCTCGAAGAAAATCTAGTTGGTGGACAGCATCAAGATTTTGAGCTCGGTGTCCGTCACAAATGTGATCAACTACGTGAGCTTGAATCACAAGCTGAGGAGCTGTGGGATTCACTGATGAATTCATATTGACTGTGACAACGCTGTTGCTCGGAGTAGATCCACCACCAAGTCCACCGATATAAATGCTGCTTTTCTGTTTTGTGGTTTTCAGAGTATTTGCTAGTCTTGAGGTGATCAGAGACATAGCAGCTCCTGGATCTAAAACTGCTCTTGTACGTTGGACATTACACTCGGATGACACGTCTACCAAAGCTGTTTGAAGGAGTACAGAACCTGGTGAATTGTTCAAAGCTTGTAGAACAGGAGCAACATCATTAACATGCCAAACATTATCATTGGTCTGAACTAAAGGGGGGGTTGATAACAGCAGGAGGAGTTGATCGGTGCAACAAGGTATGGTGCTTTCTACCACAATGCTTGCAATTCTTGCGACTATTGCAAGAACCTACTATGTGATCACTTGAAAGGCAGTTATAGCAAAGTCTTTTCTGTCTCACTCCTTCATTCCTTTTGTCGACATTCTGACTGATCAATGTAGGACACTTAAAGGTATAGTGACCTTGTTGACAGTAGTTGCAGGTTGGTAACTTTGCCTCTTGGACATGTAGAACACGTTCATGCTGTTTCTTCTCTTTGTATGGCAGCTTCGTTTTATTTTGACTCGTCGGTATGGTCGAATTTGCATCTTCCACGGGACGATCATCTCGGGTTGCGTCTTTTCGTTTAATAATGAAATCGGTGAGCTGTTCAAGAGTTGGACGGTGGTGTGTACTAGCAATGTGGCTTTTCCATTCTTGTTTGGATAGTCCAGTCATGAGGGGAGACAATATGCCACACACCAATTGTTCAGCAGTGTAGCCTTTAGTGACCAGTAAACCTTCTATATGGCCCTCAATAGTCCTCAAGAATTCACTTAAAGACTTGTTGTCGTCTTTCACGGACTTCATGGCTAACATTTTTGTCAAGTGGTGGTTAAAGATAAGGCGAGGCTGATCAAATTCACGTTTAAGAGCTTCTACTACCTTGGCATAGTTTCTGGATTGAGAAGCTTGCCTAACTATGTCTTTGGCTTCATCTGATTGCATAGCTTCCTCTAAACAGCCAATTTTCTCAAGGTCAGACAGAGCAGTTTCTCGTTCTAACCTTCCTTCATAAATTCCCCAAAATTTGTGCCAATCAATAATCTGTCCAGAAAACTTAGGAAGAGCTAACTTAAGGTGTGTAGTGCGCCTTTGAGGCGAAATAGAAGAAGTAGAAGTGGTAGTAGTTGGTGGCGAAAATATTGAAGAGCCGTCGTCGACACATTCTTCGTCGATTCGGATGCTTATTCGTTCGAGTACTTTGTCGAATTTATAGTCTAATGATTTTAGTTCTTCTATGGATGGCATATATACCATGTCTTCTCTGAGAGCTTCAATTTTGGTTTCTTGTTCACTGAGGTCGGCTTTGGTTTTGGCACCGCTAATTTTGGATCTTGCTAGAATTTGTTCGAGTTTGCTGATGATATATTTTCCCTTACCTAGAATTTTGTAGGTGGACAATTTATCTAAATACAACTTTTGTATGTGACGGTTTTCTGCTAGTTGGGAATCAGACTCATCCTCCACATAAAAGTCTCTACCTTCTAGTTCAGCAATTCTCTTTGTGACAGTTTTGTATTGGTAAACAGCTGTTAGTAAATTGTCATAACATCTCTGAAGTTCGGATATATCAAGATCATCTAGGGATGTGGTGATACTTTGTATGTATGTATTTGCTCGGGTAACACAAGACTTCTTCGTTCCTCGAAGTTTTTGTAAATCGGATAAGTCATCATTTTCTTGAATAGATTCTTCGAAGGTTGCCATGGCAATAAATTCAAATATGAAATGGATAAATGCCTGAAAGACTATATGGAAAGGTCAAAGTAGTAAGTTGTTCTGTTGATTCTGGACTTTGACCACTAGTTTGAAGTATCCGGCTCGAAGGACCAAAAATGATCTCGCTCGCACTGACTACAGCAGTTCGGAAGGGCAGCCCGAGTTGTAAGTTCTGGCCTAGCTGTGTAGCCAGTGAGGGGATCGAAAATGGAGGACTTTGCTGCCCTTGTCGTCTGCCCGGTACAAGGCTCGCTGTCGGGATGGCGACCTTGTGGCAGTAACTTTCGTGGACGTTGGAGTACCGAGTGGAGGACTCAGTCTTAGCTTAGGTCCGAATAATCAGATAGCTAGGGTGGGTGGGTAACTACAACTTCACTGGTTTGATAACTTCAAAACTATGGGAACTATAACTGAGAACTAAAATGAAAGAATACAATACTTATAACAACTGTAGTCGTGGACATAAACCGCGACTGGCCACGAGCGGTCAGCGAGGCTTTACAGAAATAAAGTGCATGCGTAGTATAGTTTCTTCGGAATGTTCGTTGAGGTTGCGTTAGGCCCGCACAAAAACATTTATATTTTAATTTTAACCCAACTCTTCCAGTGTTATAATTATGGTGAAATGTCATGGAGTGCACTATTTTTCTCAAACAATATTTTCAGCATTGTAAATTATTATAAAGTAATTGTGGCAATTTTTGACTGAATAGACTTGGCAATTATAATAACAATGAATTTCTGTATCTAAACAAACTAGAGGCCACTCAAATGAGTTTACAACAAGCTGTGAACACTGAGGAAATACTATTCTTTGGTAAATTGTTTAGGTGACGAAAAAAACAATAATATTTATTTGAAATAATTATTACATATCTGAAATTTTACTCTAGAGATAAAATATCTATGGTTCTAATACGAATGCTCACCAAACCACAAATAATGAAAAATCCAAAATAATAGAATTTCTTTTATATCCAGTCTCTGTATCAGTATCAGAGAATAGGCGACTGAAAAATCCAAAATAATAGAATTTCTTTTATATCCAGTCTCTGAATCAGACCTTCAACATATTGATGAAAGATTTCATCATTTAGTTATTTTTAAATCTTCATAACTTGCAAGGTTTTATTGTTTTCTGTGTTAACCTATCACTGAATGTCAACCTATTGTATACATTATGAGTAACTCAAACTTTGCTATAGATAACAAAAAAAAATTTCTTTTTGCACACAGTCTTATCAAGTCTACTATTCTGTTTGCTTACCAGTAACACCAGGATGCTTAGTTTTTGGATCAGAGTCTTTATCTTCGGGAAGTGTCTTCTCCTCTAATCCCAAATATTTCAAGAAAAATGTAAATAAATATTTAGTTGTATTAATACTGTACATTACAAACTTTACGTGTCTTGTCTAGTTCATGCTTTTCACGATAAACATCACTTTCACCTGAAATTACAATCTTACTTCAACCTGATACGTTACACATATAAATGACATTCTATTCTTTCCTTGTGCACAAACTGTAGCTGATCAAAAAATGGTCAGCCAGCATAATACATGTATCCTATAATATTATCAGGTTTTTCAATAATAACACAAAGGAGAAATAAGAGCAAAAATTCACCGTTTCAGTAATATTACCATTTTGTAGCACGGGCATTAAGTGCACTGGGACTTTATCCTTTTGTGTAAGCATTTTGGCATAGTTTGAAACTATTGATGTTTCGCATAATTCTATATTTTCCTTAACATGTGAGTTTATGAAATTTGTATCGCATGCAGAATTTGCTTAATTAAAGTATTATTCCATGCTTACAGTGTTCTCATAAAACACTATTAAACATTAATTTAAAAAAAAGAAATATCTTTAACCCTTAGTGGACGATAGTCACGAATTCGTGATAAGGTGTTATGTACCGCATGTACGGAAGTCTGGCTATGAGTGTACGTTAATAGAATACATTTTGTGACAGGCTTATTCAAGCTCTATATCTTTCCACTAACCATTTGCGTAACATGCACACAATGTCAGTCAGTAGCTTCTATTAATGAAAGGAGTAAGATTATTGTGTACTTTTCTGCAGAGAACAGTAATGTTTGAGGATGATAACAGCAATAATAACTATTGTAATAGTTTGACAAATGAAAGTGATCAGGAGTCTAAGCTCACAACAACGATGAATCATTTCAACATTATAGTGACTACTGAGGGGTGCATTCAAGTAAGCTGGCAGTCCAGGGATTGGGCATGGCTAAAACACTCAAAATAGACTCCCATCAAGCCAGAGTAGTGAAACAGAGCACTTGAGGACCAACACAACAGCTGTGATGAAGGCATAGGTAGACACAGGGGAGTGGAACACGCATGCCAATGAGTATAACAAGACCATACAATCCATACTAAATTCTACTCGCTAAAACAATTTACAACATCTATTAGCCTACAGTAAAAATGATAGAGGCATAGAACTATACTAGAAGATGACGTGCTCGGATATGCTGCCTCCAGAGTCCTGTGGCTGTGTTGAGCAATGTAGGTTTTCAATCTATCTATTGCTTTAATGACACATGAACATACAAAACTGAGATAAGAGCGGCAAAACTGATACATACAAAGATGTGTGCACATGCTCAGTTTACTAATTCTAAATTATGCACAGCATGTGTGTTTGTGTGTGTGTGTGTGTGAATACAACAAATGTATATAATTGTAAATCGTTGGTGACACCTTCTGGTGTCTCACCACAACTAGCACTCATCATGTTTCTTACTTATGCCACGTGCTCCACTGGTGAAATGTCGTCCCCACGAATGAATACTTTTATGCGTGCGCGTATTTATAAATAAATTAGCGTCGTCTGCTAAGGGTTAAAATGCAGCTATTTAAATCTACGATTATTGTAATGAGATTTATTTACTAGTACATAGACGTATAAGAACATCTACTGCATCTTTCCAATCTCCTCTCACTAAGAGGACGAGAAGGTTTTCATAAGTAGGTGATGGGTCGTTTCCTCTCCATTTTTCCAAAACGCTTTGCCTAACAACATACAATCCAAATAAATCACTCTTCTAGTATATATGTTAATATGTTAATATCCTAACCTTTGTCCTACAGGATCATCCCAGTAAGGCCCTTGAGTGATGTTTTCCACATCAGACTCCTCCAATTTCAACAAATAATATTTGGTTTTCCAGTCCTTAGAAATCTTTGCTGCTATATCGCAAAGATGTCTTCCTGACGGAAAATCTTTAGTCAAAATGTCAGGGTTAGAATCCAGAATTATCTTCTTGTACTTTCTAAACTTCTACAATAACAACAATAGCAAAAATAATAATAATAAATTAACAAAATGTGCTTTATTCATGTCAACTAAGTTTTTTTTCTTATTCATGCAAGTATATTTATTATAGTGAGTAAATTTCAAGAAAATTTCATAATTTATTCCCATAGCCAGATATTTCCAATTTGGGATTATGACTTTTAGAAATTATGAATTTCTTGATCGACTGAAATGGTTGCTAGAATGACTCATTGTATTTTCATTAGCTGTATTATTACTAAATTAAATTAACTTTTGTGTTTCACATTACAGAAGCCATTGGTTGCTAAAGAAACCTCTGTGATAAACGACCGAAATAGAAAAATTATAACATGCTTTTTTTGTCAGCAATTTCAATAGTTCTTACAGTGATACCAGGGACAGATCTAATTTTTTTTAAAGGCAAGAGGGACGAGGGGGGTGTGGGCTCTTTTAATAAGGGATGATCATAGCTACTTTTGAAAAAAAAAAGTTCTCTATATATTTTCTACAAGCTGATATTCACAACATTCATTAGAACAGTAATTAGCATTATAATGCGACTGTCCAAAACATGAATGACTGGTAAAGTGTGAAAATAAAAACATTTTAAAAAACTCATTCAGAGAAATTTTTTTTTTTAATTTGTACAAAAGAAAGTATATTTATTAAACTAAGAGCTTCATGTTTACTAATATCAAAAGGACGAATTATAAAATTCCTGACTTAGCACATTTATTATTTGATGAGGTGCATTCAATAGCTATAAGACTACAGATGTAATGTCCAGTAATGC
>WLWD01003331.1_pt1 | contig 53261 bp, 37 predicted proteins | sample 6712731 | NCBI WGS metagenome assembly WLWD01 (sample SAMN12718690, study PRJNA576275) | sponge metagenome | isolation source: marine sponge | host: Mycale hentscheli | place: New Zealand: South Island, Marlborough, Capsize Point | collected 2014-11-01
ACAGACTACCAGACAGACCAACTGACTGACAGACTACCAGACAGACCAACTGACTGACAGACTACCAGACAGACCAACTGACTGACCGACTACCAGACAGACCAACTGACTGACAGACTACCAGACAGACCAACTGACTGACAGACTACCAGACAGACCAACTGACTGACAGACTACCAGACAGACCAACTGACTGACAGACTACCAGACAGACCAACTGACTGACAGACTACCAGACAGACCAACTGACTGACCGACTACCAGACAGACCAACTGACTGACAGACTACCAGACAGACCAACTGACTGACAGACTACCAGACAGACCAACTGACTGACAGACTACCAGACAGACCAACTGACTGACAGACTACCAGACAGACCAACTGACTGACAGACTACCAGACAGACCAACTGACTGACTGACTCACTAACTAACCTGGCTTGCCCTTCACTCCAACAATGTCTCCTCTTTTTAAACGACTGTGAATTTCTTCAAAATCCTGAGTAGATGCTCTACAACACAATAAATAAATAAAACACTATTAAAGAGAGTAAGAAGACTAATCTAATATTGACATAAAACACTGGACCCTTCAGGTAACTCCTCCATCACCAATTCACACACCTCAGAGAACGGAGTAGTGACCCTGGCCGAGTTCACACACCTTACAGTGGGTGGGGCAGTACCCCCGCCGCTTTACAGCCATGTTTGCACATGTACATATAACATGGTGTGTTAAGGAAAGTGCACAATTGAACACTCTGATGCTGAGCCAAGACTACCATAATGCACTTCACTAATATGGCATTGAAGAACTGGTGAGTGTGTTCCCTACACCAGTCAAGATGACAGGTAATGGCCAACACTGATACAACTGCCAGAGTAGCTTATAGCATTACGTGGATATCTTGAATGGCATCAGTTAATAACGCAGGCCACGCCCAGAATCAGTGCACCTTACACTTGGCCATAACATCAAACTGCCTCTCCAATCCTCGTCCACCTTCGTGGAATCTAGGCACACATCAATCACTCCCGCCTTCCTGTGCATGTGTGTATTTGATACCTTATAAAATCCCTAACATTAATTTTGCTGGTTTTCACGAGTAGAATACCTCGTGATCATTTAACTTCAGTGGTTGTCATGAGCGAGGTTGCTGACAAGGTATCTATGTGGAGAGATCTCCAGTGCCAACACTGACCATCTCTGCACCAGATATCAGCAGACTGCCTTGAATAGCAACACTCTCACTCCAAGAATACTTTGCACAGATGGACCAGTCCAACTTGTGCATCCTTCCTCGTCAATTTCAAACAAGCTAGCATCACCAAGCCTCGAAACCATTGCTTCTCCCTACTCACTCACTCACTTGACTTCAGCCATGACCTGCAGCTTCACACCTTCACCTCTGAGGTCATAAAATATCAGCTTGGAGCTGGACTCTCTCTTGGCGTGAACTCTCCCAGCAAGACACGCCTCCTCTGTGCCATGTTGTCCAGGCTCCAGACCTTGGTGGCGCTCTATGAACTCGCTGAGGGACGAAGTGACCACAAACTTGTGAGGGTAAGGGGAAGGACCTGTCTCTTTCTGTTCCCTAATGGCCTGACTACGAAGTTGAAAGTATTGCTACACAACACAAGTGCTGGCTTACAGCATTGAATCATACCACACTAACACACATACGTTAGGGTCTATCTCTGCCAGAGCCTGAGGTGCCTTCTCTGTCTGTTTCCATAGCACATACACACAACAGAGAACTGTCAGATAATTACTACTACTTCTATGAAATTTCTGACCTTAGTAGGGACTTCTTCTTTCTGCTGCTTCGCTTCTTTTTCTTTAGCCTTTTTTTCTGCTTTCAGCTGCCGCTTGAGAGCACTATGGAAGGAAGATGAGCAACATCTTAAACTCCGCCCACCAACAAAAACTCGACTGGCCAGCAGCATGAGTAGCTGCGCCTGAATATGTATACACACAGACACAGATATAGATACTTTTTGCTTAGCTTTTCTCCCTGAAGGGCGGCTTCTTCAGACATTTTACCTCAAAGTCTTAAAGTAGCGACACACTAACGTACCACCACTTTATAAACAAGTAATGGACGTTCAAAACGTGGAGAAGCCTTAACGCATGCGCAGTATGGAATAATTGCCATCTTAGCCGCGCTGTGCTGGTGGTGTCTTTTTAATTTTATTACTTTTTTTTTTTAAAACATTGGAGCCACACTAATGTAAGCATACAACGACAACAACAATAACAACAACAATAATAACACAGTCATGATGGTTTAACCAATTGCTTTCACAATAATGTGACCCTTTACCAAACCATTCCTCCACTACATTGAGGCTTGAAGGAGATTACCTATACTACTTGCAAGTAGCAACAGGTAAACTACTAATCATCATCATCATCATCATCATCTATATAATAATATTATTTCACAATTTTTTTCTCAACTCATTAGATGTATTCTCTCTCTTTCACAGGCTTTTTTAAACAATACAGAATTAAAAAATGTTTGGTCGCCACGGGAATCGAAATGAATAAAATGAGTAAAAGAAGGCTGAGAAAGAAATTGTGAAGTGATAAATTAGATGAGGAAAAAAAATTCAACGAATAATAAGAATCTTAGAAATTTCGTGCCTGTTGAGAGCGAGACTGCAGCATAGCAGTACTCCTTAACAGTATAGGTATAGAATTGGAGTGTTTGTTCGCCGGGTGATTGTAGTAGCTCAGTGGCAGAGCGCTAGCTACTTGTTGTTGCCGAAGTTGTCGTTTTAAGATAGTCGGCTAAGCGAGACTCGACTATACCACAACGAAGTGAAAAGTGGACTGAAATAGCGCCTGCGCAGCATCAAAATTTCGCTCCGGCTGCCTGTCGTCAACGGCGCCAGTTATTGATTTTGGAGATAGTGTGGTAATGCCGTCTGGGAATTGTAAGTCGTGGTCTAGAACTACTAGGCAATTTTTTCTCCTAATATATAAAAATTTTAAATTACAGTCGAGAAGACCACTTGGAACTATCGCCGAGTTACTCCTGCCTATAACAGGGGTAGTGTTCATAGTGTGCTTGAGACATTTTTTAGACTTTAGAAAGGAAAATCGATGTTTTACAACTACTGAACCGGATCCACTTAAAATTACAGAACAACCTTCATCCAGTGGTAACTATTCTGTTAGTCTATACCTTCATTATGCACCCAGCACTATGGACACTGATGCTATTATGAATATAGTGCGAAGAGAAATTAGTATTCCTGTAAGATTTTATGCTCACAATACTGAAAAGGATGTCCTCAGAAGCATTGATAGTTTTAACAGAAAGACCACGAGTCAAAAATTGTGCTTCAAAAGGGGAGCAGGAATAATATTTAGTAACTTAACAGGAGATAAATTGTTATACAAGATACGTCTTCCACATGAAGTTGGACGTTCTAATTCGTGGCATACGATACAAAGTTCTCCGAACTATGAATCTCCTGGACCTAGAACAACCAATTTATATCTTTCTGAAGGGTTTTTGCAGCTGCAGAAGTTTATAGGAAATGCGATCATAGAATGGAGAACAAAGAAAGAAAAGTTGTATTACAGCCCTGTTAATGTTTATGTCAGACAGTTGCCTCATCCCGAGTATTCCGTTGATGCTTTTCTGGCAAAAGTCAATATTATCATACCAATTCTATTCATGCTAACATTCTTGTACAGTGCTGGTGCCATTGTGAAGGAATTAGTATTAGAGAAAGAAACTCGAATCAAAGAATCTATGCTAATGATGGGACTTAAACCATGGATTCTGTGGAGTTCATGGTTCTTTAAGGAGTTTTTCTTTCTATTAGGACCAGTAGTAGTCATGACAACCATAGTAAAACTACTGCTGTTTAAACATAGTGATGGATTCCTCATTTTCATGTTCTTCATCATATACATCATTTCTCTGATTTCTTTCTCATTTTTCATCAGCATCTGGTTTGATTCCGCTCGACTAAGTCTCATCATGGCATTTCTAATTTGGATCGGCAGCTTCTGCCCTTTTCTCTTTTTAATATTTCGATATCGAATTACTCATTATGGAATTATTTTCATTTCGTGTTTGCTATCAAATACTGCTTTTGGATTTGGAATTGAAATCATAGCTCGCCTAGAGCAGCAGAAAATTGGTCTGAAGTGGAATAATCTTGCAGATCCTATTACAATAGATGAATCATTCAACATGGCTTGGATTCTAGGCATGCAGTTAGTAGACAGCATTATATATCTTATTGCAACTTGGTACATTAGTGAAGTGAAGCCAGGAAGATATGGTGTCCCTAAGCCAATTTACTTTCCTCTTATGCCATCTTACTGGTGTGGAAGAGTACACTGCTCTAATTCTGAACAACTTAGAATAGTGAAAAGTTTTGTGTATGATGATCCGTCTGCCCATGAAAAGGTGCGTGGAAAATTGGAAGTTGGAATTTCTATCAGAAACTTAACTAAAATCTATTCCACCTGGTTTGGTAGCAAAGGAATAAGAAAGAAAGCTGTGGACAATTTAAGCTTAGACACTTATAAAGGACAAATTACAGCTCTTCTCGGACACAATGGAGCAGGCAAAACCACTACCATGTCAGTATTGACTGGTCTGTTAACACCTACTGAAGGCAATGTCATAATCAATGGCTATAGCATCCTCACTGACATAGGTACTATTAGAGACAACCTTGGAATATGCCCACAGCATAATGTTTTATTTGATAGACTAACAGTCAGAGAACACCTCAAGTTCTTCATGTGGCTCAAAGGTATTCATGACAAAGAACGTGTCAAGTCAGAGGTAGACCAAATGATTGAAGATTTACTTTTGTCTGGAAAAAGCAACATTCAAGCAAGTCGCTTGTCTGGAGGAATGAAAAGAAAACTTAGTGTTGGCATAGCATTAATAGGGGGTTCAGAATTAGTAATCCTGGACGAGCCTACAGCTGGAATGGACCCTTATGCTAGGAGAGCCACTTGGGACTTGCTTGGGAAATATAAACAAAACCGCTGTATACTAATGAGCACCCACTTGATGGACGAGGCTGATCTCTTAGGAGATCGCATTGCCATAATGGCCGAGGGAAAGCTCTGTTGTTCAGGATCTTCACTCTTTCTAAAAAGCAGGTACGGTGTGGGCTATCACATGACTTTAGTTAAGCAGCCAAATTGTGCGACGTTTAATGTAGAAGTATTTGTTAAGTCATTTGTGCCCTCTGCTAAGAAAGTCACTGATGTAGGAATGGAGCTCTCATTTATTCTTCCATCTTCAGAAGTGTCTAAATTTTCAGATCTTTTTGATGATTTAGAACGCTTGAAGGAAGACCTTGGAGTTGCAAGCTTTGGTATATCTATCACAACCATGGAAGAAGTATTTCTAAAAGTTGGAGAAGATACAGACAAAGCATTGAAATTCAGCATGGAGAAGAAGCATTCAACAGTCTTGGAAGCTGTCAAGAAAAGAGAGCGAAAACGCCGAAACTTGTCTTTTAAGCCTATCACTTGGAATACAAAAACTGCTCAAATTCATAGTAATAATAATGGCCCAAAAAGTCCTAGTACAACTTGGCTACTTAGTAAAACTAACCCAGCTAATGAAGTTTCAGAAATGCAATCCCAATCATTAATTAAAGGCAAATCACATGAAAGTATTTTGGAAGTAAGTCAGAGTATATCTGCTGACTACAAGTTGCCAACCAAATATTATGCAGATACTAACTATGCTTGTGATAGTCCAAGTATGAAAGTGGTGCAAGATAACTTAGAGGAGAGAGGCCAGCAGGTCAGTATTGAGGAAAAACAAAGCATACCAAAGCCATTAACAGGAGTAGACAGCACAGAAGTAAGATTTCACTGCACCAATAGAGAAAACGATCACAGTTGTATTGATAGTAAAATGGAAAAGAAAAGCAACACTGTCCTGCCCCCCCTGCCTGGGAATCTAGAATCCAAGCTTAGCCATTCAAGATTTGGTCATCCTTCAAAAGAACTCCGGAGATCTGTGCGACCATTGCCTCCTATTTCTGCCAGAAGTAGTTTCCCCATGAAGCATGATTATGACCTGGCTAGCTCAACGAGTAGAGATGAAACAAGCTTGGCTGTGCACTATATACGCAATGAAGGTTTGACATTGTGGTTGCAGCAGTTCAGAGGTATGTTTGTCAAAAAATTATGCTATTCTGCCAGATTTTATCCATCCTTATTCATACAGCTTTTTTTCCCGGTGGTTTTTACCACGGTGGGATTACTGGTAGTTTTAAGTTTTCCCAAGCAGGATGATCCTCCACTTGTACTAAATATAAGCACTACTGGTTTAAACAGACGAAACACTACTGTATTTTATGCTGAACTAGATGGGAAAAGCATGGGCTTTTCAGGATTTACTGCCAATGAAATTTCAGTCACAAATTATTTTGATATCTCTACTGGTGTGAATGAGTTGAGAAACAGTGTCAAACACATCAGCAACATTGATGATTGTTGTGATTATGAATATCAACTATTAGACAAGTTCTGTGCTTCTAGAAATGCCATAGATCTTGAACACTGCAGCAAGAAAAACAGTTCTTTCAGCTATACTTCTTGTTTAGTCTGTCTAAAATGTTGTTATGCCTATAAGAAGTCCAGTTCGTGTACTTATCCATCAACTAAGTATCTTTCTACTGCAAAGTACTGCCCCACCCCTCCATCACTCAGTCTTCATTCCAGCACATCTGGTCCTTTAGACACTACAAGCACCTTTGTCATGGAATATATTTTACGAACAGCAAAGAGTTCTGGATCAGTGTCTTTCTTTCGTGCATACCAAGCTGGCTTTACTATATCTTATCAGGAGCCGGACATAAAAGTATGTGACTGTGCTAAAGTGGATGGAAAGTCAGTTAGAGGCTGCAGTATTTTAGAGACATTGAATGAAAAGGATTGTAAAACTGATCTCTCGTGTCCTACTATTACAATGACACCATTTGGGGCATGCCCACTAAAACCCTTTAACCAGACAATCTGCAGAAAGGAACCCACTTGTTATAAACCAGATATTTATTCGTTGGATATTTTTGAGTATTTCATATGCCATGACGGTGATGTAAACTGTAAACTGGATCCACCGGAGAGTTGGCATAGAAGTTATGATTTCTATTTCAGCAGCAACAAGCGCTCCATGTCAATGGTTCATCCAGAGTATTTAAAGAATGCTGCTGTCACTGTTTGGTTTAACAATGGAGGATATCACATGGCAGCTTCTGCTTTCAGTACTTTTCAAAACATTCACCTGAAGCAAGTCACAAAGAACAGGAATCTCTCTATGGCCGTCACTAACCATCCTCTGCCAAGAGATGTGGATATAGTTGCACAAGATGTGGTTGGTGATTTCACTGGATTTGGCCTGTCTATTCTTGGACTGTTTGGATACAGCTTCTTTTTAGCCAATTTTGTCATATTTCTGGTGAAAGAGAAGGAATCAAAAGTAAAGCACTTGCAATTTGTTAGCGGAGTCAATGCTTCCAGTTACTGGCTCTCTGCATTCATGTGGGATCTCATCAATTCATGTCTCCCTATCAGTCTAACAATTATAATATTCCGAACTTTTCCTGTGGATGCCTATCACGGCACTGCTATATCTGCAATTCTATTGGTACTGATATTCACATGCTGGGCTGGAATACCATTTACATATATTGCATCTTTCATATTCAACAACTCACTGGCTGCCTTCTCCGCACTTTTGGCTATATTTTTTCTTCTATCAGTTGGTTTCGTGACCACAATATTCTTGATCAATTTATTTGGCAGAGAGAATAAGAACGAAGTGACAGAAGCACTGCACTTCACATTTCTACTCTCTCCAACTTATGGTTTAGCCTCAACACTAAGTGATCTATTTGTAAACCAGAAAATTATGAACTTTTGTGTGCAAAATTACAACATCTGTGACTACCTAAATCTTACTTATGTCAATGATCCACTTACTTGGAAAAGACCAGGAGTGGGTGCTACGTGTACATACTTGATTGTGCAGGGCTTTCTCTACATTTTCATCACCATTCTTCTAGAACTCAATTTCTTTATTCCGCAATTGAGAAGATTTTTCTATAAGTTCCACAGAGAAACCAACTTTATTACACCACAAATGCCAGGAGAGGATGATGATGTGTATTTTGAAAAGAGGAGAGTGATGAACGCTGATACAGTCAATGACGCAGTAATTATAAAAAACTTGGTTAAAGTGTATCATGGTTATTTAATGGGTTGCTCTGTGAAACAGCCGAAAATTGCCGTAGACGGCATAAGTCTTGGCATAGGTAAAGGAGAATGCTTTGGATTGCTAGGTGTCAATGGAGCTGGGAAAACTACCACCTTCAACATCCTCACTGGAGACATTAGTATGACTTCTGGCACTGCAGTTATTGCTAATAATGACATCCGTACTTCCTTGAAAAATGTTCGGCAGGGTCTGGGCTATTGCCCCCAGTTTGATGCCCTCATTGAGTGCATGACTGCCTTTGAGATATTATGGATGTTTTCTAGGTTGCGTGGTGTGCCTGAAGATTGCATCTATAGAGTAGTGGATGCTGAACTCCGAAGGCTTGACTTGGTACGATATGCCAACAAGAAATGTGGTACTTATAGTGGAGGAGTGAAGAGAAAGCTGAGTACTGCTATAGCTATGATTGGAAGTCCGCCCATAATTTTATTAGATGAGCCTACAAATGGTATGGACCCTAACACTCGTCGTTACCTATGGGATGTCCTTACGAAAGTCACTCGTGAAGGGAAGAGTATCATCTTAACTTCCCACAGCATGGAGGAGTGTGAAGCACTTTGTACTCGACTGGCCATCATGGTTAATGGCCAATTCAAGTGTCTTGGAAGCATACAGCACTTGAAGAACAAATATGGTTCAGGAATCACACTACAAGCAAAAGTAAAGCATTGTTATAAAGATAGCAATTTTGATCAAATAGAGCTTAGACGAAAAATTCATATGCTGTTCAGTAACTTAGCAAGTAGTCAGGCATCCTTTAGAAGAAGGAGTCATTTCTTTAGTTGGCAGTATAACAGAAGTCGAGGTAGTTCGTTCATAGGAGGAGTTTTCCCTTCTATTAGGACCTCACAAGAATCCCTGGATACAGCACATCTGTATGATACAACATTATTGCATACTTTTATCAAAACAAATTTTAAAGGTGCTCTTTTATTAGAGGAACATGTTGGTGCTGTGACATACTTGTTACCCACGGATCAGTTGTCATGGTCCTTTGTGTTCAGGCTTCTGGAGGAGAACAAGGAAGAATTGGGTATCGTGGACTACTCTGTCAGCCAGACTACTTTAGAACAGGTGTTTATTAATTTTGCTAAGGAACAGGAGGAACAATTAGAGAGCTCATGAGTCCAGATTTCTTCACACATGATTGAGTTGTCACATTGACTCTTTATTATAACAACCTACCTCACAAAATTCCAATCTAATAACATCAAAATATTTTAAGAACAATTAGTATTGACTTGTCCATGATGAAATGGGGTCCTGGTAGACTATTTCCAAATAAAATGGGTCTAGGTGAACTAGTTCTAGTTGAAATGGGGTTATGGAAAACTATATCAGAATACTAAGGTTCTTTGTGATCCCAGAGAACTATTTTAAAAATGGGTTAGCTGCAATTAAAAAGAAAAAAAAAAAAGGGGGGGGGGGGGGGGGGAAGATTGTGGTTTTCAAACTGTAGGGTTTTTTGGTGAACTATTTTAATATAATGGGATGCTGTTGAATATATTTTACAGACAAGAACCTACTAGACGTATGCTTTTTGTAAGACCATAGCAACAGCCAAAAAAAAAATAAAATAGAAAAATAAAAAATAAAAGCGAAGTTGTGGTGAAGTGGCGGCGTTACGATCACGAACGAAACTAGAGCACCCAGGGGTGGGAACCCTCAGTGCATTATTACCCAACTAAGATTTCTTCGGATTACTTCTAACTATTTAAAGGTTAGTTCTCAGCCATACATGAAATCGAATGCTGACTGAACAGACAGACAGGCAAAAGCGCTACTGTAACCCTCTCGCGCATGTTCATAAACTTGTTCAACTCGCGATAAACCCTTTACCCCTTAGCATCTTGGAGACGCGGTTAAAAATTTGAAGTTTGTCATGTCGGAGAAATGTTCAACTTCATATCGTATTTCTAAAGTAACCCTGCAACTTTTCCTATTGATATACAAAAATTTTATACTTCAGTTTAGAAGACCTATAGGAACCGTGATTGAAATATTTGTTCCAGGAGTAGCGATCGTGTTTGTCATAGTTCTGAGGAGATTTTTGGTATTTGAAAACGAGGATAAATGCTTCACTACTTTTGAACCTGACCCGCTTGTGTTTACGGAACAGAGTGGAATAAAAAATCTGGTTGAAGCTCGTCTAGTTATTGACTACGCTCCTCAAACTCCAGATACAAATGCAATTATGGCAATTGTACGTGACAGTCTATTTCCACTTGTTAGAGGAAATTTGAAAATACAACCTTTCAATAATGAAAGTGAAGTTGTAAATGATTTACTAAACTTGAATAAATCAAAGTATTTATACAAAGCCTGTTTTAATAGTAAAGGAATTGGAATAATATTTGGTAGTTTGAAAGGTAATAGATTATCCTACACTATTCGGTTATCACATGAAGTAGGCAGATCCAACAGTTGGAGCACATTGCAGACCACACCAAATTTTCAGACTCCAGGGTCGAGAAGTACAAATCTGTATCTCAGTCAGGGTTTTCTTCATGTGCAAAAATATGTGGGGAATGCCATAATTAAATGGAAAGCAGAAAGAGAAAATTTGTCTTATTTTGATGTGAATGCGTCTGTTCAGAAGTTACCTCATCCTCAATATTCTGTCGATAAATTTATCTCAAAAATTAATATAATTCTTCCTATTTTGTTTGTTCTCACATTCTTGTACAGTGCTGGAATTATTGTGAAGGAATTGGTACTAGAGAAAGAGACAGGGATTAGAGAATCCATGTTGATGATGGGTCTTTCCATGTGGATACTGTGGTGTTCTTGGTTTTTCAAGCAGTTATTGTTCCTTCTTCCTTCAGTAGTCATGGTAACATGTTTGATTAAGTTCATGCTGTTTCAGAATAGTGATGGATCACTTCTCTTCTTATTTATTTTACTCTATATTATTTCCATGATCTCCTTCTCATTTCTGGTCAGTGTTTGGTTCAATTCTGCTCGTGTTGGAATACTAGTTGGATTTATCGCTTGGTTTGGTAGCTTTTGCCCATTCTTATTCTTGGTGTTTCGCTACAGATCCATCAATTATGCGTATGTATTTTTGTCATGCTTGCTATCCAACACTGCATTTGGATTTGGAATAGAAATCATAGCTCGTTTGGAACAGCAAACAGTTGGTATTACTTGGGACAATGTATTTCAACCAATTACAGTAGATGACAGCTTCAATATGCCGTGGATACTTGGCATGCTTCTCATGGACTCTATAGTGTATCTGGCATTAACATGGTATGTAAGTGAAGTAAAGCCAGGGAAGTATGGCGTCCCTAAACCCTTTTATTTCCCTTTTATGTTATCATATTGGTGTGGCATTCATCGATCTCATCATCAACCCTCAGAGTCATTAGCAAGTATTGAGCCAGCAGATCCGTCTGCTCATGAAAGAGTTCGAGGGAAACCTCCAGTTGGCATTAGCATCAGAAATTTGACCAAAGTTTACTCTTCTTGGTTCAGTAACAAAAGTGTAAGAAAGAAAGCTGTTGATAATTTGAGTTTGGATGTCTACAAAGGACAAATTACAGTTTTGTTGGGTCACAATGGAGCTGGTAAGACCACTACAATGTCTGTATTAAGTGGTCTTTTGACACCAACTGAAGGCAAAGTCTTCATCAATGGATATAGTATTCTTTCAGGTATGGACTCTATCAGGAAGAGTTTTGGAATCTGCCCACAACATAATGTTCTGTTTGATCGTCTAACAGTCGGGGAACACCTCAGGTTTTTCATGTGGTTAAAAGGCATTCATAATAGAAAGCAAGTTCAAATGGAAGTGGACCAAATGATTGAAGATTTGCTATTAACAGGAAAAAGTGGTGTACGAGCAAGTAATTTGTCTGGAGGAATGAAAAGAAAACTTAGTGTTGGCATAGCATTAATAGGGGGTTCAGAATTAGTAATCCTGGACGAGCCTACAGCTGGAATGGACCCTTATGCTAGGAGAGCCACTTGGGACTTGCTTGGGAAATATAAGCAAAACTGCTGCATTTTTATGAGTACCCACTTGATGGACGAGGCTGATCTCTTAGGAGATCGCATTGCCATAATGGCCGAGGGAAAGCTCTGTTGTTCAGGATCTTCACTCTTTCTAAAAAGCAGGTACGGTGTGGGCTATCACATGACTTTAGTAAAACACAGTATTAGTGTATCGTCAAACATTGAGGCATTCATTAAGTCCTATGTGCCCTCTGCTAAGAAAGTCACTGACATAGGAATGGAGGTGTCCTTTATACTTCCATCTTCAGAAGTTTCTACATTTTCTGATCTTTTTGATGATCTGGAATCTAAGAAGAAAAAACTTGGAATTGATGGATTTGGTATATCTATCACGACAATGGAGGAAGTCTTCTTAAAAGTAGGAGAAGACACAGAAAATGCTTTACGATCAATCATGAAGAAAAAGCGTTCCATAGCATTGGAGACTACTAGATTAAGACAAAAGTTACCTCAAATTTCAAGCAGAGACCTAACACCAAAGAGAAGCAAACCCGAAGTTCGTTTTGATATACAGGAAAACCAAATGAGCATTGCATCAAGTTCTAAATCTTCCAATTCCCAAATCAAAAGCTGTATTAAGGGCTCATTGAGTAGTCTAAAGGCAGAGCATAAAAGTGATACTAATTCTGGAGAGGATGACGTCATTTCTCAAAATGTTTCTTGTATGGAGGCATCAAGTTCTTCAGCAACTGGAATTAAAGATAAAATTCAGTCTTCTGAGAAGAAGAAAGTTTCACTTTCAAATCTTCATTCTGCTTTATCAGCAGAAAGTTATGACATCACTCAGAGAACTTTTTCTCACATCAATTTGTCCCAAGTTGGTACTTTGTGTGATCTTGAAGGAGAAACAAGAAAACGAAATGTTGTCATTTTGCCACCAATTTCAAAGCGCATTTCTATCATTGAATCTGTAAGAAATCGTTATCCTTTGCCTCCTATTTTTACTGCTGAAGATGAAGGACCAATGAAACGTGAGAATGAATGCTTTGATTTAATTCCTGGAAAACAACCTACCAATGACTATGTTCTTAATGAGGGATTTATACTTTGGAAGCAACAGTTCAGAGCGCTGTTGGTGAAGAGATACTACTACTATGTTAGATTCTATCCTTCTCTCATTATCCAATTACTCTTTCCTGTTTTATTTATTTCCATAGGACTTCTGATAATACTGACTTTTCCAGATGGAGACGACCCTCCACGAGTCTTAGACCTTGCTACAGCAGCATTGCAGAATAATGATGCCTTAGTGTTTTATGCTGAGCTTGAGGGAAGGACACTGAATTTTTCTGAGTTTACTGCTGGAGATTTTTCAGTGAAAAATTATGTTGATATCAGAGAAGGCATACTTGAGTTGAGAGAATCAGTACAGAACATCTCCAATGTGAATGATTGCTGTAAGTACAAATATCAATTTTTAGACAAATTTTGTGCATCTAGAAATGTATATGAATTAGAGCATTGTGTAAATGTAAGCCCTTTGTTTGGTTATAGCCGCTGCATTCCATGCTTGAAATGTTGTTTTGCATATAAGCCAGAGAGATCCTGCTCGAGTTTCTACACTTGGGGTCGTTCCGAAGATCAGTTTTGCCCATCTCCACCACTAATCAGTCTTCATTCCAGCACAACTGGCCCATTAGATACTATAAACACATTTGTAAATGAATATATTCTAAGACTGGCTAGTAGAATTGGATTTGTTCGTTTCTTCCAGACCTATCAAGCTGGGTTTACTGTGTCTAGTCAGGGACCCTTAATTGGTGTTTGCGATTGTGAAAGAATGGATGGAAAATCTGTTCGAGGATGTAGCATATTTGATGTCGTACAAGATAGAGATTGCAATAGGAATCCTTGTCCAATGTTAGAAGTAAGCTCACCTAATCGTTGCGACTTAAAGCCCTACAACGAAACTCTATGTGGGCCCAATCCACCTTGTTACACAATAGAACCATTCACAAGAGATGCCTTGCCATTCAGAGCCTGTATCGAGGAAGCTCGCTGCAGCATTGAAGGCTGGAAGACAATGCCTTCTAACAGCTTTATCTTTAGTAGCAATCGACGATCTATAGCGAGAGTTTATCCGGAGTATAAGCCTGACATGGCAGTAACCGTGTGGTACAACAATGAAGGATATCATATTCCAGCTGCTGCCTTCAGTGCTTTTCAAAACTTACACCTCAGACTAGTCACAAGGAACAAAAATTTGTCACTTGTAGTCACTAATCATCCATTACCACGAAATACAGAAATTGTTGCACAGAATGTGCTTGAAGATTTCAGTGGATTTGGTCTTTCCATTTTGTCATTGTTTGGCTATAGCTTCTTTCTAGCCAATTTTGTGGTGTTTTTGGTGAAGGAAAAAGAGTCCAAGGCAAAACTCCTTCAGTTTGTTAGTGGAGTAAATGTTACAAGTTATTGGTTCTCAGCATTAGTTTGGGATTTTACGAGTGCATGTATTCCAGTTGGCCTTTCTATTATTGTGTTTCGAGTATTTCCTGTAGATACTTATCATGAGAGGAACATTATTTCAGTGTTCCTTATTCTTCTCCTTACATGCTGGGCTGCTATTCCAATGACATACACATTTTCTTTCTTATTTAAAACCTCTCTGGCAGCTTTTTCTGCTCTTTTGATTCTATTCTTCTTTGCTTCAGTACTTTTCATCACAGCTATATTTTTACTTCAGCTCTTTGGGGATGAGAACAAAGAGGAAACTACAGAATTTCTCCATAAAGTATTTCTTTTGTCACCAACTTATGGGTTAGCTGCTGCAATAAGTGATATCTACATTAACAAACAAATCAGAGATTTCTGTATGCAGCAAAATGGTAGTGTATGTGAAGCACTGAATCTTACTTATGTAGAGGATACATTGATATTTGGAAGACCAGGAGTCGGAGTGAGCTGTGTCTATCTATTCATTGAAGGATGTGCATTCATTGCTCTTACAATTATTCTGGAAATGGGTTGCTTTCTTCCTCAAATAAAACTTTTCTTATGTAATTTGTATGAAGAAGAAGTTTCAGACATATTACCTCAGTCACTGGGAGAGGATGATGATGTGTACTGTGAGAGAAGAAGAGTATGCACTGGTGACGCGGATAGTGAGGTAATTGTGATACGAAATTTGATGAAGGTGTTTAACCAATATCAGTGCAGCTGTTCTGAACATCAGCCAAAAGTTGCCGTTGATGGTATTAATTTAGCTATTGGAAAGGGAGAGTGTTTTGGATTACTGGGTGTCAATGGAGCTGGCAAAACCACTACATTTAGTATTCTCACTGGAGATATTAGCATGACATCTGGCACTGCAGTTATTGCTAATAGTGATATTCGTACTTCTCTAAGAACCGCCAGGCAAGGTATTGGCTATTGCCCTCAGTTTGATGCTCTTATTGAGTGCATGACTGGGAGGGAGTGCCTGTGGATGTATGCGAGACTTCGTGGCGTGCCCAAAGGTTTTATCCAACAAGCAGTGACCACTGAACTTATGCGACTGGATTTATATAAGTATGCTGACAGGAGGTGTGGAACATACAGTGGAGGAGTGAAGCGAAAGCTGAGTACTGCTATAGCTATGATTGGAAGTCCGTCCATAATTTTATTAGATGAGCCTACAAATGGTATGGACCCTAACACTCGTCGTTACCTATGGGATGTCCTTACGAAAGTCACTCGTGAAGGGAAGAGTATCATCTTAACTTCCCACAGCATGGAGGAGTGTGAGGCACTTTGTACTCGACTGGCCATCATGGTTAATGGCCAATTCAAGTGTCTCGGAAGCATACAGCACTTGAAGAACAAGTATGGTTCAGGAATCACACTACAAGCAAAAGTAAAACCAAAGCCTAAATTACAGTTTAATATAAATCCTCGTCTGCGATTTCTCAGTATGCCAATCACAAACCAAGAATATAGGAAAGAGAGCGTATATAGGAAAGGGAGCGTATATAATCGAAAGGCCTCCAGAGTTTCTTTTAGAAGACAAAGTCGTTTAATGAGCTTGTACTACAAATTCAGTCGCCGGAGTAGTAGTATGTCTGCTTCTACTAGAGCATCAGCTGATACCTCATATGAGACTAACTTACTTCACTCATTTATAAGAACCAAGTTTGATGGAGCAATGATGCTGGAGGAACATGTTGGTGCTGTTACCTACTTGTTGCCTAGTGACTTGGTGTCATGGTCCTTGATATTCAGATTGTTGGAAGAGAACAAAGAAGAACTTGGTATCATCGACTATTCAGTCAGCCAAACTACTTTAGAGCAAGTATTTATTAACTTTGCTAAAGAACAGGAAGAAAAACTGACCTGATCTATAAAATTGCACAATGTTATTCATTCAATAGTTTGCTTTGTAATGTAATACATTTTGTTTTTGTGATGTAATATTGGATATTTCAGTCCATAAACATAACCTAAGACAATATCTAGTAGATATTTTATAGTACTTATTACATGAGTCAGAGTATGATATGCAGAAATATTTCATGAGCATGCTAATTTATTTTCAAGATGCCAGGTGGAGTGAAAATAAAGCCCAAGAGTGAAATATCAATATCACTCTGACAAGTGTAATAAGTGGTTTACTCCTTGCTAGAAATCTTCACTGAAGTAGTTTATACTAGGACCAGTAACTCTAAGAGTAAAGTTGGCCTTAAAACTCCCTAGCCCCTCCCCCCTCCCCAGCTGATATTTTAGCAGCTGCTCTAACCCTGTTGGGTAGGCTTTGCTAGAGGAAGGTAGCTATAAAACCTGGAAAACTGGTAAGCCTGGCCAGTTGTTATAACAACTGGGGTAATGGGCGTGGCAATACAGCCATGAGATTACATCCATGTCACTTACCTAAAAATAACAAGTGAAGATATCTAGTGGAATAAAAGAAGATATTGAATAACGATTCTGTTGAATTGGTGTTATTATACTAACAATATAGGTACAGTTGTAAACTTATAAAATCATGAAAATTGGTATTGCTCTGGAAGAAGAGCTTCAAATCTAGGCCTTAACAATACTTGCTTCTGCTTACTAATATAATAATTATTATTTGCTGAATAAATTTGCTTTTCTTTTAACCCATTAACTATACTAATCATTTCCAAGGACTTATTTTTTTTATGAACAAAGTAGCTAGTATGGTAACATTATTAATATTTTTCTTGTAATTTTTTTTCAAAGCTGATTGCTGCTGAGCACTGGAACTCTTTAGCCTATCAATTATATATAGATAAGGTAGAAGAAAAGTTCTACTGGAACAACTCTAAGGTTATTTAATACTCCATGCCTGTAAACTGAGATATAGCTACACTGCATATGCTTAAGTGAAGTAGCCCATTTTGCTGGTTTTTTTTTTTTGTTCAGCTCACTTACTCTTCGAATTGCTTCTTTTATCTATCCCCCAATCTTGCTCAAACCTTGCTAAGTAAATACTGTCAAGCCTCATTCAAACCTCAGATACACTTGAATTGTATGTTGTGTGTATACTTTATGTGTACGATGAGAAAGTCTGGCTCAATGTAAACTAATAGTTATACTTGAGTTCTATCTTAGGTTTACCTAAAAACTAAGGCCTGAAGTTATAGTATTCATTGCTCCTCTGACATGCTGCTCTACTTGTAGACTCCCTGAACAACACATCCAGCTTGATTAAACAATACCCAATTTTTGATATAGTTGTTGTAAAAGAAATTAATACATTTCATATTGATTGATAGGAGAAGACTGACGGAGTGCATACAAGGTGGTTGTGATTTGCAAACACGCAAGGTTTGGCTACTAAATTGGCAAGGGATCAAATATTGGAATGTCCAAAGTTAATTCAGTATCCGGTTCACACCTAAAAACAAACAAACAAACAAAAGTTATTATCACATCAATCGATCACTTTTGGAAGTGCTTTGCATGCATGCTTGATATTATTAGCAGTGTGGGTGTAGTTATAGCTATCTTTTCCCATCCTTTAAATATGTACATGTCCAACATGTTCTCCACACTACCTAAAACTACTTTCTGCCACTAACTTCGTAAAAACCTTTTGTTGAGATAAGGCTTTAAGTCTTGCAATGGAGTCTTTCAGTTCTTCTATTTGACCAATCAGATGGTTTCTCTCTGCTTGATGCATTCTGATTTCCTTTTGTATCACCTCATTTTGAATAACCTTTGCTTCCACACTTTTCTTAGTGCTTTCCAAGTAAGCCTACAACAAGTAAATGCAATGAATACCACTAGCTATTCTATATCTATCATGGTATTGACTGACCATGGTTGCTTGTTCAATAGCCTTTGCTTCTTCTTTATTGGATTGCTGTTTGATGCCCTGTATTGATTTCTCCACAATGTTCTTCTGTAAAAATGCAAGCTGCTCTTCTTGCTCCACTTTCTCATCTGTCATTTTGTCTTTCATTTGTTCGATTCTTGCCATTCTCACTGGAAACTCATTGTTTTTGTAATGACGCATTATTTGAAGCTGCTTTGTGTGGTGTTCTATTTCATTATTTAATGTCTTGGTTTTGTGTCGAAGTGCGGAAATTTCTGAAGTAACAGTGGCACGAACTGTTTCTAAGTCTTTCTCAGCTTGTACAATAGACTCACTGGACTTTTTCTTCAGTTTGGCAATAGCTCCCTGTGAAGTAAATGTTAAAACTTTACTATGGAAGTGTTTTTTCCTACTTTACCTTGTAGTGCTCATATCTCCCCAAAATTTTGTCTGTGACCATGTGCTAAATTAAGAAAACCATATCAAACAGGATATATGACATGACTGGTAGAACAGCAGATGTATCTCTGACTGAACTACTGTATGTGTACTTACAGTTTTGTCTTCTATTCTCAAGATTTTGTCCATCAGTGCAATATTTTGACTGTAAAGTTTGCGAGCATGAATCCGAGTAGCTTCCAGGGATTCCTTCTTTGTTTTAATCTGATACTGAAGCAGGTAGTATGGTGCAAAAATAACAAATAACAGCAAAATGTAATATAAATATAAACAAATGAGGCTGTTGAAGGTAAGCTTTTATTGAAGTGAAAACATCAAGTATGTCAGAACAATCAAAACTTCAAACAGCATACAAGAGACAAATACAAATTGCCTTGCCATTTAATCAGCTACATAGCTAACTCTCTGATAAGGCTGGGTAAAATAAAATTAGTTAACGACTTATGGAGTTTAATAAAAGTAAAGGTACTATTAAGTTTCTTAGACTTAATCATTACTATATGGATAGCCTTCTCCGCATTTAGGACTATTTAAATTTTCAAAACATACTCTAAGAGTTGCTGTTTGTATTGATTCCACTTCAACTATTTTAGGTGGTGGGATTTCTATACTCTTTTTTGGAGGTTTGCGAGGTCTCTTCTCACTCCAGTGGGGGTAGATCTTCTCGTCGCAGCCATCCACACTCCACATCAACGATAGCTTGACGCCCGCCATCTTGCGCGAGTTACGGTTGCGGCGTGGGCAGCAGGCACTTATAGTGTATGTAGTAGTAGTCGCCATAGTAACAAATAAGCCCCGCCTACTGAGTCTGAAGTCAGCCCGTCCCATATTTACAAAACAAGGCACGTGATAGATGAGCTTCGGTGAGGGAGGGGACCTTCTTGGTGGAGAGACTAAACGGTAGAGCCCTAATTTACTTATCTTGCTGGTGCAGTCCTTCTGGACTCTTTATTGGTCCGCCATGGTAAGTCCCAGGCTTGCTGTGAGGGTGCCGCTTGCTTATTAACATTTTTAACTTGTAGTCCAAGACTGCAGGGATAGTGTCTGAAGACCAGGAGAAGCTTTTGTCCGAAGCTAAGAAACAAGTGGACAGGAATGGCTTTGAGATGAAGTCTTCATTGGTAAGTAATAAGGCACATTGGCAGTGCATTAGTGCAGTGCCTGTATTGTTTCTGGTTAACTTAGATTACCTGGAATTATATCATAGGGTTATGGTACTGGTTGTGTAGCGAGGGCATAGCTCTGGCATTTTCTTTGGTAGTCTTTTAGCTGCAGGTCAAGTTGACTGTGTCAAGTATTAGCAGTCCACACATTTATGGGTTTTAATGATTAACACGTACGTGGCAGATATTCCCAAATCAATAGCGATGACACATATCAGTTCAATGTGTATGACCTTTCACCTTGTCAGGAAGCTTGGACTAGTGCAATAAAGAGTGCTGCAGTTTGCTAGCTTGTTGGTGAGAGTTGTGAGGTCTATAGTGAGGTGAAGGAATGTGTGAGTAAGAGAGAGATTACCGAACATCTCAAACACCGTGGGGAGACTAGTGTTGAGTGAATGTTTTGGTTGAATGTTTTAGAAGATGTCATCTTGAGTACCAGAGAAGTGAAGGAGGACTTCGTTGTTCTGTTATTGTCGGGTTGTGTGAAGCGGCCATGGAGGCTGGTAATGGCATTATGGTTCCAGTTTAGATATCCAGACTGGGTGATTGGATAATGTATTAATGGGAATAGAAACTGAAGTTGTGGTAATACTTAGTCATCTTTCTCTCTAGTGAAGAGCTATTGATACAGGAGGTTTGTTGTACTCACCAACGTAGTCCAGGTGGCAACTTGTAGCGGGACAATCTCTGATACGCCCACACGTCGTCCCACGACACAACACATTTGAAAATAGTACTTGTACCATTTACCATATCAGTAGTCTGTGAGAGGCAGTGGGCATTAAAAACCCTTTACCATACGTATGCACCTCAGTGTCCCTTACCTAATGTGGTGTGTTGCAGGACAACAAGCAGCTGATGGATGCTTTGAAGCATGCGTCCACCATGTTGGGAGAGCTCAGGACTTCCCTGCTGTCTCCTAAAGGCTACTATGAACTCTGTATCCACATTTTCTAGAAAGCAGGCAGAGGGGAAGGAATGGTGGGCAGACAATGGAGGACAATATAATGAGAGATGACCTTGTGGGACTCACTGTGTGGCTCTGTTGTATGAGCTGGTACGAGTGGGGGTAATAATGGGAAAGCTGATGCCCTTCATCTTGTGTGTGTGTGTGTGCATGTGCGTGTGTGTGTGCATGTGCGTGTGTGTGTGTGTGTGTGTGTGTGTGTGCATGCATGTGTGAGTGTGTGTGCATGTGTGTGTGTGCGTGTGTAGGTGAGGTCTGTTGTGACCTGGGTGTGGTTGAAGCCATGCTCCTAGGGCAAACACAAGGAGCTGTTGAGATGTATTCATGGTGCTTGTATGCATGTTTTAGCACAAGCAATTAGTAAATTAAAACAAGAAAGAACAAACAATGTCCTTGTTATTTTTTAAGACTAAGTTGAGTTTGAGTTGTGGAATGTCGCTAGCTTAGCAAGTGATGTCACTGAGCCTTTGAGTTGTGGAATGTCGCTAGCTTAGCAAGTGATGTCACTGAGCCTTTTCTAAAGTCCAGTCTTGGTAATAGAGAGGTTTAGCTGAGGGGCTTCACACGTATCACTCACTCTCTCTCTGGTGCTGTGGAAGTGTTTCCATGAGTTGAATTCTATTTCTTTGTGTTTTACACTTTATGAAAGTATCTATTGGACAGCAATCTTTAATGTATTTATACATTTAAAGAAGTAACTTGCTGTTACACATTTTAAAGGTATTGGTATTTCTTTCTTTCCTATTTAATATACTCTTGAGTATTAGTACGTACTAAAAATGTTGTAACAATTATAACCTCAGCCATGGTAGCTGTTTGGTTGAGGCGTGTCACTATGTTGCCTTGACGACCAGCACAGACATGCACATCTGTGATGAGCTACAACATCTGCAGCAGTATCTTCAGGAGGAGTTTGAGAATGGCAAGAAGTGTTCTGACCTGTACGAGCTAGTCCAGTATGCAGGGAACATCATCCCTCGACTGTGAGTGGGACAGAGGTGTGATGTGGGGGAGGGACATGGCTTCACGTGTCTCTGTCGTGTCTGGTGTGTGTGTGTGTGTGCGCGTGTGTAGGTACCTACTGGTGACAGTGGGGATGGTCTACATCAAGGCTAATGAAGGTTCTCGTCAGGACATCATGCGGGACCTGGTGGAGATGTGTCGAGGGGTGCAACATCCTCTCAGAGGTCTCTTCCTGAGGAATTACCTCTTGCAGTGCACCAGGAATTATCTTCCCGATGTGATCGATGAGTGAGTTGCTAGACGTAGTCTTGGCGCAACTATTGGAATATTTCGATGCTAGTGAGTCGATGATCCAAACAACAATGACATTAGCTGGCCCATATGGTAATGGTAGTCACTTTCAGTATGAACTCTGGCAGACTAGCTTTGAAGAGATGTAAGTATAAGAATTAGTGCTCACCTGATACTGTGTAACTAGAAGTATGGAAGTGTTTTTTTTTATTTTTATGAAAACCATTCACTGTAGCAGCCTGAAGTGCAACAACTTCTATGGGCCCCAGTTTTTGTTAATTGGTAATGTTGTTTATTGTTGTCTGTTGTTGTTGTTGTTATTGTAGGAGTGAGGACAGAGATGGTTCTGTGGGTGACTCCATTGAGTTCATCTTGCAGAACTTTGGTGAAATGAACAAGCTGTGGGTCCGCATGCAGCACCAAGGACACACCCGGGAGAGAGAGAAGAGAGAGAAGGAGCGCATGGAGCTCAGGATATTGGTGGGCACTAATTTGGTGCGTTTGTCCCAGCTGGAGTGTGTGGATCACTCCATCTACCAGAAGAGCATTTTACCAAATGTACTGGAACAAGTTGTGAAGTGTAAAGACCCGATAGCACAGGAGTACCTCATGGAGTGTGTCATACAGGTAGGTGAATGAGGCAAGGGGGTGGGGCTAAGGGGTGGGGCTGGGAGAAGTGTGGTGTTGGAGTAGTGAAGGGTTTTTGTGTATGAGATATAGCGCACATGTATGAGATATAGCGCACATGTATGAGATATAGCGCACATGTATGAGATATAGCGCACATGTGTGTGCAACATTGTGTGCCTATACATTCCTATACATGAACATTTTGTTTGGAATGATGGGAAGTTCGGGCCATGTACAATTTTCCAAGTTAGGAGGAGCAGAGACGATGTTTTATTGCTGACATGTGACATGACGGTCATGTGCATGTAGTTGACACGTGACATGACGGTCATGTGCATGTAGTTGACATGGATGTGTTATTCTTCCAGGTTTTCCCAGATGAGTTTCATTTGCAGACGTTGAACGCATTCCTCCAGTCGTGCGCTAACTTGCAGCAGACAGTCAACGTCAAGAACATCATCATTGCTCTTATCGACCGCCTGGCAACCTTCGCTCACCGTGGCGACAGTGGGGGGATCCCCAGCAACATCAAGCTATTTGATATTTTCTCGCAGGAAGTATCCGGAGTGGTTCAGGTGAGCCTCAGTTCATCCTCACGGTGATCAGGTGACCCGAGGGAAGTCTTGTGAGCTTGAGGAGATCTTGCTAATTAGTTGCAGTATCAGGCATCAGTAGGTGTGGCATTTTCTGAACGAGATTACTGAAATGTGTGATGGTCTTCTGGGGGCATGTGTGTGTTTGTTTGTGTGTGTGTGTGTGATGTGTGTGTGTGTGTGTGTGTGTGTACATTTGTCACTGGTGGTGGGTAGAGTGATCTTCTTTTTTTTTTTCATTGAAACTTTGGTTATGTGAACTCCAGTGTGGGTGGGCACCCAGCGTGTGCGTATTAACATCCATCCATCCATCCCTCCGTACCTCCAGTAGCTGTAGATAGTCCATCTACCGCATGTTTCTAACAACTCTAATGTGTGGTTAGTGTTCTCACGTGGGATGAGCTGAGTGTTGATTGTTTATCACTTTTGGTAAAGTGAAACCTATTCTTGTTAAGTCACACCTCTATCATGTGAGTTATATACTATTATTAACACCTAGACAGGAAGATGGATGTATTGACATTATTGTATTGACAGAATAGAGTGTGTGAGTTTGTTGTTGTTGTTGTTGTGTGTGTGTAGAACCGTCCAGACATGGTCCTGGATGATGTGGTAGCTTTATATACCTCTCTCTCCAACTTGGCTCTCAAATGCTATCCTGACCGCATGGACTTTGTTGACAAGTCGCTGGAATGTGTGGCCAGCATCTTTAATAAGAGAGGGGCTACCCCGTGAGTAAATGTCGTATGCACACACTCCATGTCACATGACCGCAGTACATTTGCATGTCTGGTTGGTCACACATGTCTGGTTGATCACACATGTCTGGTTGATCACACATGTCTGGTTGATCACACATGTCTGGTTGATCACACATGTCTGGTTGATCACACATGTCTGGTTGATCACACATGTCTGGTTGATCACACATGTCTGGTTGATCACACATGTCTGGTTGGTCACACATGTATGTGTGTTTGTTTGTCCGTTCATGTATGTGTGTTTGTTTGTCCGTTCATGTATGTGTGTTTGTCCGTTCATGTTTGTGTGTTTGTGTGGTGTTTACTAGAGTTGCCAGCTCACAGTCCACTCACAGAGAGCTGCTCAAGTTTGTGATGGTGCCCGTGGACTCTCTGGAGAATCCTCTGTCCATCTTGAAGCTGGAACACGTGGGGGAAGTCTTCTCTCTGTTTGACTACAACGGTCGGAAGACGCTGGCTTCTCACCTGGTGCAGGCCATCGTGGATAAAGTGGCCTACATCACTACTTCAGAGGAAGTGGATGATCTCTTCCAACTGCTGGCACCGCTCGTGCAGGACCAGCCCGACCAACCACAGGATGAGGTGGGTGTGGCTGAGAGTGAGGATGATGATAAGATGATGATGATGATGATTATTATATCTTGTGGGTTGATCAACTTTATATCGTCTTAACTTGATCATGTCGTGTTCACTATCTGATATACTCTGTGCTCCTAGTCGCTGTGAGCTTGTCCTGTACAATTGCGTGTTTGTTTAGTGTGTGTGTGTGTGTGTTCACCTGCTCCTGTTGGATGTGTTGTAGTTTGACGTGGAGGAGTTTGCAGAGGACCAGTGGCTGATGGGGAGACTCGTGCAGCTGTTCAAGGGAGAGCATAACGACCAGCAGTACATGGTAACAGTCTGGAGGGGTGTGCCAGGCATGCACATTGTAATGGGGTGGGTGGGTGTGGCCTGCACATGTTAATAGTATGGGTGGGTATGGCAGTTAACGGTGTAATATGCCAAAGTTGCGCTCCAATGTGTGAGAAATTTTGCCATTTCTCTTGCTCTCTTCCTGCAATTCAATAGACTAAAACTGAAAATAATAATACATTTTTCCATTTGACTTCTTGTCCACTTGTTCCGACCTTCCTTGTCTCAGATTATAAATGCAGCTCGCAAGCACTTTGTCAACGGCGGTTCACGGAGAACCCCGTACACTCTGCCTGCTCTGGTATTCTCTGCCTACAGACTGGTCATGCAGTACAAAGCATCCCAGGATGAGGTAAGGGATCATCAAGGGTGTAAGTACTCCCCACCAACCTAATTTCCCATTGTGGATTTTTTAAAGCTGTACACGTACTGTTATGTTTAGGATGAGCGCTGGTTGAAGAAGTGTGAGCGCATCTTCCAGTTCTGCCTGCAGACCATCTCAGGTCTGGCCAAGGAAGCGCCAGCCATGGCTCTGCGTCTGTTCCTGCAAGGTGCTCTGGCCGCAGACCAAGTGGCCAGTGAGACTATCACTTATGAACTCATCAGTCAGGTATGTGTGTGTTTGTGTGTTTGTGTGTTAGCACGTGTGCATGCGTGCGTGTGTTTCAGTACTGTATGGTGGCTGTGGTGATTTGGATGTTGGCTGTATTTATATGTACTAGCAAGTACCCCGCCACACAGTGGCGCTTGACATAATGCAAAGTAAGAATGCAGTAGCACAAGTTACTTTTATTTATTATAACATTCTCTACAGTTGGTTAAGGTTACACCAGTTTCACTCTCCTGCTCTATTTTTTCCTGAACTATCTCACTTCTGTATCTACCACGTTTCTTTTTTTCCATCTCTTCCTTCTTGAGTCAAGGACTCCTCCTCCTTTGTCTACCTCTCCAGCTTCTGAATCTTTCTGTCCTTCTATCATGATTGTGGACTTGGTCTTTGGGAAACTTTTAACTTCAGTTTTTCTGCTTTCACTTTTCTTTTTGAAACTTATGCTGCCTTTACTCGACGATTTGATTCCACCTGCTTTTTATTACAATATTAATCATTCCCTTTTTGCCTTCTCTTTCGTACTTTCTCCTTTTTACTGCACTGCCTTTCCTCGTCGATTCCACCGGCTTTTTGCCTTCTCTTTCACACTTTAGCCTTCCTTTCTGAAACCTACGCCGCCTATCCCAGTCTGTTCCACCCGCTTTTAGTTACAATTACAGCAATCACTGTCTACTGGTCGTGACTACACTTTATTCATTCTCCAGTTTCTCGGCCACTCTCTCGTCTTCTTTCGTTTACCGTTGTACCTGGTTAGGTTGCAAACTAATTCGCCCACCAGTAGTCTAGCGTAGCCAAACCCTTCACTTCTTTACAACTGTGTTCTTGTAATTCAGCGTTAGTTCACGAAAGCAGCTCTACTGTTTCTGTGCCACACCCGCCTACTGTTCATTTTTTTTTGTGCCGGGTGGTTTGGTTGCTAACTGGTTCACCCTGCGCTCTAGGTTTACCCGGTAATTCAGTGCAAGTTGCAGGGTTTCATCCAGAAATTTTTGTCTGGGGGGGTCAAAATTAAAGTGGACTAGGTAATAATTTTAAGTTATAGTTAAAGCATGAGCGCTTAGTTTCTAGTCGATTTATTGCACGACAGCCCGAGGGCCGTAGGCCCGAGGACTGAGTGCGATAAATGTACTAGGCACTAAGCGCTCATGCTTTAACTAGTTTAAATACCGGGCAAGTGTTATTGCACACTTGCCAAGTTATTACACCTGACAACAATATAGCAACGGTATTTAAGTAATACTTTTTGCTATCTAAAATAATAGATTCCCTAATCTCACAACTAAGCAGAAATACTCTGAGTAAACTTTTCACTTTTTTTTTGCCCTTGAAAGTACAGCTATCAATTAACCCCATTAGCAACCCCAATAAAAAAAAAAAGAAGCAAAAAAAAAAAAGCAGCTGCTACAGATTGCTGACTACCCCTGCACAGCCATTGGAATAAAGCTTTCACATAGTTTAGTCAGGTCACTTCAACTAATCACTCAAATACTGAACTCTGATTGTTTTTCCAATATAATATGACTTTTTTGTAGGCAATTAACTTTTAATAGGTAGGTAAAAAAGTGGGGGGGATATCCCCCCCTGGCATTTTGACTGGGGGGGTCAAAACCCCCCCCTGGATGAAACCCTGAGTTCACGAGTATTGTGCGTCTGCGCGGTCTAGCTCATTAGCTCATGAATTATTCATGAATATGTACGTCGTCGTCGGTCACAGGTATTATTATTATATAGATGTGTATTCCAGCTTTGTTAGTGATATTTGGTGTGTTTTTGTATACACGTGCCCATGAATACCTTGTGTGTGTGTGTGTGTGTGTGTGTGTGTGTAGGCATATGGTCTGTATGAAGAGGACATCACAGACTCCAGAGAGCAGACATCCGCCCTCAATCTCATCATTGCTACCTTTGAGAAGTTTAAGTGTCTCGGAGAAGAGAACCACGAGACTCTGCGGACCAAGTGTGCTCTCACGTCCTCACGGTTGGTGAAGAAGGCGGACCAAACTCGCTACGTGGCTCTCTGCGCTCACCTGTTCTGGTCCACCAGTTACACTAACGAGGAGGGAGAGATTGTGCCTGTGAGTGGGTGGGTGGTACTGGTGTGTGAGAGGGAGGCGTGGCTGGATGGCTAGTGTTATGAGTTAACAAGATTTTTGTTTCCTTGAAATTGATAAGTTGTGGCAAATGTCGCCATGAAGGTCATCATAATTTTCCGTCCTAAAACAATCCTTGCTGGCATGTTGGTGACGGGAATGAGTGGTGGGCGGGGCTATTGTGAGGCTGCTGTTAAAGAAAGCTAATTTAAACATTCAGTTTGAATGAGTCAACTACTGAATTTTGTTATTTTGTTTTCTTTTGAGTATAGTAAATGAGGTAACATGGGAGGAAAATTGTTTTTCAATTGATGAATGTATGTTGTTTGTTTGTTGTTGTGTAGTACAAAGAGAGTAAGAGAGTTGTGGAGTGTTTGAAGAAAGCAGCTCGCATTGCGAAGCAGTGTATGGAACAGACTGTGCAAGTACAACTCTACGTGGACCTCATCAACACCTTTGCTCTCTTCAACGAGAAGGGCAATGAGGAGGTAGGTGTGGCAGTGAGTGAGTAGGTAGGTGTGGCAAGGATGGGATTGGGCGACATCTGAACAAGGACGTAATCACTACACTACAAGACTGGGTTGCTGTATTAGTGTTTAACCCTCAGCTCACATGCCCAGGGTTTAGTACTCTCTCTGCCTGTTGATCAGTCTGTCTGCCAACTATTAATTTTGAAAAAGGCAGGCGCTATATTTTTCTATAAATTTAATAGCTTTAGTGTCTGATATTTAGGACAATGGAGGTTGGTAGCTATAGCTATACTAAGTAGTTGGTAAATACAAAACCTAATAATTAACTAAGAAGCTAATTTACTAGAAGAGGCAGGGGCGTAGTGGTTGTGTTATTACAGTGGAAAGATAATCACTGGGATAGAAGAGATGTGATGTTCACTGCGTGTGTGTGTCTGTGTCCAGGTGAGCCATTCCGCCTTGAAGCAGCTTGTTGTCAAGGTGACGGAGGATATTGATTCCGTGGAGGACGAGTCTATCAAGCAGCACTTTGACAACACTCTCACTTTCTTGAGGAACACTATCAAATTGGACGTGTGAGTCAGTCACACCTAGGCACACTGACTCCTCCCCCTACACCCTTCAACTTGTTTTTTCCTCCATGTTTTTTTTTGTCTTGTTTATTTTATGGCTGTATTCTATTGGTGCATTGTTTTTGTGTTTGCACTTTGCACTTGATGTACGTACACTATATTGAGAGTAGCACTGGATGGCAGTCTGGTGACATGCAGATATAACACAGGTTTTACAACTCTATATAATGCCATCCCATTCGAACGCGTCCAATGAGGAAATTGTTGCTGTAGAATTATTTGAAGTAAAGCACAAGACCAATGAGGACCAAGTGATCTTGTGTGCGAATTGACCAGATAATCCAAGTTGTCCAATCAAATTGTGGTGAATAGATTTCATAAGTAAACCATCCAAACAAATTGTGCGTTTCCTATAGCCATAGGTACAAGTCAGTTGCACCTCTCCGTTCAGTTGGTATGGGGTTTACATATCCTCGGTTGTGTAGACCCCGTACCAACCTCCACATTATGGTGCAACCTATACACATCAGCCTAATCCTTAATTAATTGTCTTGTATATATTGTAGTATCTATTAGTATTATATTAAACAGTGGAATACAAGTATACTTTAAATCACGACAGGGCAATAATTAGGATTACATCGAGTCTTCGAGGAGTTTGAGTAAGACTCCAGCCAGTACAGTATCATTGTTAGTAGCACGGGCCCAAATATACTTGCTAACATTCCAAAAGTTTCAAGCCATGCCCACTTTGAGCGAGGAGAGGGCGGGGGAAGTTTTTGGAGAATGTGGTCTGGACATTGTGACTTTGTTGGACGTAGAAATTTAGAATAGTTATTGACCAGTGAGCTTTATAGATACAAAGGAAGGAGAGATAGAGACATATTTTAACAATGTGGACACAAAGAACAATGAAGCACCAAAGGTGCGAACCCTCAGTGCTATTAAGCACTACCTAGCTATTACAATATGCATCAAAATAGCTTGACCAATGAAAATGGTACATGGAAACACTGTCTTCATAAGAGAAGAAGCTAAACTAGCCAGAAACACTGATATGCATTTTCAACGTGAAACTTCACTTCTTTCAACTCCATTAACTTTCCTGAGCATAAACCAAACTACACCGCTGGCTGCAAGAAATTATTTGCTCACGTAATTATGACATGACGCTAGGGGGCGTTGCCCATAAAAGCTGGTACCTACTGCGAAGAGCTGAAAGCTTCGCGTTTTCTCAACGATTAGCCCAAAATTAAAAAAAGTAGCACAATAAAAGGTCTTAAATGAAAGTCTGTATGAACCACTACAACACTCACTAGGTTGTACAGTAAATATATATATATTTATTATATACTTGATATGTACAGCGTTCTGTATTCTCCCATATTGTACGGTTTATATGTACGCTGTAGCGATAGTAGATTGAAAAGAAAGAGCAATACTACTTATTCACACTCGTCGTACAAACACGCCTAAGTTTTTGCTCGTTTATGGTTGCTATAGCTGTTTGCTGGTTGTAAGTGCTCAGGCAATATTTACAGTATTGTAGTGTGACACAGTTATAAATGCATTCTCTCATGTCTCTTTTAGATAACGCTATGTCTTGCATTGTGGTGAAGTACAATGTCTATGTATTGTGAAGTACGAAGTACGCTATGTCTTGCATTGTGGTGAAGTACGCTATGTCTTGCATTGTGGTGAAGTACGCTATGTCTTGCATTGTGGTGAAGTACGCTATGTCTTGCATTGTGGTGAAGTACGCTATGTCTTGCATTGTGGTGAAGTACGCTATGTCTTGCATAGTGGTGGTGAAGTACGCTATGTCTTGCATTGTGGTGAAGTACGCTATGTCTTGCATTGTGGTGAAGTACGCTATGTCTTGCATTGTGGTGAAGTACGCTATGTCTTGCATTGTGGTGAAGTACGTCTATGTCGCTATGTCTTGCATTGTGGTGAAGTACGCTATGTCTTGCATTGTGGTGAAGTACGCTATGTCTTGCATTGTGGTGAAGTACGCTATGTCTTGCATTGTGGTGAAGTACGCTATGTCTTGCATTGTGGTGAAGTACGCTATGTCTTGCATTGTGGTGAAGTACGCTAAAAGATCTGAATATGTACCTTTTGCGAATTGCAGCATATTTTCTTACAACCTTGTCAGGGCTGTGCTTGTTGAAGAGTTCCTGAGCTAGAACAATCATCTGCTCATAGCGCAAGTCTGGAGGCAACTTGGACAGTAGGTAGTGGACAGCACTAAGCTCACAGTCTACCTGCAACACCTCGTTACGCCGAGTTAAGACGATCTGCATACACATACATACATACATTATAGAAACACCATAATGGGTGTGGTTCTATTTACGGCTGCTGCTATGTAGACTGGAAAGAGTGGGTGTGAAGCAAGGAAGACATCAGCTAGTCTGTGGGCGTCGCCAGGAGTCTGTATGACGTGTCCGTACCATGTGATGAGCCAACTCAGACTGAAGTAGTAGGCACATTCTGACCTGAAGGAGCATACACAAAGGGGCGTAGTCAAACAAATGAGCATGAGTGAATGGTGCCAGTATAGAAGTTGGATGAAGTATGTGGCTTTAGTATAAACAAGTTCAGAGATACTGCCTTGAGTATGGCTGGGCCTATAATCAAGTGAGGCATGTCCCACCACACTCACAGAATTTGTAGAGCCGTATTCTCAGGCAGTATTAGGGGAGAGGGTTCACAGTGTGTGGCTGGCTACTGTACCTGGTCAGGAAAGCTAGGGGAGAGGGTTCACAGTGTGTGGCTGGCTACTGTACCTGGTCAGGAAAGCTAGGGGAGAGGGTTCACAGTGTGTGGCTGGCTACTGTACCTGGTCAGGAAAGCTAGGGGAGAGGGTTCACAGTGTGTGGCTGGCTACTGTACCTGGTCAGGAAAGCTAGGGGAGAGGGTTCACAGTGTGTGGCTGGCTACTGTACCTGGTCAGGAAGGCCTCTAGTTCTGGGTCTTCCATAGCCAGCAAAGGACTCAACACTCCAATCACTATCTTAGTCCGCCCCATGTCTACATCCAGGAAGTCTCTAAAACAATAACAACAACAAATACTTCACTACTCAAGGCTCTTAATGTAATGTGGCAAGACAAGCAATTCTCATCCAACAGCTAATGATCTTACCTTCAACTAACCGTTGGACAAGCTAACTGAACTCAATACTTACATAATGCTGAAGATGATCTACTAAATTTTAAAAACTTTATTACAGAAGCAATATTCTTACAAGTTAACATTACTCCCATATTTAATCTCAATGGCTGTCATAATCCATTCCAAGAAGATCGCTCCTTCACAGGAGACTGTTGACTTCTTCTGAATAATTACAGTCTGTTTAGACGATATAGTATTTATAGTACTAATGATAAAGATGATGACTTTGGTATTGGACACCTTGTGAACATCGTATACCTAACTACATAGTACATATATTCACATTCTTTCTGTTCTCCTGTTGCTGCTGTTTAGGCCTTATGGTTTCTGTCAGTGTTGTAAACTGGAGAAATTGACTAGCCTACTTTTGCTATTATTATGGACTTTCTTGGTGCATTTTAACTCTACTACGAATGTAAGTTAATGACTCCATACACGCCCATAGATAAGGTCACAAAAAATCTAGGACATAAGGTCACATGCTATATTTGTGAGGCTATGAAGAGATCCTTCAGAGACTGGCTTACCTGAGGTGACACTTGACCAGGACATCCATTATGGCAAATGTTAGCTTCTCTCCCATGACTGGCAGAAATGTGAGGACGACATCATGCAGCCCCTGGTAATAATGCAATCCTTTGTTGTTCACCAGAAGACGCAGTATCACTCGCTCCAACCCACCCTGAATCTTCACACGGTCTTCCTCACACACATCTAGCAGTGACACAGTTCATGTACTGTAATATATTGCCCCTTGGAAAATACACTTGTCTGTCAGTAACAACAGTGTCTGGTATCTGTATTCACAAAGAAGTAACATGCTAAAATGAATAGGTAAAGGGTCATCACTGTAGGTGGCTGAAATCAGAGTTCTATATATCTATAGTAAAAATAAGAAGCTAGAGAATCAGCAAGGAACTTGGTGAAATGTTTTAAATAGAGAGAAGGAAAAAAAAAAAAAAAGAACAAAACAAAACAACTAAAACAAACAACAACAACAAAGAAAGGAGAGCTTACCTTGCACTGAAGCAGAAAGAGGGACAGAAAAGACTTAATAGGATAAAGGAAACCTTAACTTAGAAATTTGGGTACTTACTAGTATAATTGACTATAGAGCTATCAGAGAAGGGTAAAGGTCACTCAATTGAAAAACTCTTTTCCTAATATGCAGCAACATGTGGCATTATATGTGTGTGTATGTGTGCACTAGTGAATGACCACAATAGTGTTACTGTCCCTTTTAATTATTATATTCATTTCCCAATCAATTCTTACTAAAATGTGAAACATGTAAACAAATAATTCACACCATAGGTATTATACACTGGATGTTTTCCTTAAGTATTTCCGCATCACACGAGTGCTCAATATTTTATAATATTTGCATGTTACAAATTGAACGCTTCATGTGCCTGTGTGTAGTTGTGGACAACTGTATTATTAGATGTATGGTAGAGTTACCTTGAACAATGAGGTATTCAAGCACAACAGTTCTACTATTTTGGAAAATGTTCAATGTACAATGAAGAATTTATTACACTCACCGTACAATATGGGAATGACATTTCACTCTCACAGCTGTATTCACTTGCCTTCTCATGAAAATACTTACACATGCTCTTCAAATATCTCCCCATATTGTATGCTTACTCGTGCAATAAGTATTGTATAAAATATATAAACTGAAGTGCTATACAATATACTTGCCTGGGGGTATGCGCTGGCCACATCTGTTCACATCCAACAACACTTGAGGCCGCTCCTTGTGGCCAACCGGAGGCTCCTCATCATAGCCTGGCACGTGGTAGACATTCACACCAACTAACTTAGGCCACACCTTCCTGCGAAGGTGCCGGTACAGCAGTCCGCCCAATGACAGAGAAAGTTTTCTCAATGCATCAATGTCGACTGGATCACTGTGTAGAGCCTCTTCAATTCTTCGCTCTTTCTCTTTTTGCCAAGGCAGTGCTGGATCAATACAGACCAAAAGTTGGCTCATGAAATGGCTTCAATGCCAGCATATTCTTCTTTACTTTCATCTAATAGGACTAAGTTCTGTTGCCACTAATTCATGCACGCTACATTTTTTCTAAGTATAATAATCTGCTATGGCAATAACTATCTCCTAGTTCTAAGATCACGTTTTCAATAAGATGACAAAGATATAGACAGAAAAAGGAAACGTCAGTTGAAAACAGAAACTAAGAAGGAGAACTGAACTCTGAAGCTAAGAGAGAGAGAGAGAGGGACACAGTGTAGCAAAAATCTGTATCAGATTGAATGAATTAAGTGATATATTTTAACTGTTATTGCAACCAGAACATTGATTGTTGTGATATAGAAATTACTGCTATACATACCCTAGGGCACAACAACAGCTATGAAATGACTAATTATTTCCTGCTTCTAATGGGACAACATGGGTTTAGATAGAACATACAATACAAGGTGGATTAGCTAAGTGAATAAAAACTCAACCTACTCTTTGAAGCTTGGCGCAGCCGTAGCACGGCTGCTTTAAGTTCCTGGTCTTCCCGTTTAGGTTCTAGGTCTTGAATATCTTGCATCGCCAGAGTGATCACTTAACGTTTCAGAGCCTGCCAGTCCTCATGACAACGAGGCTAATTTACGATGTTCTAAATGGAGAGCACCGGAAGATCCTAACATCACCAGAGCGACGGTAAGGCGGAACAGTGAGAAGAGGCTAAGATGGGGGGGAGTGGAACGCGTTGATGTGAAGCCTTATGGTCTCTTGGGCTTCAATGTGCAGGTAACACTAATGCTGCGCATGTGAAATTAGAACGCACAGTTTGACCTCTTCTTGTATCAGCTAGTGTTGTTTAGCTTTGTGTTGTTACTGCTGTTTCTGTCTGCACATTTCCTATTCTTCTCCTGTGAAGTGTAAGCCCTGGTGGTTGTAGGCTCTGGCATGATCTCCCCTAGCAATGAAGAAGACTACCGTCTGGAGATGGTGTCTCCAAGGAAGAATGGTTGGAGCTGTCGCTGGCACCCGCTGCAGTTCTTGGCTTGGATGGCAGTGTTCACTATTGCCATCATATACTTTGGCTTCTTAGTCCTATTCGTCCCAGGACTGTACAAAATACCATTCTACGTGGTCCCTGTTGGTCTGCTCACGGTCCAAGTTGTTACCATGGTAGCAGCCACAGGGATCAACCCGGCAGAACCCAACTTCAAGAGGAAGCTAGCTGAGCTGGGAGGAGTGAACATCGTCACGAGACCCAAGTTCAGCAGGTCCCAGCACATCCACGTCATAGAGAACTACTACTGCAATCTCTGTCAAGTCAAAGTGTAAGACAGCATTGTAGATAAGAATGTGAGATGTGTATGTGTGTGTGTGTGTGCACGCATGTGTGCACATCTTAAGAAATAATTAAAAATATTTCCTTAGTTATGTCTGAACTTTGGTGAGTAGTAACTCCCCCGAGATTCTAATTTATATTTGTATTACTGCTGATGTATTAGATGTTGAACATTCTAGCTAGTAATAATATGCAAGGTTTGAACACAAGTTTTCCAGCCATATTTATATTGCTTTATTTACAGCCAGAACAACAAGAAGATTGATAAAGAAGTAAATTAGGAAGTAAATATCATTCGTATACACAATAATAATAATTAAATTACATAACAACAACAATGTTACCATCATCAACAATAATAATAAGAAGTAATTCTATGATGTTGACTGGTGTAGCCAGTCTCAAGTGTCAGTGAGAAGACCAGGTGTCAGATTTAGATCTGCTGTGTTGTAACTCTATTTTCATTATGCATGCAATTATTTTATAGTCACTTTTAAAATATGAATATGGAATTGAAGATCCACTAACAAAATACATTAGCCATTATTAAAAATAATTTGTTAGTGCTAAATGTTACTCCATCTTCTAATTAGTGTCAGGATAATTAAAGCTCTCACAGTTCCATAGCTACAGACTCTTCTTATTGGCTTACTCCAAACCTCAAGCTAACACTCTCTACATTATTGCTGTGTACTGATAAAGGAAGTTTTAAAGGTAACTTACCAACAGCCTTGACAGGGTGGAATAGCTTACCTACTCTGATGGAGTGGATGTACCCATGGCTGGCTGGCTCGCTGGTAGCTTTGAAGTTGTGTTTTGCTTGAGTTGATACCTGAGGCTACTACCTGGCCACAACCAGGGCCCCAAGTAGACCAACAGGGGTTGGGTAGAGTGGTACCTCGTACAGATCCTGGGCTGGAGGACAGGAGAAACCAAACTATATGAAGGCAATTAGAACACTCCCGTCCAAGCTAGAACTGCAGCGGTGTGGGCGGCTCCTCTAGGTCTGGTCTGGTGTGGGGCTCCTCTAGGTCTGGTCTGGTGTGGGCGGCTCCTCTAGGCTCCTCTAGGTCTGGCCGCTAGCTTGAGCTTGCTGCTGAGTGGTGGTGGCTTTGGGAGGTCTAGTGTAGGTCTGTAGGCTTGTAGAGGGTCAGTCTCCTGGCCTCGCCAGCTGTTGTACTTTACTAGTTCTGGTGGACACCTTTATACCTGCAGCCCCTTGGTAGGCGTGGCTGTAGTAGGCTGAGGAGGTCTATAGTGTGGTAGCTAGGGGTCGTGGCTTTATTGGTTGGCCGCTGGTACTTATCTTACTTATCTTGCTTTTGCACGGTATGTTGTTGCCCTTGGCTGGTTTTATTGACTGTAACTACTTCCTCTCAGTCTCACTTTCTGTGTGGCTGTGTCATAAGCCTGCTAGTGTGTGTAGCGTGTTCTTGACAGTAAAAATATGCTGTCTTAGAAGAACTCCTGCAATTTCTTGGTACTAATATTTGTTAAATGCAAGTTGCATAGAATAATTATATGCATTGCTTTACCACCATCAGTTACAGTTCAGTCAGGTTAGGCTAAAATTAGAGCAGCAGTATTTTCTGTTTATGCAGTCAGTCAGAATAATATGTGGTGGAGTGGAACTGCTGGGTTAAATCTCATGAATGGCTGTATAAGAATATTCCTGTAGATTTGCTTGATCTAAATACTGCAGATCAATGATGCACAAATCAGTTGGGCTAGCATTCTCACTATCCAAGTGTGGCTTATGGGTGTGACTTATGGGTGTGGCTTATGGGGTGACCTATTTGCAGGGCCCCATGATAACAGTCTTAACTTAGATTGAGATAGAATGCACGATGTACGAGAAGATGTAGCCTTGCAGGAATGAATGTATGAGAAGATGTAGCCTTGCAGGAATGAATGTATGAGAAGATGTAGCCTTGCAGGAATGAATGTATGAGAAGATGTAGCCTTGCAGGAATGAATGTATGAGAAGATGTAGCCTTGCAGGAATGAATGTATGAGAAGATGCAGCCTTGCAGGAATGAATGTATGAGAAGATGCAGCCTTGCAGGAATGAATGTATGAGAAGATGCAGCCTTGCAGGAATGAATGTATGAGAAGATGCAGCCTTGCAGGAATGAATGTATGAGAAGATGCAGCCTTGTGAAGGTGCAGCAGTTAGGAATCTCTGACTGATTCGATATTTCACGGGAATGGTGGACTTGTGTGACAAAGTGAAGCTCTACAGTAGAGGCAGGCAACTCCACAAGTCTCGTAACCGTGAGAGACGCAGTAGGTGTATGTGTGTGTGTATGCATGTGTATGTATGTGAAGGGGTTTGTTAGGATAAATGGTAGTCAGGCATGAGGTGAATGGGAGTAGTTATCTCTGACCTTCAGAATCCTCCCTGATATCCCAACCAAACCATTACCCACTATCTGACCTGCAGGGAATGGTTGTGCATGTATGGAATGAAATAAGAGGGCTAGTGATGTGCTTCAGCACAAATTGGTGAGGGAGCCATTGTGCACAAGTAATTCACACAAACTAGAATCTGATAAAAGTTTGATTACAAAATCTGTATACAAAAGCCATTCAATTAGTTTGCCTGAAGTTAATGTCTTACAATACTCCACTAAACGGAATCCTTTGGTTTATCAATCTTTACCCGTATAACCCTTTGAATTTGGTAGGTTGTGTCTGACATGTCTGATTTTTTTGCAGATGCAGTTAAGTCTTACAAACTTAGGAGTTCATCTTCTATTCGAATTAGCGGTGGTGTTACGTTATCTTGGCTAATGCGCTGTTTGTCATAGTTATAGCCCTACCAACAGTGTTGTTCTTACTTGATAATCCATTGTCCAATAGTCAAGTCACAAAAGTAAGTCTAGTGTTGGTATATCCAGTGAACAAGTGTGTGTGTGTGAAAGTGTTACAGCTACTGCTTAGCTAAAGAATAGCACAACATTAACTACCAAATAAATATATTAACTGCCTTTACTCAGCTTTTACGACTACTGCTGTAGTAAGCAAGTCAGTCTAACATTTGCGGGGAGTGGTTACTATGGCATTAAAAACCCCGTACCATATGTCATTTAAAAACTCTGCCATTTTTCAGTAGCAGGAGTGCTTTTGTCAGGAACACATCATTTAGATGAAGCTATACTACTATAGTGAACGACTACATAGCTACTGGCAATTACTTTTAGGACTAATAGACTAAATAGTGCCTTCTTAACCGGGGAATGGGTGGACTACCGAGCGAGCACAAAAAACACGAGGGTCAAATTACAAAATGACATGAGTACGTCCACACACACAATATAAACAAATATACCAGACTCCCAATTTGCCACCACAGGCACTTCACTTGCTCGCCAAGTATGAATGTATGAGAGTTACGTAGTGAGTTATGTTTTAGACTAGGCCTTTATTGAAGCTTGAACAGTATGTATGTATGTATGTGCACCAGTGTGTAAGTGTGTATGTGTCTATGCTAGTGTATGCATATGTGCATGTGTGCGTATGTATGTGCATGCACACATGTGGGACTCAGGAGTGTTAGTCTGGTGGCTTAGTGAAATTACTGTTTTTTGGTGGGCAAAAGGATCAAATTTTGCATGAATTTTTCTTTCAACTTCATAAATATTATTAGCCTAGGAGCCCCACCCAAAACATTTAATTAAGCCCACTAATTAAAAATGGCCGCCAGAGCATTTATTGTTATTTATGCTTTAAATATTCTGTTTTTAGGAGCAATATTATTATGCAAGAATTATTGTATAGCTAGTAACATGTTAAATTTCAAGTTAAATCATAGATTGATAATAATTAAATATTTATGGCTGCATTAGCAACTACACACTGGTGAGCAGCATAGATTAACTTTGGCACAATTATATCTACTGTAATCTCCTTTGCAGGCATACTTAAAACAACTTCTGGTATGCTAAGCCAGACCAGTTCCCAACACCGTGCAGCAGCAATTTTTGACCAAATTCACTTGGATTTGAAATAACTTGGTGGGGTCGAGTGCAAGAGGTCCATATTCCAGCCTGGTATTTACTCGCTTACTATGTCAATGTTTAGGCTCTTACATTCCTCTCTGGCCCCATCTCTGAACTCAACCTACAACACAACTGTTTAATATTTCTATCTTTTGAAAGTGGTTTGAGCTGCAAGGTACATAGCTAATGCTGCTTGCTTTCAGAAAGTGATATTTTTAACTGAGGTCTAATTTCACCAGGGTTTGCACTATGGGAAACTGAAAAAAGCTGATTCCAGTTCCATGAAATGACTTCACTGCATTGGTTGAGTTGGGGTTGTGGTCAAAATTATCCAGAGCACCAACAGAGAATAATCTATCCGTAAGACAGGCCGGGGCCACAACTCCTTCTTTTTATTGTTCAGATACTGCTGTAGCTATCATACTTTCAATTTGTAAACTTTGTCATATGAAATACAAATTCACATGTGATAAGTTGTTCAATGAGTTCCTTGCTCCAAGCCATGTGGTGAATGTTTAGACCAATGTAAATGGGAAGAGGTGGCTCAAGATCAGAGGAATGCCTTGTTTCATGGTACAAGATTCAGAAGCTTTCTTATGTGCTAAAATGACTTGACCTACAGTTAGCCATGCCTGAGTTCACATCGCCCTTGGTCTTTCAAATTAGTACCATTGAAAATTAAAGGAATAAGATATATGAGGCTTGAAGGACGAGACTCCTGTAGGCAATTAGATGGAAAGGAACCATTGAATTTGAAAGGGCTGATCAAGTTATTGTAGCAGCCTTGGCTAAAATGGTAGCATCTTCAGAAAAATTCCCCCTCTGTAAAGCCTCCCTAAGCATATCTTGACAGCCTTATTGAATGTGATTGCGGTATTTCTGCCATCAAACTGTTCTTGGGCTTCTGGGAATTGTTCTAACAGTCGTTCCTTCAACTTGATTTTATTGTACCCCCTTAGAGATATCAAAATCATGAAGACGACTGACATAGAGGGAATACTGACAGTTGAACAGTGAAGTTCCAGAACTAACGGCTTTCCCAATGTAGCTAACCAACTCCACAAATACTCTGGAAAGGTTTCTATTATTTTCCCCAGTGTGGACCTTCTCTTCTCTGATCTTTATCCTAAAGTGACTTCTGTAATGGTTTCTCAAACTCGTAAGGCACTTAAAGTGATATTTAGCTACCTTTGCTATAAGGTCTCCACCACCAGTATGAACCAGAAGCTTAGAGTCCTGTAACACTTATTATTCATCGTATGTTGCTATCGGCAGCAAAAGTAGATACTTGTAGAGATTACCTTCTTCAGACCTTTTTCACAAACAATGCAGTTGTTAACTTTTACTCATGCTGGGTGGTCTCTCTTCGTTGTAGTCATCTACACTCTTGGATTTATGTTTACCTTGATTTGTTCTGTTAGGAACTATTATACTTTAAATGATAAGATTTGTGCCAAGATGCACTTGACAACAAAATCTAATGCACTTGTACTGCCACTAAAAGAAACACATGCAGGAAGGGCATCAGGTCCCTCAGCTCAGCTACGTTCCCTAAAAATGATCTTTTCCACATTATCGCAACTACTTGTAGAGCCACATTGGTCATCGTCATGTGTCATTTATCCTGCTGACAAATGACACATTGTTTCCAATCTAACTCCATGTAATACTCCACATAGCACAGTTGCATGAACCTACCGACACCAAAGGATGGTTATGTAATGGCTTAGTTTTTACTACTTCACACTTTAATTGTGAGTGTTTTCCCTTATAAGTGACAATTTTTCACACTTGTTATTACTTTGATTCACCAAACTCCAAACAGTTGTCCGATATTATTTTTGATTGGCAGCCATCTTGCTTTACGAATACATTTCATGAGGGCTCCTAGGCTAAAATTCCCTAAGGAACAACCATACAAAATTTTATGCTTTTGTCCAATGAAAACTGGTAAACTTGCATAATGGCCCTAAGCCACCTGACTAGTGAGGGTGGTAGGCACATAGTCTGGGTTGCATACAGAAGACCAATTCAGAGGAGCAAAACAATTGTCTTAGATTTTAGGGGGGACAATGAGAGACATAATTTGCTACAAGAGATTCTTGTAGTGCTTAAAATCATGCAAAAGTACACCAATTTCCATGTGACATACTTTAGTTCAAGTGCTAGTATTATAGGTGAGGGTGGATCTTCTAAGGGGGTGGCCCCTTTTGCCCCCTGAAATGCAGCCTCGTCCTCCCAGCCAGGTGGTTTCCATTTAGGAAGTGTATGATAAATAGACAAAGTCTGCATGAGAGAATTCTCATAGTACGTACAGTGAACACTGTTGTCATGGCCTTGGGCACAGAGTGAACACTGTTGTCATGGCCTTGGGCACAACCTTAATATTTAATCTTACTTGACATTGGAGAGCCAAACAACTCTATATGTCACTTCTCATGAATATGTCATCTCACTCAATAGTAGTTTACTAGTAAAGACCCCGCCCCGCCACACAGTGGTGCTTAATGTGTTAACTCTTGTAACTTAGGAATGCAGCAGCATCAAGTATTTTTTTTATCCATTCTTATCATCCACTCCCACTTGGTTTAGTGCATCTGTTTCCCTCTCCTGCTCTCTTTCTTCCTAAGCCATCTCAGGTCTTCTTACTGTCTTCCTTTCCTGTCTTCAGCTCTTTCTTGAGTTATGGATTGCCTTCTCCTTTGCCTATCTCTCCTGCTTCTCAGTCTCTCTCTATCCTTCTATCCATGAGTGTGGACTTGAAACTTCCCTTTGAAACTCGTTGTCCTTTCCTCACTGATTTCACTGGCTTTTAGCTACAATTGTCATCATTTTTTAAAATCACCTGTTTCCTTAATTGGTGTTTACTGAATTCTGAATGTCGTGACACTTTACCCATTCAGGCCACGAACGACACTTTACCCATTCAGTCCATGAACGACACTTTACCAATTCAGGCCACGAACGACACCTTACCCATTCAATTCACGAACCAAATCAATTCACGACGACACCTTACCCACTCAGGCCACGAACGACACTTTACCCATCCAGTTCATGACGACACTTTACCCATCCAGTTCATGACGACACTTTACCCATTCAGTTCATGACGACACTTTACCCATTCAGTTCATGACGACACTTTACCCATTCAGTTCATGACGACACTTTATCCATTCAGTTCATGAACGACGCTATACACACCTGGTTTAGCTAATTAATTATTCATGAATACATATCACCAGCGTTATTGACACACAAGTGTGCTATTGTATAGATCATGTCTCTCTTCTTGCTGCCTGTCTTGTCCTATATCACTTGTGTATGCATGCATGTCAAAACTTATACAACAGTTCTGCACTGAGGGATGTGAGTGAGTTAGTCCAACTAGTCTGTAACTATGTAACTAATGGAGTGCTGGATGTTGCAGTGATGGTAAATGAGCCAACCCAACAAATGCGATTCTATGATGAGTATCGAGTCATCAGGTTTGATGATGCTTTACCAGTTTTAACAATATCGTGTTCCATTGTCAATCTGTATCAGAGAAACACACACACACACACACACATGTACTTATACACGATAGAAACAGGTCAAAGTGATGAAAGTGAGAGCACAACCATAAGCATTTGTATTCCTTTAGAGAATGACAAAAACTTTATCTAATACTAGTTGGTGGCATGATTAAGGATTTAAATAAACAGTATCACTTCACTTGCTTAAGCACATTTATAGCGTAACCCACCTTCTCATCTTCTCACAGTGCATGTACCCAATCAATATACAGGTGTGTGTGTGTGTGTGTGTGTGTGTGTGTGTGTGTGTGATATGTGTGTGTGTGATGAACTTGTTCCACACTCTAATGAAAAGAACATTTTCTATAAGTTATTTAGGCTATACTTGTGAAAGAGGCAAATTGAACATCTCAGCATGAAATAGGATTGTTTATTAGATACTTTTCTTGCTTCTGGTTTCCTTAAAGACCATGGTAGCTCTTACATCACGAGGTGAAGGTTATTAGTGTGGGATGTGTACAACCAGGGCCAAGGCTTGAGGATCCCCTTACCAACTGAAAATGTTTACTCTATTGTTTGCTGTTTATTCTATTGTGTACTGCAAATATGGAGCTGATTTTCACTAATAGGGTCGCACATGTGGATTTTATTTGGTGAAGGATAATTGTAACAGAAACTATAAGTACATGCAACTGTACTTTACCAAATAGACATTGGAGTTGATTCGATATGCCATGAAGACTCTATCTAGTGGGTGAATACAGTGCAGGTGTGTATACAAGTGTGTAGTACATTGTAGGAGCAAACCATAACAAGTTTGCACTTGGTGCCAGGCACGCTCAGTGGTAGTTCAGACCACTACTAGAGGGACAACGGAAGTTTGCTAATAGAAAATGCAACAAAGGAAGGAAGAGGTCCTACATTACGCACACACACACACACAAGGTAGCCACCCAACCCATGGCAGACTTGTGACTTGTAAACTCACTCTATTTATTCCTTCTTCACTAATGAGAGTTTTGCTTCCTGAGTGTGAGTTACACTAGACATTGAAAGTTGTGAGAACTCTGTTATCACAGGATAGTTTATCACTGGCACATTTTTTTCCTTTTTTTGATATCTCGAGGGAGTATGGATAAACAGTGGTCCATCTATAACTTTTTAAAAGCAGTCATGCAATTCCATCTCCTATAGCTTGTGTAACTGCCAGTTGAGTGTTGTTGCAAGGATTCCCTGAGCATGTGCAGTGAATCAACGGACGTCCCAGTGTGGTGACACACTTCATAATGACTCGGAAAGTAATAGTTTGTTTTTAAAAATAAATATTTAGTCTGGAGTTTATTGACTTGCACATACCAGAGCTACACAAGACCTTGTAGTTAATTTTAATTTGAGAGTTTTTGTGTTCATCTTTTTCCTGTGACTGACCTTAAATGGTAGTCCAATACAATATTGCAGTTCTCTGGTAGTGTGTGTTTGTGTGTTCTAGTGTGACGGTGTGTGTTTGCGGGTGTCTGTGCATGCATCTTGTTTTTCTATTTCCCCCTCTCTAGTGTTATACTAATGGCACAAGTCAGCATTATGAGAACAAGGAAGGGTTCTTGGTAAGAGGGTAGTACACGTCCTGTTTGTATTGAGATTTGATAGCCACTGGACCAGAGTCATGATCAAAGTGGTTTCTATTCATGTGAAGTGTTTTATCTCTGCAACTTCCACGACCACTCTGCCCGACATTCCTCATCTAGTCAGTATTTGATAACCAGTGGTCGTTGCTATGGTTATTAGCGCATGAGAGTTACTCAGTGGTCTCCAATTAAATGAGTGCGTCATGAAGTGTGATAAATTGGACTGGTAATTGAGGTCGGAGGTCAATGGCAGGGGCTGTGTCATTATAATTAAGTATGTGTGGACTTTAACTTCAGAGTTTAGGGTTTAGTGAAATATTGCTATAGATTGTTTGATGAATTGTTTTGTGTTGTTGTTTAGGAGCCCTACTGCCAAGCACTGTCGGCTGTGTGATAAATGTGTGAAGGGTTTTGATCATCATTGCAAGTGGCTCAACAACTGTGTGGGCGGTGCTAATTACTGGTATGTATGTTAGTGTTCTATTTTATATGAGTCAGTGCTGGCAGTGGGAGGGAGAGAGGGAGGGAGAGAGGGAGGGAGGAAATAGGTAGTTCTTTATAGCGATAGAATTGGAGTATGGAATACAAAATTTGTGTGCACATGTATGTGTGTGTGTATGTGTGTGCACATGTATGTGTGTGTGTATGTGTGTGCACGTGTGTGTATGATTGTGTGTATGATTGTGTGTGTGTGTGTGATTGTGTGTGTGTGTGTGTGTGTATGATTGTGTGTGTGTGTGTGGTGTGTGTGTGTGTGTGTATGTGTGTGCACATGTATGTGTGTGTGTATGTGTGTGTGTGTGTGTGTATGATTGTGTGTATGATTGTGTGTGTGATTGTGTGTGTATGATTGTGTGTGTGTGTGTGTGATTGTGTGTGTGTGTGATTGTGTGTGTGTGTGTATGATTGTGTGTGTGTGTGTGTGGTGTGTGTGTGTGTGGTGTGTGTGTGTGTGTGTGTATGTGTGTGCACATGTATGTGTGTGTGTATGTGTGTGCACGTGTGTGTATGATTGTGTGTGTGTGTGGCTGTATGATTGTGTGTGTGTGTGTGTATGATTGTGTGTGTGTGTGTGATTGTGTGTGTGTGTATGATTGTGTGTGTGTGTGTGTGATTGTGTGTGAGTGTATGATTGTGTGTGTGTGTGTGTGTGTGTGTATGATTGTGTGTATGATTGTGTGTATGATTGTGTGATTGTGTGTGTGTGTGTGTGTGTGTGTGTAGGTGGTTCTTCACAGCTGTATGGTGTGGTATAGTTAGTCTGGTTGTAGTCTTCATCTTCTCCATCTCACTATTTGTTTTGTTCTTCACTGATCGAGACTTCATTCGCTTCAACTGCAACTTATCCCACAACGTCTCATCATGCGCCAGCGAGATACGAGTTTTAGGGGGCGTGGTCCCAGACCCGGTGTTTCCCGTGTTTTGTGCTGTCATAGCTGTGATATCGCTGGTGGGCAAGGGCTTCCTGGGTCACTTGGGATTGTTCCACGTCTACCTGAGTGAGTGGTATTGTCACATGTGAGGTATATGGATGTGATGTTACAGTTTCAGTTTTCATCGTGTTGTTATGTGTTAGTATTTTCTCAGTTTTATTGGTATAACAAACTCTAGTTGTGTTAGAATGGGTCATTGGAGAAGGAGTTAGTTTAGTCATCGTGTTTTCAATATATTACTATCTCTCCTGTTGCAAGCTCACAAGGGAATGAAGAAGGGAATACATGTGTGAGTGCGTGTACCGTACCTGTAATGTGTTGGTGTGCGGTGCGTGTATGTTGTGAGTTACATGTGTGTTACATGTGTGTTGTGTGTTGTGCATGTGTGTGTATGTTTGTGAGCCTGCATAGTAGTTTAATTTTTTTCTGTTGTTTTGGTACTAGGGAAATTGTTGGGAGATATATTTTTATTACATCTGCTTTGATAACTTCTCTTATGTTTGTGTTTGATTACTTTCTTTGTAAACAAGCAAAATACCAGCTCAGGATTGGTTTATTCATTCAAGTCCTCCTTCCTCCCCACTTCCAAAAACTAATCATTATGTATGAAACCCTGCTATTTCAGAGTGATGTAAAACTTGTTGTAAACTTCTTCTAATTCACGAACTTCTGTTGACAAAATAACTTTTATTTAATCCCTAATTTTTTGTGTTTTATCTAGAGGTTGATTTAGGACCCGGTTTTAATAGTCAACATAATAGCTAGAGATATCACTACCAATCCATAATAGCTAGATATCACTACCAATCCATAATAGCTAGAGATATCACTACCAATCCATAATAGCTAGAGATATCACTACCAATCCATAATAGCTAGAGATATCACTACCAATCCATAATAGCTAGAGATATCACTACCAATCGCTAGAGATATCACAATCCATAATAGCTAGAGATATCACTACTAATCCATAATAGCTAGAGATATCACTACCAATCCATAATAGCTAGAGATATCACTACCAATCCATTTTACGAATGTAAAGTTGAACTCAGTACGTATCATACCGTTGCCATTGTGTGGTCTTAGTTGAAGTGCGCAATATGGTAAGGGTTGTTAAATGTGGAAGATTTGAACTCTGACCTGTAACTACATCCCGACGTATAAAGGATAAGGTTTTATAACTTCATCATTATTGGTAGGTCTGCCATCATTTGAATCTGACTCTATTAGTAGCAGTAATTCCATGTACGTAGGAGGTTAAGTTGATGCTGTGAGAGGATAGCACAGTGTCATGCAGTGTGTGTGTATGTGTGCGTGTGTGCGTGCGGTCATTTTGAATCTTAGTCCATGTCTTTGTCTGCCATGCTCTACAAGTCCTCTAGCCACAACTAAATTAATTTTGTAGTAGTCTATTAATTTCTTCCCATAATAAATGATTTAGCATTCTTTTAGTTTCTTGTTTAGTCTTCAGATTGAGTGCTGGGAGCTTTAGTTCCACTTGAAAGTGCTACAATTCTGTCTTGTTCCAAATCCAATCATTTCTCGCCGTAAAAACACCGCCTGTTTCTATAAGAGGCGGTAAGTTGTACTGTTTACATGTCTAGGGTGTGAACGGTTGCCAACTGATCGCCCACGAGAACATGTTCTCTCACCTGTTAGCCTGCCAAGACCTTCTCCCCGCCCGCCACAGCCTGGCCAGGGAACTGCCTGGAATTCCTCTTGACCTTCTTGGATAGTAGTGTAGGCACACTGCTATGCTAGTTATATCCGTGTGTGTGTGTGTGTGTGTGTGTGTGTGTGTGTGTGTGTGTGTGTGTGTCTGCCTGCCAAGTCGAATTCCTCTAGTTAAGCCTTGGCATCAATAAGCTGTACTCAAGTTCTTCGTAGTTCCTCGAGCCTGAAGGCCTCGCCAGGTCTGCTGATTTGTTGGTGAAGTGTTGCCATGGTAATCTGAATATATAAACCTGAACAAAAATCTGCAGTCACAATCCACAGTTGTTTTGTGTATTATGGGATGGTCTCGTGGTATCAAATATCCACAGGGTACGTATCAACTCATAGCTGTGGCTTCATTTGTACTTTATTATAAGAAACTAGAGACCATTTGAATAGCAGACTTAGTGGTGTTGTTGACTGTCCATCTAGCTGTATGGATACTGATCGTATAATGTTATTTGAATAGTAAGTAGATAATTAATTATTCTCTTTCTGTCTCTGTCATTCATTATTCTGTCTGGTCGCCCAGTGACCACAAGAATGAAAACCACTCATGTTTAATTTCATGGCGGATTAGACACGTCCTTTGTGTACCCCCAGGACAAATCATTCCTCCATGTTTACAAGTAACACACTTAGTGCAATCATCTAATGGACAGGAGTGAACTCTTTCTGTATGGCCGTGTCCCAGCCCCTCTCCCATGGATATGACACAGTCGCAGTGATTTCTAGCACGCTGTGGTCAGGTGATGTGTGGGAGGACAGTCATAGCTCTTGCTAGCTGGATGTGGTCAGGTGATGTGTGGGAGGACAGTCATAGCTCTTGCTAGCTGGATGTGGTCAGGTGATGTGTGGGAGGACAGTCATAGCTCTTGCTAGCTGGATGTGGTCAGGTGATGTGTGGGAGGACAGTCACAGCTCTGTGCAATAAGTCAATGCAGCTCTCTCACTCTATTATTGTTATTATTATTATTATTGTTGTTGGGCGAGCGAAGCGAGACATCACTAACGAGTCTCAATTGAGATTTTGATATATATATATATAATTATATATATGGCAAAGGTCAAGGAGGTCAATGCGTGTCCACCCCCTGAGGCTACTATAAAGCGTTAACATTAGCGTGGGCGCAAGAAAGACTTTGAAACACTTAAGAAAAATAAAGGTAAAGAGTTACGGAGACAGAAGAGGACAGACATTCACAGTTTGGTCTTACAAATTTAGTAGAGTTCATTTTCTATTTGGCGGTGGTAAGTTAACTTGGTCTTACGTAACAGATTTGTTCTTACTTGAAAATCCCTTGTCCAAAAGTCAAGTTTTGAAGGGAATACAATGTACAGTATGTCTTGTGCTGGTATGTCCAGTGAGCAAGTGTATGTGTGTACAGTATGTCTTGTGCTGGTATATCCAGTGAGCAAGTGTATGTGTGTGCAGTATGTCTTGTGCTGGTATGTCCAGTGAGCAAGTGTATGTGTGTACAGTATGTCTTGTGCTGGTATGTCCAGTGAGCAAGTGTATGTGTGTACAGTATGTCTTGTGCTGGTATATCCAGTGAGCAAGTGTATGTGTGTGCAGTATGTCTTGTGCTGGTATGTCCAGTGAGCAAGTGTATGTGTGTACAGTATGTCTTGTGCTGGTATATCCAGTGAGCAAGTGTATGTGTGTGCAGTATGTCTTGTGCTGGTATGTCCAGTGAGCAAGTGTATGTGTGTACAGTATGTCTTGTGCTGGTATATCCAGTGAGCAAGTGTGTGTGTGTGCGTGCCAAAGTGCTGTGTGTTGCTAAAGAATAGCACAAATACATTTAACCAAAACATTTAACTAACAAAGAAATATTATTAAGCGGCTTGCATTCAAATTTAAATTTCAGTCTGACTAGCTTGCTCATCATTTTTGCTGGAGCACATCACTAGTTATTGCCATTGTTGCTGTTGTTAATTCATCATTATCAGGAGTAACTAATCACATAGTCAAATGCATCCACACAGTTCCAACGATTACAAAAGTGGCATGACTTGACAGTGGATTATGTGTTCCTTTTACCTGTGCCTGCTAGCACAGCAGGTTGAAGCAATTGGATTTGTTTTTTCATGGTATATACTAGTGATGCGCTCTAATAGCACAAGATAGCGAAGCGAGCGATGCATGTTCCCTGTAATTGCAGCTATTCCATGCATGCTTGGTGTGGCTACAAATGTCAAAGTGAGAAAACAATAGTGGTAGCTTTTTTCTATGATGAGGAATAGTCTAATAAATAAATTAGGAACATTTAATGGCTTTTCAAAAAGAAAGATTCTTTACTTTGCTACCTGTTTCTGTTTCATTTAGCTCTCCTCCTCCTTGCCCTGTCTTTTTCATTTCTTTTCTCTCTCCTTACTAATTTTTCTTCTAGAGTTTCTAACGCCCTCAAAGCTCTTGACCGAGCGTTTCTAACGTTTTGTCTCTCTTTTGCAGAATTTGTTTCACTGGGCATGGCTACTTCATACGGCTGGTAAACAAAACAAAATGTTGCTAAGAAGGTTACCCGGCCCGCGCAAGCGCGTAGGAGAAAATGTGCACACGTACGCCCACGCAAGAACAAAAACAATTCCTAGACCTAACAAAAACTAACAAAAAAAAATTACAAAAATAAATATATATATATCGAGGACTCATTAGAGAGTCAGCTCCGCTCGCTTCGCTGACTTATGTGTCTGTATTTATGTAGAAGTTATGACCCAAACTTTTGGTAAACCTGAAGTTTTACGATCCCACATTTATGCAATGAATGTTTATTGCTATATCTGCTACTCTCCTAACTTGAGTTGACCTGCCATACTGTTGGGCACAATCAGACAATTGGACACACTCTTTACTGATTTTTTTGCTGGCCACGCCTACCACCACACCCATTTATTGCAGTATACGGGCCAAGTAACTGTGGTCCTAACAGCACTTGCCTATAACGTGCGCGGGCTCAGTGCTGACCCGAGCTCTAGTTGTGTACGTGTGAAGTGGTGTGAGTTATATGTCTATATTAGACAAGTCCACCATTAACACTGGAGTACTCTACACAGCGTTGTCCTGGTGACTGAGAGGGGGTGCACCTGAGGAAATCCCGGGTAGTCCCTGGCTACTGCCCGGGCTAATCCCACCAGTACCTGGATGTTGTAATATAGTGATGTCATTCACACTCATGATAAGTGCACATGTGACTCAAGTGTGTAAAATAAGGACTTTGTAGTATTGGGAAGGAGATGCACGTGTGTGTGTATGTGTGTATGTGTATGTGTGCATGTGTGTGGAATTCACTCTTGATGCTTACAGCCCAGAAATGGGCCCGCATGACCGTTTGACAGCAGCGATGCTACAGGTTACAAGGCATGTGTGTGTGTGTATGTGTGTGTGTGTTTATACCTATGTATATTTTCCATTCTATAAATGCTGGCATATTATATTATACTGGGACTGGAATATGGAAGAATAGTAATTAAATAGAATAGTAATTAAAAAGAAATAAGAATGGAGATAGTGGAATGGAGATAGTGGGATGGACATGTTGTGGTTTATTCTCGTGTACTTGGAAGGTGTTGATGATCGCGATGAATTTGAATTGTTGAGGTTGTCATGGTAAAAAGTTTAACTTCAACTGTGTAATGCGTTGCTAGGGATCAAAGGTCTAACTACATATGAATACTTGGGTGAGACTAAGACGAAGAAATCAAGAAGGACAGAAAGGGGCGGAGATGAGGGCGATGGGGGTCACCCACAGCACCAACTCAGGAAAGATAAGACCGACTTCTGCTTCTGTTTGAAGAGGACAGCCAGCAAAGTGAGTGTGTTTGTTTGTGTGTGTTGGTGTGTTATTTACATGCAAGTGACTGCATACAGAAAGTGAAGCTGGAGGAACTCAATAGAGCACAATAGAATAGGGACAGGGAAGGGGGGGGGGGGTAGATATTATTTATAAGACACTTTTTACCATTTTGAAAGTGTCTTAGTAAACCTAAAGATTGGGGAATAGCAAGGTTCTAGTCCTGCCAGGTATATCTAAACTCAGGGTTTCTAGAAGGGGCTAGTGATCAGCTCTGTGTATGTATGCGTGTGTGCGTGGCATTATCTGTGCCAATCTGTGGTCGGCCATTACTTGTGGTCACCCTGTACATGTGGTCACCCTGTACATGTGGTTGAATTCCCATCAATTATTGTAATTGATTGCCAGTGCCAACTCTCACCAACTCATTAAGTAATAACACAGCTGTGAAAGGATAATTGGTTTCTTTGAAACTTTGAATGTTTGAAGGAACTGCCACCATGTAACCATGTATGGCTGTATGGTTGGTTTGAAGTTGGTGGAGGCATAGATAAGTAATATTGAATGAGTTTTCAGCATCAAATACTTCATATGTATGAATTGCAGTCTCCAAACTATGAAACTCACCAAAATTAGCGCTATATCGTATTAAACTAGAAGTCTATCCATATGCAGAGCCTGCATTCCAAAATTTGGTATTTTAAGAACTAAATAAGTTCATAACAAAACACATGTTAATTCACACCTTATAAATTAAGTACATGATGTGGTGGGGAATTTAAAACCACATATGTGATGAGTAGAGATGTCTTCATGTCTGTACCAAGTTTGGAACCAGTAGAACCAGTGGAACCTGTACTTAGGAAGAAAATAACAAAGCATTCAGAAATGGACAACTAAAACTAAATTATACTCTTTAAGCCGGTTGCACGATAGAGCTGAAGCCGGTTGCACGATAGAGCTGAAGCCAGTTGCACGGTAGAGCTGAAGCCGGTTGCACGGTAGAGCTGAAGCCGGTTGCACGGTAGAGCTGAAGCCGGTTGCACGGTAGAGTTGAAGCCGGTTGCACGATAGAGCTGAAGCCGGTTGCACGGTAGAGCTGAAGCCAGTTGCACGGTAGAGCTGAAGCCGGTTGCACGGTAGAGCTGAAGCCGGTTGCACGGTAGAGCTGAAGCCGGTTGCACGGTAGAGCTGAAGCCGGTTGCACGATAGAGCTGAAGCCGGTTGCACGGTAGAGCTGAAGCCGGTTGCACGGTAGAGCTGAAGCCGGTTGCACGGTAGAGCTGAAGTCGGTTGCACGGTAGAGCTGAAGCCGGTTGCACGGTAGAGCTGAAGCCGGTTGCACGGTAGAGCTGAAGCCGGTTGCACGGTAGAGCTGAAGCCGGTTGCACGGTAGAGCTGAAGCCGGTTGCACGGTAGAGCTGAAGCCGGTTGCACGGTAGAGCTGAAGCCGGTTGCACGGTTAGAGCTGAAGCGGGTTGCACGGTAGTTAGCGCTGAAGCCGGTTGCAGGTAGAAGCTGAAGCTGGTGACGGAGAGCTGAAGAAACAAGTAAGTCATCTGTGGGTTTGAAAAACCTTTTTCTTCATGAGTGTTATTGGGGCTGTCAAATTACATGATGTTAGTTCCAGTTGC
>WLWD01004245.1_pt1 | contig 53241 bp, 35 predicted proteins | sample 6712731 | NCBI WGS metagenome assembly WLWD01 (sample SAMN12718690, study PRJNA576275) | sponge metagenome | isolation source: marine sponge | host: Mycale hentscheli | place: New Zealand: South Island, Marlborough, Capsize Point | collected 2014-11-01
TTATTACCATTTTACTGCTAACTATTTTGGATGGCGACTAAACTAAGCTCACACTGAGAATCAAAATGACAATTATGGCAAAACAAATTCTAAGAACTCCATATATATTTCTTATTACAAATGTTGCATTTTATATATTATAATAATATCCAATAAAGACATATTATAATAATATCCAATAAAGACAGGTTTTAAAAACATTTAAAATCTGAATATGTTATACATATTCTCTCTGATTACATTTGAACCGCGAACTACGTCTTCCCAAGTACCATCATGTCAGCGATTTATAATTATAACTACTTGGACATTATGATTAAAATCAAATATGAACAACTGAACATCTTCGAATAATTTATATATTTAATACACCAACTTGAAAGTTTTTTAGCCTGAAAACTTTATCACAATTTTTTGGAATATCTTCAGTTTGTGATAGTACCTATTACAGCATTGTTGATTAAGGTATGAGCTTGCTAAGATTTAATATATTAACTTGCTGTTATTGATAATTTGCTTAAATATCTTTGGTCTAAAAAGTTGATTAGAATTTAATAATTTGGGGATTTCTTCTGTTTGTGATAGCAACTATTCGAGCATGACCTGTGATTGATTACACAGTGCTGATGGAAAATTTAAAACAACAAATATTGAGAGAAAAAAACATAAGTCACTTTGTATATACAGCACCTGCTACCATTCTCAAGCATTCTTAGGTATATCATTACAAAATGAAATGAAGTTTTCCAGCTTAGGTCAAGCTAATCTAAATGTCCAGTATGACTGAAAGATATTCATTTCTGGTGTGTCGTCAGTTTTGTTCTAGAAAGTCATAGAGGATGTGAAAGTGAACTGGCTGATGATGACCACTTATTTGTGAGTACTTAGTTTTGTTTATTCCAACTTAAGGTCAAGCTAATCTAAATGTCCAGTAGGACTCAAAAGTATTAGTTTCTGGCATGGATGACACAGTGAATGTATAATCTGAATAGTGTGTTGCAAAGTAAACTGGCTATTGGAGCATTTTCTATGTTACACATTTCTTATAATAATACATGCAAAATTACACACAACTTATTATGCTACTTACGGGGAATTATATAAAAGAAGACTTTCTTACCACACAATTATGGTAATTTTACCTCACAAGTGTTATAGAATAATTTTGTTTGATTTAAATTTTATTCAAGATTATAAACAGCTGTAAAATAAAAATGTGTAAGTGAAGCCAAGCTACTATGTTTACCTATTAATAACTTAATGATCCCATGATGTTTATATTATTAAATAACCTCACATATTGTTTTTCAAGTAATCTCAGTGATATGTCTTTAACTGGCAATATTAAAATTAAGTTTACACATAACCATTTTAATGTCTTTCTCACTAATGGAAAACACATGATTGATGCATACACCCATTAAATCAAACTTGTGTACCATTAAAATCAATACATCCTTATGGCATCAGAATACAACATGTTGTAGCTAGCTACTACTTTGTTCAGAAACATATCTAGATGAAATGAGTTTTGAAAACTGTTATAATGGAGTTCCCTAAACTTGAAACCAAAACAATAACATCTTGTGATATCATAGTATGATATACTAATAAACAGCAGCAAACTTCTACTCTCCATGGAAATATGAACTTCAGTTGGTATATTATATATTATATATCACCATTTTTATGGTGGCGAATAAACTCACACTGAGAGAATACCATGACCATTAAGGAAAAGTAAATTCCAAGGAACTCCACATACTATTTATTTCATAAACTATAATCAAATCCATTTAAGAGAGTACAAACATATCGAGTTATTAAATAATTTTGTATATATCGCTCCATAAGACTTTGATGCACCAATTAAGTACAACAAATAAAATTAAACCATATAATTTGTCTCTCTGATTATTATAACCATAAGCTATATCTTCACAGGTATTATCATAGTAAATGATGCAACATAGTGTCCAGTTATCTTGCCACAAGATAAAAAAAAAGTGTGAATAACTGAACATCTACGAATACTAGCTATATTGCTTATTTGCTTAAATTTCATTAGCCTGAAAAGTTAACTAGAATATTTTGAGGATTCTTCAGTTTGTGATATCTCCTATTTGAGCATAACCTGTGATTGATTACACAGTGTACTGGTGGAAAATTCCAAACAACAACAAGATATTGAAAAAAAAGCAGTCGACCTGTATATACAGTATTCAGATAAATTATTCCAAAATGAAAGTAAGTTATTATAACTTAAGTTAAAGCTAATGTAAAATCCCAGTTTAGGACTCTAAGATATTAGTTTTGTATGGTGATCCGTATCTTCAGTTTTGTACTAGCAGACACAGTGAATGTGAAATATGAGTAGTGTGTAGCAAAATGAACAGGAGAAGGGAGAACTTTCTATAGTATATTTCTTCGAATCACACATGCAAAAAGTACATTTGTAGTAAAAAAATAATTCTCAGTGATGCAGCAGGCAAAAAAGGAAAATGTTAAGGTTTTATTAGTTTAATAATATATAATAATGTTCAATATTATTTAAAGCAAAAGTTGTAACTGTTTTAATGTCTTTCTCCCCCAAAGAACACACACGAGTAAAGCATACTCCCATTAAATGCAAATTGCGCACAATTAAAAACAGTTGTTCTATATAAGGCATAGGATAACGACAATTATTATGAAAACTTTGTATGGAAACTTTGTATAAAGATCCCAAAAAGTATAGTCAACACGTGCAGCATAGTTGTAACCTTGAAACCAAAAGCATTATAAAACCAAATCAATACCATCACATAAGATATCATATTACGATTTACTTAAAAGCTGCAACAAACAGCTACACTCTATCAAAACATATTTTAATTGCAAAATTTATTACTTGCTGCTATTTAGCTAATATTATAAAATAAAATTTTATTCTAAGCTGACAGGAATGCTTCACACTTGGAATCATTCTTTCCAGCCTTCCACACATGCACACAAACACACATACATAAACCTTCGGTTTCTTTGTACATTGTATAATTTAGTTTACTTTGCTGTTATGGAGCTTTATTTAACTTCTTTATCATTTTTGCCATTGGCAAAATAAATTATGCAACTTATAAAACTAAAATAAATAGAAATAAGTGGTCATTATTGGATTGACTGAAACTTTTGATACAAAAGTAATTGTGGGGGGGAATTAAATATCTATAGTTAAATGGGTAATAATCTGCAACCCAATATGTAATAGTCTTTAAAATGATAGCAGCAGCAACAACAAACGACAATTTAAACTCCAAAAAAAAATAATAACATAATAAAGGTAATAATAAAAAATTGTTTTTAATAATAACAAACTTACAGCTGTGGCAATGTTGACAATTAGTATGTCATCCACTCAACATTGGTCCTACTGCCAATACTGGTCATTCTTTGAGAGTATAATAGCACAAAGTATTATTGGACTAAGTTGGTATATTAATTGGATAAATTAAGCCAACTTACAAACAGCTATAATATAATCAGAGATTTTTATTTCAATTTTTAAGCTTCAACAATTAAGTGACACTGTTTCATAAGATCTTTGTGCACATGTAATACTAAGCAATTATTAAATTATTATGTATTTCAGACATACTTAATTGCATAGAAGTCTTAGCCATAGCAAATGTGATATGAATTATGAAGTTTTATTGATATGAATTATTGAAGTTTTATGAAGGTAGTATCTTGTATGAACACAATGTGTCTGGCACTTGATTTATGCCACATGATTGCTATTAACAAAAATTATGCAATATTATGAAGAAGTGCTTAGATATGCTGGTGAAACAATTTTGACTGAATATACTGTGTTGACAAAATGACTTTTTATTTCATCAATGCAAAGTAGGTTTAAATGTGAGGGGCTTAGCCCCTAATTCAGTAATAGTGGGTTAGCTAGTACCCTCCAGCCCCTTCTCCCCTCTCCACCCCACCCCCCCCTTTAGCCATGCCACTGATAATAAATCGGTCATCATTATGATAATTTGTTTGGAAAAAAAAAGTCGGATGTCTAAAATACATCTGTTAGATAAACATGTGCTTTGAATTAAAAACTCCCAAAAAATATGTTTACATTTCAGTTTACATTACCATAAGCTACATTATAAGACATACTAACAGTTTCTGTTTGCTCTCTCAATTCTACAGTCTCATAAACAGGACTGTCTGATTGTTCCTGTGTACTTGCTGGTCTCTGAACTGTCTTGCTCTTCCTAATCTTATGAACAAACAATGCTCCAATAACAAAACCAATGGAAATGCCTACTAAGAAACTCAGTGGTAGAGCTGCCATGATGATATTTTGAATATTGTTGTTGTTTTTCTGTAAGTAAACATCTGAATTAATACATCAATAAATACTGATAGTATTCAACTTACAATACCATGTTCAGTAGTCGTTGAAGTAACAAAAGAATAAATGGTTTCGTGGAAGTCTATTTCAATACATAAAGAACTGAAATAATAATATGAAAACATTTTTCAGAACTAAATTATTGCTCCATTATAAAATTTAATCCAGATAGAAACATTAATGTTGTCTTTGGAAGATATAGCAGAAGTAGTATATCAAGCCATTAAAAGAGAAAATTGTAACTCTATAGCACTATCATTTCTTGAATAAATCAAATTTGATTACTTTATCAAGAATAATAGTTTTATATTGTACTATGTTTAAATAGTTACAGAAATTGATAACAAGTAACTTATGTGAAATAAATAAGTTATCACAGTCATGTACATTAATTTTTAATATGATAATTTATTAATTTTATACTATTTTAAGTACCTCATGTTAACATATTGACAATTTGTTGTATGATTGTGTACTTAACATATTTCACTTTGAAAAGTGCTTACATTTCTCACATGGAGTGTGATTCCACATTCTGTTTTTAACTCCACATTCTAAAGTTTCAGTGTATTCAACTTCACTGAAGATACACTTCACAAAAGCCGTTGTAATTCCAGATTCTGTTATATTGTAATGTAATAATGTATGTAGGAGGTATTTCTCAAGAAGCCACAATTACCTGTAAAAGCAGATAACTTTTTTTAATACTACCATTAAAATATCAATAATAATGTACCTATGATAAATTTCTTATTGATGTTGTTTGAATCTGTTCCTGGAAATATTGTTACGTTGTATTTCACATTATCGCCCAGACCTAAAGTAATAGCTGGTAATTGTGTTCTCCTCTCTCTCAAGCCATCAGCTGGAGTGGGAGTTACTATAACCAAATAACTATCAGTTATGATGTCCACTAATTGCCACGTCATTTGTAAATAGTTTATGCCATTTACATAGCTCTTTAGATTTAGCGTAGCATAAGAAGTAGCAGTTGCTGTAATAAAAAATTGCAAATTAAAATCATACCAAATAATATAGGAGATAACTAACATAGAGCTGAACATTTTATATCAGTAGACCATCCAATAGCAGTACAATTAGTTTGATACTCTAGAAATGTTGTGGAACAGTTCTGAAAAATTGTCCAAACACCATCAGAGTCTAAGCTGTATCCTCTGTTTTGTATATAGTTTTCAGTATGATTTTCCAAAAAACAAGAACCTAAAATAATAAAAATTGTTTCTCAATATATTGTCAACAGTGGAGCATTATATAAAATGTAGGTAGTGTATTGGAGTACCTATAGCTATCAACATTATTTCCTATAAGGAACATTGAAAAACGAAAGATATTTACAATTAAAATGGTAATTTTTTATGCATATTCTTTATTAAATTTTACAGATTCAGGCCAACAGTTCATTTAATATAAGTTCTTGAGTGTTTTGTCACATTAGTATCTGATTATTATCTAGCTTTTTTTCAATCTTGATATTGTGCCTTTAACACCTATATAGCTACTTTTTCAACACTTTGTTTCTTTGCAAATTGTTGAAATAGTAAAAGTATAAGTTAAGTTTATGATGTATTAATAGATTTTGCAATTACTTTTTAAAATAAAACATGCTGTGCACATAGTATACAAACACAATTAGAATTTTACAAGCAATGTCAAATCATTAGCTACTCAATTAGTTTTTGCGCAAAAAAATATTATTGTTCATGTTATTCTGTAACAAATGCTCATAGGACATAAAGCTATGATATATTAGTACATATACAGGAAATTAATCATTGAATTATTGAAAAAGGATGAGCCTATTATACGAAAAACACAACAATGATGCATTTATTAACATTATTGAAGGAAAATAGAGCTTACATTTTTAATATCTATCTCCAAACCAAAATTTAATGTTTACTGTGTACCATTATAATTATTATCATATTCATTCCATAATTCCTTCACTAACAATATGTATTGGTAAATTCTCCATAATTTTTTTTATTATAGTGGTGCTATTGAGTGTTAGTACACTATTATTTCTGCAATGATCAATGGTAAGCTTTATGACATTTTGTTATTATTTAGAAAGTTAACAAATTTATAACACCATCTACTAAAATTTATTAATGCACTTTTATTTGAGATGGTATTATGAAAATCATACATGATTTTAAGTAACTAGAAAAAAAATCAACACAAATTAGAATAGGATTTGTGATTAATCAAACTAATGTGGTAGCAGTTGGCTGCAAATATAATAGTGACAAAAAATTGATCAGTTCAAATATTTTCTATCTATTTGTTGTAGAAAAGTTAACATGTTATGCAATAATGATAAAATACACATTTTAGTATTCTTTTCATTTCAGTAACTAAAAATGGTATTTGAAATGTTAGATATACTTTGCCATAAATATATACTTTGTCATTTAAACTGGACTATTATGTTTAATAACTTTACATTGAAAAAAATATAATCTTTTATATATACTGCTAATAAGATTATTAACAAAAATCATCATAGTTTTTTTTATTGCTACTTATTTCACTAGTAACTACTAAAATAAGCCTTACCAATAAAAAAATCTGATGAAATTTTGGAGCAAACTGAACTGATATTAACCCATATGGAACTTATACCGGGTATATTTATAGTAAATAAAGTTTGAGGTGTAGTAATTTCATACATATTAGAAGCTGTTGAGGTGACTACAATGTGGAAGTTTGTAGTATTAGAATTATTTTCCCAACTTATAGTAAGATTCTCATCGCTCAAAATAAGCATTATAGCAGAAATATTTGTAGTAATTAAACCATCCTCTGCAAACAAACATACAATAGTTGCGACAATCACAACAACATACTTTATAATAACATTAATTCAGCTTAAGAAAGATATCCTTAAAACTACTAACAAGGTTTTGTCAAAAATAATTCAAATTTTTACTATTATGCTCCAGATTGCTTACACATTATAAATTATACATGTAACCTATTACATGAGTCATTGTGCGTGTGATAAAACAAAATATTTTACAAGTATGCTAAAATATTTTGAGGAGCCAAAGGCCAAGTAAAATAAACCCTCGGAGTGAAATATCTTGCCATAATACTCTAACAGAGTGTTATAAGTTAGATATCTTAATTGCATTAGTTTGTACTAGGTTTGGTAACTCATGCTATAAAGTTGGCAGTGAAATTCCAGGGGCTGCCCTCACCTCAAACTGATATTTTTTGCAGCTGTACACACCAAAGAAGGGGGTGGGGGGTTAAGCCCCCCTAGAGGAAGGTAGCTCTAAAAACCAGGAAAAATGGCAAACTAGGCTGATTTCTATAACTAATAGTGTATTAGAGCCTAGTGAGCTTGCAATGCAGATAACATGTGATAACACCCTGTGTACTTAAATAAAGTGATGGAAGTGGGGGTCCAGGGAGACACAGCCCTCCACCCAGAGTTATGGCTTAGGGGGAACAGCTATTCTGCTATGACTTTATAAACAGTTCTATCTAGTTAAGTTGATATCATATTGTATGCTAGATGTATAAATGATTATCATGAGAGTAAATTGTTCTGTGGTAGATGTGCCCCCCCCCCCCCCCCCCCCCCCCCCCCGGGCACGTTGAAAAAACTTACATCACTCCTGACAATAACATTGTGAGATATATCTAGCATGGAATATGAACATCTAGCATGAAATAATTATATACACAATCTTTACTGAAAATTCTTAAGTAGAAATTATCATGGTTTATGGCTCAGAATCACTGCAATTGGAACTTTAACACTGGATAACTGAAATAGTTGCGGTTATAACTAATTGTATACCCGCTCTATTGTTTAGAATAATGATGATTTTTAGTACACCAGTAATTAATATTTTTTTATTATGTAAGTTGGTTATGATAGTCTGGAAAAGAATCACAAAAAATACTTGGGTCAGGATAATATTCTTCTAGTGGTAATCAGTTCACAATTTTTTTAATACAGTGTTTAGGTGACCCAAATTTAGTTCCTGTAGTCATCAAATCTTCACATCTTAAATGATTACTATACACATGAGTTTACTGGAAAGCTGTACATATTAAAGGCCGAAGAAAGGTGTATAAGATTTAATCAACACCAACATCAAAATAAACAAAATTCAGCGGCATATATAAGTTTATGATGATGCATAACCTGTACTAGCCTTACTTCCAGTGCTCACCTATTATGGAAAATTTCTCCTCTCGATTGCAAAAAACTGCTACACCTGATATTTTCATACTACTGCTCACAATAAGAATAGAGTAAACATTAGCAGTAGAATTAGTCAGTTCTGTGTAAATGGTGATATTCTTAATATTTGTTGTATAATTAGTTCCAATCGGATTATACCTCAGAAAGCTTACTGAATACAAGAATCTCATTCCATGATAGACATCCCAAAGAACATGGTAACTGTTACCACACTCATATGTTTCTGTAACTGTACATACCTCCACTGAAACAAAACTAGAATAAGTGATTCAAACTGCATTAACAGTTTGACTATTTACCTGCCCCGAAAATGTCAGTCATAAAGAATCCCACTAAAATTGGTAGCAGCATACTCTGTTCGAGCGCTTTAAGCTAGCTATACCCTGCCACAAAAAAAACGGTCCCACTAAAAAAGGTCCGGCCGGACCATTTTTTTCGCGAAAAAGTGTCCTCCTCGGACCACTTTTGTAGTTGAAATATGTCCGCGTTTAAAAAAAATGGTCCGCCTATGAGTTTTGTGTAAGGAGCATACCAGACACAACAAGTCACTCACAATTATATTGTTAAGTCAATTCTAGTCCAATGGAACAGACTGGAACTATTTTACAAGATTATTTTGAGGACGATAGTTGTACTAAACAGTCAACCTTCATCCTCAAAAGTAAGTAGTCTGCTCAAGCGAGTGTGAATAAACTCAGATTTATAACGAAAGTATGACATGTAGGTGCTTATAAACTCTGACACTGTGTATTTATTTTTTCAGGGTGTATGTTAAATCGGTCTCATTGTGAAAGAATTCTTGGAAAATACCACCACCAGCAACATGGGAATTATATAGTACCTGATAGAATGGTTGGATCATAGCTATGCAATTTTTTTTATTTTACTCATTAGTTAGTGTAAAGTTTATTAGATATTTTAGGAAGTTCAGTTTGTCTGCCTGTACTGAATACATAAAATTCCAGAATGCATGTAGCTTGTAGCTAACAATATTGAAATTGAAGAATAATATAGCTAAGTATTATAACCACTAGAGTACGTTTTCTCATCACTGACATGGCTGTCATCAATATATATTATTATATGGTGTCAACATTAGACTTTAAAACTGATGATACAACTGATCAAACACATAAAAGAAAAATTAGTTGATACAATGAGTACAAAACCATTCAACACTAGTACTGTTGATCGCTGCTTTTGGCACAGATTGGCAAGTAAGATGGTACCATTCATTACACAAAGAGCATTCAATCATAGTTTCCTGAGGAGTTTCAGGCATTCTACATACACAAAAAACTGAAAGTTTACCATAGCACTCCACTTTGTCAACAAACACAATTTTCTTATGTGGAAACAAGGTCAGTTTTTTTTTCTCAAAACAGGAATAGAGATGTCTTCTCATCCTCATCTGGTCATATTGAAATAGTTCAGGTTGACGACCATAACATACAGCAGTTGCATTTGCGATGGCAAACAATCCACAATCATGAGTTCCAGCCTATAACATATTAGCTAATAAATAAACATTCAATTGGTTTTAAAAAGATTGCTTACCTGTTTCTGCACATTTAGAAATGATAGTTTGATGTACTTTTCTTGAGTGCACACAATGGAAGCTATTTGCTTGCCAGTAGTTGAAGAAATATTGCTGTAAGCACTGTCCAGAATAGCAATATTGGGATGCTTTAAGCCTACTGTACTAACAGTCAGCCAATGTCCTGGAACAGAATGTATTATCTGCACAAATTCTCCCTGGTTAACAGTGAAATTGCACACCACACCAAGTGTAACATCCTGTAAACCTTCAAAATTGCCAGTTCAATTGAAGAGATAAGATTGTATAGTTAATTAGGTGATAAGGGTATATTATATGTGCTTACAGAGACTAAGTCATGACTAAGCTGCAGACAGTTTAAGTGAACAGTTTCAAAGAGAGACGGTCTAACTATTTTACAGTTATTACTTAACAGGGTGAGAAAAGAAAGGTACGAAATCCAAAATGAGATTGTAACAAAAACATGTAAAATTAACTTTATATACATTCTTCTATCAATCCTTAATATAATCTTCTATCTATTATTGTGGACATAACTCTTGCTTTTAACTTAACTACTAGCCTTTTGGCTATATTACCAAGATTCCAGTAGACTTGATTGAGGACTATTATCACAACAGACAGGTAGAGGCGAGAGTGGTGAAGACATTGAGCTTGAATAATTAACTGGTGGTGCCACAGCTGGAGATGAAGGAGCTCTAATCAATTATTCACATTTTGTTTTACATCATAGTTTTAGAACAGTTTTAGATTTTTAGCTACATACCCAATAGAAAAATCCTCAGAGTCTATGTCAGACTCGGAGAGACTTTGAAATTCAAACGAACAACTGGACATAATTTCTTTTTCTTTCAAAGATTATAATATCTGTGATCTAAATAAACACCATATTATTACTTATGGCATAATAATAATAATAATAATAATAATAACTTACTTGACACTAGATAAACCAAAGCTTTCATTAACATCAATACTATCTCTAAGTTAAAAAAAAAAAATTCTAATAATAGACAATTAACTCTAATATTATATTATTTACCTGGTATCTGTGTTTTTACTATGTACTACTGTAGTATATATATATTATTCATTTGATACAGGAGAATATCACGAGTCTGTTGGCTTAGTATTTATGCGATTGCCGCAGGCACGAGCGTAAATACCGCCAATCAGACGAGTGATATTCCCGGGTATCCAATGGATAATAAATTTATTAGGTACTGCTCATGCGCAATACCTTGGTAACAAGAAATTTACCTAGGGGGACGTAATAACCCAACGTAATAACTATGAACACAGGTGATATGGAAAAATATTGCCCTAAGCCACATCCTGTTTACTTTAATGCATTTTCTATGTGGCAACAGTTATCAGGCTCTGTTCAGTACCTAATAAATTCTTTTAAATGGGATCCAATAGCTCTTGAAACCTGCCCTGAAGCCACATTTTCAATGTAGTACACTCCCTTACCTCTTGCACGTATAATTTTGAATGGTCCCACATATTTTGAGTTCAGTTTTCCACCTTTCCTTTTTTTTCGACGAAAATCTTTGAGTAAAACAAGCTGGTCAACATTAAACATTTTCGGATTAGCTCTTTTTATGTCATAATAATGTTTCTGTATTTCCTGAGCTTTTAAAATATTATTCTTTGCTATTTTTAATTTTTCTACTTTCTTTTCATTTTCTTGTTCAAATAGTTTTGTATCACATGAAAACGATTCCTGAGCTAATTCACTAGGAGTCATTTTTTTCATGTCTACATTTATAGGAAGACACGTCCGAACATAAGTTCAAATGGAGTGAACTTCGCAGACTCATGCCGAGAGGTGTTATATGCAAACACACAAGTATCCAAGTAGGATGGCCAAGATCTTTTCTCCTTTGCAACATATTTCACCAGCATATTTTGCAGGGACTGGTTCCATCTTTCGTCTAGCCCATTTTTGCCTAAACAGAATTGTATTATATGATTTCACAATCATATTCCTATAGACCACTTTGTGTTACCTGTGCATGATATGGTGTAGTGAGTCTTCTTTTAATATTTAATTGTTTGGCAAGACCAGAATCCAAACTATTATTGAATTCAGAGCCACAGTCTGAAGTTATAACTTGAGGCAAACCAAATCTCATAAAAAGCTATTAAGTAATATTTATGAGTTACTTCCCATCAACCAAAAAAAAACACAATTTGTCTTACCTTAAACAAAACAGTTGCAACCCGACTAGCACATTTATCAGGTATAGGTACAGCCTCCACCAACTTAGTAAAATAATTACTGATGGTCAAAATATATCGGCTACCATCTTCTCCAGGTGGACTCAGTGGCCCAATGAAATCAATACCTAGATGATACCAAGGACTTACTACTGGTACTGGCTGTAAATGAGGAACTCCTGTAGTCAGCTTTATATTCATTCGCTGACAAACATCACATAAATGTATCTAAACGAACAAAACATGTTGCTACTATGAATAAATAATCAACGAAGTATCCCTTCACTGTTAAAATGGGTGTTCTGGTACACCTTTAAGGGTGTTTAACAGGAGGGGCTCATTTACACTCCACTTTAGGCCTTTTATTTTTTAAAAGAATCATTGATGGCTGGTGCTTCTACATAGCCAATATCTAATATTACTCTTGAACTGTGACCAAGGTCTAAACACAGGTGTTAAAAGAGCATCTCTTCACGGTAAGTCAGAAAATGTTGTATGAATAATTTCATAATAACCCACAGTGTATTATAATTACCAATAATTAAATTTAGTCCAAGGAAAGTAGCATCACTTGATTACCAGGCAAAATAGTACATTGTCATAGACTAAACTTAATGTTAATATTCTAATTCTTTCACCACTCTAGTTTATATACATAAAGTATTTATTCTTTTTAGCAATTGTCCAACTAATAAGATGATTGACACGAAATTACAACATTTGGAATGTTCCAGATAATAGATTCCAGATATAATTTTTTTTGATGCACGTTATTTAAAAGTTTTCTTTGTGATATTCTTTAGCTAAGTAGTGGTTGTAACACACAATGCTTTGACACAACTGGACATGCACCTACACAGACTTACCTTCGCAGTTGTCTAGTGGACAATGTATTTTCAAGTAAATACTGTTGCGCACGGCTTATAACCATGACAAAGAGCGCATTGACTTACCACCGCCACTAACTCCAATAGAAATGGAAGTCCCTTAAGTTTAAACTGCACCCGCAAGAGAATTCAAAACGGTAAACAATTCAATTTCTAGGGTGATACGGGTACTGATCGATAAACCAAAGGATTCTGTTTAGTGCAATTTGGGATGGGGTCGACCACGTAACTAACACAAAAACGCGAGGGTCAAAGTACAAAATGACATACGTACGTCCAAACATATATACAAATAAACTAGTGGTGTGCTTGAGCACAAATGGCGAGCGAGCCTGATAGTTAGGTAACTTTAAAATGTTACTATTTTTAGCTTACTTCATGCAAACACTATAATAGCAGTTATGACATTTGATTTCAGCAAACAAATACAAAATCACTCTCTTACCTGATTAATGGTAACTTTTGTAGTATCAAACATCAACCATTCTGATAATCTCAATCACCAGTAACTCTTGAACAAACTCTCAGCTACGATAAAAAATAAACCAGTGTTATTATTTGTAATTTTAGCCAACAAATATGGAATTACTACTTACCTCATTCTTGAGTATTGATAACTTCTGTAGTATCAAATTGAAGTTACTTTGACCATCTGAATTACCTTGAATTCTTGACAACAAGCTCTCACCTACAAAAAAAAAGACAATCAATTTTAGCACACAAATACAAAAATTACTTTCTTACCTCATTTTCTTGAGCAGTGGTAACTTTTATAGTACCAAATTTGAGTCATTCTGACTATTTGAATTTACCAATCACTGTTGACAACAAGCTCTTGACTACAAAAAAAAAAGGCCAGAGTTATTTTTGCATATTTAGCTAACAAATATGGAATTACGTACTTACCTCAGCTTCCCTCGAGTAGTAGTAGGTTCCTTAGCATTAATACTACGGCATTCTGACTACCAATGACTCTTGACAACCAACAAGCGGCACTCCGTATCCTCTAAAACGGCGAAGTTTTGAAATTAGGTCTGGAAATGGGTCGTCAATGCCATAGTAACCGGTAAAATCAACTTTTTGTTTCTTGAAAAGCAAGCGTTTTCGCAGGAATTTTCTCACACTTTGGAGCTTAAGTATAAAGTAAGGCTTGCTTAATGCTGCAGTTTCAGAATAAACTGGGGTCAAGCCTAAAAAGCAGTGTTTTTTGGAGAAAAATGCCCCCCCCCGCTCGCGCGTTTAAATGGCATACGTACCATCCATACATACATACATATATATAACATATACCCGATTTTGCATTATCCACCCCTAATACTGTCTCGCTCGCTACGCTCGCTCGCCAAATAAACATCCCCGATTTTTTTCATTTTTACCCCTGTAAGTGTCTCGCTCGCTACGCTCGCTCGCCAATTAAGATTTAACAAAAAACCTAAAAATATAAAATTACCCTAAGGGGACGCAATAATACTTGTTAGAATGCCCAAGGGGACGCAATATGGGAAAATATTGGGGTAGTTTCATTTGTATTAATCTCTATGGGAGTACTTGAGTTCAGTACATGATAAAAATGTATATATGTATGTATGGATTGTACGTATGTCCTTTAAACACGCGCGCGGGAAACTTTTTTCTTCAAAAAACACGGCTTTTTAGGTTTGACCCCAGTTTATTCTGAAACTACAGCATTAAGCGATCCTTACTTTATACTTAAGCTCCAAAGTGTGAGAAAATTCCTTCCAAAACGCTTGCTTTTCAAGAAACAAAAAGTTGATTCTACCGGTTACTATGGCATTGATGACCCTTTACCAGATTTAAATTCAAAACATCGCCTTTTTTCCCGCTAAGTGCGGCTTCCGCTTGTTAGTTGTCAAGAGCCACCTGTAGTCAGTACTAAGAGAGCTATCACTACTTCTGAAAAGCGTATGTAAGCACATAAAGTATTAATGCTAAGGAAGCTACTACTATTCCAGGGATGCTGAGGTAAGTACTAATATATAAGGGAGTACTTGAGTTCAGTACATGATAAAAATGTATGTATGTATGTATGGATGGTACGTATGCCATTTAAACGCGCGAGCGGGGGGGGGGCATTTTTCTCAAAAAAACACTGCTTTTTAGGCTTGACCCCAGTTTATTCTGAAACTACAGCATTAAGCCCTTAGCTCCAAAGTGTGAGAAAATTCCTGCGAAAACGCTTGCTTTTCAAGAAACAAAAAGTTGATTTTACCGGTTACTATGGCATTGACGACCCATTTCCAGACCTAATTTCAAAACTTCGCCGTTTTAGAGGATACGGAGTGCCGCTTGTTGGTTGTCAAGAGTCATTGGTAGTCAGAATGCCGTAGTATTAATGCTAAGGAACCTACTACTACTCGAGGGAAGCTGAGGTAAGTACGTAATTCCATATTTGTTAGCTAAATATGCAAAAATAACTCTGGCCTTTCTTTTTTGTAGCTAAGAGCTTGTTGTCAACAGTGACTGGTAAATTCAAATAGTCAGAATGACTCAAATTTGGTACTACAAAAGTTACCACTGCTCAATAAAATGAGGTAAGAAAGTAATTTTTGTATTTGTGTGCTAAAATTGATTGTCTTTTTTTTTTTGTAGGTGAGAGCTTGTTGTCAAGAATTCAAGGTAATTCAGATGGTCAAAGTAACTTCAATTTGATACTACAGAAGTTATCAATACTCAAGAATGAGGTAAGTAGTAATTCCATATTTGTTGGCTAAAATTACAAATAATAACACTGGTTTATTTTTTATCGTAGCTGAGAGCTTGTTCAAGAGTTACTGGTAATTGAGGTTATCAGAATGGTTGCTGTTTGATACTACAAAAGTTACCATTAATCAGGTAAGAGAGTGATTTTGTATTTGTTTGCTGAAATCAAATGTCATAACTGCTATTATAGTGTTTGCATGAAGTAAGCTAAAAATAGTAACATTTTAAAGTTACCTAACTATCAGGCTCGCTCGCCATTTGTGCTCAAGCACACCACTAGTTTATTTGTATATGTTTGGACGTACGTATGTCATTTTGTACTTTGACCCTCGCGTTTTTGTGTTAGTTACGTGGTCGACCCCATCCCAAATTGCACTAAACAGAATCCTTTGGTTTATCGATCAGTACCCGTATCACCCTAGAAATTGAATTGTTTACCGTTTTGAATTCTCTTGCGGGTGCAGTTAAAACTTAAGGGACTTCCATTTCTATTGGAGTTAGTGGCGGTTGTAAGTCAATGCGCTCTTTGTCATGGTTATAAGCCGTGCGCAACAGTATTTACTTGAAAATACATTGTCCACTAGACTGTGCATGTCCAGTTGTGTCAAAACATTGTGTATTGTTACAACCACTACTTAGCTAAAGAATATTACAAAGAAAACGTTTAAATAACGTCTATTGTTTATTGTTGTTTTTTTCCTTCAATTCAAGCAGTTGCAGAGAGTTGTTACTATGGCACTGAAATCCCTTTACCCTGTATGCTAAATTTAAAAACTGGACCTTATTTTCAGTAGCTTCAGTGTTAGAAGTCAAAATCATTCATATAAAAATAGTATAGTCTTTAGGCTCGCTCGCCATTTGTGCTCAAGCACATCACTAGTTTGGCGAGCGAGCGAAGCGAGCGAGACACTATCAGGAGTAACTCAATCGAGATTTCGCTATATTTATTTATCTGTTTATGGGGTACGTGAGACCTCTGTTTTCGCCCGCGCTTCTAATTAAGTAGGTTAGGTAAAGCGTTCATAGTTCCAGTATTTTTCAATTAACGAGCGCGGAGAATCCTGCTGCACTGCCTTACGCAACTCTGTTTCAACCAAAACGTTTATAGCTACTCTCTTCTTGAAACAATTGTTAAGTCTTTGTCAAGCTGCTCTTCTTTGCCACTGCTTTCTAAGTTTATTCAGGTAATTCTGCTATTGTTAACTCAGCTAAGAGCTTGTTGTCAACAGTGAGTGGTAAATTCAAATAGTCAGAATGACTCAAATTTGGTACTACGGAAGTTACTACTGCTCAAGAAAATGAGGTAAGAAAGTAATTTTGTATTTGTGTGCTAAAATTGATAGTCTTTTGTTTAAGTAGCTGAGAGCTTGTTGTTGAGAATTCGAGGTAATTCAGATGGTCAAAGTAACTTCAATTTGATATTACAGAAGTTATCAATACTCAAGAATGGGGTAAGTAGTAATTCCATATTTGTTGGCTAAAATTACAAATAATAACACTGGTTTATTTTTTATCGTAGCTGAGAGCTTGTTCAAGAGTCACTGGTGATTGAGATTATCAGAATGGTTGATGTTTGATACTACAAAAATTACCATTAATCAGGTAAGAGAGTGATTTTGTATTGTTTAATGCTGAAATCTAATGTCATAACTGCTATTATAATGTTTGCATGAAGTAAGCAAAAAATAGTAACATTTTATGTTACCTAACTATCAGACTCGCTCGCCATTTGTGCTCAAGCACATCACTAGTTATTTATTTATCTGTTTATGGGGTACGTGAGACTTCTGTTTTCGCCCGCGCTTTTAATTACGTAAGTTAGGTAAAGCGTTCACAGTTCCAGTATTGTTCAATTAACGAGCGCGGAGAATCCTGCTGCACTGCCTTACGCAACTTTGTTTAGAACTGTGCTAGCTATAGCTAGAGTTTTTGGTGTTCTTCATACTTTAATCTAAGCATGGAGATGTTGAAAAATCAAACTGAAAAGAAAAACTTCATAAATGAAGATGAACGAAGAGCTAGACTTGATAAAAAGAATGAGAGAGCGAGAGCCAAGAGAAGGACAGAAACTGAGGAAGAGAAAAGGAAGCGGCTTGAAAAAAGGAATGAAAAAGATAGAGCTTGAAGAAGAGAGGAAAGCACACAATATAAGAAGATTCGGTTGGGGAAAAGAAAATTAATATCTTCTGAAGAAAGCCCACAAAAAAGAGTCACCAGGTTAGAAGATAAGTCTGCACTTCAAGGGAAGCATATTCAAAATGAAACAGCAGTGCAAAGAGTTTCAAGGCTTGCTTATGTCAGTACACTTCAAAAGAAGCGGCGGGCAGCTGAGTCATCAGAAGAAAGGGCAGTTAGGCTTGACCATTTTTCAGTAGCTTCAGTTGTTAAAAGTCAATATCATTCATATACAATTAGTATAGTGTTTAGGCTCGCTGGCAATTTGTGCTCAAGCACATCACTAGTTTAATAACAAAAAGGAGCCGCTCCATCATTTCAATGGAGGGTTGTGCTGTGGGCAAAATGGAAGATATAAATGAAGTGATTTCAAGTTGTGCTAAACATCTTGGTTATGATAGTTTAAAGGTAAAGCAGAGTGAAGCTATTTGTGCATTTGTGGAGGGGCATGATACCTTTGTGTCATTACCTACTGTAAGAAAAATCCTTAAAATAGCTATGCTGTTTTACCACTTGTGTTCAACAGACTTAAAGATGTGAAAAAATCTACTGCTTTATTTAGTAATTAAATTGTAATTGTTTTTTTTTCCACAATAATAGCAGATAGTAGCTGTGGACGAATTTAAAGCATTAGTCTCTTTCAAAGGCACAGATAGTAAATTTCTCACAGTAGCCTTTACATTCTTGCAAGTATTACTATGAAAACTCTTTTTTCTCTTGCGATCTAACGGCAGCACTTCGTGACACATACAACACTTTCGACCCGGCCAACCCACAGCAGTCGCCTTAATCTTATACTTGCGCGCATTAGTAATTTACACCCACTAATGAAAACCGGATAAACGTGGTATGACGTTCCATTTGCATCCGTCCAAGAAAATCGTGGACATCTAGAACAACTCGATGTATTGAATTTATTATCTAACCACATATCGGTAAAGGGTCAGCACACCAGACTAGGGGCAAACGGGGTAGGTCGGGCAAAAACCATCCCACGAGGAAGAGCAACAACCGCGGCAGTAGTAAAAGGGGTGTGGTTACAGCAGCTTGAAATAAAAAACCATCATCACTAATCCTGGCCTCGTAATTGGGGAGGAGGAGGTGTGGAGAGAAGCAAAACTTGTATTCTTAATGTTACAATAAAGCAGTATCCAAAATAGCCAAGCCATATCACTCTGACAGAGTGAAATAAGTGGTTTGTTCCATGCTAGATATCTTCACAGTAGTAGTCTGTACTAGTGTTGGTGGTAACTCTTCTTGGGTGTAAAGTTGGGGTAAAACTCTAGTTGAGGTCCACCGTGGCAAATCCTGACAATATGTATTGCGTTAAGCTGATATTGGGTAGAAACACATAGCTATCCAAAAAATGGAAGATAAATAATTACGTTATATATTATATATGTTTGCTATTCTATAAGTGCTCTCTTCACTGTTAAAAATAGGGTGTTTAGTTGCACCAAAAAGAATGTTTATTAACAGGATGCGCTGTCTCAACACCCCAATTTCCACTATAGTTTTCTAATCATTACATCTTTTATCATGTATGTACGCTACAGCCATTGATTATGGTGTTGTGCCATCACTGAATTTTATTTTCAGACATATCTATTTCCCCTGTATTGAAATTCTTCCACTGCTATTTTTATTATTAAAATGTAAATATAGCTATCATTTCTCTGTTTGTTTTTTCTTTTCAATTTTCAACAATTTTCTGGTTTATGGACTACAGGAAAACATATATCACTGGCTTTAGTCAGTGATTGTATGTTTCCCCTTCAATGCAGAACCTTCCATGTGCTATTCTTATAAATTGTAAGTGAGCACTGTAAATATTTGGCGCGAAAACCCACCAAATTAACACCAAAATGATAGTGTGAATGCACGCTTCTACTATATGGTGTGTGTACTTTACACTCATTAATTGGTGTGTAAGCACACAGTCAATGCTCCACACCTATCTAGCGTAGAAACTCACATCATCATAACTTTAAAGAAAGCAGTCTCTCCGCTTCAATACATCACAAACACCTTACTAAGTTGACAGTTTTTTCATACTTTACCATTTCTGAGATTTGGACAAATTGTAATGGCTATAACTAAGGGGTATGGTTGGAGCTATTGTATTATTTTGAGGGTGTAGCCTCAAAGAATGTAATTTTTTTGCATCCATATAGAGTGTATTTGCACTTCCTGCCTTGTGGTGTGAAATTCACACCCTCAATTTGTTTTTAGTGTGAACTGTTAGGTCTCAGTTAATCCAAGTGGCTGCCACCAGTTCTCTTCGCTCTCAGTTATGGTACTCCCTACGCTATACTACACCTGCTCTAGTTATATTGGATAATTATGATAGCAATAGGAGGAAGTACAAAAAGTATACGAGGAAGAAGAGACTCAGAGAACTCAGAGGACTAGCCTTATATAGGCCAGGTTTCTGAGATCGCCAGAGAAATACATGACAATAAAACTGACCAATAAGACACAAATAACAAAAGTTCTAGAAAGTAATGTGGAAGGGTAGGGTTACAATCAAAGTGTGAAATGGTGATAATGTTGGTGAAGTGGTTATGTTACATTTAATAAACTGTAGAGTCAATTGCTCAGGTTCTTACATGAACTTTACGCACCAGTTTTGCTGTGACTAGGGAGGCGAGCATTTCACACACAATTTGGTGCCTATTTGTTTACAGTGTGGCAGTCACTTCTCTCTCTCTCTCGCTTTTTCAAACAATTTGGTCAATGTAACATATCATTGATGTTTGTAGTAAGTGATATCTCTTTCTCGAATATTTCTATCTCTTCTATTACATATGCAATTCATGTGAGCTTGGCAATCATTTCAATCGTCAAAAAAATATTTTGGTTCATACAGACATGATGAAAGCATGTAGCTACTACTACTGTAGTCAGTGATATCTTTTCCCCCTACTTTAAAACCCTCTTCTTCACAATGCTTTTTTTGCAAAAAGGTTTATGTGGCTATCAGTTTTCTCTTTCAATTTTTGAAAACATATATCACTGATTTGCGGTCAGGCATATTTGTTTTGTAATGCTGTTCGGAACCTTACATGTGCTTTTCTTATAAAATGTGAACATGGCTACCAGTTGTTTCTTGTTAATTCTTTTTTTATAATTTTCTGGTTTATAGACTACTATTAAACATCACTGACCGTTGTGGATAAGTGATATCTCGTTTTCCTGCACCATGTAAATCAGTGCTCTCTTTCAGTTGTCAAACAGTTTTCTACTAGAAACTTATCGCCCCACTTTTTTGGTCAGGGACATGAGTTTCCCCTAATTCATTGATCTTCTGTACCTTACATACATAGCTAATGTGTGCATGACTATCAATTCTCTCTTAAGCATAATTTTCCATCAATATTCTGGATCACAATATACAGAGTAAGACATTATCATTGACTTTGTATCTAATCAAGTGATATGTGATACTCTATGCGAATGGGTATCAAGTTTACAAACATTTCCTGGTAGTTGATTTACAGAAAACGCATATATATATCACTGACACTATATGTACATATTTTCTGGATACCTCTTTCAGTCTACCAAATATGTTCTGTGTAACTTTGCGGAAGATTTGTGACTGACTTTTGTAAGGCAGACCCTTTTTTCAATGCATCATACATGCACTACTTTTTAATGCAAGCATGGCTATTTATACATGCCTTTTTAAACTCAAATTATTTTGTATTTATTATTTATTAATTTCTTAGATAAAACTTTGCGATAGATGTCAGCGAAACACTTCACAGCTGAAATCTCCTGTTGTTGAACTTAATCCTATACCAGTTGAACCAAAGATATGGCATTTAGTGGGTATGGATTTGATTGGTCCATTCAAAAAAACTAGTAAGGACTTCCTGTACATTTTAACTGTGACAGACTGTTTTTCCAAGTATGTGGAGGCAGTTCCTTTGGAAGACAAGTCTGCCATTTCTGTTGCAAAGGGCATCTTCAAATTATATTGTCGTCAAGGAGCACCCATTCATTGTATATGTGACCAGGGAAAGGAATTTGTAAATAAGGTATTAATACTATGTTGTAAAATATTAATAGTGTCTACAATCACACAGCTTGCCTGCATTATATATATTATTAACAGTAATAGTATTTTCTCTAATTAATTGCCTATAAATTAATTATAACTTTGATGTTCAACACAGAGTTGAATCAACGAATTAAGTTAATAATTAATTTATAGGGTGTTAATAAGACAAAAAGCTACTATAGTTAACCAATGTTATTGTTTTCCAGCCAAGAATGACCGAATGATTGAAAGAGCATATTATTATTATTATTGTAATGTAATAAAACACTAAATCTTGTTGATTGGTTGAACAACAACAATCCATCAGTAATAAATTAATTTCAAAAATATTATGCATTAAATTATAGCTAGCTATTACTATCATCTGGTACTGAGCCAATCACCTAAGGCAGTTGTGAAAGCATCTGTAAGGTGTTAATTTCTCTCACCTCTAGAAAGGTTCTGCCTGAGTGAGGTAAGTGAGCTCTGGCAACTGATCTCACAAGTTGAAACACACACTGCTCAACTGTTATGCACTTGGTGAACATACCCCTCACCGTTCTTGTGACATTCTCAACAAACTCGTTTGCATTTAGGGATTTAAACTGCTCAGGGGTGTAAGACAAGAACTTAATCACGTTATTAGACGCTGTTTCCCCAACGGATTCAAAAATCATAGCCTTAACCTCCTCATATATTTTCAAAGTGGACATTCTGTCTATCCTAGAGCACAAGGTATCAGGCAATTTGGGGTAAAGTTCATCAATCCAAAATGTCTTATCCTCACCACATTCTCCCATAATTCTCTCAAACTTAGGAACAATGACAAGTCTTTGCCTAACTGGACATTTCCTAAACCCTGCAACTTATCTTTCCTGGTTTCTCTCAGCCTTCTGTATTCTCGCTCTTCCTTCCGTTTTTCTGATTCTCTTTGTTCTCTCGATTCCTCTTCCTTTTTCATCCTTCTTTCATGCTCCTCTCGTTCACGGGCTGCCCTTTCTTTCTCGAATATTTGATGTTGTTCAGCCATGGCAATTTGTTCTTTGTGCCTCTCTTTTTCTTCTTCCATTCTCAGGCATTCCAATTTGAAACGCTTCTGTTCGTCTGTGCGTCTATCTTCTGATAACCTGGCCATGCTAGTTGCCAGTGAATGAATGGCCTCCACCTAGGCTTCAACTGCTCTGAGATCAACGACTGCACTGCTTCGGCTTTCACTATTGGGTCTTCGTAGTTCAAAGTGCTTTTGCTGTCTGAACTAGGCTCTCCACCGCTTAGAGTAGATGAAGATCCTTCACTATCCAATCTTGCTAGCTACTGAACGTCCTCTACGTAGAGCAAATTCTGTCTCAGCGTGAACTTTCTTGGTCGTCTCAATATTTTCGCTTTCCGTTTGGTCCTCTGCTCCTTTGCGCTTGTCACCCCTTTTCCTGCTCCTGAAAGGTAAAACACGTAAAAAAAACAAGTGATACAAGCTACAATTGTCACAATCTGTTCCAATCAGCACTCCGCAAGGTGATTCATTTCCGTCTGGCAATTAATTTCCGTCCGGCGAGGTTACGAAAATCTCCAAGCTCGAAATTCAATTTCTCGAACAGCCTCAAAGGATTCTGGCTTCTTCAGGCAGAGTTCCAGACTCGACAAGACGGTTCCAGCGTCAAACGCAATACTCCAATTCATGACTACCACTTTGGTGGGCAAACGACTCGACTAGAACACGACTAGATGATTGACTAACTCGACAACTCGACTACAAACGATGGGACTTTCTCGATTCCGATCGTTGCCACGATTCCGATTGTTGCCTCCACACTAGAGAGTTTCTCAATCTCCAATAACAACTCGACTGGTGCGAACACCTTGGTAACATTTTGGTTTCCACTAGAGGAGACACAGTCCTGATATCGCACAGGCAAAGGTCAGTCCAGGAAGATTCGGTTCTTCTACTGCTCCGGCTAGATCACGACTCCTGTTGACTTTCACCAGGCGGTGCTAGCAGAAGGGCCAACACTGCCGCCAGTATGTGGACCCGTCGCTAGTCGAGTGAAGCTATAGGCACGTACAGGGGTCAGCTTAAAATAGGCTTCCACCAGAGTCAGCTAATTGCCCTCCCTGTTGGCTACGAATAGCTGTTAGGTTAGCAAAGATTTATTCTGGACGTATCCAGACACAAAATCACAAACACGAGGTACAAGACTAACTGACTGACAAACGTGGTACACAGCTTAAATACATATACATGACCACACCTACAATTGACACAAATGCTCTAAAGTTCCTGTACTACAACGTATGCATCACACTTAGCACGCACGAACCTACAATTAATCTAAATATAATTATACGCATCTAGCTACATGACCTGCACAAAAATCATAATGAACTCATGAAAATAAACATAATGACAATGTTCAGTCTGTGGGCATGTCGATGACACGCCCACACACCTCATTGTTAGATAAAAAGGTTGTTAATATTTTACACCTGAAGGTAAAACTGAAAAAAAAAAGGTTAGACATGTTTTCGTTTGTTGCTACTTTCTTTAGGCTTTACTTGGCAAAGTATAACATAACCTAGCTAATGGTTTTACTCAGTGTTTATGAGATTTCTTATTTATTATTATCCAATGTAACTAGTAATATTGGGAAAATGTTTCCAATATTTATAGTTCATCTTATCCTAACTAGGTTTCACTAAATGCTTTCTATTCCAATAAAATTGCATTGTATAAATACTTGATGGCTTATTCAAGTCTTCATCAACAATTACTAAAAAAAATCATAAATTACTCAAAAAAAGTTCATACTTTTACAGCACAATCACTGTTTACAAATGTAATATTATATAATCCTCTCACAAGATACAAATACATTGAATTTAAGCTTGCCTATGTAAGTGGCATCCTATAGCAATTTATAAGTAATTCATTTAATTTGGGGAGTATGGAAAGAGCTATAGAATATAAATAATATACTTTTTTATGTTTTCTTTTTGGTTTATAACTGATCAAACAAATTGATCTTATAAAAGAAATTAAAACTGATATGATCATAAAGTCAGAGTCACAGGAGAATAAGTTGTCAAAGGAGATAAATGTGCCAATAATATTATTGAGTGAATCATTAATTAACCAACAGCAGAAAGTGGAGCATATTGTGCAATTTATTTTGGTTTAGAGATTCCAGACTTTCTCAGTTTTAGTTAATTATACTGAAAATATTTGAGTTTATTCTCACCAATAGAAAGAGTTACATTAAACTAAACCAGAGCAAAAAAAGCAGTTTGCAGTCACATCTTGTCTATCCTTGTGGGAATGGGAAGTATGCTCTAGTACAGGAAATCCTTTTGTCAACTATAGTATTATTGTCATCAGGTGAATGGACAGTATAATACAATCTTTCAGTGACTGAAAACAGCTGTTCTGGCAGGGGCTGGTGACAATGTGCTAGCAGGAATGGTGCTAGTAAGAACTAGCAGTGGTGCAGGACCTGGTACCAAGTATTGGCTGAAAGATAGGTTCCTGCGCATTACCAATCCCCTCTTTCCAGTAATGGTTATGGAGGTAGATTATGTTGTATAGGTTGGGTCTGTGTGGAGGGGGGAGTGGGGATGTGGGTATGGGCAATTATAGGAATGACAAGGTTAAACTCCATTTAGGTGGATAGGAGAATGAGGCAAGTACATGAAAGTAGTAAGGTAACTTCCCCTACAGGAGAGAGAGATTGCCTCTGGTCCAAAACAGAGATAACATTTCTTGAATCAAAGAAAGGCTTCTCTATGTTCTCATTTTTAGCCAGCGCTTTATCAACATTATAAATATGATTTACACAAATTCAATAATATATTCAATTTGGAATATTGTTTATTTACAACAGTTATTATAGATATTTACATGAATTGAATGTACTTAAATAACATAACATTTTACTAACAACATTACCAGCAAAGATTGGATTTGTAACATTTCTAGCAAAATTGATTTTTTGTTTTTAGTGGTGAAGAATGTAAGGGGGAATGAAGTCATTGTAAAATTGAGCACTTTAAGGGAAGGGGATTTAGCCCCTTCATTCCCAATACATTATTATATTAAGTTATAGCATTTAACAATATCTCCAGTTACATAATTGTGCAAATTTCATATAGCTTTCTAATTAACTAGACTGAAATATAACCCAACTTCACTTTATATTAAAATGAGTAACTCCTTGAGGGAGTAATATGGGGGAGTAAATCAGTAAAGGAGTTAGTGGAACTCCATGGATAATAGTTACAATATTTTAATGATATTCATGAGTCTAGTAGAACCCAACACAAAATTTAAAATACTATAACTAACATAAAGCCAGTGTTCACTCTGTGATATCACAGAGTGAACAACACTGGCTTTATGTTAGTTATAGTTTAATGATACTAGAAAGGAATTACAGTTTACAGAGGCTCTAATATTTGGCCATGCATTGGTGGTAGATAATGTAAAAAAATGTGTGTTTGGGTTTGCCACAAGGATAGAATCATTCCTCTTATTTCAATACACACATAATCATTACCAAATGGTTGACAACTTCATAGTTTAGTTCAGTTATGGCTTTTCAGGACCCAATGTAATTTGGCGGGAAAAAAAGAAACCAACCATGCACCAAACATAATTTCAAAATTATTATAAAAGGGTCTTGCTGGCTTCACAAAAATCACCATGTACACAAATCTGGAAACAAAATTATCCTAACAGCAACAGCTTTAATAATGCTGTAGATTTTATAAGTTGTTGCTCCAATACTATCATATTTTAATAGCAATTAGCTCTTATTACAAGTTTCTGTAGACCCTCTCCAATAGTGCAGAGTTCATTTTATAAATTACAACATACAAAAGTTAGAGATATTATAGGAATAACAACATTGGGAAATGTTGTAATTATGCTAAAGCTACTTGTAAGATTCTCGTTGTATAAAACCTTATAGACCTTTGAGTCTTCTCACTAGCATATTACATTAAAATAAGGTGTTTCTATGCTTAAAAAACAAAATAATAGCAAATTTTCTCGTTTTTTACAGCCAATAATAATATTGTTAATTAAAACTTAATCTGAAGTTTCGACTTCTTGCCAAAGTCCTCTTCATGGGTCAACTCATATAGAATTTGGGCAAGAAGTACACTGCAAGAAGGAATATTTCTCGCATATCATTCCAATTACCCTTTCCACATATATCCGTAGTTGGCAATACTTCCAGTTTCATGTTCTTCCATTGCTGAATTTTGAGAGTGACCCTTGGTAATTTAAATGAAGGTATGCGGAATCTAAAATGCATTATAGGAACAGAATCGGAAATGTTGAACCCCAAATATTCCAAAACAATGTCACCTTGAATCTAATCATCCAGTACTCCACAATGGTCAGTATGTCTGTCACTCGCATTAAGACCACCCCATGCTTTGGACACATATGAAATTACATTCCTGTAGAGGATCACCCTTGCAAGCTTGCCATGTATTCCTTTGCTCCCACATTACCTAGCACTGTGGATGACAGTTTAAACTTGCTGTGGCCCAAATTCTGAGTTGGGAGCCAGTCTGGATTTGTATCACCCAATAAATCTGCCAGCTTTCCAGAAATGAAGTGCCTAGAACAGATTCTATACATGTTGTTCTACATAATGTTGTCAGTAAGTCCAACCCTTGAAATACCTGCCAAATACCCATCTTTTTGTCTCTTACTGGGTGTATTGAATTCTTTACCATTTGTGTTAATAACTTTTGGCAGCCTAAAGAATTAAACTTCTCTGTCTCGGCCTGAACGCTTGCTACAGCCTACTACAGCACAAAGAACCACCACAAACTTTTGTACACCTGGTATATTGCATGCTGGAACTAAGTATTTATCACGTGATATTAGTAACAGTTCTATTGAAAATTATAAATCCTAACTTGCTTTTTGCACGAATGATTCTCATGAAGTTTTTAACTTCTGTTAATTTTTTAACTTTTATTAAACTATTCACTTAAATTCACTGAATTTATACATGATTACATATAATATTATATATTTTATAAATGGAGTATGGGTTTGTATTCAATTGTGCAGTCCCACAAGTTTTTGTAAAGACCACACTTTACCGATTGCCACGAGACAGGTGACACTTTGATTTGTATAGAGGCTATCTGCATGATAGCACAATTTTGTGACTACTATGCTTTAATATAACCCATACATTTTTCTTCTTAAGTTTACTATTGGTATCTCAATCTGCTACTTGCTGCACACAACCCTTGAAGTTGCTACATATAATATTATGTTGAATTGACAACAACTTTTCTTGTGGAACACACTTATAGAGTATGTATGAAACATCAGCTGGTATATTATTGTGTCGATATTTATTTAGTATATTATCACCATTTTACTGCTAACATATTTTGGGTGACAAATAAATAAGCTCACACTGAGAATCAAAATGACAATTATGGCAAAACAAATTCTAAGAAACTCCATATAATTATATTTCTTATTACAAATGTAGCATATATTATAATAATATCATATAAAGACAGGTTTTAGAAATTATTTCAAATCTGAATATGTTATACATATTGTCTCTGATTATATTTTAACCGTGAACTACGTCTTCCCAAGTACCTATTTCAGCATTGTTAATTAAGGTATGAGCTTGCTCAGATTTAATTTATTAACTTGCTATTATTTCTAATTTGCTTTAATATCTTCAGTCTAAAAAGTTGATTAGAACTTAATAATTTGGGGATTTCTTCTGTTTGTGATAGCAACTATTCGAGCATGACCTGTGATTGATTACACAGTGTACTGATGCAACTATTCGAGCATGACCTGTGATTGATTACACAGTGTACTGATGGAAAATTAAAAACAACAAATATTGAAAAAAAACATAAGTCACTTTGTATACAGCACCTGCTACCATTCTCAATCAATCTTAGGTATATCATTACAAATAGAAATAAAGTTTTCCAGCTTTAGGTCAAGCTAATCTAAATGTCCAGTAGGACTTAAAGATATTCATTTTTGGTGTGTCGTCAGTTTTGTTCTAGAAAGTCATAGTGAACGTGAAAGTGAACTGGCTGATGATTTGTGAGTATTTAGTTTTGTTTATTCCAACTTAAGATCAAGCTAATCTAAATGTCCAGTAGGACTCAAAAGTATTAGTTTCTGGCATAGATGACACATTGAATGTGTAATCTGAATAGTGTAAAGCAAAGTAAACTGGCTATGGGAGCATTTTCTATGTTATGTTACACATTTCTTAGAATAATACATTCAAAGTCACACTGAACTTGTTATGTTACTTGGGGGGAACAATGTAAAAGAAAACCTTCTCAGCACACAATTATGATAATTTCTACCTCAAAAATGTAGCAGGATATTTTTTTGACTTAAATTTTCTTCAAGATTATAAACAGCTGTAAAATAAAAATGTTTAAGTGAAGCCAAACTACTATGTTTACCTATCAACATAATGATCCTATGATGTTTTATTATTAAATAACCTCACATATTGTTTTTCAAGTAATCTCAGTGATGTCTTTAATTGGCATTATTAAATTAAGTTTACACATAACCTTTTTAATGTCTTTCTCACTAATGGAAAACACATGATTGATGCATACACCCATTAAAGCAAACTTGTGTACCATTAAAATCAATACATCCTTAATATGGCATCAGAATACAACATGTTGTAGCTAGCTATTACTTTGTTCTGAAGCTTATCTAGATGACATGAGTTTTGAAAACTTTTATAATGGAGTTCCCAAAAAGCTATTCACAACTTGTTTAGCATAGCAACCTGAAAGAACGTGAAACCAAAACAATAACATCTTATGATATCATAATATGATATACTCATAAACAGCAGCAAACTTCTACTCTCCATGGAAACATGAATGGCAAAATTTAATACTTGCTGCTATTAAGTTAATATTATATAAAATTAAATAAATAATCCAAATCAATTTTTCTAAAATATATGGATAGAACGCACACAAGCATGTGTGCATACATACACACACCTACATTTGCTTGTATAAATGATGATGTTAATTACATTGTCATTTTGTCATAGGCAAAATAATGGCAAAATGACAAATTATGATGTATTATGTAGGCTAAGTGGAATTTTTTTCATTAAAATACACACCTTAGCATCATTAAATTAATTTTGTGTGATGCAAAATTATCATAATTATGTGCTCTGGTAACTTTGTCAAGTTTTTTTTTTTATATAGTATCCCCTAGTAGTACAACAAGTTCAGTGTGACTTTGAATGTATTATTCTAAGAAATGTGTATCATAGAAAATGCTCCCCACACTCACTGTGTCATCCATGCCAGAAACTAATACTCTTGAGTCCTACTGGACCTTTAGATTAGCTTGACCTTAAGTTGGAATAAACTAAACTGAATACCCACAAATAAGTGGTCATCATTAGATGTACCATAACTTCTTAGGCCAAACTGATTGTAGGGAATTATTTCTATCGTCTTCTGAATATGTGTAAACAATTCCCTAAGTCTTGTCAAAAAGAAATCATCTATTGTTATATTACATGTAGCTGTAAAATAAGACACTGCATTAATGTACAATGTTATTAGAAGTGACAAATCTCAGACATTTACCATCTCAAATATGTATAAATTTCCCGCCACGTATAGATTGCAGTCAAAATGTTTATTTACCTCAGTATTATCAACACTGTAAACAACCGTTGAGACTTTCGGGAAAGTAAATGTTGTTGTTTTTTTAATACACTATTTGCATCACAGCCACAGAATGTAAACTGTTATCTTGAAAGTTTTTTTAAGTATACGACTTTATCTCTGTTCCCAAAGTTAAATGGGTTTTGTAATATTTCCTATTTTGTTAAATCTCTTTTATACCAACAGTCACTCAATCATAACACTGCAAATGTAGTTAATGGAAAACAAATAAAATAAATGATAACAGTATACATTCACAACCTAACTTTTTATTGATTTGTACAAGACACTTTACTCAACCGTGAGGTTCTAGTTTAAAATAATGTGTGTATACCAATGCCACAACATAGTACATAATAACTAATATAAAAATATGAAAGCTGAGAAATAAGGACTATTACAAAGTGTAACTTTCTCACTTGCTAAAGCCAGGGTTTCTGGGTTCGATTCCCCGATGACGGCCAAGATTTTTTCACATTGTACCTTTGCTTTTCTCTAGACCACGTAAAGTGAGAAAGTTTAGATGTACAATTGGTATTCTTTCAATGCTTTAGTCATTGAAAATTTGCTATGATTATAACTTCACTATTGTATGCTTTTGTAGTAGCCACGACAGTTAAAAAAAATTGAAAGTAACTCAAAATAAAATAATATCTATACTAGTCAAATTGCTATGAGATATTAATTTTTCAAGGTAAGCAAACAACATTTTCTTTTACCCAAACTATACAAAATTTGAAATAGAAAAAAATATAATTTTGGACAAGAACATTTTGGTTCATTCACTACTGTCCATGATAATAATTTAGTTTAAAAAAAAAGTTGAATAGAGCAATTATTGTTACAAGGATATAATTAACTCATGTACTATGCAGATCTATTGAAGTTATCAAATTTATTTTACATAAATATTGCTGTAAGCTAGATTCTTCCAAAAATAGCCTTTTCATGTGTGTTGTTTCCATGAATTACAAATGCAAACGAAAATATTTTGCTCTAAGATATTATTTGCTGTAAGCAGTAGCTACTCTTGTTATAAAAAGCTGTATTCTTCTCATTGCTAAAAGCTAAGTATGGGTCAAAATTGTACATTACTGTCAATGTTATTGGGAATGAAAATGAAACATAAACATTGTACAGTATTTGTGAGTGTTTCAGTATTTGCGTTTGTTATTATTTCTTAAAATCTTAGATGATGGCAAGAGTTATCCAGCATACACAACTATACCTTAACTCTAACCAATCCTAATAGCTGTGGCATCATTTATATTTCATATCGTATATAGTGAACTGGGTATGCAGTCTGTTGTAGAGAATAAATAATTGATAGGTAAACATTATTACCAATGTAAAAGTCACTTAAAGCTCGTTGGTCAAGATATAATATGGTTCTAATGAAAAACAATTTTAAACCGAAGTTATCTAAATTCAACTTTATAAAATTAATAATGATCATCTTTTCATAATGTGCACTTGAACAATAATGATTGCTTTTATTTCTATTAGGATAAAAAGTTTGTGATACGAGGTGGTTGGGTTCTTTTTGCCTGTTATCCATTAACTGATGCTATACTGTGAGTATAAATGTTATCAAAAACATGCATCCGCTTAGAATAAGGCATTCATCACGTTCAATTAGAATAAGGTATTCATCATGTTCAATTAAAATAAGGTATCATGTGTGGCAACTCCCAAAATTATTATATGAATATTTGTAATGAAAACAATTTATGCACTTTAGATCGTGCCACATTGTAAACAGCACATCACAGCTTTCAATAAAACTTAAGCAAGCATCCATTGAGCATTTAGTCCTATAAGCATTTACTGTTTAATTATTATATTATTTCACCGCCTCAACATATTATTTTTCTCAATCTAATTGATGAATCCACTGCAATTATAGAAAGTATTACACAATATTATAAGGTTCAATTACATCAAACTACATTATTTTCTTGTTATTGTGCCCACAGTACACTTAGTTTTAAACTTTGTACTTGTCTACTACTGTTGCTATACTCATCAAATAAATGTTGTAAGGGTTATACTCTGTGGAACAATGAGATTTTTTGTTTCTGCTTAAATTTATCAATTGTACAGCCAATTGCTTGTGGGTTGAATGAAATCTGTAAAAAGAAATAGGCATTATTAAACCAAAAAAAAAGCTACTATTATACCAAACCAAGTACATTGAATCAAGACATAATGCAGTCCATGTAAACTCCATTAAATTTAAGTTTTAATATTATGTCAATATTATTCGTTTTATGCTTCTTATTCTCAGACAAGATATACTTACTCTATTGGTATTCACTGTTGTGGAAAATGTGTTCCTTCAACTCGTCTGTTTGTGTAACACCATACACTGATAATGTTTCAAGCCATGTTCATTTGCACTATACTTCATGACACCATGCAGTTCATAAATAATGACAGTATAATAGTCATACTAATTGTAACAGATAGCGTAATAAAATAAGAGTACTTCTAAATAATGCTATCTATAAGCACCTATACTATCCATATAAATAAACTAAGTGCACTATGTTGGAGTCAGTATATAGTTTATTATTGATTGTAGAATCATAAATTGCTACTTGCAAATACAATGTATATATAATGCAACTATGTTAAAAGTAAAAGTGTCATACATTATTAGTGAATTCACAAAGTTTACATTTTATATATACTTTATGTTTGCAGTCACTCGTTTTTAACAACATTATGTTGAAGATACTGTCATACTACTACTTGTGTCTTCAATATCAGGTATTTCCAATATACAAGGAGGAATTGGGGGAGGCTCTTCATCATCTGAGGCCTCACATATGGCAGAAATGTGACCTATTATTTAATTAATACATAATTTCCAATATTTTTTTAATGCTGGACCACTAAGAACCAATGTATATTAAAATTTCATTATGTTTGCATGTGAGTTCTAATTCAGTAGGCTATGTCATAGCCCTAGCTAATGTGTCTGCTGCTTTTTTTTCAAACAAGCACCAAAAATTACTAATTGTAAATATTTCAAAAATGAATGAATCTGAGTTGTAAATGTATTAGGGCATATATGAGACCAGTAGTCTGATGGATTTTTAAGCACCAGGTTGGCAACTGATAGCAAGATTTAATACATATCGTGTGTATATTATATATATATAGCTTTTAATACAGGAGAATACCACTAGTTTGTTGGTTTAGTATTTACACGAGTGTCACAGGCACAAGTGTAAATGTGGCCAATCAGATGAGTGGACAAGCAACAGTATTATAACATATGGGGACATAATAAATCAATAATAATAATCAAGAAAACAGATGACATGGGAAAACACTCTCCTAAGCAAAAACATTTTTACAAGTTACAAGCTTATACACACATAAAAAGTACTTGTTGTAGTACGATATCCTCTGTAATTCTCATCATTATGTCAAAACATTCGATTACACACAAAAGCAAACTTTAACGTTTCCAATCAATGCTGAACCAATGAGCTATATTCCAAACAAAGTAAGCTATAAAGTTTACTCAACTATTATTTATACTGAAAATTTATCATGATAAAAATCGTCTCGATATTTACTTTCAATTTAACTCACTATACAGACTTTACATAGTGAGTAACTATCAATTCATTAAAAATACTATGTTGTAGCTACTATAAATTATTAAGAAAAAGAAGAATCAATGCAAGACAGATACAAATTTTGTAGATAATTACCTTCATTCACCAAGCTGGCACAAGTTTTGATATCATCATAAATCATATTTGAAAATTCTGTAGATGGTTCTACCAGATCTATAATAGTTAATATTTGTACGTTCTTTATAACCAAAGAAAAATGAATATTTAATGACCTAAATTCATATGAATGCTCTCAATTTACACCATAGGCAGCAGTAGCATACATTATTCCATTACCTTTAGCATACACTTCCAAAACTTCTGTGGATAATTTTGTTTCACCAATTAAATCCAATATTTCTGCCACAGCATGCCACGTAGGAACAACTTCTTCATTACGACATTTCTCCAACCACAATTGACATACTTTCATTAAAGCATTATATGGAGATGTACATTCTGCTATAATCATATTCAAGCTGGTTGGACAAATACCAGCTACACTCCCAAACAGTTTGAATTTGTCTGATATTGGACTTAAATGTAGTACAAGCGATTTTAAATCCAATGTTTTGTCTAATGATACAAATTCCAAATTATATAAAATTGATAAAAATATATAATATTCTGGCATATTTATAATTAATTAAGCTAAGTGTATATTACCTGCCTCCATCACTGATATCGATATATTCGAGTATTTGACTTTTCCCTCAGAGTATGGCTTGATATGACCACACTGATGACAAGTCTTAATTTCTGCATAATCTGTCTCAAGTCCCTATCAAAATTAAAATGTGACTGAATTATATTTCACAAACTAATCGTGCTGAAGTAAATATTTACAAAGAATATGTTTAGAAGTTCTTAATGTTATTTGCAATAAAAAATGAGATGCTTACTGGTCTGCAGTTTGGTGAACTCTTGTGTTGTAATGCTTCATAACTGACACTGTTTTTACAAGTATGTTTAATGTGCTTTAATGCAGAGTAATCGCTATCTGGATAAGCCTAGATTTAAAAAAATATGTAAAAATATAAACTAATTTCATTAAATATGGTGAACGCAACTTTGTCTAATTCTATGTTAAAATAAGTTTGTTTGAATACTTAGTTTTGGTGAAAAATGGGTACAGTCTCAACCTACCATCTTAAATCTTATGTATGCACAATAGAAATTATACTAAACTTAGTTTGCCTCATTCTACCCAAATCCACACTTGTGGCATTTTAAGTTTTTACTAGTGAGGGTCAACAAATCATAGCACTTCACAATTTCTTTCTCAGCCTTCCTTTACTCATTAGATGTATTCTCTTTCTTTCACAGGCTTTTATTAACAATGGAGATATACAAAAGTTTTGTTGCCACTAGGAATCTTACCCAAGACTGCTTGGTTAATGCACAAGCGCTCTGCCACTTAGCTATGACAACCAGCCAGCAACAACACCCCTGTACTTATACTGTTAAGGGGTACTGCTATGTCACAGCCTCACTCAAGAGAACAACGGAAAGATATTTTAGAAACCAGAAGAGAAATTTATAAGTACACTATGGGGTCATCCCACACTAGTGTATGTTGACATAGGGGGTCATTATACACTAGTGCATTAAAGACTTGGGGTCAGTATATAAGTGGGTTTGTTTGATACTCTGCCAGTATCATAACACTACATTAGATAAGATATATGTCCCATTTCTTTAGGTTTATTTCTAAGCAATATAGTAGAAGTGGAACAAATCATAATTAACACAGTGTCTACGCACTCCTGAGTGAAAGCTTCGGAGGAATTTACCAAAAATAATAATTCATTGGGCCTGCCCTTTATAAACACTCCATTTTTGCAATGTACTTACGTCTTGATTTACTTGTCTATGGTTGATGTCATTTGAAGGTATTTTCCTGCTTACATTTAAAAATCTATTACTGAGTTGCATGTATGTATCATCCTGTGAAAAATAATTTTTAAAATTCATTAATATACAAAAGAATAATTATCTTACCTTACTTAACTTTGATTCTATCATTTCTATACTGCAATTAAAAAGTCAGAATTTGTTATAAAAAATAATTGACAAGATTGTAGCTAGATATACTTACTGTTCCTGTTTTTTCCTTTCTAAACAAATAAATCAGAATTTACTTAAAGATATTCAAAATAAGAGATCCTTACTCTTTTTCACCAGAAGTGAAAGTACGAGAAGTACAACAAGTATGAAGACAAGCAAAGCTATTCCTCCAACAATACTCAAAACACCCCATTGGAAACTTGCAGTTTCTTCAAAAATGTAATTTGATGAAGATGAATCTGCAGTTTCACCTATATTAGCATATGTATATTCAGGTTGGACTGGGCAGAGCCTATCTGAAATTTGACTACAGTCATCCAATTTTTCAATTATATCGTTGGTAACATTGTGACACTGTAACACCCAATAGTTGGAGCCATTCCAAAACATATAGTTATCATTTTGTAGCACCTCTCTTATATCTTCATTAAAAAAACAAGAATCTATGTAAAATGATAATAATTCAGGTTAATTCAATCTCTAATGACACAAATTTGAATAAAAATAAAAGTTTCAAATTTTAGAAATACCTATACACTGTAACATAAATAAGCTACCCAAGCTATTCCAACTTGAGCAATTTGTGTCTTGCATTTTATATTGTATATATAAACAAAAATTAATTATATAGTAATAATAGCTAATTACAGCAATTTATATCAATATTATTATTACCAATATTAATAGTAGATATTAATCTAGAACAAACTGGAGTAATGTTCAATTTTAAGAACCCCACATCTGTGATATTTACAGTGATAGGTAGTTGAACTGATGCTGATGTAAAATTTGTTATTAGTTTAATGTCCAGAAGAACAGCACTATTGTTGTAGTCACATGATATAGTGATTGTATCATCATTCCAAAAAAACATTACAACTGGAATGGCACCGAAAATAACATCATCTATAATATATAACACAATAATGCTACATCAATACCTATGCATTAAGCAGCACCAACACATTTATATTGATATCTGAAATATTTAAAATACAATAGTTCAATAATATTTTTAAAATAATGAGATTCAAGATCGTTAGCTAGCACTAATAAACTTCAATTTCTATCAAACCCAAATATAATATAAGGGCATCATCAACTCATTTAATCACTTTCTCTCCACTCACCTCGTTCATAAGGGTTCTTGATAATTGAGTTACATTGGACCATGACTTCAAAGAGAGATGTGTTGTAAGTTATAATGAGATTTGAATACAGACTAGTAGAGTTCAGGTAGCTTAGCTCAGCATAAATCATAATATCAGCAATTGTATTCAAACTATAATTAGTTCCAATTTCATTATATCTAAGGAAATTTGGAGTATATAAAACTCTTCCTTCACTTGAGACCTCCCACTGTAAATAGTTGTTTATTCCTGTAGTACAATCATACTTGACCGTAGCCGCGCAGGTGTCGTAAGAATATACTACAACACGATAATATTTCAAGCTAATAAATTCATTTATTAGTTAAACGGTAAATTATTTTTTACCATAAGAAGACGAATATACCTGTGCATATAGCAATAGAACTACGAGCCACATTACGAATTATATGCCTTTAAGATACGTCTTCAAATTTTTGACCGGTACGTTTATAAGAGATTTAAATGCCCTCCTTCCTGAATTTCTTCCGGGACTTCCTACTCTAGGGTGGAGTTAGTCTGGCATAGCCGACCCACCTTTCCATTATATGTGGGCGTGGGGAGTCTCGCGTGGCTAGACCCTTTACCTAACAGCTGGCTACGCGAGATTATAGGTAAGGAAAGGATCTGGTGAGAGGGTGAGAGCTCTATCTGGCCAATCCGCTTTCAGAAAAATGAAAACCTGATTTCTGATTTATTTCCTCTGAATTTCAGAAACCAGATTTTCCTTGACCGCCGAAACCCGAAAACGGATTTGCGTTGTTTTAGCCTGTTTCAGCTTTCAGCTTTTTAGCTTGGTATTCAGCTGAAAGATGATTTTTTGGAGTCCATTTCAGCTTTCAGCTCAGTTGAAAGCTGCCCTACCAGCCAATTGGCTTTCAAAAAAATGAAAACTTGATTTCTGATTTACTCGTCTCAAATTTCAGAAATCAGCTTTTCCAAATCCCGATTGCTTAGTGGAAATTTGGAAATCCAGTTTTATCAAAAGCTGAAAACTGATATACAATCTGTAAGAAAATTGAGCATTCAGCTTTCAGCTTTCAGCTAAGAAAAAAGCTAACGGCCGAAAACTGCTGCTAGCTGACCAGACTTGAGAAACACGCAAAGCTAATTTCTGAGTAAGAATCAGCTCAGCCAAAACCTAAATTTGGAATACAGCTAAAAGGTAGGATGGAGGGCTTACTTCTTTGCAGCTCTCCTGCCAAATAGACTTCATTTGTAGTTATAGAAATTAGTTCACTGCAAAACAGAATAGCTTTTTCATGGCATTCAGCTTTTAGCTTTTCGTTTTGTGGAACGAGAATCAACTTTGATGGTGTCCCAATCCATGGATTGGAACACTTTACCATACCACTTAGATGAAGTCCGATGACAACAGTCTAGCAATGTGGAGAGGGGGAAAAAATATCTCGATAATTCAATGTCCCAAGTGGAGGTAGCTAGTTGACATAAACATTTTGCCTGAAAACCATGACATTTTTTTGTTTGTTTGTTGTTTTATGTGTTTCATAGGAAAACTGAATCTGACAATTTAGTAAAATGGATGTTCATCTATCTACAGGTCACAAAAAGAATCTTTGATGATGATAATAATAAAATGCTAAGGGGAAGAGGATGAAGAATAAGAAGAAGAAGAGGAATAAGAAGAGGATAGAAGAAGAAGAGAAGAAGAAGAAGAAGAGGAAGAATGAAGAAGAAGAGGAAGAAGAAAGAGAAAAGAAGAGGGAGGAGGAAGAGGAAGAAGAAGAAGAAGGAAGAAGAAGAAGAAGAAGGAAGGAGAAGAAGAAGAAGAAGAGGAAGAAGAAGAGCGGAAGAAGAAGAAGAAGAATAGGAGAAGAAGAGAGAAGAGAGGAAGAAGAAGAAGAAGAAGAAGACGAAGAAGAAGTCGGAAAGGAAGAAGAAAAGAAGAAGAAGAAAGAGAGGAAGAAGAAGAGAAGAGAAGAGAAGAAGATATAAGAAAGAAGAAAGGAAGAAGAAAAGAAGAAGAAGAAGAAAGCAGAAGAGAAGAAAGAAGAAGAAAAGAAGAAAAAGAAGAGAAGAAGAAGAAGAAAAGAAGAAGAAGAATGAAGAAGAAGAGAAGAAGAAGAAGAAGAAGAAGAAGAAGAAGACGAAGAAGAAGAAAAGAAGACTGGGAAGAACGAAGAAGAGAAGACAGAAGAGAAGAAGAAGACTGAAGAAGAAGAAGAAGAAAAGAAGAAAGTAAGAAGAAGAAGAAAAGAAGAATAAGAAGATGAAGAAGAAGAAGAAAGAAGAAGAAGAGGAATGAAGAGTAAGAAAAGGAATAATAATAATAATAATAAGATATAAATAAAAATAATAATAATAATAATAATAATATAATAATAGTAATAAATAATAAAAACGAGGTCAAACTCTCCTTGGTGATATTATAACACACTGTAAACAGCAAGATTTCTAGAGGGTACCCTTACTGTTTATTATATCCTGGAGGGTGATTTGCTTGCAGCATGGACAGCCAACATCCTGGAAGCTCTAAACCTATGTCTCTGTTAAACTTGTTGTTGTCAGGTGTCATCTGTATGTGTAGAGCTTCCTTGATCTTCAACTCACCGTGCTTACTGGCCAAGCATGTTCAGCAATGGCTGAAACCTTCTCATCACCTCTCTTACAAGCATCCTGATGTTCTTTTTACTCTCTTCTCATCTGTAGTATAATAGGTACATCAACTCTTATATATAATGGGTATAGTATGTTTGACTTCTCTTCTCAACTTTACCACAACTGCAGGGTATTTATTACTCTTTACGATTAGGATGATGAGACTTAAAGTGAAGGGTATCTATCTGTGTGTGTGGGTTTTCTGTACACAGTGGATGTAAGCATACCATCACTCTCTCTTTAATAAGCAATCCAAAAAAGGTCTTCCTCAAAGAATTCCATGTACAGGTTGGCCACAACTGCGGAAACAGGAGAACCCATGGCTGCTCCATCTATAACTTGTTCACAACAGTTCCCATTGTACCTAAAGTAAGTTGATCTAAGGCAGACCTCTAATAATCCTGTGATGCACTCAGGAGATAGACATGTTCTCTCATCTAGACTTTCGTCATTCTGGAGCTTATCTCTGATCACAGATACTGCCTCATCTATTGGAACATTGGTGAACAGGGAAGACACATCTAAACTCACCATCATTCGTCAGATCTCAAGCATACACTATTAATGACATAATTATAGAGAATTCTTTGAGAGTAATACTGATTATTATATAAATTTCTTCGCTGGATATGTGGTAAAAAAAAAAATCATAAAAAAGTCTAAAAAAAGTTTTGAAGAGTTTGATGAAGCCACTATCCAGGGCCATGCTTGATGTGCCGCCTACCACCATCCCAAACTCAGGTTTCTGTCGTAGCTGCAGTCGTCATCAAAGCCCCACATACTTCTCACCTGCCCATAATGAGCCAATATGACAGAAACAGAAGAGCGAAAGACAAAGGGAAAAAAAAACACCAAGAAATGAACAAAAAAAAATGTTGTCAACAACACACCTGAAGAGTTGATAATATACAATTATAGCACATTACTATGGCTGAACAGTGACAAAGTTTAGGAAATGTTAAATGTATTACTCTAAAGTAAGCTGATCTTTTGTTGTTGTTTTTTATGAAGAATAACAGACATGCAACAATATAAACTGGAAGTGATGACACTGTAAACTACACACACAACTAATAAACAGTAACAACAACAACATGAAAACAACAACACGAAAACAACAACAAGAAAAATAAGTGTCATATAGAGTAAGTCGCCTATAACCAGTAACTCTTATCGACCATTCTGGTTCTATTATAAACCGGCATAGTTTCCGGACATCATGGAAAATTATATTATCAACTGGCATAGCGTACAGACATTCACAAAAAAACAACAACACCCAAATAGTAATACTGAGTTATGTAATACTTGCTATTATTTTTTTTGTTGGAGTGGCTACACTGTGCTTGTAACTTGCGGGGACTAAACACTGCCAGGAAGTTTTTTGGATGATTAAGGTCAAGCGCATATTAGCGCACACGATTACGATGATTTTTTTATACTATAAATTATTACAACCATGTGATAATACCTCGAAATAACAAATATGGTTATAATTAGTTCTGAATCGATACCAATTCTTTTGGTTAGTGGTCGATAATAAAGCAATACAATTTGAAAGCAAAATCATAACAGGTAATGGTCGTCAACAGACTTCGACCACATATCTCTTTTGCGAAGAGTTCCGCCACTCAAATGAAAGTTCAAACTCCAGGCCTTATTTTGGTGGAAACTTTGTTGTGGGAAGGAAGAATAGTGTGTGTGTGTGTGTGTGTGTGTGTGTGTGTGTGTGTGTGAGTATGTGTGAGTATGTGTGTGTGAGTGAGTGAGTGTAAGTTCTGGTCAATAATTGGTGGCCTATGATAAGTCACAGGAATAAAGTTTATCTACGATACCTATTATGATTTTATCAAAATGTACAAGTTTTTAGTATTAAAAAATTGGTACTGATTCTGAACTACTTCTCTCTATGACCGCATATCATGTGGAGTATGGCCAATGATCTTAACCCTTTCCTTCCGGAGCTGCTATAAAGCGTTCCAAGATCGGGTTAGCTTCTTCGATTTTTTAGAGACACATAACGATTAGTTAGACGCTTAAAATTTGAAATACATGTGTCCAGAACATTACTAAAGCTAGGAAAAATGTTTACAGACCAGGTAGCTTCGAGAGTATTTCACAACTTTTGTGTTTATGCCTAGGTTGGTCACAAATTTTTACCGCGGACTCTATGAAAATTTATATAAAAAGTTACCTTGGTCACAGAAGCTTTGTTTCTCTATATAGAAGCATTGTAGAATCAGTAAAAAAATGTCTTTGAACCTGCGAGAACCTGGTAGAGTATCAGACTAACCATTTGTTTACAGTCGAACACTCCGCGGTTGAATGAACTGTCTTCCCAGATTTTTATAAATTAGCCATTGCTATATTTAGGCCTGTTATTTCGTAATACGTACTTCAACGAGTTACAACGCTGAGGACATTCCTGATTCAGTTTCATGTGGAAAGGAGAGAGATGAGGTCTACCCTTACAGTGGACCTAGTTTCAGTGCCGATGAATCAGAATACAGTAGCTCTGACTCTGAACTGACCCTGGTAAGCTCCTATTTTAGGTATTTTTTATCTTGTTAGCGTAGCTAGCAAAAGAAAGGTATTAGCTTCTCAATGATATGTTTTTTATGTGTTATTCTTGAGTAGTTTTTGAATTATATTTTTTACTGTTGTTGGTTTTTCTGACCACATTCAAATTTTCACAAAAAAAAATTCAAATTTGTTTATGTACTTATAGCAGTGGGAGGAGATGCTAGCTTTTTAGGATGTGTGTAGTACATATTGGATTAGGTTTACAGCTGAACAACAAATTTGTTGTGTGTTGGAGTGTTTTAGGGGCGTGTACTGACGTGAGTAGCCCTGATGATCTGTTCCAACTTGGCGTAGACGTACAGGGGTTGGACGTACTTCATATTGATATAGCCAGGGTAAGTTGAGTATCATTGGTATATGTGTATATCTTGGAAGGCCCTGTGTGCATGGCAGTGGGAAAATACACTAATAGCAAACAAAAACATTGTGTTGTGTTTGTATTGTTTTAGAGGAACGCATTCGTACAACCTTCGTGGTGATCTTTACTGACCTTGGGTGGGTTGGTACTAAGTCTCTGTATAGCCTTTTGAGTAGAATTTCACTTTGACATTCACATTTGCCACGCATTTGTGTATGCAATAGTATGTGTATGTTACCAAATTTCCGCATAAACAATGCTGTTATTGTGATCATAGATAATTTCGTGTATTACACTAAAATTTGGTGTTTTGTTTACAAATTTTTATTGAGTGATATATACAGTGTTGTGCTTCTGTAACTGTCATCAAAAAAAAGTATATATTCTTCTAGGAAATTCTTGTTGATCTTTTCCAATGTGACATTTGATGCAGTGATGCTATTTTTGTTCCAGTCACCCCTGTTCCCAAGTTTTATCTCATCTATGATGAAAGAACAGAAGATTTATTATCTATACCATTGTAATAAACAGCTGAACAACAAATTTGTTGTGTGTTGGAGTGTTTTAGGGGCATGTACTGACGTGAGTAGCCCTGATGATCTGTTCCGACTTGGCGTAGACGTACAGGGGTTGGACGTACTAGCGTGTAAAATATAATAATACTTTTTTTTGTCAAGTGTTTATATATTTTTTTATTTTTATGTACAAGTATATACAAATACTGTCAACACTTTTTTGGTAGCAAAAATGTATGGAATTGTTATGGGCGGTAGAATCACCTAACAGTCTTATTATTTATATCGTTGGAAAGTTCAAAGCAAGCTCTAAAGGTAAAATTTGTTTTTAAGGCTTTAGACGAGCATAAAAAAATATATAAAAATAAAACAGTAATTAATTTGATTAATCGTCGTTGCCGAGGTCATCGACAAACGGTAAAATTAAGTCCAGAAGGAAAGGGTTAAACTGTACTAATAAGATGCGCATTATTTGGAATATCCTAAAACGCATCCTACATAGCTAATCCCAACCAAACATATTCACACACAACAGAACCACATTATGAATTTGGATTAGCATGCTTAGACTAAAAAAAAAAAAAAAAAAAAAAAGACAATTGGTACGTACTCCATATGTTATAACCCCAGTCAGATAATTAGACTATTAGTAACTAAAGACTTTGAGTAACTTTATGCGGCCACAAGGATAGAACTTTGGTGGCGACTATACAACTGATATATATAGCCAGCATTCCAGAGGTCTCTTTTAACAAGAAACTTCAATTCAAGCACTCGGTTAACTTTTTAGCACATAATGCAAATCTACTGCATACTGCAAGAAATTATTAGTTCACATGATTACGATGTGACAAAAGGGGGTGTTACCCACTAAAGCTAGTACACACAGAGCTGATAGCTTTGCGTTTTCTCAAAAACCAGCCCAATAAAAGATCAGCACAATAAAAGATTTTAAATCTTTGTTCTGAATAAGTTACTTAAATCAACCATTAATTGTCAGTGATCTCTCAAGTTATAGTATGACAGACATACAGACACACAAACAGACAGGACAACTCACTAGGACCCTCTAGCGCATACAGTATAAATGGCTGACTACACCCATTTACAGTTCTTCCACAAAATGAAAATTCAATACACAAAAAATATATATATCTACTATATGATAATAAATGGTTGACTTATACCTTTCAGCTCACAGTCCACTCCTTCTTGATAAGTTTCATCCCTCCCAAGCCCTTGGTGTAAATTTAAGGAACTCCTATAAAAGTAAAACATAAACAAATAAGTAAATAAATAAATAAATAATTGTATAACATGCTCCAATATACTTTCACCTGTTGGTATTGCATGCATGTGAGTCTGTGTATGTAATGGCTCTGTGTGTCTGTATGTGTGTGTGTGTGAACTTTTCCATACACACCTCAAAATTTGTATTCCTTCAATTGCGACAGCATAGTCAAAGCTCTCTGTAAATATATTGTGTTGTGTTGAAGACCAAAGCCAAAGCTGAACATTCCACTTGTCAAAATTTAGCTAGTTATCATTTCATCATTTAGATAGCATGCACAATTCTTCCATATTTGTACAAGCATATTATAACTTTCACTAACACATTTTATTACTCGTTGCATCATTTCCAACTCCTCATTTACACATACGTCAGTATCCGTACTTATCAAACTATAGCTATACTAATGATGTACTTCAGCACAAATGGCGAGCGAGCTGGTCTGACTGAAATTTAAGAATGCTAGCCACTTATATTCATTTTTTGTTATTTTGGTTATAACTTATTTGTACTACTCTTGCAGCACACAACACTTTCACACACACACACAACACTTTCACACACACACACACACACACACTGGATATACCAACACAAGATTTATATCGTATTCTCTTCATGACTTGACTATTGGACAAAATATTTTCAAAGGGTAAAGCAATCAAATTTCCTAGGATACTACATGTAAGGATTGGTAAACTAATGGATTATGTATAAGCTATAGCCAGAGTAGGGGCTACTGGAGTTCCCATTGCTACACCTCTGATCTGCCTGAAGTTTCTGGCAGCAAACTCAAAGGTGTTCTGTTGGAGGATGTGCAGTAGGAGTTCTTTCAACATGGACTTGAGTGGATGGGCATTGGAGTTGGGTGGATCCGTGGGTATGGCTTGTTGGAGGGCAAAGGCGACGCCCAGGCCTGGAGGGATGGAGGGGTAGAGCGCCTTGATATCTAGAGTGGCCAGGAGTTGTTTGTCTCTGGAGGCTGGTGGAATGGAGAGAGACTCAATGGCATGGATTACTTGGGTGGAGGACGAGACTAGAGATGGTACACCATGGAGGTAGTCTCTCAACAAGTCGTTTGTTAGTTGGGAGAGCTTCTGTGTGGGTCCTCCGCAGCAGGACACAATAGGTCTGAGCTGATGGGGGGTCTTGTGGACCTTGCGGAGGAAGTACATCCTCTGGGTCCTGACAGTATCTAGAGGGGTAGAGTATCTGTCACAAGTGTATTTGGATAACATACCAAGGTCTTTGTATTTCACAAGCAGTTCATTGGCTCTGGTTGCTGTGGCTTGGGTGACATCCGAGTCCAGTTCCACATAAGTGTCTGGGTTGGCAAGTTCTTTGAGGCCTTCTTGGAGGTATTGAACCGTGTCCATCACCACTATGCAGGATCCTTTGTCCGCTTGTTTGATGGTGAGAGACTTGTCCAGTCTCAGTTTGCGGAGGGCTTGCTGGTGTTTGGCAGATAGATTTTGCCAGTGGGCGTGGACTTTGACTTGGTTGTTTTGTTTTGCTAGGTCCGAGGTGTAGGCCAACTTGTTCTTTATGGCTGCCAAGTGTTCTTCTATCAGACGTGGAAGGGGCATGTCAGATTTGACTCTGATGAGTTTGTTGTAGACCCTTTGGCATTGATCATGGTATTTGTCAAAGAATTCCAATGGGTCTGGAGCTTTCTCTGGGGTGGGGGAAAATTTTAGTCCCAGCAGCAGAACCTCCTGTTCTTGGACAGACAACTGGCGGCTGGAGAGATCAAGGACAGGATGTATATTAATCCTATCAATGTTACTCACCAGGTTGTGCAGTTGATGGGTGGATGGCATACAGAGTTCTTTTGGGTTCTTCACCAGTGGGTGGTAGTCTGGTGGCAAGAACGAATCCATGGGAGGAGGCTGTTGAGGGGCCGGGGCTGGGGTCTGCTGGGGTTCCCTACTTGTTTTAGCTGGTCCGTGTGTTTCTTTTTCCTTGGGTTTGGGGGAGGCTGACAGGCTGCTCCTTGCTTCTGCTAGGTCTGCTGGGGAGATGGGAGGTCTGGGTCTAGTAGGCATCCTGTTGGGTTGGGCAGCAGGTAGTAGGTCTATGCTGGCTTCCATTAGTCTTTGTTTCCCGTGTTTGTCAGAGAGGGAGCGCTTCTTGCCAGGGGTTGAGGTTGTGGCCTGTTCTTGAGTGGCAACCAGTTCTGGCTTGGGAGGCTGTCTAGCTGGTTGATGGATTGGTGGTGGCTGTGGACAAGAGGGGGCTGGGGCTGCAATGGTTGGTAGAGCTGGAGCTGGGGTGGGTGGATGGATAGGAGCTGGGATTGGGGCCTGGGCAGGAGGCCGCTGAACTTGGGCGGGGATTGGTTGAACAGGAGGGCCAAAGAGGTGCCGGTCAAACACATCCAGAGTGGGGATGAGCATTTCCGCAGCTCTTCTGCCTGGTCTGTCAAGGAGTTCATTAAGTTTCCTGGTGCTCTCACGTCTGCGGCGGTCGTTTTCTCTGGTGATGTTGGCGTCTGTGGCAGTAAGAAATCTCAGGTGGGTTGTAAGTTCATTGGTAGAGACTTTGGAAGTGAGGTGGTTCATCCTTTGTAGGGTGTTCAGGGCTTCACACTGTTGATGGATGGCTACTATTCTTAGGTGGTTGGAAAGAATCCTTGTGAGGTCTCTCTCTGAAGACTTGAGGAGCTGCGCATGGCGTTCTGCTATGCTGGAAAGATTTGGAAGCAGGGTCATCAGTGGTTTTCTGAGGCGCAAGCCTTTTGGGGTGATGTCTTTGAGCAGGAGAACTCTAAGTAGCCAGTATTGATGGGCAGAGGCATAGAACCTTGAGCAGGATCTTTTGTAGTCCTTGCGGAGGTTGAGGAGTGCCTGGTCATTGTGGCTTAGCGGTGGCCTGTCTGGCCTTGAACGGTAGTGGTTGTTGTACTGTGGTGGGCGGCGCCTGGTGTGGGCCGGGTTTCTCTGGTAGTCGATTCTGCCTCTGGATTCGGGCATGGCTGAAGAGAGGTCAGTCGAAGAATGGAATGGCTGCCCTGAGATCTTCCTGGTAGAGTTTGGAAGTTGTCTAGTACGGGCCTGGGGTCTGGAAACTACAACTGATTTTAATAATTGCCAAACTAGAGGTAAGGCAGAAGACCGCGCAGGTGTACAGACTTTGACAGAGGTATATTATTTGCATAAAATCTCGGCCTTGTGGGCCTTCTAGTGCAATATGAATTGAATGACAAAAGCCAGATAAGGTAGTGGGTATATATATGTGATACAGTACAATACAATACAGGATGTTTGTGACAGAGTTTTCTTTTAAGGGGTGTGAAACTTTTTTGTTCAGGGCACTAGGTGTTGATTACCTGCTTACAGATATGAAAGGACAAGAACAAAGAGTAAGGAACAATGTAATACACAGAGAGGCAAGAGATGACTTAGGAATAGCACATAACAAGACATTGGGTTAAGCATACGACTTAGGCAGAAGGATAGGCGAGCGAGTCATCTTCGGCCTCCGACTCCCCGCTCGCCTATCCTTCTGCCTAAGTCGTATGCTTAACCCAATGTCTTGTTATGTGCTATTCCTAAGTCATCTCTTGCCTCTCTGTGTATTACATTGTTCCTTACTCTTTGTTCTTGTCCTTTCATATCAGTAAGCCTCAGGCCCCTCAACAGCCTCCTCCCATGGATTCGTTCTTGCCACCAGACTACCACCCACTGGTGAAGAACCCAAAAGAACTCTGTATGCCATCCACCCATCAACTGCACAACCTGGTGAGTAACATTGATAGGATTAATATACATCCTGTCCTTGATCTCTCCAGCCGCCAGTTGTCTGTCCAAGAACAGGAGGTTCTGCTGCTGGGACTAAAATTTTCCCCCACCCCAGAGAAAGCTCCAGACCCATTGGAATTCTTTGACAAATACCATGATCAATGCCAAAGGGTCTACAACAAACTCATCAGAGTCAAATCTGACATGCCCCTTCCACGTCTGATAGAAGAACACTTGGCAGCCATAATGAACAAGTTGGCCTACACCTCGGACCTAGCAAAACAAAACAACCAAGTCAAAGTCCACGCCCACTGGCAAAATCTATCTGCCAAACACCAGCAAGCCCTCCACAAACTGAGACTGGACAAGTCTCTCACCATCAAACAAGCGGACAAAGGATCCTGCATAGTGGTGATGGACACAGGCTTTTATTAACAATGGAGATATATGTGGAACTGGACTCGGATGTCACCCAAGCCACAGCAACCAGAGCCAATGAACTGCTTGTGAAATACAAAGACCTTGGTATGTTATCCAAATACACTTGTGACAGATACTCTACCCCTCTAGATACTGTCAGGACCCAGAGGATGTACTTCCTCCGCAAGGTCCACAAGACCCCCCATCAGCTCAGACCTATTGTGTCCTGCTGCGGAGGACCCACACAGAAGCTCTCCCAACTAACAAACGACTTGTTGAGAGACTACCTCCATGGTGTACCATCTCTAGTCTCGTCCTCCACCCAAGTAATCCATGCCATTGAGTCTCTCTCCATTCCACCAGCCTCCAGAGACAAACTACTCCTGGCCACTCTAGATATCAAGGCGCTCTACCCCTCCATCCCTCAAGGCCTGGGCGTCGCCTTTGCCCTCCAACAAGCCATACCCACGGATCCACCCAACTCCAATGCCCATCCACTCAAGTCCATGTTGAAAGAACTCCTACTGCACATCCTCCAACAGAACACCTTTGAGTTTGCTGCCAGAAACTTCAGGCAGATCAGAGGTGTAGCAATGAGAACTCCAGTAGCCCCTACTCTGGCTAACCTCTTCATGGGGAAGGTGGAAAAGGATGCCCTCATGACATGGAAAGGAACCCAACCCCTAGTATGGCTCCGCTACATAGATGACATCTTGATGATCCTGGAAGACTCGCACCTGGTCTTGGCAGAACTGTTAACCCACCTCAATGCCAGAATCTCGTCCATCAAATTCACAGAAGAACACTCCTACAACTCTGTAGATTATCTGGACCTCACCTTGTTCAAAGGTCCCAGATTTCAAGCCACTGGAACCCTGGACATCCGTTCCTTCGCCAAACTGATTGACCCCCATGCCTACCTACACTTCTCCTCTGGCCATCACAGGTCTGTCACCCTGGGACTGGTCAAGGGAGAATTTGTGCGCACCTTGAGAAGAAGCTCCTCACCTGAAATCTATGCCCCAGCAGTCATTGACGTGATGGATTGGTTCACCAACAGAGGGTACAGCAAGCGCATAGTCAAGTCAGTTGCCGACAAAATCAAGTACGAAGACAGAGTCTCATTCCTCCAGAACGCCACCAACAGATCTCTCCCAGAGTGCACCACCATCCTCTCAGTCAGAAACCACCCAGCTCTCAAGTCTGCTGCCCTCAAAGAAGCACTCACAGACCTGGACCTTCCCTTCAGCCCCCTAGTCGCCAGAAGAGCCCCAGCCACAGTCTCCTCCCTAATTGTCAAAGCAGGAACACCCTCCACTTCTGATGCGGCTAGGTATCACCTCAGGAGCAGGGAAGTTGGTCTTACTAAGGAACAATTCATGAACTATGCCCCCCCTCCCTAACCATTCCCCTATGTCCCTCCTACTCCTCTGCCCCTCTTGTGGGCATTAATTTTGTGCTCTCTCCCAGCATCACATATGACGCCTCCAGTCTACCTTGGAGGTTGGATAGGCGAGCGGGTCATCTTCGGCCTCCGACTCCCCGCTCGCCTCTCCTTCTGCCTAAGTCGTATGCTTAACCCAATGTCTTGTTATGTGCTATCTAAGTCATCTCTTGCCTCTCTGTGTATTACATTGTTCCTTACTCTTTGTTCTTGTCCTTTCATATCAGTAAGCAGGTAATCAACACCTAGTGCCCTGAACAAAAAAGTTTCACACCCCTTAAAAGAAAACTCTGTCACAAACATCCTGTATTGTATTGTACTGTATCACATATATATACCCACTACCTTATCTGGCTTTTGTCATTCAATTCATATTGCACTAGAAGGCCCACAAGGCCGAGATTTTATGCAAAGAATATACCTCTGTCAAAGTCTGTACACCTGCGCGGTCTTCTGCCTTACCTCTAGTTTGGCAATTATTAAAATCACTAGACAGTAATGAGTATGGTTTCAGATTTAACTGTGGAGTTACACAATCTTCTTATCACATGAAGCTTATTGAAAAAGAAGAAATTATTTCAGCACTATGTCGGCACTTCATTATTTATCGCTCGAGTTCAGAATTAGAACAGTTGAAGGGTTTCAAACATTAAACTTTTTCCAGTTGATTAAGGAACATCCATCAACAATGAGACAAGTATTTATCCCACCCAAACAGTGTCTGACTGCCGACTTCATACAAGATTATTACACTGTTTTGTATGCAGAAGTTGGATCCAATAACAGAATGAGAGAAGAGTGCACAATAATGAATTGGATCACTTATTTACGAGATAGTGAAGGTATGCCCAACCTGTTGTTCAATATTAGCTACCACATTATCTTGGAGTTTGTTGTTATTATTAATATTACAAGTATTATAGTATAAATATTACAAGTATTATTATTATTATTATTATTATTATTATTATTATTATCATCATCATCATCATCATTATTATCATTATTATTGCAGATGGTATAGAAGGCATGGCTAGTTTGAAGGACATCTTCATTTTTCTCACTGGGTGTGACTGCATTCCACCACTTGGATATCCACATGCTGAAAAAACCATTCAATTTGATTCAGATTTAATGGTGCCAACAGTGTCTACATGCAGCATGATTTTCATGCTACCAAGAAACCTTCCAGAGGATTATAATATTTTAAAGAAAGAATGACTTTTTATATTTTGTGTTCTCAAGGTTTCGGACAATTGTAAAAGAAGAAAAAAAAAACATTATAAAAAATCATGAACTCTGATCATTGTTTCTGCATTCAACTTACTGGCTAGATAATTGATTGTTTATTAGTTCAACAGTTTTAAAAAAAAATATCAATTCCATACGAATCACTCGAAGCTTGAGGGTCAATAGATTGAGATAGATGGTCGTAGTTGATAGGGCATTCAGTTTCTGGCACAAGTACGGTGCTGTCATCATCAATGGTGTTCAAGAGCTCATCCCAGTCTATTCCAAATGTCTCTACCTCCTCCTGTACAGTATACAGAAGTAATTCTATAATTGCAAACAATTATGAACATTGAAATACAGTATCAATTTCCATTAGCTGGTTAGATTCTAGCTAATAGACCACAAGTCCAAAATGCTAAGCTCATAATCTAATAAACTTACAGGTGGCAAATCTTCAAATAACTCTTGAGCAATGCATGTTTGTGATGTGCTACTGAATTTCAGCAGTCCAGTATAAAAAAGCTGCAGTGGAGTTTTCCCATTCACAGAAGACAGTGGATGACAGATCCACGCTTCTCTCCACTACTTCAAGCTTTGATTAATGCGTGGAATAAAAACAAAATGCAAACAAAATAAACTAACATTATCAGAAGGATCCAGCATTTCTATGCTCTCTAAATAATAGATAAGTTGTAGTACAAGAGTAAAACACCTTCAAATACATCTTTCCACAAACGTTCAATCCTTTGGTTATGAACGCTCTTTCCAACTATCACTGAGCCTCTTCCTGCTCCTCTCATTGGGTGTGATAGCATAAATTCTGAAACAGCAGTGTTTTCTCCGCCTTTGTCACAACGAACACGAGACGGCAAGCCATAACTTGTAACACCTGTTAAAAATTGCTGAAGAACAGTGCTGGCTTTATTGTTCCCTGAGCAGTGAAGATACACCGGGAACTCTTGAATATCCATCCACTCCTCCGTGAATTACCAGCCACCATCTAACAAATGAATAAGTAGCATGAGCTGAAAGTTGTGAATTAAGTTATTGAACCTTTTAAAAAATGGTTGCAACAGGAGCAGAGGGTGAGAAGAGCACAAAGTAAGGGGTTAAACAAATAAATAAATAAATGAGAACAGAAAAAACACCCCACATAAATAGCTAGCCATTAGATCATTTTATATTCATGAAATTCAAGTGTAGCCACTATTGGCAATTAGTT
>WLWD01004086.1_pt1 | contig 53205 bp, 37 predicted proteins | sample 6712731 | NCBI WGS metagenome assembly WLWD01 (sample SAMN12718690, study PRJNA576275) | sponge metagenome | isolation source: marine sponge | host: Mycale hentscheli | place: New Zealand: South Island, Marlborough, Capsize Point | collected 2014-11-01
ATCATAAAATGTCACCTAATAAGAAAGAAGTTATTGTACAATATATCTCAGCAGAGTAAACTATGGTGGCTTTTTTTGGGCCACTTCCTTCCATCATATTTCCATCCTACTTCCATTGCAATTTCACACTTCCATCCTAATTACATCCTATTTCCATCCTACTTCCATTGCAATTTCGCACTTCCATCCTATTTCCGTCCTACACTGTAAAAATGGAAGAGAGCATAGCACACTAAAAACTCAGCATACCGAGTGTGTTAAGCACTCCTTTGTTTTGGTGTGTTAAATACCAAGTGTGTTTTGCACACCTCAACTGACTTTGTTTTTTAATTCATAAGCATGTTAGGATTCACTATTATATAGTTGGCTCATTAGCAGAAAGCTCAACTTCTCTTGAACAGATCCTGTCAGTGACTGCAAGGTTAGAAATATATTTGGCTTCTTCATATCCTCAAAATTATATTAATCATTTATAGAACAAGTGTCAAGGTCATAATCTAAACAGTGTTATAAAGAACATTTGGAATATATTATATATGCATATATATACATATATATAATATATAATATATATAATAACTGCACATACTAAGGTCTTTCCATTCGCTTCTGCACATTTTAATTATATTTATAGTTTACCCACATGAAATCTAGCAAAGTCATTGCTACATAAGAAGATGCTATTTTCCTTCCAAGTATCACAGGTAACTGGTCAGATAAATAAAGAATAGAAGCCAGAAATCAGATATAAAGAATAGAAGCCAGAAATCAGATAAAGATTAGAAGCCAGAAGGTCAATCAAGGTCTTCAGAACATTCTTCTGGATTTTGGGTCATATCGTATCATTGTGTATAATAATGTTGTTGAAAAATTAAAAAAAATATCGTAATGGTGTGCTCAAATCAGAAGTGTGCACAACACACCTAAAACAGTGTGCTATCCACACATGTTTTAGTGTGTTGAGCACACCAGATTTGGTGTGCTGTGCACTCCAAAAATGGTGTGCGTATTGAGACTTCATCAGCACACCTTATTTGGTGTGCTATGTACACTTCCTTTTTTACAGTGTAATTCCATCGTACTGCGCATGTGCATTATTTAACCTCTGCTGCACGAGTATGGAGGCCAGTTTAGGGAGAAGAGAATCCGCTCGGGTTCCTGGTAGATACTGAGGACTTATACGTTATTATTTTGGCGCTGGCTATACTTACGAGGCTATTGTTTCATTTCTTGATCTGGTTCACGATATTAAACTGCCGTTGAGAAGCTTAAAACGAATTTTGTCACGTATGGGACTAAGAAGAAGGGGTCTTAACCAGGATTTAGGAAATGCCATGAGATACATTGAAGTAAGTTTAATACAAGAATAATTTTTTATGTATTGTAATATATTTGCTCAGGATGAGATGGGTCAGTGTGGATCACTTCTTGGCTATCGTGCAATGTGGCTGAGATTGCGACAAAAACATAGCACTACCTCTCTAGGTAAATACTTAAGATATTCTCAGCATATAATTCTATTGACTTTAAAGCATATATTATAGGGAGGATGTCAGGCTGTGGGGCCACCCACAGAACTGTTGCAGAGATACCAGGGGGAGGAGCTGGGTGTGCGTGACTGTGCGATGTAATTGTGGTCAGCTGCTACATCATCAGCTACCACACTGGTTTCACAGCTTTGGAACTAAATATTCAGAACTAACTTTAGACACACGTGTTATCACTTTGAGTATGCGCACACACCTCTTTCTTTTTATGTTTCACTATGTGGGTGGATGGCTATAAAATCACCGTAGTCACTCCACCCAGTTTCAGTTGGTCTCTGTCTTTCTTTTTATCTGCACCATACCTTATTAGCTAATATCTAATTAACTTTCATTATAACTTTCTTGAATACTTTCGAGGCTAGTTGGGAAGTGATAGGATAGCTTTAGGTTGCTGATATGAGAGCGCCAGACTACCCATAGACCAATTCTGGTGGCAGTGTACCAGGCTGGAACTTGGGATTTACACAGAGTTTCCAACAGCTTAGTAGTTTTGCAAGGACACTTCAATACCCCCCACTGGTGACTCCACTCCTTGCCATCGAAATGAAGTTCAAGAATTTTTTATGTGTTTGCAGGGGTGGCTCGGGCTCTAAAAAATTAGTCAGGCCAGGAAATGGGTGTGACTAATAACAGGAAGTGGGTGTGGTCCGGAAGTGGCTGTAATTACTAATTAACATGTATTTATAACAGTAAGCCTAAAACTGAGACAGGCACCTTTAGTATTGACATTATTTTATTATTATTATTAATATTTCAAAATGAATGATTTCACATAATGATACTATGGATTCAATGTTGTAGGTAATATTTATGATTCAGTCTGAAACTTTCCATACACATGGAGACGGCGATCACTAATTTGTACAAACTCATTTGCAACATCTTTCATGTTTAAGTTGTCTGTAAGCTCCTTATGAACATGAATAACCATCAAACTGTTAAGTCGTTCCTGTAACATAGTTGATCTCAGGTATGTCTTGATACGTCTCATAGCACTAAAGGATCTTTCACTGCTGCTGTTAGTTGCAGGCATAACTAAAATTAATTTTGCTAAGATAATTATTTGATTCAAAAATTCTTTTTTTGATGCTGGTAGGTCCTTGATGAAATGAAGTATTTCAAAAATTGTTTTTATTTCTGCAGGTACAGTAGAAGAAAGAATTTGGAGCTGAGCTTTTAAATTGTGTAAATCAAAATCATCACCATATATTTTGATAACATCTTCCAAATTTTTTGAGTAGTCTCTTTTGTTAACAGTGTTTATCAGTAAATTCTGTAAGGAACAATAAACCTGATATCCCGGTTGATCAAATCTAGTGTTTATTGATTGAATAAGGAGATCAAGTGCTTCAAAATACAAGCGCCTATACATATTTTCAGGTGATTCATCATATTCAGGCTGAGCTTCTCCTTCTTCAAACCTTCTTGGTCGCTTCCTTCTTCGTGGCAACCTTGGCTCACCGATATCATTTTTGGCTGCCATTGCTTTAACTTTCTCCCAAAAAGCCGCAAAACATTCATCAGTTCGAATACTTTGGAGGGTAGAAACTGTCATTTTCGCAATCACTTGACCTTCACTCGCTGAAATATCCTTTTTCTGTAAGGTCCTGCTCAAATTGTCAGAATGGCGAAAAAGACATTCACCAAGAAGCAGTCCAAAAAAAAACTCAAAAGTTTCCATTTGTGCACGAACACCTCCTATTCTTGCAATTACTTCTGTATCATGCACTACAGATACCGCTTTCTCCCATAACTCTTCTAGTACACTATAATTATCAATAATACTCCTCATTGAGTCAGCTTTTACAGTCCATCTTGTAGGACAAAGAACTCTTATTCCTGGACACCCTGGTGCAATATCTTGCTTAAGCTTCTCAAAAATAGCTTGCCTTCGAGGAGAGTATTTTACCAATTTTGTAATTTCATTAACAGTATCCAACATTTTTTTCAGTATAGGACATGCCTTAACCATATCTGAAGTTGCTAAACTTAAGCAGTGACCATAGCAGTGAGTAAAGTAGGCCTTAGGTTGTTCAGCACGCAATAGTGCTGCTACACCCTGCCTAATGCCACTCATATTTGAAGCCCCATCGAAGCATTGCCCCCGAATTTTACTCAAAGAAATGTTAAAACGAATTAAGCAATCTTTCAAGACTCTAACTAGTGTGGCTGCTTCAATATTATCAACTTTATAGAGCCCTACAAATTCCTCATGCACTATCAGTGAACAGTCCACCCATCTTAACACTAGCACCACCTATGAGGAAGAAAAAATAAATTAAAAACACTTATATCCTATTACATTAATTTTAATACAATATGATTGGTTACCTGTTCATGATTCATTGAATCTGTACATTCATCCATCATAACAGTAACAAACTCAGTTGATTGAAGGTTGCTTGCAATCTTTCTCAAAACATGTTGTGACATTATTTTGAGCATTTCATTCTGATTCTCATGACTTAGATACTTCTCATTTTTCTTCTCCAACCATTCACGACACTATAGTTTAGATACTAACTGAAACACAAATTATATTATGACAGTAATGACCATTATTACCTGGAGATCATCTTGACTCATGAGCTTCATCAGCTGCTGTAAATTTCCGTCATCTTCTTTAGCTCTACGTATTGCACATCCTTGTCTCGCCAAGTACCTTAAACTGCTTAAAATTTTCAATAAACAATGCCTGCTATTAGCCTGACTTTTAGCTAAAGAAGTACACAGCATTTCACCAATATTTGAAGTAGTTCTAGGCAAAGTTATAAGCTTTTCCACTGCAATTTTATGACACTTTCTAGTTTCATGTGACCGAAAAGATTGGGTAGCTTCCTTCCAGTTGCTGAACCCCCTAAGAAGCTAAATTAAACAATTTTTTGTCATATACATAAAAAAATGAAATTAAGTACTTAAATGGCAAACTCACAAATGCAGGATCACTTCCAGAGCTTAATGTCAAATGCTTAAACTTCAAAGCCTTCAAGCATAAATGACAATGAACTGAGTCCTCAGCTTCATTGTAATGAAGCCAATACCACGTCTTAAACCACTGAGGCTGACATGATCGCTCCACTACAGTTTTTTTTCCAAATTTTTTTTTAGGAAATGAAAACGATTCAGGTTGGTTAGCTGTTTCCGTTAGCTCCTCAAGTACCATAGGCATGATAAAAATCGACCACAACTCACAACCTCAGACAGGGTAAAGGATTGAACCGCGTGCAGCGTGCTCGAAGAATGACAGAGTAAGGCTAAATCCAAGTCGCACCGTACCGAGTATGCTGGACACGCCCACACCAATTAGATGCTTACTTTACCAAATAAAGATGACGAGAAAAAGGTCCGGCCATGGTCGGACTGGTCGGACTATCGACGCCACCCCTGAGTTTGGTAATAACTGTATCATTTGTGATATTTGAACACTGGAATTATTATTATTTGTTTGGTACTATATCATATTGTATCATATTTTTCTTTCTCTGTACTTATTGTTTATTTGTATTTTCTCTTTTTCCTGTACAGGTCCCTAGTTCTTTGGACTCAGCTGAACAGGACCTGGTGCTTATGCCCCCAAAGCAGACGGCAGAAGGTGCAGATTTGGAGCTGTATATACAGAGTTTTGAGAATGACTTCGCTCAGGCTGGCATTTGTCGTGAAAAGTGGAAGTCTTACCTTACTCCCAAGCTTCCTCCATCTTTGAAGGATCATATTGGAGACTTGCAGGCTGACCACACCACAACTTATGATAAAATCAAGGATAGGCTGCTTACAAGAGTCGGTCAAACTAGCTTACAGGCAGGTCAACAGCTTTTTTATTTACGCTCATCTGACATTCGTGGGAAGTCATCGTCACAGTTGATTCAGCTGATGGAGAGAGTCATTATGAGTTCAGTAAGAGGTGCTAAGTCGGTATCAGATGTCGTGGATAATCTTTGCATTGCGAAGATTCGATCTTTGTTGACTTCAGAGGACCAACAACACCTTGATAGTTGGCGGATTAATACCAAGGAAGACCTACGGGCTGCTCTCCATTGCTGGGAAACTACACGTGGCTACATTGTTAGAGAGGAACGGTCATTGTGGAACCAACAATTTGGTCAGCACAGAAGACTGGTTTGCTACAAGTGCCAGAAACCTGGCCACAGAGCAACTGATTGCCGCTCAACTCAGTCCAGTTCTTCCGACTTGCACAAATCTGATGGATTTGTGCCTACATGCTATACATGTGGTGTTGTGGGTCACAAAAGCCCAGACTGTCCATCAAAAACTTCCAATGGCTCTAAGAGAGTGGAGGTGAAGAAGGAGCCTGAGAATGCTGACAAGTCGAAGAAGAAGTCTTTCAAACAAGCTGAGGTCAGCGTGCTCAACAGACCTACTAACACAATTCAAGCTTCACTATATGGCCAACCACTACCCCTCCTGCTAGATACTGGAGCTCAACTGTCGGTTGTCCCAAAGGAATTAGTGCCTCCAGCAGCAAGGACAGGCAAGAAGGTATGCCTGAAGAGCTATAAGGGCAGGGTAGATGAGGTCGAGTTGGCTAGTATTTCATTGTGTCTTGGGAAACGTGTTTGGAAGGGTGAGGCAGCTTTAGCGAATGGGTCTGATTTAGATGGGAAAGGTATTTTAGCAGTAGATATTACTGACCGTGAGGCATGGGAAATCATGTCTGAATTTAGGGAGAGTACTTTACAAGTGAATGTGGTGGAAACTAGGCATCAAGCGAGGGAGAGAGAGAGTGTGGAACAGAGCGATAAAGTGTGTATGGAAGAAGAGAATGCGGGTAGTAATACTTTGGATTTATTTGAGGGTGACAAGGATGAGGTGGTTTCAGAAAGTGAGGCAGATGAGTTGCGCTTAGCAGATGAGAAGGTCTTGGAAGATGTAGCGGGAGAAAGTGATAAGGCTTCGGAAGTGGGAGTAGAGGCAGATGCTCTAGATTATGCTTGTGTTTTGAAAGGGAGTGATCGTGAAAAATTTGTGGAGGAGGTTAAGAATGACTCAAGTCTTTCACTTAAAGGACTTAGCAGACAGGAATGCTAGAGGGTATTACTGGGATGATGGTGTACTCATGCAGAGACATATTGATGTGGCTTTTGGTGTGATTGAAAATATTGTTGTACCTAAATCTAGACGCAGTGATCTTATTCACTTAGCCCATGATAAAACTGGCCACTTAGGATATAAAAAGGTGATTAGAATTATAAAACAAAACTTTGTTTGGCCTCTAATGAACTGGGACATTAAGACTTACTGTGAATCATGTGAGATTTGTCTTAAGAATAATAAGGGGGACAGAGGAAAGCAGTGATGGTAGAAAGACCAGTTCTGTCTCAGTCCTTTGAGCAGATTGCTCTTGATTTAGTTGGGCCTCTACCTAAAGGAAAGGGTGGGGCTAGATTTATACTTACTGCAGCCTGTATGGCCACACGCTGGTCTGAGGCCATAGCCCTGAAATCATAAGTCAGTAGCTGAATCAGTCATTGACATTATTAGCCGCATGGGTTTACCACAACAAATTTTGACTGATAGGGGAACCCAATTCACTGGTGCATTGGCTAAACAGTTAACTTCTTTGATGGGTATTGAAAAATTACATACAACAGCCTACCACCCACAGACTAACCGAGTGCTAGAAAGACTCCATGCCACCCTCGAAGCTATGTTAGGGAAGGCGAGAGCACTAGGTTTGGATTGGGTCGGACGAATCCCATTTGTTTTATTTGCTCTTAGACAAGCCCCAAACAGAACCACTGGGTTCAGTCCATTCGAGTTAGTCTATGGACAGCATGTCCGAACACCTCTTGATGTCATCTATGAAGGATGGAGAGGTAAAGTTGGGAAAGGTTTGGGATTGGGAGCTTGGACTGAAGATTTGTGCAACAGATTGGAAGTGTTGAGGGATGTAGCTGTAAGAAATGGATTGGTTGAGAGTGCAAAGAGGAAAGTTTACTATGATAAAGGGAAAAGTGAGCGTGTTTTATGTGAGGGAGAGAAAGTTTTGTGTCGAATACCTGGGATGGTAGCTAAACTAGATGATTCCTGGGAGGGACCTTATATTATTGTGAAAAAGAAACTTAGTGCTGTTAATTATTTGATTGAAGAGGTTGATGGAAGGGAGAGGAGTAAGAACGTTCATGTGAATATGACCAAGAAGTTTAGAGAGCCGTGAATGGGAAGTGTGTGCATTGACAGTTATTGCTGAGGATAGTGATGTAGATGAGGGAAATGTTTTCTTAAAGAGTGAGTTATGTGATGGGTTTAATGAGAAGGAATTGTTTGAAGTGCTTAATGATTACAAGTCAGTTATGAGTGAAATACCGGGGGAAACATCTGTTACTAAGATGAAAATAGAGGTTGAAGATGGAACCAAGGTTATCTCTCAAAGACCTTATAGAGTGCCAGATAGGCTCAAAGATGGTGTGAAGAGAGAAATTGACCTTCTTCTTGAGTCGAATATAATTGAGCCATCTGAGAGTGCTTGGGCCTCTCCTTGTGTGCCTATAGTTAAGTCTGATGGGAAAGTGTGTCTATGCGTAGATTACCGAAATGCTAGAACACCCCAAGTACAGCAATACATTCCTTCTTTAGATGATGTCTTGGAGAGAGCAGGTGGTGCTAAGGTATTGTCAAAGCTTGACCTATCGAAGGGGTTTTACCAGGTCCAGATGGAAGAAGTTTCGAAAGATCTGACTACCTTTGTGTCCCCTTGGGGGAAGTTTAGATTTAGGCGTATGCCCTCTGGCTTGTGCAATGCACTAGCCACTTTCCAGAACTTGATGGAAAAAGTGCTGAGAATTGCAGAGAGTTTGCTTCTGTGTATATAGATGACGTGCTTGTATATTCAGACAATTGGAAAAACCATTTACAGCACGTGACACATGTGCTTGAGGCTCTGAAACAAGCTGGTCTTACTGCAAAACCTGGGAAGTGCCAATGGGGTAGACGTCATCTTGATTATCTTGGGCACAGAGTAGGCTGTGGTAGGATAGCTGTACCTGAACGCAGAGCACAGGCTATGGCGGAATTTCGTCAACCTATTACTAAACGAGACTTGAGAGCATTCCTTGGTAGTGTGGGATATTACCAGAGGTTTATTCCCAACTTTGCGGAGTACTCTGCTCTACTTACACCTGCTACTTCGGCTAAGGCACCAGGGAATGTAAGGTGGAGTCAGGAGATGCTAAGGGCCTTCCATCACTTGCGTAAGTCTCTTTGTAATTATTGTTTAACTGTGCCATGTTTATCAGATGGGTTTCAGTTGCGATGCCTCAGGCATTGGCATTGGTTTGGTCCTTAATGTTGTCAGGGATGGAGCAGAATATCCCGTTGCCTTCTACAGTCGCCAACTAAAGGATGCCGAGTGTCGCTATTCCGCCACTGAGTTAGAAGCACTATAGCTGTGGTGGAATCCATTAAACATTTTGCTCTGTTTGTAGCGTCGTTAAATAGAAGATTGCAAGGAATGGCCCTTAAATAATGCAATATGATGTGTGTATTCAATACAGAGAAGGTTCCAGGAATGGAAATGCAGATGGCCTCAGTCGGCAGTCTTGGGAGTCTCTTGAGAGTGAAGAAATGGAGCACCCCGTGATGGAAGATGACGAAATAGATGAAGCTGACACAGAAGTAGATTCTGTGGCTGACCCTGATGATGCTAAGATTGCAGCTTTCCTTCCAGGCGCTGGTCTTCGCGAGGGGGGATGTGGGGCCACCCACAGAACTGTTGCAGAGATACCAGGGGGAGGAGCTGGGTGTGCGTGACTGTGCGATGTAATTGTGGTCAGCTGCTACATCATCAGCTACCACACTGGTTTCACAGCTTTGGAACTAAATATTCAGAACTAACTTTAGACACACGTGGTATCACTTTGAGCATGCGCACACACAGTTTCAGTTGGTCTCTGTCTTTCTTTTTATCTGCACCATACCTTATTAGCTAATGTCTAATTAACTTTCATTATAACTTCCTTGAATACTTTCTAGGCTAGTTGGGAAGTGATAGGATAGCTTTAGGTTGCTGATATGAGAGCGCCAGACTACCCATAGACCAATTCTGGTGGCAGTGTACCCGGCTGGAACTTGGGATTTACACAGAGTCTCCAACTGCTTTACAAGAATACTTTTTCATGTATTGTAATATATTTTCTCAGGATGAGATGGGTCAGTGTGGATCACTTCTTGGCTATCGTGCAATGTGGCTGAGATTGCGACAAACACATAGCACTTACCTCTCTAGGTAAATACTTAAGATATTCTCAGCATATAATTCTATTGACTTTAAAGCATATATTATAGGGAGGATGTCAGGCTATTATTAAACTTTGTGGATCCTGTGGGAGTAGCAGAAAGGAGAAAAAGGAGGTTGAATAGAAGGATTTACCAATCTAAGGCCAGTAGATACTACTTAGCTAAATTATACTAATGTAATATCTTTAATGGGGCCCTAATTACTGTTGGCATATAGATGGAAATGACAAACTGTTACCTTTTGGGATCCATGGAGCCATTGATGGGTAAGAGGGCACAAATTAAAATTTTAATTTGCACTTTAAATTAGTTATGCATATTTGCGTGCTTCAGTACAATTGTGGGGATCTAGCCCAATTATTTGCCTTATTAGCGAACAAAAAAAAGTACATTCTGTAATATATTTGTAAAATTTCGTCTCTTGAATCCAAGCAGCACACTGGATTCAAAGTGTAGCTATTATAGCCTCTGAGAGATGTAGCTTTGGATGGCTCTCATAGTCCGCTATGCATTGTACTAGCAGGATGTTTATATCGGCCTAAGGCAAGCCTCCATTGCACGGATGTCATATTATCACCATGAGCTACTATAGTGGCACACATGTGTCCTTCTATTATATAAAATGCACCAACTGGCTCAAATTTTGTTTCGCTTAACTGCACTCACCTACTTATCAGATTAGCTATATTATTATAACATGTATAATTTGGTGAGATCAAGTGTTAAATATTCATTTCACAATATCACCACTATCTTTGTATAAATATGTAGACATTCCAGAAAAATATTGTGGCTTGAAGTTGCTCCTACTACTAATAAAGATTCAAAGGTTGTTGCCATGGGTATTATTTGAAATCAGTTAAAAAAAATTGGTAAGTAATAACACAGTGCACTTCATTACAAAATGTTCAATGATTTTATGTTCTTGTCTGGAAGTACAAAAAGTAAGGGATTTTATGGAAACAATGAAATATATACCACAGATTGTGATGTTAGCTTACCTTGTCAAAACGGTTTTATACTTGTGTTTTAGTTTTATAGCTACACTGTTCATATAAATAGAAATGCATGCACTGCAAGTCCTCAGTGTGCTATGTCTAATATTGTCATTTTTGCACAAAACTAGTTCCGAGCTGACAAAAGTGTCGAGAATGCCAAGGTGTCATTTTTACAGCCATTTCTAAGACATCAAAGTACAAACGGTTAGTGGAAAAAACTGTTTTCACTACGGAAAGTCTGTCAATAACCAGGTAGATAATTAATGAAATATACATAGAATGATGCACAGCAGGTGCGTTTGAGTGTATGAATACAACTAATGAATATAATTACAAGTTCTTGGTGGCTCCTTCCGGAATGTGGTGGTGTCTCGCCACAATAACAAATACTCTATAGTAGAACCTTTGAACTGCATACAACTTGAGCGACAGACATTCTGTTCACAAATCAGAGGTTGTTTACTTTACATTCTAATGAGCTACCTTCTAGAGATTACACAGATACTGCAAAAGAAAGATTAGATTCTTACTATTCCATACATAGCAGGATTGAGTGAGAGCATTCAGAGAGTGTGTAGTGACATTACAACAGTATTTAAGATGGGGAAGACACAGTTTGTAATTAACTTTGTTTATAGTATAAGGGAAATGAATTTTCCACATGCAGGGTCTTCGAGAAGAGGGTTGTTATGATACACAGGTATTTTTTTAGTTCATGCATTGTCATTTACATTCTTGTATGAATTGATATTGTAGAGAATGTTTGAAGTTTGGCTTCATGAATGTTATACAAGATGATCTTGATGCAATGAAAAAAAATTGAAATGCTCATCGAATACGGAAAATCAGGACTCGTGCCAATGGAATTCCCAACTTATTATTTTACCTACCTGAATGTATTGGTATGAATATTATTTTGATTACTTGATATGGTTTTTGTTGCACATTTTTGTAGGCCTTTAAGACTGTTCTACCATATGTGATCCTGCAGATCTAGATTTGTGCTGGAAGCATGCGTATGAAAAGCCTCCTACTAACTCCGCTGAGTTTGTAAATCTTGCTAATATTTTAATGGAAGAAGATAATTTAATTGTACCTTCTAATGCGGATCAGGCCCTGTCATTATATTTTTCTCTAACAAATTTAATTGAGAACATGCTTTAAGAACGATTAATTCATAGAACAAATCAGAGATGATGATTATGAAAGCCATATTGTACATATTGTCACTGAGTTAGTTAATAAAGAAGTTTACAAAGACTTTTTAGAAGCTGAGCGGTTGTAATTCTTTGGTCCACAGACACAAAGCAATTTTCCACTATACTTTTGATTTCAGGTGGAAGAAAGTCCATACTTGGAAATGACCCTCGCACAACTTTAAGAATTATTGTGTGTGTGGACAATCCTTTCCATATTTGTCTTTCTGAAAACAGCTCCACAACAATGCAACCAAGTGCGTAAACATCACTTCCTGCTCCTACTAATTCTCCTCCTCTCAGCTGCTCAGGTGGTCGAAATGCTGGTGTCCCCGCCTGCATAGTTGTACGACCTGCATCTAAACCAATTTTTCCAAGTCCAAAGTCTGCCAAAAACATGTGATAGGATTTGTCTTCAACCTATTAATTATTTATTTCACATAAATGACAATGTAATGTTTACATCATGCACCATGTCTTACCAGCACATTCTCTGGCTTCAAATCCAAATGAACTGCCGGTGGGTTTTGCCCATGCATATACACTAATGCTTGGGCTACTTGCATTGCTACTTGAACTTTGGTATTCTTATCCAGGGCTTCCCTCTCCTGCTCTCTTTCTCCCAGAGCCATTTCCGTTTTTTTTTGGTTTTTTTTTATTGCTCTCTTCAGCATTCTCTGTCTATCTCTCCTGCTCCACAATATATCTGTCCTTCTGTGTACTTTCTTTCACTCCTTTTTTGAAGCAGTTGTAACAGTCAGCCTATTCTCACCTGCCTCTATTTTTCTTGGCCCTTGTGTTCTCTTACACTTTACCAATTCTACTCGGCTCATAAATTATTGATGAATACACACACTGTCTTCATTATATTTACACACAAGCATATTAGTAGCTATATGGATGCTAGATATCTTCCCAATAACATAATACTCAACTTTCCAAAATGAAAAACCAGGATAAACCACTCCCACAAACACACCTACCTATTACATATTTAACCTTATCTATAGTGTGGATAGGGTGTAATGATGATTTTCATTTCATCAGTCACCAAGGAAAGCGTTGTGGTATATAGTATCATTATTACTAGGAAAAGTTAGAATATCAACCGAATAAAAAATTTGTATTTAAGGTATACTGTGGAAATTGTATTGCTATCAACCTGACATGTGTGACTTGCTGGGGAAATGATTAACAGCCTAAGAGAATTATAAGTAGAAACCCTGGGGGAAATTCTATAAATGAAAAACCAGGAGAATTCAATAAACTAGGAAGGAACAGGGAAATTGCTGAGAAAATCGTCGTCTAAACTGGGATGGTTGGCAAATATGCAATGTAGGGAAGCCTCTAAGAGCTGGGTACAGCACACTTTACACCTGAGACCTTCCATAGTACAAACTACTGTAGTGAAGATATCTAGCATAGAAAAAAAACCCCACTTATTACAGTGTTAATATAGCAAGGTATTTCACCCTGCTTAATTTTCACTTCTACTAGCTGAAGAAAATAAAGTAGCCTGCTTGCGAAATATCTTGCAATGTCTCACTTGACTCAGTATTATATATATGCAACAACTCCATTATCTATGTTTTACAATGCATTATCAAAACCTTAACTTTCACAAAAAATCTATATTAGCCCATTTATCAAGAATATGAATATAGTAGCTACAAGTAACTAGCAATCAATTGGGACATAGTATACTAGTGGTGTGCTTGAGCACAAATGGTGAGTGAGCCTAAAACTGCACTATTGTTAAACGATTGATTTTAACTTCTAACACTCAATCTACTAAAACAAAAATTGAGTTTTTAAATTATGTATATACAGTAAAGGCATTCAATGCCATAGTAACCACTCTAGGTCATCCCACTAGATTGGCTCGTAGGGATAACCTTAAGCTGTATACACCTAGAACATTGTCCGTGAACGCATAGCAGAGGAGCAGGGTATTGAGCATGATTTACTTACCAGCAAGGCAATACTTAGCGATGATGTTTGCTCTGGATTTCGTCAGAATGAGTTAGATTCCCTTTTACTTGACCTAAAACCCTATTTCAGTGACACACCCGGCTTGTGCAAGGCAGGTACCTGCAACATTGTGCTCGCAGATAGCACTGCCATCGTCAACTAGCCCCCTAGGCAGATCCCAGCTGGCATAAGAGATGCAGTCCATGATGAAATCAAGAAATTGCTGGGAGACGGTATCATTGTAGAAACTCACTCAGCCTGGGCAAGCCCACTTGTCCCGGTGCGTAAAAAGGATGGGAGTGTACGTATCTGTGTTGATTTTAGACAGTTAAATGCAGTGACGCCTCTAAGGAGGTATTGGCTTCCGTCTTTGACGGAAATACTTGAGCAAGTTGGTCCAAATTCTTGTTTATCAGCATTGGACCACACAGCTGGCTTCCACCAGCTTGCCATGGAAAAACCCTCGAGCGAATTTACCACCTTTGTTTGCCCTTTCGGCAAATACAGGTATCTCAGGATGCCATTCGGGCTGAAAAATGCCCCTGCAATTTTTCAGGCGGTTGTAGAAAGTGTATTGAAACCAGTTTCAGATTGTTGTAGAAACTATGTTGACGAGGTGGTCATATATAGTAGTAACTGGCCTGACCATTTAGGAGAGTAATTGAGTGCTTAGGAGCCTCCGGGTCAACTATCAAGCTCCATAAATGTTGTTTCGGGCGCAAACATTTGTTATACTTAGGCCATAAGATTGGGGCGGGCCTATTAGCTGTGCCAGAACATAGAGTGACAGCATTGGCTAACTTTGAAAAGCCTAGGACCAAGAAACAGTTGCGTAGTTTCCTGGGCTCTGTTTCCTACTATCGGAGGTTCATCCACAACTTTGCTGATTTGTCGAGCACCCTCACCCCGGCCACATCTCTGAAGGTTCCTCTCCAGGTGGACTGGACAGAGGAGATGATCAAAAGTTTCTGTGAGTTAAAAATGACATTGTGTCGTAGTTGTGTTTTGTTCATCCCAGTGTCAAGTGATGTGTTTGTGCTCTACACGGATGCCTTGGATGCCGGTGTGGGAGGATGCCTCCATGTTGTCAGAGGAAGTGACGAGTTTCCGGTGGGTTTCTTTTCGCGCCAACTTCGACCTGCTGAGAAGAACTACTCCGTAATCGGAATTGGAGTGTCTGGCGATTGTGTCGAGTCTGAAATATTTCGAGTACTTCGTGTACAGCAAAGAGGTGACAGTCATCACAGACCACAAGCCTTGCCTGATGAATGGGAGCTACCTCAATAGACGTCTGTTGAGGTTTGCGCTTGTGCTGCAGCAGTTCAATGTCACCTTGGAGTATCGGCCTGGCAAACTTCATGCCAATGCTGATAGTATGAGTCGACAGGCCTGGCCAGTATCAGAAGTTGACTCCGCCCATGATGTTTCATCAGATTTGCCCCTGGACAAATCTTAGGGGGGGGAGATGTGGGCGGAGGGGTAGAGAGATAGAGAGACGAGACAAAGACGAAAGAGAAAGATAGACGAGAAGATAGAAGAGAAGACACAAGAGAAAGACATTGAACATTATAATATGTGTGTCATGAGAGCCTGTTGTATGTGTAATTATTATTAGCATTGTGTTTCATAATTCAAGTCTGTATTTCTGTGTATTGCGCATGTCATGAATATTATGTATGTATGTTTGTTTTGTACCCAGAAGTTCCGTGACCACACCCTCATGTCTTTGCGCATGCGGGCCCTGAGTTATATAACCTCAGACCCGCATGCGTACCATTTAGTTCCACACAATTATTCCTAAACCCAAACAACTGATTTAACACTCAGTAGGGTAGGGACCTAGCTAGTGGAGATCTGGTGGCAGCCGTCACCGGAGCCAGTCAAGTAATAGTTGTTGCTAGCTCGGTGGCGTACCTTCAGTGATCGTTGACCCTGTGGCCGTCTGTCCCACTATTGGTGATTGGCGGCAGAGAACTTCCCCCCAAGCCTGACCTGAACTAAACAGAAGCGTTGCTGCCAACCCACAGTAGCCCTCGTCTGAGCTAACATGGCAAGGTGCAACATCATAGTTACTAACCATCCTGGTGTTGCTGGGATGCTCCCAGTTTTCTTTGGCTAAATTGCTCAGTACTGCTTTTCTTTAGTAGTTGTGCATGCCAGGTTAATTACTATTCAGTTTCCCCTGCATAGCGAAATACAGTTGAAATAAATATTGTAGTATATATATTGTAGTAACTTAAACTTGAATAATTTTAACCTGAATGGGAAGTTGGAGTCAGTACTAACCTTCTAGAAGTATATTCAATAGAGAGCACATGACATTTTTTGATAGCATTGCAAGATAAACTAATTGTGCATTATTCATGGCTGATCACAAAATGTGCTTGAGTAATCAATAATATGTTCAAGGTTGCTCACTACATTATTGCTCATGTATAATTTAATCATGGGCGATAGATTTGTTGTTTCATATTGCCACAATGTGAGTGATGAAGAATCATTAAGAGCAGTACATCAATAGCAGCACTAAATAAAAACATCTTGTATATTTTTATGCTTTTATAATGTTTTCCTTGACAATAAAATCTTACAAGAAACATTTTCTTCGCAACAACAATAGCAAATTAGTCATTATAATAATTATTGCTTGATTATGAATATAATAATAATTAAGAATGGCCGCACACCGCCTACGCAATTTTTTTGTTGATGGTTGCTATGCACGATTACTACTATTGTATACTTACAGGGGCTTCTCCACTACTACACAAGGACAAAGTACCTGCCGAAGGAGCCGCTCACTAATTTTAAAGCGAATCTGAAAGAAATATCAGGAAATATCGGGGACTGATTATAAAACTTTGTTGCACTTTTTTGGAGCGGTGCGGTAAGTTGGAGCTCCGCAATTTGGTGCACTACTAGCCGAGCCGATACTCTACTGCAAGACAACGAGTTCTTATCCATTTCAATATTACTTTATGATTTATTCGCAATTTTTTCTATTTATAAGATATTGAAAAAATCTCGTTGTTGTGCAGTTCATTTTTTTTTGTTTACCCGTGTGTAAAATTTTTGTGTTCGCAATTCTTAAGAAATAGCTCCACCCCCATATCTCGTACTACGCGAGCAATTTTTTTTCAATTAGTTAGTATTGGTTCTAAAAAGAGCCCGCCTATATCAAGAGTAAACAAACATCAATACAACAATAACAAGAGAGTCAGAAGAGAGAGGAGATAGCCAGAGGTGAAGGTATTAGATCTGCGCAGCTTGGGACGTCTTCGCTCCGCAGAAATAGAGCCTGGTGGATCCATCCGCTTGAGTTCAGGTGTGCAGAGTCCAGAGAACGGCTACTGGAGGAGAGGCAGCCTGGTGCACCTTGCCGCGTGAGCTCAGACGACGTATGGAGAGTTGCTGTAAACGAATATGAGACAACAAGAAGCTAAACTAAAACACCACAACTTCGCAAAGTATACGTCTGCTACTAATGCGCGATTGTTTCTGCTCGCGTATTATCGCATGGTGGGGTATTGGCGGGTAATAAATTAATGTCCGGATCTACAGACGGTGGTGTTGCTATGTGCGGCCACCCTTAAAAAAACCTAAACAATTACTTATATCAAACTATTTAGATTTTTTTTTTCTGTAGAATCATAATAATTAGGATAGTACTTGGACAATGTAAATTGATGGATTCTGTCCCAGTAGATGACTCCTAACCCATGTGACTTTACCTCCTACATACATGTGTGCCTATGTGTAGAATAACACCTTCCCTAAACCACAATAACAAGTTAGCAGCTGTATTTTAACCATACAACCAATGTTGTGGCCTATGCTCCCAATTGTGATTGTGAAGTTTATCATGGCATTTGTAAATCAAGCAAGACATTATTGTACACTTACATTCTTGTGCAATTTTGCAATTTACATGGTCAAAAAGTGAATGTAATTGCAATTATACTTCAAATGTGTAAGCTTTAAGAAAATCATCAAACCTGTGATATTGGGGCTATGTTTGTAGTTTTATATGTTTCAAATTAAAAATAATTCAAAACAGAGTCTAAAATTCCTAATGCATACTAACAATTTTAAATGCAGCACATTATAATAAGCACTCGATCAGGTTTCACTTTCTCTTCAGCAGGACACTCTTTGTAGTTGAAAGTAGTGGAAGGTGCACAAAGCATATATCTTGATTAGGCAAATGCTTTGAATTTGTTATGGTGCTGAAGGTTAATGATTGTAACATAAATATTGTACGGGGAGGAGCCCGTAGACAGACATGCACAATAAACCTACATGTTATGAGATCATGTGCAATTTACCAAGACAAGGTAGTGACAGTCCGTGAAAGGCAAACTAGATAGTAACAGTGTGGATCAGCACTTCTCCTGACATTGCATACAAGTGTATGAGGTTGAAATAATCAAGATCATGTATCTTATACACTCACTTACAAATATATCATGTGTAACATCACACACGCACACATATACACACACTGATACTTTTGTTAATCTACAGTAATACTAGTTATTGGTTCATTCAGTGAGGAAATGTTAACATATCAGTGGCAGATCTAGGAGTTAACATTGGGGGGGGGAAGGGGGGCTCTTTTCAGGAAGGAGTGAAATATTGGATTTCCTATAGAATTATATGTAGGTCCGCAGTCGTCGGAGGGCTTTGAGAGCTCCCCAACTGGCAACCTGGAGGTACGCCGCCACCAGAATCTGTCCCCCACCGTTCGCCGAAGGTCGTTTGAGCTCACCAGCGCCTTTATGCGGAGGTCACTGGGCCCGTACAGACACGCAGGCAAGAGACACCAAAGTTAGGTTTTATCCAAACTAGTTATCACAGAAACAGACTGATTGACGCATGCGCGGCCAAGAGTTTTATAGGCCAGCACACGCACATACACGGATGAATTAAACGTAAATGCAATAATTAACGCCCACGCCCACTATGAGCTATGTGACACAAAAAAGAAAAGAAAAAGAAAACACATGTGTACAAACAGAATCATTTCAGTCCAGTCTTCAACTCTTCTTCTTTCTCTGTCTTCTCTTCCTGTCGGAGGCCAGACCCACAGGTCCCCCCGCCAAGGCCAAACCCTCTGGTTGGGCCTGACAAACAACATCAGGGATGGGCTCCGACTCGTCTACTCCAGTCCAGCCTTGCCTGCTGATGAGGCATTCCCATTGGCCCGTCCAGGTCGAAACTTGATAGATAAATCCCTGTCTTGTAACTTAAGTGCAAACCTCATGAGACGCTTGTTCAGATGGCTGCTGGTTAGCAAGGAGACACAGGCTCGATGATCTGTAAAGACAGTCACAGTTCTACCATACAGATAATAGTCAAAATACGACAAGGCAGCAACAATAGCGAGGGATTCCAATTCCGTAACTGAGTAGTTCAGCTCGGCTCCCTTCAGTTGGCGGCTGAAAAATGCCACCGGTAGCTCTTCTTCCCCTCTGGTGACGTGAAGACACGCCCCCACACCACCGCCAGATGCATCAGTATATAAACTAAATAAATCACTACATACAGGTACGAATAACACGACACGCTTACATAAAGACTCACGCAAGGCTTTGAAAGCCGTATCCCTCTCCTCAGTCCAAACGACACGAGCTGGCGAGGAGAGAGCAGTAGCCGGGGAGAGGACAGAAGACCACTTGGAGAAACCGTCAACGAACTTGCGATAGTAGCTCATACTCCCAAGAAATGATCTCAACTGCTTCTTTGACACTGGCCGTTTGAATTCAGCCATGGCTGTCACCCTAGCCTCTGGCACCGCAACACACCCACAACCAATCTGATGGCCCAAATACTCCATGAATTTCCTCCCAAACTCGCACTTCACCCTCTTTATTCTAAGTCCCGCTTCTCCCAAGCACTCAATAACCTTCCTCAAATCTACCAAATGCCTTCCCCAATCTGGACTAAACACAATAACGTCGTCTATGTAGTTACGACTCACACTACTCACTGGCCGCAGCACTTCTTCCAAGATGGCTTGAAAGATCGCCGGGGCATTTTTAAGCCCAAAGGGCATACGTTTAAACATAAACTTTCCTGCTGGGCACACAAACGAGGTTAATTCCATGCTAGCTTCATCCATTTTAACCTGATGAAATCCGGAAGTCAAATCCAGTTTCGACAGACAAGTACTAGATCCCACATTCTCAAGAATTTCTGTCAAAGTTGGCAGCCAAAATCGCCTAAGTGGGGTTCTACGGTTTAATTCACGAAAATCAACGCAGATTCTCACAGAGCCATCTTTCTTACGAACTGGGACCAATGGACTAGCCCATTCAGAGTCAGTGCGGACAATCACACCAGAGTTCAGCATCTTCTCAAGTTCGTCTTCCATACCCTTTCTAATCCCCACAGGCAACTGACGTGGAGGTAAATTCACAACCTCAGCTCCATCCCACAACTTGATCACACACTTCCCAACCTTACAAGTACCTGGAGCATCAGAAAAGTAACTATCTACTGCACATAAAACCTCAGCCAATTCACGCCCCTCAAATCCATCACAATTAGTACTACTGAGAACAGATTTACGATCCCAATCAGCACACATTTCCTCATCCTCTTCTGCTACCACACTGATAGAATGCACATTCGTCTCACGCACACCATACACCTTAGTATTGTTTATGTGTACCACACGGACTGGATGTCCTTCACCTTTCCATACCTTATAAGTTACACGAGAGACTTTCTCAAGCACTTCGTAAGGCCCTTCCCAGGATGCTTGCAGGGAAGCATGCATCCCTGGGATCCTAAGCAACACTTTAGACCTACTTCCAGACACCGATCACTTTTAGTCTTTTTAAAAGACAGACACCTCTTCTCTGTACATTGACTCTCATTGGCCATAGCCAAATCATGCAGCAACTTTAGCTTATCTTGAAGAAGTAACACCCACTCTTCCACATTTACCTTATCAAAGACATCATCTACCCAGCCAGAATACAACAGATCAAGAGGACCTAACACGTTCCTACCGTAAACTAACTGATGGGGAGAATAGCCAACGTCCCTATTGGGAACCTGCCTAATGGCAAATAGTGCCAACGGCAAGAAAGATGCCCAGTCAACGCCTGACTCCACAGCCTTAGCCAACATCGGCTTTAGTGTGCCGTGAAGCCGCTCAACAACCCCGTTACTCTGGGGTCTGTACGGAGATGTAGCAATCCTATCTATCCCCAACATGTCACATATGTTTGCCATCACTTGTCCCATAAAAACACTACCCCGATCTGATAGAACTCTCATCGGGATCCCCATCCTAGACACAATGTCAACCAGACAGCTAGTCACCTCATGAGCAGAGCAAGTCCGCATAGGTGCTGCCTCAGGCCATCTAGTGGCCATACAAATATAGGTAAGCAGAAACTTCACTCCACCCTTGGCTTTGGGTAGAGGCCCGACTATATCGATAGCAATCGAGTCAAACGGTACCGAAATGATCGGCCGCTCAACCATCTTTGCTGCCTTATTGCCAGCAGCATTAACTCTGAGACAGACATCACATGACTTAACATACTGAATCACGTCTTTACTCATGCCTGGCCAAGTGAACTTGGCATTAAGGAGCTTTCCCATGCCCCTCACCCCTACATGACTACATTTGTCATGTGCAGTCATAGGCGTAGCAAGCGGTACGGCCGGTCCGGTTTTGGCCGGACCACTATTTGGCATGCGGCCACGCCCACAATTGCGTCATGCTGTTAAAACGTGGCACACGTCCTAAAAGCGGAGCTACCGCTGCTTTTCTTAAGAAATGGAACCAGTCATTCCAAGTACGCCCCATCAACCACCTGCTTCGTTCTCATTCCCGAAGCGATCCTTTGGGAAGAAGGTACCTGTGCTTCGTAGCTTTCAGCACGCTTGGTTTAAGCAGTGGTCTTTTCTTCATTACGACGAGTCTAAAGATGTGGTGTACTGTCACACTTGCCTCGTCTGTTTTATGGAGAAGCGTCTGAAGTCTGCTAATGCCGACCCTGCCTTTGTAAGTTCACTAAAAAATATCATTAATTTTATCATGTTGGTATAAAAAAGAAGCAAGTTGCTAAAAAATATTTGATTGTTATTATATTTAAAACTATCAGGTATCTAGAGGGTTTTGTAATTGGAAGGATGGCACCATTGCTTTCAAAAAGCATGAGAAAAGTGCATGCCACAAGGAATCTGTGGAGGTAATGATTGTTCTTCCTCAAACAACAAAGAACATTGGCGAGCTTTTGTCACAACAGAATGCAATTCAGAAGAAAAAAAACAGGGATGCTTTGCTTTCCATTATTAAGTCCATCAAGTTTTTATGTCGGCAGGGTGGTGATGGATTTGATGGCAATTTTCAACAATTGCTGTTAATGAAGGCAGAAGAAGATTCAAATCTAGCAGAGTGGCTGAAAAGAAAAGAAAATGTCTATACCAGCCCTGAGATTCAAAATGAGATGATAAAGACCCTTGGTATAAAAGTTTTGAGAGATTATAGCTTCTGATCTCCAGAACTCACCTTTTATATGTATTATGGTAGATGAAACTACTGACATATCAAACAGGGAGCAGTCAACTATTGTAATTCGCTGGGTTGCAGAAGATTTCCAGGTGTATGAAGAGTTCATTGGTGTATATAATGTTCCATCCATTAACTCTGCAACTCTTGTTAGTATGATAAAGGATGTAATGGTTAGAATGAATTTAAGCATCAACAGAATTCGAGGCCAATGCTATGATGGTGCTAGTGCAATGAAGGGTAGTAAAGGTGGTGTTGCAACACAGATTAGGGAATTGGAGCCTAGAGCTGTGTATACTCATTGTTATGGCCATTCACTTAATTTAGAGCTAGTGACACTCTAGAGGAATCTAAACTAATGAAAGATGCTCTAGACACCACTTATGAAATTACGAAGCTGATCAAATATTCTCCTCGCAGAGATGAGATATTTCGTAGGTTGAAAGAAGACATGCCTCCTAATTCTACACCAGGAATTAGAATCCTCTGTCCAACACGATGGACTGTAAAAGCAAATTCCCTTTCTAGTATTATTAGTAATTATGAAGTGTTACAATGTACATGGGAAGATGCTGTTCTAGTTACCAAGGATACCGAATCAAAAGCAAGGATAAGAGGTGTCTCAGCCCAGATGAAAACATTCAGTTTTATTTTTGGAGCAATACTTGGAGAAATGATCCTCAGACATGCTGATAATCTTAGCAGTACCCTTCAGCACAAGTCTATGTCTGCAGCTGAAGGTCAGCAAGTTGCACTTATGACGGTTCAAACTTTGAAGAGAATTCGTAGTGATGAATCATTTGACTCTTTTTGGGTTAAAGTTAACCGATTTGTTGAAGATCATGAAATTTCTGAACCAGAGTTACCTCGACAAAGAAAGCGACCAAGGCGGTATGAAGAAGGATCCTTAGATGAGCATGCTCATGAATCACCTAAGGATTATTTCAAACAGCATTACTTTGAAGCCCTTGATCTGATTATAAACTGTATCCTCAATCGATTTGACCAGCCAGGATATAAAATATATTCATCATTGGAGACTCTTTTGATGAAATCCTGCAAGGGTGAAGATTTCGAAGACACTTTGAATGAAGTATGTGCATTTTACAAGGATGATTTTGATAGAAATCTGTTGCATACTCAGTTACAAACATTTTCTGTACATTTTCAGAAAAATTGCATGGATGAGGTGTCCACAGCAACAATTTTTGATCTGAAGAAGTATTTTTCCTCCCTTTCTAGTTGTCAGGCAGGACTGATTTCTCAGGTGTCTCGTTTAATGCAGCTAGTTCTAGTAATGCCAGCGACAAATGCTACATCAGAGAGGTCCTTTAGTGCTTTACGGCGAGTTAAGAGCTATCTTCGCTCTACTACGGGACAAGAGAGATTAAATTATTTAATGCTACTTCATGTCCATAGTGACAAAACTGATAAACTTGACTTGAAATCTGTGTTAAATGATTTTGTACAGGATTCTGCCCATAGGTCAACAATTTTTTCAAAATTTTAATTTATTCCATTGTCTTTCATCTATGCATGTAGTTAAATTAAATTAAATTTTGTCTTGATTATAATGCTTTTTTTTAAATGGGCATAGCTTGTATGTTTGATAAATTATGATTTATGACGACAGTATCATCTAGGAGATTTTCTAGAAACAATAAAAAAGAAAGCACGCCCACTTCCTGTTACACCTACAATAAACCACACCCACTTCCTGGCCGGACCACCTCAATTATGCTTGCTACGCCTATGCTAGTTCCAAGACTTTCGCTCTCCTGAGCTTGGGCAACACCAACCTATCTATCTCTTCACCGTCTAGGAATGCCAGTGTGTTCTCCACACCAGTGCAGGCTTTGCTCGGCCAAGGTTGATGAACTGGGCAGACATGCACTCAGCTGTAGACGGAGTGAGGGTAGGCACCAACGTCATGCTGCTCTGACACCGCATAGTGGTGGAGACCCCACAGGCTAGAGACCATCTTTTCCAGTATCTCTCAGTGGCTGTGCAGCAAGAACACTGTGCCTCTGTCCTGGAAACAATCACCACCTAATCCTTATTATTTTATTTATTTGTTTTGTTTGACTATATTATTATTATTATTATTATATTATTTGAAATCATGAAATTATACTAATTGTAAAATATATAATACATAGAAGTAACCGTGTAAATGCAGTAGTTTTTATAGGCTATTATTATTATTAGCATCACCATCATTATTATTACAAACTTTTATGATCGTAGAGACAAAGTGTAAGTTGGGTAAAAGGTCATCACAGTTAAAAACAATCTTATAGCTTTAAGGTTGGCTTTGGAAAAGGGTCTTCATCAATATGGGACTTATGTAAGAAACGGCACAAAGGTAATCGCTTTCTTTTTACAATGAATCAGTTAAGCCTTCATTGATCAGATATAGTCTTATACAAGTTGGACAAACTTCAAGTAGCTAATACTAAGAACTAGCAACAAGTACTACACAGTGGCACCTGACATAATAACTTATGCAAATTGAATTGCAGTAGCTTACATTTTTATCCATGTTTCCCTCTTTTTTTCCTCAGCCATCTCTTTATTTTTTATTCCTCTTTTTAGCTCCTGGATTCCCTTATCCTCTGTCTACCTCCTCTGCTCCCCAGTATCTCACCTGCATTGACCTTTGCATTCTTATGCAGGTTAGCTACTCTTCGGTCCCTTTTTTCTGCAATTATTTTTCTGTGTCACTTTCCCAGAGGCAGGTAATGACAATGCTTTACCGGCTCTAATCAGCTAGTGAATTATTCGTGAGGGCACTCCCCGTTATCGTTATAACACACAAGCGTATTAATACACAACTGAAGTATGTACTGGGAAGTGATCTATAATTTTCTTTGCAAATTGCCCACAACAGGGTGTAGGTGATATACCATAAGGTGTAGGCGATACACCATAGGGTGTTTCATTACACCCCACTAAGGGTGTATCGTTACACCCCATTTTTTACAGTGTACATTAAAGGAATATCAACCATCATGTGCATTAAGCAAGTGTATATTAAATTTGTTTTGAAGCCAAGTGCTTCCTCAAATTGTCTCTAAACAATGTGAGGTTTCTTCACTTCACTGAATTCTTTCAGTCAACATGTATCAACACACACCTTAGCTTCCCTGACTAGGTTATATAAAGTGGGCAGTAATTCAGTTGGTTTAGTCCTACAAGAGAATTGTGTTGTCTTACGTCTATAGGTACTCTGTTTACTCTCTGCTAGAATATCTTACAAACAACAGTTATTGGGGCTGAATTAATTGTCATAAGAATAGAGTAATAAGTAAACTATCTCAAAAATAGTTGTTGTTTTTTAGTACTTACATAATCCAATACTTCAATTGAACCAAAAGTAAACAACCAAAGCATACTACAAATTATAAAAGGGTAGCTATAAGCAAACACAGAAACTAGCTAGCTATGACATTAACATCAGGGGTCAAATAGTGAGTTACGTTTCTTCCATAACACTCCTGCGACGACAGCAGAAGAAACTATTGTGGTAGGGAAAACAGCAACCCACATGACGGCCAGCACTGCCGTTTCCACCGCTTTGTCTCTCACCTGGAGCACAACCACAGCGGTTACGATGACGCTAACGACGGCGCAAATGAACGCAGTGAAAAAGACAGCGACAATGGCGATCAAGCAGTACTTCTTTCTGATGGTGAGATCAGTTGTACTCCACCCATTACACATAGTGTCGAACAAAATCACCTCCTAAAATTTGTTTTAATAGTGCCAAAATACTTCAATCCCAATTCTTTCCTGTTCAGGAAACAACAGAGTACAGGGGAGAAGCACACGAAACACTGGGTTGGTACAACTGAACAACTGTGCAATAACTAAGCATATATATATGAGTGAAAGGTCAGCAGGCGCTCCAGGCACCTTTACAATTATGTGGAACATATGTTTTGTGTTCTTGTTGATATGCAAAACATTATGTCCACAGCTTTGTTGTTGTAAACACAGTTCTATGGTGATATCCCCTGATAATTGCAATCCAAACAAGCACTCTGTCATAAAGGAAAGAGTGGAACACATCTTTGCTTAATGGAGACATTGAGGAAAGAGTGTTGCGGGGTGTTTTGTGCAATTTAGCTTTATCATTTTCCTTGCTGTGCTTGTGGGGGTTTGTGTTGGAGTTGGAAAGGGAGTAAGCAGGATACAGTAGCTACTCCTCCAGTGATGGATGTTTCAGTTGCTGCCACAAGAGTTGTGGCCCTTGAAGTGTACGCAGCGTACACTCGGGCAGAACATTAGCAACAAACATGGGCATATGTTTTGTGTTCTTGTTGATATGCAAAACATGGACATGGAATGTTATTTAGTCTTTCTGTCATCTTCTAATGGATTCCCATGTTTGTTGCTAATGTCCTGCCCGACAGTGCTTGTCCTATTCACATGGTTTTGAATACCTAAATTCTCTTGATGATGGCTGAAACATTAATAGGGAATAGCTAGAAGGCATATTTTAATTATAACAAAAAATACATTGTAGCTGGATACATGCTTCGATACTATTTCTTTGGACAAATTTACTATACGTTTTTGACGATTGGGTGACGAATATTAGCCAGCTAATCAATGAAATAATAGCATAAAAAGCTTTACACTAAAATTAAACTTGTAATAGTATAGAAGATAGGAACTTTTTCAGGCAATAAAAATGTAATGCACTGCTCGTCTACTTATCCTCTAACAAGTGGTCTTATAGCTAATAAGAATTAGGTTTGAGTGAGTTGCTGTCTCAATAAACCATTAGAGCCTGCCAGATTATGCTTGAAATTTTAGAACTATTCTTATTCTAAAAAAAAAAAGGGTTATTATTCCAAAAGAATATCATAGTATTATTATAGAAATTTTCGTATTATTTTCTTATTACTCGAATTAGAAGTAAGTGAAATTGTGATGATTGCAGTATAGCTAGCTGTATAGAGTGGTAAACTATCAGTTTCTTACTGAATTACTCAGTATGAAGGATTCTATATAGTTAGCTAATCTTTCAGTGAAAACCATGAATATCCCAAACAAATGTTCAATGAATGAAAAATAACAACAAAACATGCTCTGCTGCAGCTGAAAAAGTTTAACTGTGAGAAACCTTACCAAACATTTGGGATAATTGTGGATTACAGTACTAAAGAATTTAATATGCTTGGCGGTTGATCCAAAGTTACTTCCCATCACATTCATAGGTCGGCTGATAATAATATACACATTTTTTTGTCAATTCTAATGCAGTATGATTGTTGAGTTGCTCAAGAAGAGAATCATTTTAGCTTAATTCTCCACATGACTTGCTGACTCTGAGCCTGACTGACAGCTCTCCCAGTATTCTTTTATAATTAAGGATTGTATAAACTAATTATTCTCATTTCCCCATTACCCTTATTATAGAATTATTCCACTATGCTATTACATGTCTATTATTCCAGAAAAAATGCTAGCATAGTGTGGCAGGACCTATGAACTTCAAACACTCAGAATTAGATCTATGGGCTACACCACTGCTTCTCCGTAGCAAAGAAAAAAGTAAAGATTTATGCATGCATGTATGTATGAATGTATACATGTATGGTACTTTACAATTATCAAGTTCTGACCCTTCATAAAAGCTAGATTGAAACTTTCTCACCTAAAGGGGTACGGTACTTGGACCAGTCCGTCGTAGTGAGACCCTTTACCTAACCACTACGCGTAGTTGTTTGGTAAAGGGTTTAGCTACAGACTCTATGAACTAGGATTTATTAGAATGGCAACAATAATACTAATGCAGTATTGTTGAATTTATTAAATCTTGTAGAAGAACGGCCTAGTGATTTGGGTATTGTCAAACACAGGAGGTAGTTCTTACAGCAAAAAGGTTTGAAACTCTTCCAGTCAATGTTTATCTGCCGCCAGCATTCGAGTATACAAATAAAAGTAGTAAGAATACTTTCACTGAATTTGTCCAAGGCATCTTCCTGGACAGAACCTTGAATGAGAATTTCCTGAGCCTCCTTCTTTAGGTTTGAGCTTCTCCGAGATTGAGAAGATCTCTTCCTTACTGCCGACTGAATAGCTGAACGCACTACGACTGAATCCACTGAAGCCATTTAACTGCAAATGTTGCTGTCATCACACGCGCGTTTAATAGCTGTGGCCCCACCTCCCATAACGCGGCTCAAGGGAATGCTTCCGTTTCCAATCCCTTTTCCTCGTATATCTATGGTGTAGCTAAAGGGTAGGAGATACCTGTGGGCCAATAAAAAGGAAAAAAAAAACCCAAAAAATTTTTTTGGTCGGTGTTTGGGCTCTACTGTACATTTTAGATTTTATGTAATTGGTCCCTTTTCCTTAGTCTCGCGTAGCCAGACCCTTTACCAACCATAACCGCTACGCGGGGAAGGAAAGGGTCTGGGAACATCAATACAACGACTTGTTCAGCAGCACCCCAAAAAGGGTGCTCAATTATCACATTCCAGCAAGCTTGCGGTATACTGTGTGACGTCAACATCACATCTGGGAGGGTGGAAACGTTCATTAACTAGTGAAGTTGTTTTTCGTAGGCGATTTATAAGCACTCCTGGCAAGCAATAAACGTACGAGCATGAATAGGAAACCTGCTACCCGGACGTGGTCGTGACGTCATTGGTTACCACAAGCGTTGGAATGTGATAATTGGAGCACCCTTTTTGGGGTGTTGCTGAACAAGTCGTTGTATTATATGTTCCCAGACCCTTTCCTTCCCCCGCGTAGCGGTTAACGGTTGGTAAAGGGTCTGGCTACGCGAGACTACCTTTTCCTAGGCACTGTCAATTATACTTATTTCATAACATATTTTGTAATTTTGTGCGGTGTCAAATGTTCAGTTAGTCTGGCGTCGCCGACCCTTTTCCTTCTTCGCCCACGCATAATAATAATAGAAGGAAAAGGGTCGGCGACGCCAGACTAATGTTCAGTATCCCTGTCTACTTGTTTGGAATTCCAGCAACTATCAAGGGAGGAGGTATTCAAGATTTACCAAATTGTTTATAAAAATTGGCTAATAGCTTATGGGATGACAGTCTACAATTTTTTTATTCTTCTCAGAATAATATTACTTGTGAAAAAATTATGGCTAGTGTTGTCCTGCGACTCAGTGCCAGCATCCTTCTTGTGATATTTGCATTTTGGTTCTGTATTAGGCAACACAATTCTCATGTGGAATTAACTAACTAAATTATTGCCAACCATATAAACACAGTCACAGAAGCTAAGGTGAGTGTGTTGGTACATGTTGATTGAAAGAACTCTGTGAAGTGAAGAAACCTCACACAGTTTAGGGATCTCTAGTTGCACAAAGTAAAAATGGCTTCAAAACTTATTTATACACTGTATGTGCTTAATACACATGGTACATGGTACATGAAATTCTGTGTACTATGTAGTTATGTTCAAATAATAAGCTGGCTAATTGGTAGTGTTTATGTCACATCATTACATTGAAAAAAAACCCAGTACAATCAATTATCAATAATGTAAAAATTTTGGGAATTTAATTTGGTCTCTCCCTTTATTTCTTTTTTTCAAGCAATATATTGGAGGTCAATAAAACTTTAACGAATAAAATTATGTGTGGCTGCAATTACTACAGAGAGAGAGCAGTGGCATAAGAAGGGGGGGGGCTGTGGGAGCTGGAGCCCCTACATAATGTTGGGACACTCCCATGAGGCGATTTCTCATATGCACAATTTTTACTATATAAAAAACATATGGAGCCCATAACCCTTTTGATTACTTTAATATTGCTTATAAATGTTACAATTTCACAGACATGAACATAGGATGCACGCAGTGGACATGGAGTACTGGAAATATTTCCAAGTGAAGATTATGGACATGTTCTAATCCATACTCCACAGTTATTGTTGTTGTTTTTGTTGTTTTTGTTGTTGATATTTGTTTTGTTTTATTTTTCATTTCTGTAAGTATACTGATTAATATTAGCAAGAAATAATACCCCAAAGTATAAAGAAATCTGAACTACTGGTGTTATCCGAGCCTCCTAGCCTGGCCAAAGGAGAGAGACAAAATATTTACATATAATACTCACCACACCCACTGTTATTTAATCACTCTTGTATGCATATAAGCTCATCTGGTACATTATTTTAATTCTCAAGTTCAACAATTAATAACTAGTCAGCAGTAGTTTATAGGTAGTTTAGCTTAGCTTATACTATAACTGAGTTAGACTTGACTGGATTTATGAACTTGGTGGACAATTGTCACATCCTTATAATTAGCCCTGCATGGGATAAGCTCTTTGAGAGCTGGCAGTTGGGTCTCTTCTGAGTTCCACCACTTAACCTCTGTGTGAGCACCTGTGACCTAGGAGGCAGGTTGGGAAATACGCCCCCGCACTAATGCCTCCTCACACGACAGGAACCGCTCAAGTGTATTCCAAGTAACTCATAGTAAAAACTGAATGTGGTGAGGTGAATAAAGGTCAGCTTGTATGAATATACATGTATGTGTGTGTGTTAGTTTAATGATGATATAATATTATAATGATTGTATTCAATGTAACTCATAGTAAACTCACAGTAAAAACTATATGACAACAACTGTTACTATAAATTAAAACATGGAGAAATTTAAAAACATATGGCTATAATGAGTTATAATATAACTCATTATAGCCATATGTTTTTAAATTAACTACTCAGTTACACCCACTGCATACATTGTATCTATCTTCTACAATAATTCAATAACTATTATTTACTTTTATTATTTTGAAAACATATAAACAGTAACCATGGAAACCATTATTAAAATTATAATAGCTCACTTGTTCAAAACAATTTCATAAAAACAAAGATATTAATTAGTGAATAGTAAACAGTTTCTTAAGTCTGCTATTCCCATCATGTCCTCCCATAACATGGACCTTGTCTGATGTCATGATACAGGTAAAGTTACATACTGCATGTGGTAGTTGTCCAGCCTGGACCCAGGTATTAGTGTCAGGGACATAGCGCTGGATGGTAGACGCTGGCTTCTTACTCTTCATATCCCAAACACTGACTGACAAACTCCATGGTAACCACCAGCCACCACCAGCCAATGTTTATATGGAGTAGCTGAAGGCATACAGCAAGGTGTAGTCATAGGAGGGAAGGAGTGTGTCCACTGGTTGCTATCAGGCTGCCACTCTTTTAGCTCACTGCTATCAGAATCATAGTTTGTTGTTGATGGTAGTCATAGCAAACCCCCAGGTACTGTACGGAGGTAGAGTGTGCCACTGGCAGGACTGTGTGTTGTAGGCCATCACTATGTAGGCATCCTCACGTCTGTCAGTCCCCCCTCCTCCAACATACACTGTATCATTTATCTGTACTGATTGGATGTAGTAACTCATAGCCACTGGCATGTCAGGACCCCGCCTCCAGTCTAGTTCTAGTGGGAATGTCTAAATAATAAACAATTTATACATTATCTGTAGTAAATTTTTATAATTATTACTTAAGTTCATATTGTTAATATTTTATGTAAAGGATATTGTTTATGTTACTTGCACACTCAAATTGCCAATAGTATGTAAACAGTAACCATGGCAACACTGTGGTTTTTTATAATTTTTTAATGAACACGGTGTTCATTAAAAAATTATAAAAAACCATGGTGTTGCCATGGTTACTGTTTACATACTATTGGCAATTTTAATACTAAATACATAATAACAATTACATATACACAAAGTCTATGATTCCTATGTTGTTTTGTTTATTTACCTGGGATATACAAACAAATTTTTCATTCCCAATTTATAAATATAATTAGTTCGCGGTAACTGGTAGATTTATGGTACCATAATATGACGGTAATAAGAGGTTTACTCTATACTAGATATCTTCATCATCAGTAGTTTGTACTAGGGTTAATAAGTTTAGTTATTTGAAGTATCACTTACATAAAAATAAACATAGTGACATAGAATATATATATATACCTTAAGGTAACATTTATTAACGGGTACTCATTTTAGCGAATATTAGCGATTTGCCATTTTTCGCTAATATTGAAACCCGCTAACAATAAATGGATGAGGCTATATTGACGATCTTTACCTAATTTGCTCGATAGGCTGCAAGTGAGTTTCCGTAGTGCAATTGTCGGAACAATTTAAACATATATGATATAATACAAGCTAACTAGGTAACAACATTTATTTCGCTACTATCGTCTTCTTCTTCATTGGCATTAACTTCAATGGCTTCGTCTTCATCGTCTTCTTCTTCATTGGCATTAACTTCAAGGGCTTCGTCGTCTTCATCGTCTTCTTCTTCGCTATCGTAGATATCTTTCAAAATAGCGGCAGTGGCATCTTCGAATCTGCCATCAATTGGCTCCTTGTAAGTTATTATCCGTCAAAAGCACCATATCAGAAAATCGCCAAAATTAGTATCCGTCAATAAACGTTACCTTAAGGTATATAATATATATATATATATATATATATATATAATATATATATATAATATATATATAATATATATATATATATAATATATATATTATAATTATAATATATAATTATATATAAAAGAACCAAAGAGTAACCAAAGAATCCTGACAATCCTACTGTGTCTTCTTATAATCATTAAGGGTGGCTGCACACCGCCTACGCAATTTTTGTTGATGGTTGCTATGCACGATTACTACTATATATTGTATACTTACAGCAGCTTCTCCACTACAACACAAGGACAAAGTACCTGCTGAAGGTGTCACTAATTTTAGAGCGAATCTGGAGGAAATATCGGGGCCCAGTTGTAAAATTTGTAGCACTTTCCTGGAGCGGTGCGGTAAGTTGGAGCTCCGCAACTTGGTGCACTACTAGCTGAGCCAATACTCTACACACACAAAGACGAGTTCTTTTCCATTTCAATATTACTTCGCGATTTATGCTAATTTTTTTCTTTTTATAAGAGATTAAAAATTTCAAGTTGTGGAGCGGTTCATTATTTTTTTAGGTTTACCCGTCTGTAAAAAATTTTCATCGTTAAGGGTGGCCGCACACCGCCCACGCAATTTTTACCGGTTGGTTGCTAAGCACGATTCTGCTACTTTCTTTATTTGCAGGGCTACTCTACTATACTAGAAGGATAAAGTACCTGCCGAAGATACTGCACACCGACTTTGGAGTGAATCTGAAGGAAATATCATGGCCCCGATGTAAAACTTTGAAACAACTTTTTGGAGCGGTGCGGCAAGTTGGAACTCCAGAATTTTGTACGCCGCTAGCCAAGACGATACTCTAGGGCAAGACAACGAGTTTTTTTCCATTTCAATATTACTTTATGATTTATTTACATTTTTTCCTTTTATAAGATTTTGAAAAATTCAAATTGTGGTGCCCTTCTTTTTTTTGTGTTCTACACGTGTGCAAAAAATATAGTCGTTCTCATTATTTGATTCCAAGAAAAACTGATTCAAAATTGTATACTTCTATTCCACTCGCAATTCTTAAGAAATGGACCCACCCCCTTATCTCGTACTACGAGTACGCGAGCAATTTTTTTTCAATTAGTTTGTATTGGTTCTAAGAAGAGCCCGCCTATATCGAGAGTAAACAAATATCAATACAACAATAACAAGAGAGTCAGAAGAGAGAGCAGTTTATTGGAGATAGCCATAGGTGAAGGTATTAGATCTGCGCAGCTTGGGAAGTCTTCGCTCCGCAGAAATCGAGCCTGGTATATCCATCCGCTTGAGTTCAGGTACGCAGAGTCCGGAGAACAGCTACAGGAGGAGAGGCAGCCTGGTGCACCTTGCTGCGTGAGCTCAGACGACGTATGGAGGGTTGCTGTAAACGGATATGAGACAACAAGAAGCTAAACTAAAACACCACAACTTCGCAAAGTATACTTCTGCTACTACTGCGCGATAGTTTCTGCTCGCGTATTATCAAATGGTGGGGTATTGGCGGGGAATAAATTAATGTCCGGATCTACAGGCAGTGCGCGTTCTTAATAGATTCCAACAAAAACTGACACAAAATTTGAAACTTTAATTCCACGTACAATTCTTTAAAAAAGCCCTGTACTACTTTGTACGCGAGCTATTTTTTCAATTGGTTCTAAAAAGAACCCGCCTATATCAAGAGTAAACAAACATTTAAGGAAAGGGAGCAGTTTCTTGGAGATAGTCCGAGGTGAAGGTATTAGGTCTGGCAGTTTGGGAAATCTTCACTCCTCAGAAATCGAGCCCGCTGGGTCCATCCACTTGAGTTCAGGTGGCATAGCCCAGAGAACGGCTGCAGGAAGAGAAACAGCCTGGTGCACCTTGCCACGTAAGCTCAAACAATATATGGTGTGTTGCTGTAAATGGCTATGAGACAATATGAAGCTAAATTAAAAACACCACAACTTCGCAAAGTATGTTTCTGCTCCCGTATTATCGAACAGTGGGGTATCGGAACGAGAAGATGTCTGTAAATGAGGAAGTTTTCTTGTGCAGTAGCCATGACAAGATAGCTTCTCATTGACAAACAGAGACAGGTACCACTCCTTTCCTATTGTATTTATTTTTGACGACCATAGATACGAAGCCTACAATCTTTCCACTGAAACCATCAATGGCACACACGTGTCACTCCGTACATAATTAACTTTACATTTTGGTCAATATGAAGCTTTTCGCCACAATATGTAGCAGTGTATGGAATAGGATTGACTTGACGATGCACAGTGTTTCTCCTGCAGGAATGATGAACACGCTGAAGTGCCAAACCCACACGATTCTGAGAGACTCTAAATCCTTGACTAGCAAGGAATCCAGTCATAATCTTTCAACCATATGTCGGGCGACCTATGATTTATTAAATCATTTTTTAATATATTTCTGTACTAAGCAAAATGGAAACATAACAGATGTCACCGTGTGTATGTAAGTGTGTAGTTGATTGTGTATGTGGTTGTTTGTGTTTGTGCATACATGTGTGAGTATATTTGCGTGTGTATACATGTGCGAAGTAACCTTCAATTTTTTTTCTATAGCTGGTAGCTAGTATGAGGAAGATAAAAGGAAGGCAAAGAGAAAGCACTGCTTGTCTTTCATCTCAATGTAAAACAACACACATAAAAATACTTACTAAAATACTACTCATATTGTTCACTTGCTCAGTTCAATTGATGATAAACATATGTAATGATAAAGGTTAGAGTGAATATGCCGCATTTAGGAATATTACCCTTGGATGCTATTCGAGGCCAAAAGTTTTTATACGTAGGCATTTATGATATTCAAATCTGTTACAGAATGTAGCAACTGCTAAAACCTACAGAAACGAACAAAAAAACTTTATGATGACAAAGCTTAGAGCATAGCAAAAAGCATATGATTTTATCAATTTCTGAATGGTGCAGAGCATGAAACTACTAGAATATATTCATATTAGAGACTAATCACTAATGTCCTATACGAGTCTGGATCATCCAAAACTTTTAAATCGTAATAGAGCAAGTGTTGCCTCACCATTATCAGTAGTAGTTATGGTAGTAGTAGTAGTAATAACATTGATAGAAACATTTAAAATCTTCAGTAAAAAGTGACTTACTACATATTCCCGCTCCATAAGCCACTAAGACATTCAAAACCTCGTCACTGCACCTTGTAGTGCTATGTAGGTTGTGTTTAGTTGCACAAAAACGCTTTAAACTCCTCACACTAATCCCCCTCACACCAGGAAAGACAATTCTAAGCTCTTCCACTTTACTGGTATAACCATTCTTCACTCGGGTGTTCACAAACGGCAGCACATTTAAGTTTTCTAGAGCTGACATCCTGCGTCTAAATAATCTCGCGTAGCCAGACCCTTTACCAACCGTAACCGCTACGTGGGGAAGGAAATGGTGTGGGAACATACAATACACACCCGGTTCAGGAATATTTTGCGAATATCGGGTGAAACTGGAATCTTTCCTGACCCCCCATGCGAGTAGACGGGTAGTCACCTCCCCCCAAACAGTGCCTGTTATAGCCCCACACACACCTCTCTCCGACCTAGTCCTTTCCACCCACACAGTGAGCTCCATTTTGCTTTCTGGGAAGTAAGCGTTACAGAGCGTGGGTCTTGAGCTGTTTATAGCTGTGACCGAGCTCCGACGTCGCTGGATAGGTTAGGGAAAGCATTTAGTGCTGCTCGGACTACTTCCCTTTTAAATGATGCTCTATATAATAGATAGACAACGAAATAGAAAGATCTACCGCCCACAAAACCTCGAGGGCCGCGGGCTGTACCGTCCAGAGCGTAGCGAGGGCGATACTTAGCGGCCCGAGGGGTTCGATGGGCGGTAGATCCCTCTATTTCGTTGTCTATCTGTTTTAGAACGTAGCAACTATAGCCTTAGTTACCAAATTATTTTTCTATCCTTTGTTCTATGTTGACACTCTACGACAAAGACGGCAGAGACATTACAGAGAGGTGCCCAGTAATTGCAGCAATTCTAAGGAGCGCATAGAATTTTTTCATGAGTTGTGCGTTCGACTCCAGTGAACCAGTGAACCGGCGAAAGTGATGGAATTAGAGTCAGGAGAATCAATATCACTGCGTTTTCAGCGAACTTGTCAAAAAGAACATTCCAGCCCACCCATCTACAGTACCTATTTTTCGCATTTCAGCTCAATTGGTGAGATAAAATTTACAAAACGGCTTTGTCTCTCCTAAATCTTCTTTCAACCAGCTACTCTTCCACCTTCTTCAACTCAATCATCTCTCCTCTATTTAACTCCTCACAGTCAGCTCTCCAGTCTAGCTCCTCACCGTCAACTTTCAGGTCAAGCCCCTCACAATCAGTACTCTAGCTTTGCTCTTTACAGTCAATCCCCAGTCTAGCTTAGCTTTTGAATCAAGATTTGGTTAACCTTTACATGATGATGAAATTTTGAAAGATGTAAAGCCAAGCAAAAAGTTTGTATTTACATTGATGACAGCTTGCGATGGATAAGGAAGGATTTTGATTACATAAGCAAAATACAACGAAAATACCATGAATGTAGTGCTTTTACATTGCAAATACTAGAAGGGGTGCCTTTAATTTTCATAACTGTAGTGATATAAACATCCACAAGAATAGTACTAAAACTTTTAAAATAACATATGCAACATATATAACTGCTTTTTTATTGTTCATTATGTTCTTGGTTTCTTTCTCACTTTCTCATTTTTAGTGATGATTGTATTAGTTAAGAAAAATATTGTTAGTGTGCAAGGCATGCGATGAATCCATCTTATCTTTCGCATCTGACAGGAAAACCGTGCAAACAACATTCTTGCACCATAGATAAAATAAAAATTCTTTAATTATTAATGCTTGCACGACCCATAAACCAAAAAAAAAACAACTAATAAAATGCTAGAAGGGAGGATACTATTAGCCAGAAGGGAGGATACTACTATCAGTAGTATCCTCCCTTCTGGCATTTAGTATCCTCCCTTCTGGCATTTAGTATCCTCCCTTCTGGCATTTAGTATCCTCCCTTCTGGCATTTAGTATCCCTGTGCACTCACTTGAACAACACTATGCTGGATAGAATACCTACTTCACAATACAAAAAAGGGGTTAGCTATGGTCTAATCGGAGCTGGGGTGACTGGTGTTTCAGTGAAGCATAGACATGTCAGCATGTGTTGGAAGAAGCTGCTGATGATACTGGCTTAACTATGCAACAAGAATTAGTAAGTTATGAAGATATGGCTTAGTATAGAATGGCTATGTTATGTATTTGGTCTAGAATTGAAGGAGAAATAGTAGAAGATAGCTAAAGCATTCCAGAAATACTGAATCAGATACTTTTCAAGATACCTTTGACGTCCTGGCGGAATTGTCAACAGGAATAGACAAAATCAAATTGTTAGATGAACTGATATTTAATAATGCAATCTAAGGTACTTTTAAGCTGTTTGTAATAACTATGATGTAAAAAGTTAAACCACAGCAACTTTCGGAATTATTGCTAGATAACCAGCCTCTCCCTAGGGCTTCCTCCTCAGGATCAGGTTTTTTTATCAGCGATAATTCCTCATACATAGTAAGTAAATAATAATTAATTAAACCATTGGTTTGAAAAATTACCGCTCCATCCCGGAAATGGCAATTGTCGTGGTCTAACTATTTTATACCATGGTTATACCATTTCATACTGTGTAAACGACCTAATATTAATAGCAGGTTTTGACGGGAAATTTGGTCTAACATTAACAATTTACCCCACCACACAGTGGTGCTTGATGTATTGCAGATTAAATGCAGGTAGCATAATTTATTTTTATTTATTATCATCCTCTACCACTTGGTTAACGTTACATCAGTTTCTCTCCTGCATGAACTATCTCAGCTTTTCTTATCCCCTCGTTTTCTCTCTTCAGTTAGGCATGGAGTCCCTTCTCCTTAGTCCTCTCTCTCCTGCTACTGAGTCTTTCTGTCCTTCTATCATGATTGTGGACTTGGTTTTGCGAAACTTTTGCTTCTTTACCAAACTGTTTAAGCTCATGAATTATTCATGAATACGCACCATCGTTGTTACTGACACACAAGTGCATTATTATATAGATAGCATTGAGCCAGCGAGGGTCTCTCTGAAATACCATCTACAAGAAGTGTACCATGTACTGGGAAGTATAAAGTAAACTGACGAGTGTTGTTGTGATCATGTCAGTATATATGACTGTCCACAAGAGACCTGGCATAATACAGCAATCGTGATTTAAGGAAAGGATTGTAGAATGTATACATATGTATGTGGCATCGCACGGATCACACTACTTGCATAACTAGCATTGCATCACAACATGAAGAGGGAAATACTCATGCATGTTCCACGTCTGATGAATCAGGTCATAAAGGCTGGCCTCTCAGTTGTTGTCTGAGACTTCCACTCATAGTTATTACACAGAGATTGTTTATTGGAATTGGTTCTGCATTGGACTCCCTCTAACTATGTAGCTAGGGACTAGTTATGCTATTTTAGCTGTGGTTTGATGAGTATGGATACTGACGTATGTGTAACAATAAGAAGTAGTGGGGTTTGTTAAGGACAAAAAGAATCCATTTGTTTACACTCTGGACAAAAGCACCAAAATGATAGTGGTGGTAGATAGACTAAAATGAACAAGAAAATGACCCGCTGCAAAAAAAATACACTTCCCATAAGTGCAGTAAATTCATTCTTAAAAATTCAAAACGCGTAAATTTTCGCCGATATTTTCGCGGGTCGCGAAATTTTTCGAAGCCCTACAACCTCATGGCCAGACAGCCTAATAGCAGCTCTGCTATGTCTAAACCTATGAATTGGGACCTCTGTATAGTATGCCAAAAGAATTCATCAGAAAAACTACGCTGCCCTGCTCATTGTGCTTCAGATCAAGCTCCAGCTGATGTCTACAGTGCTTTAAATGTTGAAAATTTCCGGGAGTTGAATGCCTTACCAGTTGATGTAAACTTTGGAGAATATGGGACAGTACAAGCTTTTGTACAACACAGTGCATCATGGCACAAGCAATGCCATCAAAAATTTAACAACTCTATGTTAGAGCGTGCAAGACAGAGACTAATGAGGAAGAGGAAATCTGTTGAAGGAGAGGTCACTTTACGATCCAAGCGTAAGCTGAATTTAACAAGTACTCACTGTATTTTTTGTGATGAAACGACTTCTGAGTCATTACATGAGTTCACTACCCTCAATGTGGATCGGGTTATTAGGGACATGGCTAGTGAAATGGGTGATAGTGACTTGCTTGTTAAGTTGTCTGGTGGTATTGACATTGTTGCAATTGAGGGAAAATATCATATTTCGTGTCTAACCAAATACCGCAACCGTTATCGTAGTTTTCTGCGTACTCAGTGTGCTCCATCACAATCAAATGTTTGTATGAAAAAAGCTAGAGCACGTGTTTTTGCTGAGCTTGTAATGGATATAGAAAGTGCTTTAGAAGAAGGTATATTTATGTGTTCAAACTAATTGAGCTGCACACAGCTTATGAGAGCCGATTGAAGACTTTAAATTTTGATTCTTCTATTAACAGAACTCGACTAAAGAAAGAGCTTTTAGACTACTTCAAAGGTCATGGAATACAGGAGCAATCAGATGGAAAACAAGTAATTTTTGTTTTTCCAGAAGGGATGCATTCTCTTTTAAAGAATGTTTCCATACCTTCTCAGATGACTTCAGAAGCATTGCAGTTGGCTAGAGTAGCTAAACTAGTTCGTGCAGAAATATTTCAGGCTGAAAAAACTTTTGAATTTGCCAACAAGTTTCCACCAAATTGCCAGACAGACTGTGTACCATATAGTCTAAATCTCCTTATCTCCATGATACTTTATGGACCAAATCTGAAAAATGTAAACAAACACAATGATTCCCAGAGTTGCCTCACAATATCTCAATTGATAATTGTTTCACTAGGCACTCAGCTACTCAAGGTCTCAACATTCATTCATTGGTTAGAAGCAAGAAGCTAATAGAGCAGCTTCATGCTCTTGGAATTAGCATTTCATATGACAGGGTGATACAGATAGAGAAAGATGCAGCCTATTCACTTTGTGCACAGTGTCAAGCTAATGACATAGTTTGCCCATCTCAGTCATGGCATGTGACTGTCCCATTTTTGCCAAAGCGAAGTTCATTCAGTGGACATGACCAGCTACCTATGGAGAAGATGTGTTCCTTGTAATGTTTGGAGGACTACATTTAGAAATGGGAATGTGGAATATGTTGGGTGGTTATTTGGCTTGTTCAGGCTGGACAACAGCACTTATAGATGCTGGTGTTGCTACTTCTGGCACAGCTGACAGTTTCCTGAAATCGTCCCACTTAAGAAACTGTTTACTTTTACTATTCACTAATTAATATCTTAGTTTTTATGGAATTGTTTCGTACAAGTTAGTTATTATAATTTTAATAATGGTTTCTATAATTACTGTTTATATTTTTCAAAATAATTAATGTAAATAATTTTTATTGAATTATTGCAGTAGTTGGTTACAATGTATGCAGTGGGTGTAACTAATAATATAATACTCACTATGTAGCCATATTTTAAATTTCTCCATGTTTAAGTAACAGTTGTTGTCATATAGTTTTTACTGTGAGTTTACTATGAGTTACATTGAATACAATCGTTATATATCATCATTAAACTAACACACACACATACACGTATATTGATTACAAGGTGACCTTTATTCACCTCACTACATTCAGTTTTTACTATGAGTTACTTGGAATACACTTGTGCGGTTCCTGTCGTGTGAGGAGTCGTTAGTGCGGGGGCGTATATCCCAACCTGCCTCCTAGGTCACAGGTGCTCACACAGAGGGTAAGTGGTGGAACTCAGAAGAGGCCCAACTGCCAGCTCTCAAAGAGCTTATCCCATGCAGGGCTAATTATAAGGATGTGACAATTGTCCACCAAGTTCATAAATCCAGTCAAGTCTAACTCAGTTATAGTATAAGCTAAGCTAAACTACCTATAAACTACTGCTGACTAGTTATTAATTGTTGAACTTGAGAATTAAAATAATGTACCAGATGAGCTTATATGCATACAAGAGTGATTAAATAACAGTGGGTGTGGTGTAGTATTATATGTAAATATTTTGTCTCTCTCCTTTGGCCAGGCTAGGAGGCTCGGATAACACCAGTAGTTCAGATTACTTTATAAGCAAAAAACAACAACAAAAAACAACAACAAAAAAACAACAACAAAAACAACAACAACAATAACAATAACTGTCGTGTAGGAGTAGATAATCTTCACTTAGAAATATTTCCAGTGCTCCATGTTGTCCACTGCGTGCATCCTATGTACATGTCTGTGAAATTGTAACATTTATAAGCAATATTAAAGTAATCAAAACTTGTGAAACACCTTGAAAAAAAGAATAGAATACTCTTCATCATACCATTCATGGAACTCTGTTTATGCTTTAACTCTCTAAGTTTGTTTTATGGGTGCTGCTCACTGAGACTCTGGTGGGGCTTAGAGAGATGGTTACTCCTTGTATTTCCACACTCCATGGTATGCTGCCCACAACCCCAGTGATAACAGTTTAATATTGCCTTCACTCTGTGCCTAGCACCAGAGCTTACACATAAAACAAACAACACTATTTCAGATGTCACTATGTTTATTGTTTTCTGCTCTCTCTCTCTCTGTAGCAGCTTTATTGATCTCCAAAATAATGCATGGAAAAATGAAGTAAATTTTACAAGCTGGACAAAATATGTGCAAAAAAATTCACGATCATACCATCACTAATTAACACTTGTCATATATGAAAAACATCCTTACTAAAATAGAAGCAAAACTAAGGAGTGAAAGCATAGTGTATGAATAACCACAACTACATTTTTAAGTGTTTATAACATCAACACCCAGAAATTTTTTTAGAGTTCAGCTGGCTTGTTATGGCAAGCAGAATATTTAGAAAGAGAAATAGACCATATTACATAAAGAGCCTAATTTAGTAGACATAGCTTTATGTTTTGGAATTTTTAATGAAGAGGATGGAGATTATTTTGCCTTATAGCTCAAGATGTATTTAGTAAAGCTGGCTCATCTATTTCTTCAAGATCTTTAGTGAAACACTGTCGATATACAGATTTAGGAAACTACATCAAGATAAACCTTAATGGATCTAGAAGGGATTCTCCATCTGTTCATATTCACATGTCTTTCGACAGAATAGAGTTTAATAATGGTTAATGACAGCAGGTGTAAAGACTTACAAAATTCATGCTATTAAAAGTATCATGATTTGGATGGTTTACATGGCCAGAACTGGCTTTACAGAGGTCTCAACAGCAGTTGAGATGATTTTATGTACTACTGAACACAACATATTTTAAATTCACACAGCATGTACATGTACATTGATAGAATACAGTCCATCTCATCTTCTATTCTCCCAAAATGGAACTGTCACATGGGAGAACTTAATTTTTACATTTATTAGGGGAGATGGAACACCATGCAAGTTCGAAAAAGACAACAATGTTTAGTTTGTCATTATTATGCATTCAATTCAATAAGAATGGGTGGAAACTTTCTAGTCTCTGGATTAATGGCTGAAAGGTCACAATAGAAGCTAAGATTTACTGTACTATTTTAATTTTTGATATTTAAGTTTGCTACTCTCTCTCTCTCTCTTTGTAGAAGTTGCAGCCACACACATAATTTTATCCGAAAATGTTTCATTAATCACAATAAAATACATATGAAAAAGGAATATTTTTGATAAGCTAGACAAAATATGTGCAGTCAAAATATACATATGCACATTACTTATTGGTTTCAATATAAAATTGTCCTTAGTGAGTCTGAAGCTAAGCCAATGGTCAAACTCACATCAGTCTTTTATGATCATCAGTCAGTATGGACAATAACAAAAAGTTTGACAATACATTGCAGCAGTTAATAAAATTGAAAAAAAAAAAGGAATTAGCTACTTGGCTATTTCGAATTATGTGAAATGCAATCAGCATAGCTTATAGACTCCAACTTTTCTCTAGTAAACTTCAGAAACCATCCTCCCACCCCCACCTCCAATACTCAGTTTTATCAGCTAAACATTTTAGCTAATTTGGCTAATGTTTTGTTGTAATGATGTCTAGGAGACAGTCTGATCATGTAGCAGCCATGACCACATTTCTGTAGCTATGCAATGTTATCATCATCATAGTAATCCACTTTTTGTTGTGGTCCATTGATTCACATTGAATGTTGTGTATTTATGTCCATGTTTGTAAAAATTTCGGTCTTACTTCTGGGATACAAGCAGTGAACAAGTAAGACTGAAGAGAGTTACACTACTGTAGTAAAGTGTTGACAGTATATATTTACAATGGCAACATTGCTCAGAATATAAAAATATTGGGGTCAATGTAAAGAGCATATTATTACTAGGCTGCATTTATACCCCCCTGAAACTGTTTTTTGCCCCCTTGAAAATTAATATTATGATCTTCATGGTTATTTGCCACAAAATTATTATCGATTTTATGGATTTTGGTTCTAAAAACACTCTACCATCATTTTTATTAAGAGGAAAATATTGAAAGCGGTTTATAGCTTGAATGTGTTAGCAAAGGTAATAAATTAATACTATCTAGTATATTTGTGAATTTAGGCAGTATTTTAGATTGTCAGTTTTTAATATACAAAATATATTTATTAGGATTTTGTAACTGAGGTCAAAGTGGACCTGTGCATTTTGACTGTGTTCTAATAGGAAGAAAAAATATTCAAAGAAGACTGCTGCACTAAGTTTTCTTTTGGTACCTAATAAGCCAAGCTAATTTTACTTGGCCAGGGTTGTATGCTGATATTATGTCTTATTATTAAGAATTGTGCCGAGTGTCTTGCCTAACAGGGATGGTGCGAGGAGAGCTCCTCTATGCAAACCTGAGATCTTGGTCGAGCGGTTTGAAAAACTAGCTGTCGATATTGTGGATCCACTTCCTAAGTTTAAATGTGGTTTCTGCTTCCTGTTCACTGCCATGGATTTGTCTACTCAGTTTCCCTTGCTCTTCCTATGAGGGTTTACACAGCCTTAATAGCTGCATTCTCATTTTGGTGCTCCCAAAGCAGTACTCATTAAGGTTCCAACAATATTCAAAAGTGTTATTATTTTTGTATGAAATATTTACATTATGAAGATTTGGACTAGCCCATACACCATCCTGAAACTAAGGTTAAATTGGAGAGGTTTCACTCATCTTAGAACTCTGTTAGGATCTGTATGTCTGATAAGAAAAATTTTCTGCTGTTCTATAGTGTTGCATTTTCTTAGAAATCTGCCCCATTCTAGGCATAATCATACACCATAAGAACTTACATTTGTTCAACTATCACCATATATTCTGTCTTCTCTTAAGTCTATTTGGTTTGAATCTGCTGACTTACCTAGTTTTATCAACGAGTTAGACTCCCATATTTCCAGTACACTACAATCACTCAAACAAAGGTTGAAGGACAATGTAGTTGCCAAGAGAGCTGTGCATACGAGAGTGCTACATTGATAGAATTTAGTGTAGGCCAGCTTGTGATGAGGAAAAACCTGGCTTGTTGATGCACCCTGGGAAGGCTGGATCGACCTGGGCCTCTTTGTGGGGTGGGCGATCATGTAACTAGCAACTCCAGTATTTTCACCTCCTCTGTCTCCCCTTACATGCTTGGAAACCAAACTGTTGAACTGCATCAACAAACAATTCCAACACTGTATCAGCAGAGTTGTTGTCAGATGCTCTCAAATACATTATTCTCCGGCTGTAGCCATCTATGCATCCATGAATAACAATACGCCACCTAAACAAAACATCACCATTACAAATTTTATAGCTAATGTACCTTTTTAAGATTCTCATAACATTAAAGCAACCACATCTTTTCAACGTCAATTTGAGAATTTATTTTTACATGGCTACATGAGCATGTTCATCAAATACTAGTACCACTCTTGTAATGTCTTAATATTTATAGCTTTTGATTTGACCACCCTTTACCTATAGACAGGCACATATCCTAAGAAATAGATGTATTTAAAAAAATCAAATTGTGCTATGACCCCCAAACCCGTTTTGTTTTTATTTACCTGATAAGTTTTTGATTACCGTCTATAATATGCCAAAGTGAACGAGGTGAAGGAACCCTATACTGACGACGATTAATAACTCTAAGCTGACGAATCATACACCCTTCAGGGTCAATTCGGTGTAGAGATTCCCTCACTCGAATCTGCTGCACCCGATAGCCTTGAGCAAATAGATGTCCTAGCATTTGCTGATTTCCACAGGTAGGAAACTGAGAGTGAACCTGATAGACTAGATGATCAAGCTCCATCATCAGACAAAGTGGCATATTGGTCATGAACTGACAAAGTAAAAATCACTCATTCTTCTATACACTGTGTTCTCTCTGACACTCCCAATATGGCAGCAATTTGGCGCACAGTAAATCGATTTTCTATCAGAAATGAAAGTTGCTCACAACCAATGTCAAATATGGGCCTACCAGCTCTTCCAGACCTGACAACAGCTGTGGATATTTCATTAGCAGCCAAATTGATATGCTCTCTTAAAGATGAAGTAGTGTTTAAAGCATGTCTTATAATTTCACAAGCTTCCATCAATATCTTGATCACTTCTGTCAAAAGTCTGCTGAACAATTAGTTCACGAAACACTAATTCTAGTGATAAACACCATGCATCAATAGCATCTGAAGAAAGAGATCTTCCATCTCTATAAACATCCAAGTCACTAATAATTCTGAAAACGCTAGATATTGCCCAAGATGTCATCACAATAATGGAGTTCAAGTTGAAGTTCAAGTACAGTACAAATATATTCATATTTCAAATTATATTCATAGAAGTGTGGCTGTCCTAAGAATATTCATAGCACTCCTACTTACAAAGTAGGGCCCTATTTTGTTTCCGAGTTCTTAATGATATTCATAGCACTCCTATTCTGATGTGCAACACTTAATGATTTCATAGCACTCCTAGTCTGATGTGCAACACTTTAATGATTTCATAGTACTCCTAGTCTGATGTGCAACACTTAATGATATTCATAGCACTCCTATTTTATGTGCAATACTTAATGATATTCATAGCACCCCTATTCTGATGTGCAGCACTTAATGATATTCATAGCACTCCTATTGGCTATATCTGACTTTATTATAGCTGTTTAGCTACTTCATTGTCATTAGTAGCTAATACAAAGTAGAGTTTTTCTTATCCTTCTTTTCTCTCTTCATGTATCATGGAATCCCTCCTTTTCCTTAATCTATCTGTCGGGCTTTTCAGTCCTTCTATCGGGATTGTGGACGTAAGCCTTGTAAACCTTCTGAAACATTCGCCCTCTTTCCTCGCTGATTCCACCCGTAGCTATAATATAGTCGTCGCTTCAAAATCGCCTTTTCTACAGAATGTGGCGATACTTTACAAACTAGTCCTAGCTTATCAACTGTTCATGATACACACACTTTGCCTTCGTCATTTCTGACAAACACAAACACGAGCCCTGACCATCCACACACACACACGTACCCTTCCCTCAATCGCTATTAAAATTAACAACATTCCTAAAATACTGTGCATGCAATGCTCAGCAGTGTACTTAACATTTTCAATTCATTTGTCTTATGTTCATATCTTTACAAATCAATTATAAAATAGACAAGAAAACACCAGTTAGCTAATCCATATCTGTACTTTGATCTTCATCAGGTACTTTTTTTTTTTTTTTTTTTTAAACTTTGCTGCACCATACAAGACAGGCAGGACAGACCAACTAGCAGGGTTATTGTCAAGGTCAGCCTACAAAGAGGGTGAAACAGAACTAAGACAAGGAAGTAGATCTCTAATACTTACCAAAAAATCATCCAAGCCGAGAATCTTTGAAGTATCAGAATAACCCCGATCAGACCTGCAAAGGGGACAGTCTCTCCTTCCATCCTCCCCAATGTACCACTTGTCCGTACACTCCATACGCTTACAGCATCCGGCAATATAGCTGGAGGGATTAATGGCGACGGTTTGCATATGTTACATTTGAATGTGTCATGCAGTTGGGCTAACAAACCCAAGGGTACTTTGTAATATGGAGCAACCTTCAATATTTTAGAAACTTTTGAATCTAATGAGTTAAGTTTTTCATTAAGAAGAGAGTCTTCATCAGCTTTGGAACATCTACACTTCTTGGCCCCACGTACTTCAGTGGAAATGGCAAATATTTTTCTGCTCCCCACCTTCCAAAACTTGATGCCTGCAATCAAAATTCCTTTCTTGAAAAGGATAGCAAAATCACACAAGTGTTTGAATTAGGAAATCAACATAGCTATGTGCCTTTCAAATGATTGTCTTACTCTACTATAGCCAAGTACTATACACCTCCCCCTGTAGCTATATAGAAATTTCTGAGTTAGCATGAATCTATAGGAAAAACAACAACAATTGTTTCCTACAAACAGTTACCAAATGACCCAACAACAAAGATTGAAAATAAGATTACAAAAGCACTAAAAAGTATTGAAGAGAAAAAACTTATCTCCAAAGAACAAAGGTTAAAACTAGCACCCCAACATTCAACACCACCTCAAATATATGGTCTACCTAAGATACATAAAGAAAACGTGCCACTAAGACCTATAGTCTCAGCAATCAATTCTCCAATGCATCCTCTAGCAAAATTTCTAGTAAAAATCATAGGCCCTGTTACAGGAAAGACAAACTCGTATATAAAAAATTCAACACATTTTATGGAGAAAATAAATAGTCCTGCAATAAATTCAAAAGACTACATGATAAGTTTCGATGTGGTCAGTTTGTTCACAAAAGTTCCAATGAAGGAAGTTATTCTAATTCTCAAAATAATTTTGGAACAAGATGACAGCCTTGAAGACAGAACTGCAATAACACCAGGTGAATTGTGCAATCTGGTTGAATTATGTGTTAAATCCACATATTTTTGTTTTGAAGAGACATTTTACGAACAAAAAGAAGGAGCATCAATGGGGTCTCCTTTATCACCAATTCTAGCTAACATCTACATGGAGAGACTGGAAGAAGAAGCCATCAAAAACTTTCCTCTCAAACCATCTCTTTGGTGCAGATATGTAGACGATGTTTTTGCCTTATGGCCACATGACAATGAATCCATCCAAGACTTCAAACTCCATCTAAACAAACAAAATAAACACATCCAATTTACAACAGAAGAAGAAAATGAAAACAAAATAGCATTTCTAGATGTACAGATTGAAAGAAAAAATAACAAATTCATCACCTCAATCTTCAGAAAGAAGACTCATACAGACAAATACTTAAACTATAAATCAAACCACCATCCAAGAATTTTGTCTGGAGTTGTCAAGTGCTTAACAGATCGAGCAAAGAAATTATGCCATCCATCTGAAATTGAACAGGAGCTGAAACATTTAAAAGAAGTCTTCCTAGCAAATGGTTACCCAGAACAAACAATAAATAGCAACATCAAATCCAAAAGGAATTCAACCAGAAATAATTCAACCAATGCACAAGATGAAACCATCAAATATTTGGTAATACCATATATCAAAGGGATTAGTGAAAAAATTGAACATGTATGCCGTTCCTTGAACATAAAAACAGTTTTTACATCAACACCAACCCTCAAGAAACATCTAATGAAGGTAAAAACAACCAGAGAAAAATAAAAAAATCAAAGGAGTAGTTTATGAAATCCCGTGTATGGACTGCAGTATGGTATATATAGGGGAAACAAGACGTACACTAGACAAACGTTTAAAGGAACACCAATATGCAGTAAAAAGGCATGATGAGAAGAATGGTATAGCTGTACATGCATGGAACAGTAATCATAAAGTAAATTGGTTGGAGGCCAAAGTGAAAGAGAGAGTTGAGAACTACACCAGAAGAAGGATTACTGAGGCAGTAGTGATCCAAAGCCTGCCATCAACATCTAACTTGGACAATGGCCTGGAGTTAAATCCAACATGGCAACCAATTATAGCGTCACTATAACTAGTGCATCCTCAGGGTTTTTGCATTTTATTGAACTGGTTTTGTTTTTTGTCATTTTTAGTAATGTGTTTTTTGTCAACTGATGAAGACCTACGGGTCGAAACGTTTTGACTATTTATTCTACTACGAAAGCTAATAAATAAACTACCAAAAATTGTAATTGTCATGTGTCAAAGTCAGTCAACATTCTATCCTGTACTTGTGTGCTTCATTGTGTGTCAGGGTACGCCCTGCATTAAAGCTTAATCCAACTTACCTTTGGTTATACATAGCTTGAGGAGTTAGGACAGCCAAGCCACACTCACTGTTTGACTCTGGTGGCAGCAACCTCATCCTGATACCAGCCCACCTGTGAGCCCAAGCGTCTTCCAGCGCCCAACCAAGCCCACAGAGGTGTGTCTGGAAAACTTCACACACACATACAGACACACAAAGCCATTACATACACAGACTCACATACAATACCAACAGGTTAAAGTATATTGGAGCATGTGGTGACAATTATTTGTATCATTTATTTACTTAGCTAATTATTTAAATTTTACTTTTATAGGAGTTCCTCAAATTTACAGTAAGGGCTTGGGAGGGATGGAACTTAATCAGAAGAAGTGGACTGTGACCTGAAAGATATAAGTCAACTATTTATAATCATAATATGTATTGCTTTTATAGCTAATAGTGTTACAGTAGCTCCTGTGAACTTTCTTTTAAATGTGGAAGGACTGTAATGGGGTAGTCAGCCATTTATTTACTGTATGCGCTAGGGTCCTAGTGAGTCATTCTGTCTGTTTGTGTGTATATCTGTCATACTATAACTTTAGAGATTACTGGCGAATAATGGTTAGGTAACTTACTCATAACAAAGATTTAGATTTATTTAGAAGATTGCTACTTTTAAATTTGGGCTGATTTTTTTAGAAAACACGAACTGTATGTACTAGCTTTAGTGAGTAACGCCCCCTTTTGTCACGTTGTAATCACATGAGCTAATTAATTTCTTGCATATGCAGTAGATTTGTTTTATGTGCTGAAAGTTAACCGAGTGCTTGAATTCTTGTTTAAAGGGACTGCTGGAGTGCTGGCTATATATGCTACATGCAAGTCACCAATTACCAGTTATATTATATATAGTCGCCACCAAAGTTATCTATCCTTGTGGTGGCATGAAGTTGAAACATTATAATCAGAATTCAGATTCATTGTGGTTTCAATAATTAATACACAGCACACTGTTTCATTGAATGTCTTTCAAAAGTCTTTAGTTACTAAGTCAACTTATCTGACTGGAGTACGTCAAATTCGTCTTCTTTTCTTTTCTTTTTTTTAATGTAATGACTGAAGCTATGCTAATACCAATTCATAATGTGGTTCTGTTGTGTGTGAGTGTGTTTGGTTAGGACTAGCTATGTAGGATGTGTTTTAGGATTGATATTCCAAATAATGCACATCTTATAGTACAGCTTAAGATCATTGGCCATACTCCACGTGATATATATAGTGATCATAGAGAGAAGTAGTTCTGAATCAGTACTATAAACTTCTTAGTGGTCAATAAACAGATGCAGTAAAATCAAGGTATCGGTCGTAGTTTACTGCAATCGTACAGGCCGCCATTGAAACCACACACATGCACACACACACACTCATCCTACACATCACACACACACACACCACACGTGCACATCTGCACACACACATCACACACACATCATACACACATCACACACACTACATGTGCACATCATACACACATCACACACATCATACACACATCACACACACACTACACGTGCACATCATACACACATCACACACACACATACTATTCTTTCTTCCTGCAACAAAATTTCCACCAAAAGAAGCCCTGGAGTTTGAACCTTCATTTAAGTGGCGCAACTCTTCGCAAAAGTAGATAAATCCCGGAGATATGTGGACTCTCTCGAAGTCTGTCGACGACCATTACCTGTTATGATTTTACTTTCAAATTGCATTGCTTTATTATCGACCACTAACCAAGTTGTTTTTTTTAGTACAAAAGAATTGGTATCAATTCAGAACTAATCATAACCATATTTGCTATTTTGTGGTGTTATCACATTATTATATGAAAAAGTCATTGTAATCATGTGGACTAATATGCTCTTGACCTTGATCATCCAAAAAACTTCCTGGCAGTGTTTAGTACCCACAAGTCACAAGCACAGTGTAGCCACTCCTTCCTAGCAAAAGACAAACAAGCAAAAAAAATAATAGCAAGTATTACATAACTCAGTCTTACTATTTGGGTGTTTTTGTGAATGTCTGTATGCTATGCCAGTTGATAAATTTAAATTTCCATGATGTCCGAAGACTGTGCCATTTGATAATAGAACCGGAATGTAAGAGTTACAGGTGACTTGCTCTATATAACACTTTTTTGCTTGTTTGTTTTTGTTTGTTGCTGTTACTGTTTATTTGTTGTGTGTGTATTGTACTTTGTCATCACTTCAAGTTTATAGCTATTGTTGCATGTGTGCTATTCTTCATAAAAAATGTTCACTTTAACAAAAGATCAGCTTACTTCTGATTAATAAATTGTTTGTTTGTTTGTTTATTCATGTTCTTTTTTTTTTCCCCTTTGTCTTTCGCTCTTCTAACTTCTGTTTAATAGTATTGCATCAAATGATAATTAGTAGTATTTAAATTGCTTTAATCTCCTATTGTTTTTGCTAATTTTTGTGCTCTCATTTTTCCTTATCTTGTGGTGATTAGACCCATATTGATTTGTCAGAATTGAAGTTATGTGTGGCAGAATGATTGTGATAGTTGAGTTTCTTTGTTTGTGGATTGGCACTTTACAAAGTTATCTCATGTTATTCGTCCAATATACTTCATGCAAGTGTAATTTACACAGAAAAACAATTTTTAATTTTTTAATGTGTTGTTGTTTACCAGTTCATTTCTTTTAATGGGTATTGTTTACAGCCAATTTTTTGTAATTTTTTTATTATCCTCAGAAACCGATTAAAGTTAGAAATGATGCAATGAGCATGACAGAAGGTGATATGTGAATACACATGTAAAATGAAGGAAGAATTGTGCGTTTTAGCTAATGTGGAGTGATAGTGAAATGATAACTAGTGGA
>WLWD01003910.1_pt1 | contig 53191 bp, 45 predicted proteins | sample 6712731 | NCBI WGS metagenome assembly WLWD01 (sample SAMN12718690, study PRJNA576275) | sponge metagenome | isolation source: marine sponge | host: Mycale hentscheli | place: New Zealand: South Island, Marlborough, Capsize Point | collected 2014-11-01
AAAAAAAAAAAAAAAAAAAAAAAAAATAATGCTAATGCTAATAAGTAATTGTCAGTACCTTGCATATAAAAAAATTAAGTGAGATTATATTATTATTGTCTATATAATAATACGCAAGTAACGGCAACATAGTGTTTTGATGAGCTAAGAAGGGTAGGTAAAGTGTAGTCAGGTCGGTAAAACAGTGGCAAAATGTAGTCAGTAATAACGACAATGGTGATGAGTGTCTGTTGTGAATAAGATGTGTTGGGTTGGTAAAGGGTCGTTTTCACAATACTCCCTTTTTTTTTTTTTTTAATTTGCAAAAGTGCCACTGTGTGGTGGAGTACTTGCTAGTCATCATCATCATCATCATCATCATCATTATTATTAACACTTACAGTAATCAACACACTGTGCTTCTGGAGCATGGCTCGTACCAGCAATGCCTGTGAAAAGAAAGGGAAGAACAACAACTGAATACTTGCTAAGACTAGTCAAAGTGGGCGGGGCTAAAGCATACTTTTGTGCGCAGCTGATATGTGTCTCCGAAATCCAACGCCTTCTGAAATATAGCACTGCGCTGGTCCACATTCCTTGCATACATAATCTGCAGGTGACACACACACACACACACACACACACACACACACACACACACACGAGTCTAACTGCAGTAAAGTGCTAATTCTCTTGAGCAATCGAATCACAAATAAAACTAACTGCAGATTTTAAAAACTGAAGTCTTCAGTTCACTATTCAGTTCAGCCACCTCATAGGTCTAGTTGACTGCTGGGCATACCTTGGCGTGTGAGTCTATCCTGGCGGAGATCTGGCCATCCAGGATGAGGTGAGTGAGCTCTTCTTCAAGCTGACCAATACTAGTGTCAAAGGCTGAAGCCATGCGATGGAGATCGACACTCAGGTATGGACTGAAGTACTGCCCCCCCACATATATATACAATAATATAATTATATACATAATATATTATACAGTTAACCCTTTCACCGGCAGGTTTATGACCCAGTGTGGTAACTTGATAATTTTCTGATATTTTTTAAAAGTCTTTTCCTGTAAAGACAATCAGCAAGAGAAGAATTTTGAAAGCAAGTTAACGGAAACCGATTTTCTAGAATCCGAAACAGTAACCGTAGACCAAAAAGAGAAAGCAAAAAATTCGGACTTACCGTTTACAGATGGTTATGACGCTGCTATGGAGTTCAAACACAGTGCACGGCTTGTTCACCTCCTAGTTACTAAATTCTGACTTCAGACCTCATAGCATACATTTTTGGGGGCAGACAGACGCTTAAAGGTAAGCGTTCCGGCAGCCATATTTAAAAAAATATTCTAAAAAATAAAATACAGATTCTATTCCTTCAATTTTTTTAAATTACAGGAAGTGATACGTCATGACAACGTAAACACAAAAAATTAGAAAGTTATATTGGATAATTTTTTTTTTTTAAATCAGAGAAGTATCGACTGAACAATCAGCGCCATACGGCGCTATTGCCAGTGAATGGGTTAAGTATATACAGCGGAACCTCTGAACTGACAATTTGGGCCATTCAGTTCACAAATCAGAAGCTTTTTGCTTTAAGAGGTGATAAATAATACATGTTGTTGTTTTTTGTAGGGGGCAAGCGAAAAATTCACTAAATAGATGTAATATGCCTTTAATTCCCAATCAGAGGTTCCACTGTAGACACAGTAATTAAGTCAGCTTCAAACAGTTCTTCTTGGTTCCAATCTCTATTAATTGTATGCAAGACTCCTAGGCTGTGCATAGACTCACCTGAATGAGAGCCTTGCTCCTTATCATGGTGTAGAGGGTGTTGAGGTGAGGGGCCAGGTACATGTCCAGCAACAGGTTTTCCCTCAGCTGCTCCAAAGTGCGCAGGCATCCAGTGTACTTGGCCTGGTAGAACTGGTACAGGACATCTCTCATCAGAGGCTCCAACTCTAGGAACTGCTTGAAAGAGCTGCGTTAGGAACAATAAACACCGAGATAAAGACAATTTTTACAAGTGAATGCATAAAGCAATGTTGACGATCCTTTACCCAATAACACCCCAGTGTTTGTTACTCTCAATTTCAATATTCACCTGCTGGTAAGGATGTTGCTGTGGAGGTCCTGTCTGCTATAGGAGGCCAGAGCACACAGACTTCCATACACTGCCACAGTATATGGTGATAACAGCTGGAAATAGGATTAACAGATAAAACTCCATCGGACAATATAGATCAATATAGAGTGGTACAAACGCATCATGCACAGGAGGGTGGGTCTACAGTGGACATACGTACGTCAGTACACTTGCAGTGCTCTATGGAGGCCTTGCTCAGCAGTCTGGCTGCATTCTTGTACTTCTTGTTCTCCATCTCAGCCAGTCCTGCAGCACACGCCAGTCGAGTGGCCGTCTCCTGCTGAGTCACACTGCTCAACTTGCTTGTCTGCACACACACACAAACTTGAGAGTTTAAGTATACATTTGGAGTGAGGGAGTACTAGAGAAGAAGTCAGGAGGTGTGATTACCTCACTGGTATCCAGACTGCTGTCTGCCTTGTTGTAGTAGTTCAGGACTTGCTGCCAGTTACCCAACAATACGTTTACCTACACACACAGAGGGTCCGAGTTCAATCTGTCGCACTGAACTGCAAGCAACAGATTAAAACACTGAATTTTGAATTTGATTGAAGTACACTCTCAGGAAAAAAAAAAAAAAAAAAAAAAAAAAGTACACCTAATAGTTAAATTTCCTTTTTTTTAATTTTAAACATGAAGCAGACCTAATGACTAATACAAAATATTTGTACTATGTGTGAGTGAGGCATAGATCAGACTGCATGTAAGAAGACATCAAAGTAAAGTTAAGTTGAACGACAGTGAAGTATTTTGTATTCCTGGAACCTGTTTCTTTGCCTTTGTTCGGGTGGCTTCCCCATCTTCAACATTACACATTTCCTGGAGAGAAACACTGAGTAGCATCGCTAGGCGAAGCCGGGTGCTTTACTAGTCGCAGATATTGGCTCTGTCAAATATAACTCACCCACAAATATACAACATGGTAGGACAATTTACAATAAAACTCCCACCAATTGAGTTATAACCAGATACGAGTCGGAGATATGATCTCAACATTTAAATACGATCTAAGAATTCTTTCTTAGAAGAAAAAGTGGGAGGGATAGAAATTACTATCCCCAAGCTAATTATGACATTTAGAATAATATAGTTCCGCATTCTGTGTACATTTTCTTTCATAACCCTGCCAACACTGGTCTGACCTTGATGATGTTGAGACACAGCTGCACCATGTGACTGGAACTAGTGCAATGGTCTCTGGCTCTCATGTACATCTTCAACGCCTGACTGAAAACAAACAAACAAACAAACAATAACCCAAACATGCTAACGAATACACCCCTAATAATTTAATTAATACTGAAGTACCGGATTCTTTCAGGAAAATTGCATCATGATGTTATCATTTATTTGATTATTTGTTTTCCCACCCTTCCACTTCCTTCTCCCCATCCTTCCTACCAACCCCCAGCGCTCATGTGTGAGAGGATTATAGCACTAGTCTACCAACTACAAGTCTCAAGGATGGCAATGCTTGAATTTTAAGTATCGAAACAATTATCAACGGGACTACTTGACAAGAGACAAAAGCCTTTAATTTAGCTTCAACTTCATTAGTAATATTGATGCACGGAAATCCCTTATCTGTCAAATACTCTGGATCAGCTATTTTTAATCTCAAAACTATTTTACATGTAAAGTGCAGTTAATACTTGACACACTAAGGGTCCATGCCGGCTTAGATGGACTGACAGGCTTAACACACACACACACTCTCTCTCTTTCCCGCCCTGGCTGAGTATGTATCCATGACAATGATGACCCAAGTACTTACTGGAGTATACAGCCTAAAACACAGTTCATGTGAGAGTTACTTACTTGAGTTCCCCACAGTCCAGATAGTGGTCTCCCAGTGCATTGAAGCCTCGACGAATACTCTCCTTTATGGAGTTGCTACGATAGTTCTTCTGATCTGAGTCTAAACGCTCTAACTGTAAACAACAACAACAACAACAATGACACTCAAACTCTACCAAATTAATCCTATTCAAACACGGGAAATTCAATCATTCTAAATTAACATTGTAGTGTTGTGGTCCTCACTATAGTAAATAAACAAATTTAATTATGGAGAACAGGGAAAGGAAGGACAATTAATGAAATAATAGTCCAGCCACAAAAATGATCAATACCTGTCTTCCTCATTAAACACTTACCAATATGGCTGCCTTCCTGTTGGTCGATGATACAAAGGAAACGACGTCCTCTGAGTCGACGGCATAAGAGTGCTTGCCAGTGGCCTGGTGGAGCTTCTGACAGATGGTAGTGAACAGGGGCGTGTTGTGAGTCACCTCCACTGTACGTAGTGCCAGTCTGGTAACCATGGCAATCACACACGACAGGGAGTAAACAAACATGGTCCATTACACGACATGAGTATTTGTCTAGACATTCTCTTCCAACATGAACTCTGTAAATCATTTAGAATTAAGACCGTTCCTCACACCACTGGAGAAAACATTTTCATCACAGCAGACAGGGAATCCCACTTAGAAGCCAGTATGAACAGTGTACCAACGACAATTCATGGAAGATAATTTATTAAGAGTAACATAACAATGCAATGGGCTATTTAATATACTAGCAAGAGCTACTAACACATGCTAACAATAACATTGATTTTCCCTCTGCTATTCTTAGTTACTGCCCGCACGCACAAGTGGGCAGGGTAAAGAAATCATGTTCGTTTTAACTGCACGTATAATGTATATATATAAATACATGTATGTATATATAAGTTGTGACCAAACATAGTATATGTTAATTGCAATGTTAATTGCAATATTCATGACAGTTCCTACTGTGTCACTGTTTGCTATAAGGTACTTCTTTTGGGCAAGACAAGCTATAGCGTGCGAGTCCAGTGTTCACCGAGGCTCTAGCTGTTGTTTAGTGATGTAATAATACATTACGCATCACCCAAACCCACTCTATACACACACACACAAACCCGATTCAACGGGCAAGACACCCACACCCTCCACTTAGACAGCGATTGCTAGGTGTCATCCGCCAGTCACCAAAGATATGTACACTGGAAGTGATGGCTGACCCACTCGAGTATCCCCAAGTGACCAGTGACTTCAAAAGAAACCATTCAACAAGCATGCCAGTGTGGGGAGAGCCACAACAGGATGCCAACTACATACAGTTGTATGCAGCGACATCCACATGCTCCAGTAAGCCAGCAACTCAACCTGGATATTTTCACTCTGGAAACTAATACAGTTTCATCTGTAACAGTACAGTAAACAAATCAAATAGTAATAATAATAACAATAACAATAGTGGGCTATTAGCTTCATGTACCATTAGGAGGCCTTTGATTTGTAGCAGTTAGAGAAGAGCAAAGAAAAGTCACCGTAAGACTGATAAATTATACAATTGTACGTATGTTTGTGAGTGTGGGATGGAATGGTATTGGTGGGAGTGGAGGGGGACACTCGGGATAGTGTAGCGTAGGTTGTGCCCACTGGAGCTCGATACTCATTAATGGAAACAGATGGTGTTCTATATCTAATCAATTAGTGTGATTGCCAATTATTAGAGGCTGAGGCCAACATACTTCACAATGTGGCAAATCCAAAACAATTTAAATGCATTTTTTCACTTGAATAGTTGAATGTTCATTGGATGTAAGTAACAGTGAGAGATGATGGCGTCAATTCTTCTATCACATAATTTATCCAGCCATCACTGGAATTTCTTAACATGCCATTTGGACTTCCTTCTTCCTCAAGGAACATCTTGAATAGCTGCTACCAAACCACACATTTATCCTGCTACCATACCACTGAATTTCATAACCAGACACCAAAATGCCAGCAGGATCTTCTCCTTCTTCCCAGACTGAAAAACATCTTGGGCTGCTGTATCCTTAAAACATTACATAGTTATCTGCAGCCATTCTTCCTGACAGTTGGGTAGATGTAGGTGGATATAATACACACTGTATTGCCTCTCTCTCTCCCCTTCCCCCCCCCCCCCCCCCCCCCCCCCAAATTATCATTCAGGAAGAGGAAAAGGAAGTTAGAGGGAACTGCCTATTCCTGGACCCACTGTCCTCAATGTAAATGACAAGGGTCGGTTCAGTTAGTGAAGTTGCCCATGTGAACTTCCCACCACACCTATCTGTGTGTGTGTGTGTGTGTGTGTGTGTGTGTGTGTGTGTGTGTGTGTGTGTGTGTGTGTGTTTCGGTTGCATCACTGGGATTCTTCTTGCATTTCAAGGGCTTTTTTTTTTTTTGGCCATTAACATTTAGAATCAACCCTTATACACACCTGGGACTGATCCACACTTTCTAAAGCTGTTTTAGGTGCTTGTTAACTCAGCTATACGGTTAATTATATGACCTTCACAGCATTCTCTGGCTTTAGTATTAACCTTGGTTAGTAGAAAAAAATTAGCCACAAGAACATTTCGAATTTCTATCTGATATGGTCGCTACACAAACACTTAGGGCACACTATTTGGAGAGCAGGCATACTTGCAGTTGATGAAAGAAGCGCACCTCCAGCAGCAGAGACTTCCCAACACCAGACAAAATAAGTTAAGCACTGGAACTACAGAATCTGAATCGGGCGCGGTAAAATCTGTGTGCTCACATGAGCATGCATGGTTCCAAATGGCAGCAATACGATTGAATGGTGTTAAGATCCGCTGTTGACAGAGTGACAGAATGAATGAATGACAAACAGACTATTATAACCCTCTCGTGCATGCGCGCTGAGGATGAATTAATTTCCTCCCTATACTAAATGCAGAGTTACTATCGTATTTCACTAGTTTCGACAAGGCTGACCCCAATTAATAGCATAAAATAGTCAAGAACTAAATTGTGCCAATTTTATCCGTTATAACCCAATTAAAAAAAAATTTTTTTTTTTTATTAGCCCACATACCTTACTGAAACTGTAGCTAAGAGGCCAAGCTTACTTGAGAGCATCAACCTTGAGGCTGGAGCAATGCTGGGCAACAAACAGGAGACGCTTGACTCGAGCTAGACCACAGAAGCTGCTGCTGTATCCTTCCAGGTCAAAGTTAGGATTGTCCACATTGTAGTCTGAAGACGAGTGGGACACAGCGTCTTCTTCATCTACCTGCATGGGCTCCACACCATCCACCTACACACACACACACACACACACAGCAGGAATTACACACAACCACTGCACTGAATATTGACAGAAGTTAGTTCTTTTGTGCACTATTGAATTACAATTGGCTAGATAGACTACACAGTTATGTCTGCACTTCTGTTGCCTCCGGCGTGAGTAGCAAACTATGTCCGATTTACTTCCTTGAACACGACTGATTCACCCCAGGCAGCGCTACTCTATGGGGCAGGAAACACAAAACAGAGAGAAAAGACAAGATTTAGTGGGAAGCTTTGCAGGATAAAGAACAATACCGGGGAAGTTGTGAAGCCAGCCATTCATGAACTGAAGCTTTTAGACACAGACAAAATCTGTGAAGCCAGCCATAGACAAAATCTGGCTAATCAGCCCCACCTCTTCCACACCAGTGTAGCTACAGGTTGACTGTGACAGGGCAGAACACTACTACTACTCATCTTTCAGCTGCTACTACCATTTTAACATTAATTGGATTGGGTCTTACAAGGGAGTTGCCCCAAATCACTAGAGCACAGGCCCTGCTTTCCCAGTAGTAACCCAACCCTGGCCTCGCCCACTCCTTATCCCACACTTAATTGAGAAGACATTGAGAAGGGAGATTGTAACAATCAAGAAACATCTGTCACAGCCTTACTTCAGCACAAATCTTGGGAGACCATGTACCACCATTTCACCTGGTGCAAAAACAAAAAACAAACAAAACAACAACAAAACAACAACAACAACAAAAACAAAACAAAAAACAACAAAACAAAAAAACACCATTTAAATTGGATTTAGATCAAATTTTCCATTTTCACTATTCTCAAAAATTTGTTAGCAAAAATTTAAGTTCAAAAGTGAATGAAACACCAAAGGTGCAAATCCTCAGCGCTACTAAACACTACCCAGCCGCCATTACAAGATAACTTTATTAGCTATTTTAATGAGGCATCAATATAGAAAATGGTACATGGAAACGCTGTCTACATAAGAGAAGGAGCTAAACTAGCCAGAAACACTCACCGGTATACATTTTCAATGTGAAACTTCACTTCTTTCAAAGCAAACTTCACCTCGGGCTGCAATTATTTGCTCATGTGATTACATGATGACGTGACGCTAGGGGGTGTTACCCACACAAGCGGGTTCATGTTTTCTCAACAATTAGCCCGAAAAAAAAGAAGAAAAAAGTAGCACAATGAATGGTCCTAAATCTTCGCTCTGAGTAAGTTCATACCTAAATCAACCATTAATTGTCCAGTAATGTCCAAAATAAGAGCATGCCGACAGCCGGACTACTATAACCATCAATGAAGGTGATTGCAAATGCTTAAATCGTAATTTTATACCTGCTTTAATTATTGTCTTGGTAATTGAAGCTGTTTCCTCTTCTATCTTAATTATGTACGAAAGTTGTGACCCCCTTGAGATAGCGCAAGTTCCATCTTGCCTCCTCTTAGATAAATTCCTAAATGAGCCGCTGTATAAGCAAGCATTTAGAGTTGGAACATCCCCCGCACAACTAAAAGGATCACAGAAAGTGAACGGCGACCACTTTCAATGACCATGTGGTTATTCAACAGCTTTGACGCACCACTCCGCTCTAAATTACTTAACCAGACGATCCTACCAACAACTCCGCCCACACAGAAAAATGGAATGTTCAAAAGCCAGACATTCAGAAATACAATTTTAAGTGGAATAGAAGGAATAACAAACGTCTGGGCAAAGCAAGCGAGAAGGCGGCACTAACAACACACAGTATGGCATGACAATACTGCAGGGAAAACTTGGTATTCATTAAACTTGCTTCTGGCCATGCACTGGTAGTCTGTGCTTGTTATTATAATTGGCGAGCGAGCGAGACACTTACAGGGGTAACACAATTGAAAATCGGGGATGTTTGTTGGCGAGCGAGCGTAGCGAGCGAGACAGTATTAGGGGTGGATAATGCAAAATCGGGTATATGTTATATATATGTATGTATGTATGGATGGTACGTATGCTCTTTAAATGCGCGCGCGGGGAACGTTTTCTCCTAAAAACACGGCTATTTAGGCTTGACTCCAGTTTATTCTGAAACTACAGCATTAAGCAAACCTTACTTTATACTTAAGCTCCAAAGTATGAGAAAATTCCTGCTAAAACGCTAGTTTTCAAGACACAAAAAGTTGATTCGACAGGTTACTATGGCATTGAAGACCCTTTTCCAGACTTAATTTCAAAACTTCGCCGTTTTATGGGGGGATACGGAGTGCCGGTTGTTGGTTGTCAAGAGCCGTTGGTAGTCAGAATGCCGTAGTATTAATGCTATGGAAGCTACTACTTCTCGAGGGAAGCTGAGATAAGTACGCAATTCCATATTTGTTAGCTAAATATGCAAAATTAACTCTGGCCTTTCTTTTTTGTAGCTAAGAGCTAGTCAACAGTGACTGGTAAATTCAAATAGTCAGATTGGCTCAAATTTGGTACTACAAAAGTTACCACTGCTCAAGAAAATGAGGTAAAAAGTAATTTTGTATTTGTGTGCTAAAATTGATTGTCTTTTGTTTTTGTAGGTGAGAGCTTGTTGTCAAGAATTCAAGGTAATTCAGATGGTCAAAGTAACTTCAATTTGATACTACAGAAGTTATCAATACTCAAGAATGATGTAAGTAGTAATTCCATATTTGTTGGCTAAAATTACAAATAATAACACTGGTTTATTTTTATCGTAGCTGAGAGCTTGTTCAAGAGTTACTGGGGATTGAGATTATCAGAATGGTTGATGTTTGATACTACAAAAGTTACCATTAAACAGGTAAGAGAGTGATTTTGTATTTGTTTGCTGAAATCAAATGTCATAACTGCTATTATAGTGTTTGCATGAAGTAAGCTGAAACATAGTAACATTTTATGTTACCTAACTATCAGGCTCGCTCGCCATTTGTGCTCAAGCACACCACTAGTTTATTTATATATATGGACGAACGTATGTCATTTTGTACTTTGACCCTCCGTATTTTTGTGTTCGCTCCGCGTTTGACCCCGTCCCAAACTTCACTAAACAGAATCCTCCGGTTTAGCGACCATTACCCATATCACCTTAGAAATTGAATTGTTTACCGCTTTGAATTCTTTTGCGGGTGCAGTTAAAACTCAAAAACTTATGGGAGCTCCATTTCTATTCGAGTTAGTGGCGGTGGTAAGTTAATACGCTATTTGTCACAGTTATAAGCCCTACTCAACAGCATTTACTTGAAAATGCATTGTCCACTAGACGAATCACGAAGGTAAGTCTTGCGTAGGTATGTTCAGTTGTGTGAAACATTGTGCATTACAACTACTATTAAGAATATCACAAAGAAAATTTTAAATAACGTGACTTGATTTTGTTGCTTCTTTTTCAATTCAAACAGTTGAGGGGAGTGGTTACTATGGCATTGAAACCCCTGTGGAATAGAAGATCTGAAATGCCAAGCATGGGGAAATCCTCGACTGTGCCTCCCACTCCCTCAACCTCTTAATCATAACAAACAAATTTCTGACAGCGATTCAAATTATTTTGTGGCATGCCGATTCATTACCAGATGTTACACAAGCAAGTAAGAAAAATGCATATTTTGAACTTCTCATTATCATCATGATTATCTTGCTTACAATTTAATACACTTCTCAGAGAAGTCTAGGGAGGAATGGAAGCAGACACATAGTGATAGTGTACAGCCATAACAATTACGGCCACATTCCAGCACAATGTAAACCAAGTAACAAATTCATTAATTAGATTAGTACACCAGTATTTTTTAATACCATTAATTAGATCAGTAAACCAGCATTTTACACTGCATTACAGACATTACTAGCCTAAATGCTTCAATATTATCATCAAGTTTATATTCACTTCTCCATGAAAGCAAGGACATGCTAGTGGGCACAAAAACAAACAACAACATTCATTGCTAACTGGCACACAGCTATGTGTGTAATTCGAGGCATTGCGTTTTGAAGGACTTCTGCAACTTCACCAAAATTATATAGACACTGCCTTGGAGTGAAATGATGAGAAAACAATAAGACCAGGGGCATTTCTCTTGAAGTAATAGAAGTACACGACAGAAAACGACCAGGCTATTAGTAAAACATTGCCTGCACTCCTCATAGCACTTCTGTAAGTGTTAGGCCATCCTAGCAATATTTGGTTAATATATATATATTTTTAAACATTAATTTTTGCAATAAAGAACCCAAAATAGTGTTAATAATTTCATCACACATGCCATAACTAGGTCCAGAACAGTTGATAGTCTATTAGATTCAGAGCTAGAAGCTTGTACAATCCAACAGTGGACATTAGCACAATATATGTATATGGCATTTCTCCATAAAGACAAAGAGAAACTAAAGAAACTTGTGAAGTGTAATATATTGGCAGGATGAATAAGGCTTTAATATAACGCTTGTGCATTATTATTACTCAATGACTCCTTGTCATGTAAGTGGGTACACAGCCAGTGAGACGTTGACGACATGTATATAGGTATTCATGCTGTAAACCACAATTCTTAGAATTGTTTTAAAAAAATGCTTATCACTGATTAGAAAAGTGCATGATATTTACCGTCTGTAGTTCTCCAGGTACTGGCATCCTTCGAATTATAGAGGATCAATAGGCAGAGATTACGGTTCGGCGGCTCGGTTGGGTGGCTAGACTTTCGCACCGCTCCAATAATCAGCCCTCTTGATACCGAAACCTAAACAGCGCCCACCCAACATGTGATAATCGCGTGATACTTATCCCAGAGGGCGTGTGCTTCTTTTTTTTAAATAAGCTTGGGAGAGATAAACTTTCTCCAGCTTTCTCGTCTTTAGCTGGTGGTACTTCATTAAAGATGTCCTCAAATAGTGAAGGCAGACACAGAATGGACCGAAGTTTGGACGAAATAGCGGCAGAAATGAGTTCTGGGAGCAACTCTGGGCACATCCCATTTGGAGAGAATTATGAGAGAAGAGATTATATAGGTGAACCTATCAGAGGATCATTTACTTCTACAAAGAGACACACACCTTACAGTGTTGACAGATCCTCTAATAAGAGGGACAGAGGAGGAGAGAAATCAGGTTGCAGGATATTTGTGGCCAACCTCAGCTTTGCCACCACTCACCAGTCCTTCAGGGAGCACATGCGGAAGGGTACGGTGTGGCCAGGTGGCTTACAACATGATGTCTGTGTACATGTTTGATAGCCATACAATATAATTAGGACACACAGTAATGTATAGTCTATTGCATGAGAAAGTTACAGAGGTGATTAATATTATGGTGAGGAACTAATAATATGATTAATGCAATGACCATTAAGGATATTAAAATTGAAATGTGCTAAATTTCACAAATAATTTTTTTCCTTCATGACTTGTATGTGTTTTGTTTAGCTGGACCAGTGGTGAAATGTGATATTTTTAAGGACTCCAGTGGCAATTCCAGAGTGAGTCTATTTCTTATCCAATCTTTGAATAATTGATTATTTTCTGTGCATTCTTTGTGTTGTTCTGCAGGGAATGGGGTGAGTGATGACCTCTCACACACACCGGCTGTAGCTAGGAGACAGAGGGATGCACTGGGAGTCTTCTAACAGTGGGCATGCTGATAATGTATATTAGGGGAGGATCATGTTAGGTTGCAGTGCACGCTGTTGTTCAGGAAGTGTGTGTGTGTGTGAGTAAGAAGATGTTTAGGCTGCAAAAGTTGCTGTGGAGGACATTGTGCAGAGTATTTGGTCTTATGGGAGGTGCATGTGAAAGGTGTAGTTAGGTGGGCAGGGTCACTAAGTGCTAGGCATTTATATTAGGGAAGGCAGAAACCACTAAGATGATTAAGCACATTGTTGTGGGGAATGATGCCATCTTAAGAATATCTCTACCTGTTGGGTGGATGCTACAATGCTATCTATGAGATATTTGGCAGGAAAAGGTTATTCAGTTTCAAGATGATGACGGTATAATAGTTGGTTTTGTAAATCATGTTCAGTCGACATACATACTTTAGAAACAACGTGGGGTATCACAGTTGATGTAATAAACTTTGAAATTCTTTTAAAATGCACAGAATAAGATCTATAAAAATCAGTGGTCTCCTTGCTGGTTGAGAGGGATGAGTTGGTAAGGTTGGAGTATGGATGTACATGTATAAGTAAATGAAATTTTCAAGCAGTAATGCGGTATTTTACTAAAAAGGTATTTAATTTAGAGTTAAATTAAAGATTGTGTCAGAAAAGGCTGAATGTTATATAATCTGAGGGTGGAAGACACGTGTGGGATGTGAAGAAGGAGGGGCAATGTTTGTATGAATTGTTGATGTGTGTAATGTTTACACTTTGTATTGATGGGCTGTTGTGTATTGTGGCTGCACTTCCTAAGGTTGGTGGTATATGAGGATGAAGAGAGTGCAGAAGTGGCGCTCAGGAAACTTCCCAATACGGAGCTTGACTCAAGGAAGCTGTATCTGAGGAAGGTTGGTTTGGCAGGCCATCTGGCCTATGACGTAATGGGCAGCATGAGAAATGGTGTTGGCAGGATGGAGGAGGAGGATGAATGGATGGAAAGAGACTATTTATTAAATGATTTATGGGGAAAAAGAAGGAAAAAAAATATTTTTTTTAACGGATGGGTACAATTTATTGCTAAGTTTACCTGTCATATGCAGGTAAGTATAGCAATGATTGGGTATTGATTGGAGGGGTTGGGCAGCAAAGACCTCGTCTCTGGTAATGGGCACAGCAGATTATGGATGATGGATATAATACAAAAGCTGTTTGCTGGATCGGATATTATTGGATTTGTGCGTGCGTGTGTATGGAATGACAGGAGCATGCTCATTAAAGACTCAAATTCTGCTAATGACTTTGTATGGCAGTATCTGGACAAAGCTGCTGCGCTTGATTTCATCCTAATAATTTGTGTGCATTTCATGAGCTTGGAAACAGATGTTGCCTGCTCTAGAATGTACATATTTCTGGTTTAGCTTGAAAGTTATTTAAAGCACCCTTCTCAAATTTCATATGGTTAATCCGCTATGACTGGCTTGTGCAGGATAAGCCAGTGTAATTTGGGTTGGAATATGAGGTTGAAATGATCCATGCTTGATATCATTTAAAAATGACTGTTCCTGACCATTATCTTTTTTCCTGTAACTAGGACCTTCCTCATGAGGAAAGGGAGAAGGCGGGAGTGAGCAGCTACCATGGCAGAGGCAAGCCTCTTCCTAACCCCGCAGCAACTGTCTTCATTGGAAATGTGAGATAAGTTCTGGTGACCTTTTCCAGGTAGTTTTTATTGCCTTCCTAATTTGAATTTTTTTTTGCAGCTGGATTATGGTATCACATGGCAGAAACTAAAGGATGTGTTCAAGGTAGCTGGCAGGATTGTGAATGCTGATATCCTATCTGACCGTGAAGGGAAAAGCAAAGGGCTCGGGGAAGTGCAGTTTGAGGATCCATCAGAGGCAGTGTCTGCCATAGGTAAAAGTTGCTCAGAAGCAGCCATAGGTTTGGAACAGTATAGTGGAGGTGTGAGAGTATGGAGGAGGGGTTGCGGAAGTAAGGTTTAGATGTGTGAATAGATTTTGTTTGTTTTTGTTTAATGTGTACGAAGTGATTGTCACTGATCACGAACTGCTCCTTCACAGATCACATTTATGAGAAAGTTTTAGGTGTCTTTGTGAAGTATGGTTTCAGTTGTTGTTTGCTTGATGCTTGCTGAGATGATGGGCTCTAACCCAGCCCAGGTGTGGGCTGTGAGATCATTGAATTAGTCTCCCTCAACCTGTCTTCTACCTCTAACAAACCATCTCTGGTCTCAAATAGAATTGAGTAATTGAGTCCATTATTATCCTTCATGTAAGACGCGTGAGTGGTTACTTGATCTGACTCAGGCTTGCACCCATGCTGTTGCATTATGGGGTTGGCTTCTTAAAAATGGTAGCATTGAGTGTTGGCAGTTGTCATTGTGATGGTTGTGGGAGAGCAGGGTGGGGTGGGGGTGTGGGAGGTTTTCAGCTTGATGTATGTGTGTTTGAGGAAGATAGATGAAAGAGAAAGCTTGTTAAATGTGTTGTTTCCCACATGCAGCTCTATTCCATGGGCAGATGCTGTGTGACAGACCAATGACAGTCAGAATGGTAAGTGAAACTCTATAAGCATTGCATGCAGTGTGCATGCATGTGCCCAACACTGTTAGTGGCATGTTTACATTCACTATGGCCCCTGTCATTAGAAGTCTAGCATAAAGAACTCCTAATGGATATGTAATTATCCACTTTAGCTCTACATTGGGAGGATGGGATTCAATAACCATTTCCCACAGTATAGATGGGATAAAGCCATAGAGCTGCAAGCTGGGTGGGTACTGTAAAATTTTGTCAGAGTATTTTGTATTCTTTTTTTTTGGTGAAGCAAAACAGTTTGCACTTGGTGAGATGCAGGAGTCTGTACTATTGGCTATCACGTAGTCGTGATTCTCTTGTTGGTAGTTCAGTTGAGGATTCATTACATAATATTTGTTGCATTTCCAACTGACCTAGTCCATTTGCGATTCATTCTTGCAGGCTTAGCTACTGGTCTTAGTTATGTTCACTGTCCCTGCTCCTGTGAGCTTATGGTTACTTGTATTTCAATGAGCACTCTACTTCTCGGAATAAGTTGTCGATTACATAGACAATGTAGCATTTGTGTGGTTGTGATGTGCTTCAAAGTATTTTTGAAGGATGTCCGTGGTAGTTAGATTTTATAGTTGTAGGGTTTCAGTGAGATAATATGTGAGCGGGTCTGGGAAAAGGGACCTTATGGCGCAAAAATTGAAATTGAGATATAGGCTCCGGAAGTAAGTCATCGGAAAAATTCTTTCTTTCTCCTATTTTTGTTTTTTGCAGAATTAGTCTTAGTGATCCTTACTCTACGTCTGTGCCAAATTTCAAATGTCAAAACAACTTAAAAGACCCCAAGCGTGCCGTGGAAAGACAAGCTACTTTTTATTCTCTCTCGTTCTCGATTTACAATAAACGGGGGATGGGCGGAGTTTCAAAGAAGCAGCTTAAAAAAAAAAAAGGCATAGCTTTGAGACTATTGCATGCACTCTACAGCTTACCTCTGGCTGAAAATTTACCACTACAGCGTATAGAGTTGCCAAGGATTCCGACAAGACAGGCCGTGAGACGCTTTGAAAGCTAAAAAGAACTCTAAGCAAACTTCGTTAGTCGCCGTTAAAAAGCGGCTGTACGATTTAATTGCATATGCGGAGTACGCCGTTAAGGATATGGAAACGTTAATTATACCGGAAGTAGAAATTCAATTTATGTTTTCTTGATTTCTAGTTCAATTGGTTTGCTGAATACAGCCCAGTTCAACTGCCAGTTTCTCTGCACGTCGAAGGCTTTACCCTCCAGTATTTTAGCACTAAGTTGAGATAAATTGTAGCTTTTTATTAGCATAAAAAACTCAATTTTTTTTATTTGCTCCAGAGCTCTCAGTTTGAATATTTACAACATTGCCTGCTGCACACAAGTCTCCAATACATACAATAAAAACTCCTTAGTCTGCCTCCTTCATTGTCATTGATTTACTGTTGCGAATGAAATTTGGCACTAAAGCAAGTCTGCAAAAACACTGGGCTAGAGATTCACTGCCAACAGACTGTGTACACCTACAGCGATGATCTCACATGCAACCCGACACAAAACGGGAGCCAATTGCGTTCATAAATTACCGCAAGAACTCCTTGATATACTGATAAACAAATTAGTACAAGATTTAAAAATATGTGAGTGGGTCTAGGAAAAGGGACCTTATGACATACACATACATATGCTTGCTGGACAAATAACTTTCAATGAAGATAGTGGACACAGTTACAGTGCTAGGAAATGCTTCATTGTCAACAGATCAAGATTAAGCTATCAATCTCCACCAGCTCTTGAATTCTTGTTTGTAGAGTACAAAGGTACAAACTGCATGTAGTTGCTGAAATGTAAACTCTAGGTTACACCACGACGTGGAGGTAGGTATGGGATTTACACACCCGAGAGTCTAGGCTATAGAAAGTGCATAAAAACTAATTTTGATTGGACAGTTTACTTATTCACCTCCTAAGAGGTGGGTATGAAACATATTCAGCGCGAATGGAGCAATCTGATTGGATAGTTTGAACGCACCATGGTACAAATACTTATATACACATGTATATATGCATACATATTTTTATTTTATTTAAAAAAAATTTTTTTTTAAGGATTCCAGAGCCCCCTTTCAGCCTGATCCCCTGCAGCTAAAGCTGTCTTCACTGGGTGTCATACCTGGTATCACCAGCAACATGCCCACAGTTGCTCCTCCTCCTGCCACTATCCCAGAGGCCTCTTCTCTCAACATGTCCAAGAGTTTCAACCACCATCGCGGAGGGGGCATGGAGTATGGCGGGGGGTTTGACCAGCGTGGCGGGGGGTTTGACCAGCGTGGCATGGTAGGCAATGGAGGAGCAGCCATGTCTGTTATCTCCCAGCCTAACATGAGGGACTTGGGCCATGCCACCGCAGATATCTTTTCAAGGAGACCATCGTCTTCTAGGTCAGTGCCATGCTATTTGGATTTTGTGTGTTTATGCATGCTTGTATGTGTGTTCCAAACTTAGTGTGCGTGTGTGTATATGCATGTTTTCTATTTTTGTGTATGCATTTACATTTTGTTGACTCAGCATATGCTACCAATTTCATTTTTAAGGGTTACATTATTTGATTGCTTTAGGAGATCACAGACTATTTGGGTAAGTTCAGTGCATGTCTGTGGGTACACTGGGTACCGAAGTCCTTCTTTGCAGTACCGGTGAAAACATCCTCTCCACATGAGACATTCCTAGGTTGCCGTATAAATCTCCCTTCTGAAAAATGACTATCTCTTACATGTTTGGTGCTGAATGCAGCCCAGGTTGTGATGTTGTTTCTTCTCTTTACTCAGGCATGACTACAACGACAGCCGTAGAGGTAACTACCCCAGCTCTTTGTCGTTCGGACGGGGGATGAGTGACCGCTCTAGCTCCGTGCTGGACTTGAACAGGAGCCCTTCTTCCATGTTCTCGCGGGACAGGAAAGATCGTGACGATTTCTTTGGTGGAAGAGGAGGCAGTGGCGAAGGAGGCAACCGGAAGCTCTTCATCAAGAATGTGAGTGTTTCAATAACTAATTTCTGTGCGTTAATGGACCCTTAGGTGTACTCATGTGAAAATATTTCGGGAAACAATGTGAGCTAATCAGTTAAGTATAGTTACTCCATTAGTTTAGTAGCTGATGGTCCATTTACTACATAGCCAGGTTGGTGGATGCCAGTGTCAGGAATTCAGGAGCATGTAGAATGGTATTAGAGTCTTTCCCTCCCTCCCTTGTTTGGCTGCCATCATGAACTTCCACTTTCTAATTCTTCTTGCTTTCACGTTTGGCTTCATAGAATGTGTCCAAGTCAGTGTGTCTACCGAGAGGCTGACATCCCATTTGCACGCGGTTGGAGGGCTATTGGTGTTGCAGTTGAAGGCTGTTGTCACTCCGCAGCACTTCTGTGTTTGCCACATAGCTTGGTTATACCCGGCTCTGGCAAGCTCTAGGCTATTGCTTCGTATCATAATAATTAAAAATGGTCATCCTGCCGATTGGTTTTTAGTGTTTGATCTAAAAAGCCCACGTATTAATATGGAAAGTTCTTTCTGAGTTTGATTGGGTTATAATTTGTATTGGCTTGAGCTGGACAGAAAGGCTAAGACCCTAGATTTAATAAGGTCAACTTGAGAGGGGACTGCTTGGCTTTCATTAGTGAAAGCCACACGGTTCCTCTTAATCCACTTTTGGCTTGAAAATGAGGCAGAGAAAGAAATGGCCGACATTCCTTAGTTTGTTCAAGAATTTGTGGTCCTTTTGCCTATGGCGTCTTCAGTTTGGAAGTTTGCCAACTCATTCGTACACACACATAAGCTCATAAAATAGTCAACAACACTTTATCTATTTACAGTCAGTGCAGGGACATACTTGGGCTAGTGGAATGAGTGCTCATGGAGCTCATTGTCTCTGTGTTGTGGTGGATGTGAGAGGTGACAAAGGTGTGTTTGGAAAGAGAGCATGTGCACAAGGTTTTTGAGCCATTGATCTATCCTTTTGGTCCTGAGTTTAATAATGCCTCTGGTCTTCACCCGTGCCCAAACGATTAAAGAATTCCTAGAAAACAACATCTGATAAGGCAAGACACTGGACAATGTTTTCTAAATAGAAGCCAGTGTGGTAACAGTACAGGAATTCCAGCACTTGTTATTCCAAGGCCTCATGGTGATTGGATGACTGGTGCAGTAGGAGAATGCCGTGCATTCTGGAATCCAACTCCTGTCTCTAAATCTAATTGAATAGATTTTCTATGCACGTGAAGTATGTGTCCTCGTCCATTGCTAACTATCCATTCCCACTCTGATTTCACCCGTCACCATGACGGATCTGAAATGACTGACCTAATCGCCCGTTGGATACGATACTCATTTACATTGTTCGCTGTCACTGGCTGAAAACACTAAATCCCCTTTTTATGCTATAGACAGTCGTAGCAGGTGTGTTGGAATCGTGGAGTAGATTCTTATGGCTAATATTGTCATATTGAGTTGGAGTTTATAAGAGGACAATTTGATGGCTTTGTAGTTAAGGAATTAAGGGTAGTTTGGGACCAATCTTGTACTTACTGAAGCATTATATTGCGGTTGATGTTTTCTTCTCTAAATACAGTGCCAGCATCCTGTTGCTGGTAGAGAGAGAGAGGGAGTGTTCCCTAATATGATGATGTACTTAAAAAAGTGATTCACTGCTTTTAGTATGACACCTTATAACTATGTGGGGGGAAAAATCATGGGGTTCTAATACCGGGTAAATTTCACTGATGTTTGACGATGGTCAGTTGCCCATGTATTAAATGTTTAATTGAAGGAGTTGAAGGATGTGATGAGCAGGAACTTGGTCTAGACAATGTGGTGAAGTAGAATTAGTGACTGTGCTGGAGAAGCAGGCAGTGTTCACATGCCAGAACTGTGACATTGTATAAGGATGTGTAGGCCTATTGGTATGTCTTCATCAAGCCAGACAGCAAGATAGCTAGATCAGCTAACACCCACTAACCAATCTCAGGGTCAACTAGCCCACAAATCTGACCGTTCACATGAAATCTGACCGTTCACATGAAAACTGAACATTCCAAGACCCAGCCCATATTGGTTCTTTGTTCGTTAAATAATAATTCACTGGGTTTCTAATCAAGGTGCAGCACTCAACTGTTCATGAAGTGTTACCCAAAGACAAAGTTTACCAGGATTATGTCTAGATAGCCAACCTCTCTTAACTACCCTTTCCTTTATCTTGCAGTTGAACTACTCCACATCGTGGCAGCATCTCAAGGACATATTTCGTGGTGCTGGCAGTGTGCAGCATGTCGACATCATGGAGGGTCCAGACGGCAGGTCAAAGGGATGTGCTGTCATTTACTTTGATTCTCCTGATGCCGCTCGCAAAGCTATTGGTGAGTACGTACACACACTATTTATCATGTTTCATGTTTGTACAACTTGTGAAGTTTGTCAAGGCTATCGTTGACTTAGTGTTGTCACTTTTATGTTATAAAGATGTACTTTCTGCACCAGATCACATCCCGTGGCATTTGACAGAATGCTGATTTGTGGTTGGGAGGGGAATTTGTTAAATGGTGTGGATCTAGGGAAGGGTTTTATTGGCTTGAGAATGGTCAGAATTTGTAGTTGTTGATTTCTGTAGTGGTTGGAAAAAGTACCCGGTAGTAGTTTGTTATCTACTATTGTGTTGGTATGTAGACTGTTCCTTTTACTACTGCAGTTCAAAAAAAAGAAAGAAAAAAAAAGAATAATGTTGATGGTGATAATGTGATGGATAGTGATGATGCAGAAGCAACGGTTATTATTTTAACTGTGGGGTGACCACCAAGTTGGTCATGTTGTGTGTTTGTATGCCCTCAGCCATACCTTAAGTTCTGTGTGTTCATTCTTAATTTGTTGACCATCTATAATAATAGTTCAACTTTTTGTTGTAACTCCTCCAATTTAGAATAGCCTTCCAGATATTATTCATAGTTTAAACTTGTGAAGTTGTGACATGTGAATACTGTAAAAAATTGACCAAAAATAAAATATCCCAATCACTCACAAACATGTATGGGGTGTGGCTATACGTGTGATGATGGCATGGGCACGTAAGTGGAGGTTGTTTGTGTCGAATGAGACTCTTTTGTGTCTGGCAACTTAACATTTCAAAGTTGCTAAGACATGAATTTTGTTTCAGTACATAGCCTCATGTTTTTCATTTCTTTTGTAGTTCTAAAACTTCTCTACATCAAAATGCTCTTGTGTTCGTAAACAACAATATAGTGTGTTATTGGCGAGCGAGCGAAACGAGCGAGACACTATCAGGGGTAACTCAATTGAAAATCGGGGATATTTGTTATACATGTTTGGACGTATGCAAGGCATTTTTGTACTTTCACCCTCGCGTTTTTGTGTTAGTTCTGTTCACCCTAGAAATTGAATTGTTTACCGTTTTGAATTCTTTTGCGGGTGCAGTTAAAACGTGAAAACTTACGGGACTTCCATTTCTATTCGAGTTAGTGGCGGTGGTAAGTCAATGCGCTCTTTGTCATGGTTATAAGCCCTACGCAACAGTATTTACTTGAAAATGCATTGTCCACTAGACTAACCGCGAAGGTAAGTCTCGTGTAGGTGTATGTCCAGTTGTGTCAAAGCATTGTGCTTTACAGCCTCTACTTAGCTAAAGAATATCACAAAGAAAACTTGCTGTTGTTTTTTCCTTCAATTCAAACAGTTGCAGAGAGTTGTTACTTTGGCACTGAAATCCCTTTACCGTGTATGCGTAATTTAAAAACTCGACCTTGTTTTCAGTAGCTTCAGTGTTAGAAGTCAAAATCATTCATATAAGAATAGTATAGTGTTTAGGCTCGCTCGCCATTTGTGCTCAAGCACATCACTAGTTATTATTATTATTGATTTTATTGTATTTGTACTGTAGATATGTTTAATGATTACGAGATAGATGGGCGGAGACTGGAGGTACGGTACGACAGGTTGGGCTGATTCACACCTAGTCTTGCATAGTGATAGTTGGAGAAGTGTCAAGTCCTTCATGTGTGAACATAATATAATAGCAATAATGTATTCTTTGCCTTCTAAATCCCTACATTTTCATTGTATATAACTGTCATAATGTTAATATTTTGTTTTGTTGCTGTTTTCTTTTTTTTTTCTGATTCATATTGCATACCATTAGTAAAGATTGGTAGATATGGTTTCAGTGGTTTGCTATGAATATCTGAAATCACTTGTTGATTTTACTTTGAAGTTTGAAGCGTTTAAAGAGATCTGATCTCACTACCGGAACATGAAAGGCTTGCTTGATGTGTAGTGATTCCCTTGGAGATGGTTTTGTAACTTCAGGCTGTGCACGTGGGAGGAGATCGATTGCATTTTTACGATTGCATTTTTACGAGTGCGCTAGGTGGCAGAGGAGGAGTATATAAGTGCCTAGCGTGGAGTAGGAGGTTATTTATACCTGTAGTGCAGAAGATTTGCGAATACGAAACAACTCTGCTTTTGCTGGAAATTTGGTGAGTCGTTATTTCTGTGTGTGAGCGAGCAGCTCTGCACGCTGAGTTAAGGTGGGAGCGGTAGTATGTAGGTGGCCGGCTGGCGTGGTGTGTATTGGCGGGAGTATCTTTGACTGCACCGTCTTAGAACTGTAGTGCAGAACTTAGCGAGAGCGGGTTATCAGCTTCACTTGAATAGTTTAGGTGCTGAAGTTTATTGGTGTTAGTAATTGTTTACACAACTGCTAGCTTTGTGGTAAATTTCTTGTATGGAGTGTTGATACTCTGTTACCTGGTGCCATTTTAATTAGGAACTTATCTTAATGTTGTTTTTACGATATTTTTCAGTTGAAACATAAATGTGTTGGTAGCCCCCAAAGCATACCAAAATTCATTAGGTACATGTGATTTGCCTTGATCCAACTGGGAGAACTAGCCGGTTATCAAATTAGTCTCTGTACCTCTTACAGGTCAGACGGCACAAAAATGTTTTATTTGCTGCTGGAGACATGAATTTGTGAATCCGAGTGAAACTAGTGCAATGGTTAACTCAATCAGCCAGGGCATGGCTTGGCTGGTGCCTGGCCAACCATAGCTTGCCTTGCTACTCTAACCTTTCCACCTATTCAATTTCTTTTATGATGTAAGAAGGAGAAAAGAAGAGAGAAGGGAGGAAGGTAACAGCAGGGAAGGGGATGAAACTTGAGCATACTAGGAAGGTGTCTTATACACATCCTGTAATAGCACTATACTAACTAGCCAAGTAATGAAGAGAGGCCGGGATGTTGTGCCTGAACCAGCTGCAATGTCCTGATCATGTCGAAATATTTCTGGAATGATTTTTTTTCATCAGCTTTGGGTTAAATTGCACTGATGATAAATGGCAAATCACAACTATATGATAGCTAGTGAGAAAGAGATAAGCTGAGATTGATTGGTGTTGTCTCAATTGGAGTATTGCATTCCAAGTCTGTGATTTGCTTGTTGTGACGTGCTTGACAAGAGAGTCATTGTTTTCAAGGTTGTTGGCCTGGCACTTGGATGTTGGGGGGCGACAGACATTAGACACAGTGAAAAAAAACTTTAGTGAAATGGATGTGATACAGACGGAAGTGACGCTTTTGTCTTGTTGGCACAATACCCACGGCTAATTTTAGCCAAAGCAAATGTCTGGCCAAGGTTACTGTTGCTAGGGATTGGCTCTTGCCTGTGGATGTTGTGTGGCGGGCATCTTGTTTTTGTGACTGTCATTAATATCTTCCCCTCCCTCCCACGCACACATATACATCGTTATAGGAAAGACAAGAACAGTCAAGGAATTATCTACTGATAACAGAGATGAGTTGGAAAACCATCTGCGCTGCTCTACTGCTGATCCTCCATGTTTCTCAGGGATGTGTTCCTGAAAGTGGTAAGTGTGCACTCTGCTGTTTGTATTGTATTGTGGGCTTGTAGCTCGCTAGGTGTCACTTTCTCAATTTGCACATCGCAGTTCACACTAGCAGTATTTTACACATGTTCACGAGCCAAGTTTTATAATGACAGTGGGTAGCTTGGAGTATGGGATATTGGCAGGAGTTTGACAGAGTGTAGGGGGAAGGGGAAGGGGGGGGGGGGGGAATTGAAAAAACAACACTTTATTAACTTTTATTAAAACTATTTCCTTTATAAGTTTCCTGAAAGTATCTCTGTTTTGGTTTTGGACTTCTTCCTCACCCAACCCTTGTGGTCAAATCCTTTCTTGTTAACTGAGAGTAGTATGTGTAATTAACTGAAGACTCTGCACTATTGCTGGTGTAAATCATTAGTGTGAGTGCTAATTCAATATTGAACTCAGTCTCACTCTCTGCTAGCATTAGTGGGTCTGTTGAATATATTCCCTATAGCTACCTGACATAGTGTGTATAAGCAAACTTAGAATATTATGAGGATCCAAGAATGCTCTATGTTAGTCAGGTCTGTCTTTTCCCACCACTGCCGGGACTTCTTGGCATGTAGGGCTGCCATTCCACGGGACATTCTCCTCCTAATTGTTGGCTTTAGGGACTTGCCAATGCTGCTACATGCCTCAGACACATTCTCTTACCCTGGCGACTGGGCATGCTCAGAACAGCATAGGAACAACAAGCAACTTAAAAAAATGACGCAGAGGAACAACAATTATACCAAAATAACCCCTCACCCACCAACCTATATTGGTAGTAGGAATTAACTACCTTTTCAAATTTGCTGATTCTGGTTAGCAATGAATCTAGTTACGATATTCATAAACTCTCTACTCTCTTCCCCCTTACTAGCTGGCACAGTGTTTCTTTTGAAGTGGAAAAAGATCAAAGTCCCTTCTCCTACAAAAGCAAACTTCTTATCCAATTTCAGCCAGCCCAAATAGTTCAAGTACACCACTGAAGCTGTTGATGTTATTGAACAAGCCAAGCCTCTCCACTCTCCGCTGGCTTTGTAAGACCCCAGCTACACGAGATAGCTCTATCGATAAATTAGCCGCGTGGGTGACTCGGCTGGTGAAGATACTGTTGAATTCAAAACTTGGTACCGAGAAAAAGAAACCAGCAGTGTTCCTTAGCATGTGTAGATTCACTGGACCATGGGTTCCCTAATGATCATGTTACCTGTGTTTAGAATACAGCTCCATTGCTTGTCTGATGAGAGGACTAGTTCATGCTATTTGACTCTCTTTTTTTGCGGTTTTTGGTGGGAGATAAATAAATAGTTGGGAGTGTGAGCTATGTTTGGTAAGGACGGGGAAAAATAAATAATTCCTTTGTGGTTAGCAAGTTGTTTTGTTTTGTTTTACATCATTGGTCATTTCCCTAACACACTTGCCTTGATGCAGTCTATGGAGCATGTGCAGACCAGACCAGATCGGGGACGTGCCGGGACGGGAGGGAGCTAGTTGTTAGGCGCTGCTCAGTCTGACGTTTGGCTGCAAGGTTTCTGTCGTGTCTGTCATATCAAATCCAAACACAATTGCATCAGTTCAAATATAAGATAATAGGAAAAGGAGAAGACGGTGATGATGAAAGAACACAAGCTTTTTAAAATGTCTAACTGCCAGTCTGTCAAATAGTAGTGCAATCCTTTAGACTTCACTCACTCACTCACTCACTCACTTACCTCTTATCTTGTCAAAGGATCAAACTAGAAGATGACAGAAACAAGATTTAAAAAATAACAACTTGCCCTACGGTTCCCTGCTCTTCAAGACATACAGACACGGATTTCTAACACTTTTTTGTATTCCTTCCGATTTAAGACTTTCTGAGAATTCCAGTGTATTGCTCTTAATTGAGTTTTGATTTGTGTGCTGGCCACATACACCTGTAAAATTGATTTAAACGTGTTCTTTCTCTCTTATGTGGTAATTTTATCATTTAAAAGAAACCACACACAGCACACACACACACAGAGTGCCTGTTATTCAAGCTGATTAAAATTAAGCCACTATACTAGATGGGTCCAGGAACCCTGTGCAGTGCTCACTTCAAAGAAGGAGTAACAGTTGGTTGGTTAAAACTGAATTCTGGCCTATTAGGATGAAGCCCCTCCCTGGTTTGATTAGTGGCTGGCGTGAAGTGGCAGACTCTGCTGCGGGCAAGGTTGTCTTCTTGGGCAGGTTAATTCAGCGAGCGAGCGAAGCGAGCGAAGCTGACTATCAGTCGTGTTCAATTGAGATTTCAGATATATATATATATATAATATGTAGGTATGTATGCGTACGTCAAAAAATTTCGCCCGCGCTTCTAATTACGTAAGTTAGGTAAAGCGTTCTCAGTTCCGGTATTTTTCAATTAACGAGCACGGAGAATCCTGCTGCACTGCCTTACGCAACTTTGTTTCAACCAAAAAGTTTATAGCTACTCTCTTCTTGGCGAAAGACTGAATGGCAAATTGTCAAGCTGCGCTTCTTTGCCACTGCTTTCTAAGTTTATTCAGGTAATTCTGTTATTGTTAACTCTTCATGCCTAATCATTGCTATTATTTAGCGATTTCCTTCACAAATCATCTTTACCTATACTCATATATTTACTCGCTCGCCATGCATTTGCGCTATTCGAGCGCACCACTAGTTATCTTTGAAGTGGGCTAGAGGCAATGGAAGGGATGCTTTAATGCACACGGCTTTACTAATATGAAAACTTCATTAGTGAGAATTGGAGGACCACTTGTATTATTCTGAGGTGATGGTTGGGGGGGGGGGGGGGTTTAGTCTGGAGAAAAAAGGAAAAAAAAGTGATCTTTGAATTGATTATTAATTAAAATAGTAAGTCAAGATGGTTAGCTAGTTCGTGAGACTTTAAGCTCAAGTCTCAGTAGAATCTCGCTTCTACCCCCTCCCCTCCCCCTCCCTCGTCCTTATTAGAGAGGTAATGTTACAGTTGTGTTTCTGTTTATGTGCCTGCAGAAGTGTTCATGACTGTGCCAAGCAATATCACCGTCAGTAAAGGACAGAATGCAACCATCACATGTAGAGTTGACCCCAGAATTATGGAAATCCAATACAGATGGGACTACACTATCGCTGGTGACTCGACTACCACCTTCAGCAGTAGTAATAATCCATTACGGTATGTGTGTGTATGTGTGTGATAGTGGTGAGTTTGTTTGTGTGTGAGTGAGTGTGTGTGTGTGTGTGTGAAAGATAATATTATATTCTCTCCCTTCCCCCAACAGTCTAGAAGAAACGCGGCCAGATGATGTGGTGTTGACTGTCCCTAATGTCCAGCTGAATGTAGATGGAGCCAGGTTTGACTGCATCATTAGGGAAAATTCCCTACTCAGTGTATACTCTTTTGAGAATCAAATATGCAACTATGATGGTGGCTTGATAAGAAGAAGTGCCTTTATCTTTGTTAAAGGTACGGCATCCTCTGAATTCATTCGCAAAGTCTAGATTCATTTGTTTGCAAAACATCAGTGCGGATATAGTGGTAATAATAGTAGTAGTAATCATAGCTGTCGTATGTGTGTTGCAGCTTCTCCAGCTATCAGCAACTTGAGTCCAATCACATCAGCGGTGAACACGCAAGCAAACACAACCGTAACGGCGACTGTCACTGGAAACCCACCCCCTCAAGTGTCCCTGTACTCCGTGACCCCGGCGGGGGATCAGATCAAGATCTCGAGTCAGTCACACCCTAGAATAGAGCTGCTGAATTCTGAAGGTCAAGTGAGCATCATCTTCAGCTTCGTTCGTAGGGCAGACAACGGTACATACAGAATAGTGGCGGAAAATCAGCTACCGCCTGCTGCGGTCGAGACGTTTTCTCTGGCAGTGTCTGGTAAGCATGCATCATGTGATTGGGAGTGTAGGTAAAGGGGAACCACTGGGCCGAGTGCAAGTTTCTAGCTGCATAAGTTTGGAGGGTAAATTGTGGCAGCTACAGCTTCCAACTGCCATCAAAGGTGTTTTTTTTTTTTTTAATCATTTTGTGGTCAATGCCACAAATTAGATTTTACTCTCCAGCATTAAGTGGCACTTCAAAATGACCAAATGAGTTCCTTGTGGTTATTCCTAGCATGTGTTCGCCTAAATAAGTTTGTTGTGGTCTGTTTGGCGGCACAGAAATGAAGTCTTTGAACGGAAAGATCATTACACTCCTCAGGTCTTCTTTAGGCTTATGTTCACAGGCCCGTGTAGGCGTTAGCTAACCTTTGAACTCACAGTCACACTTTGTTTATTGTCAGTTTACTTTCTGGTAAATGCATTTTTAATACTTCAAAGTTCACCAGTCTATGAAAATAGAAAGTGTGGAGGAAGGAGGGGCCAGATGTCTGATGCAGGCAAGTCCCACTCGGATTATAGCAACTGTAGATGGGGGCGGGGGAAGGGGGAAGGGTGAGTGGTACTTTACCTTAGTGCCAAGTTATGCCAGCAGCAAGTGTTGGATGTATTGTTGGTCTTGGGTTGAAGTGTTTTTTTTGCTGCCGGGATGCAAGAATTCCAGGAACACAGTTTGAAAAGCAACTGCTAATTGCCGCCCAATTAGTTGTCTGGCAACCACTGCACTCAGAATGCCAGGAGCAAATCAGCCAGAGCAACACTCTGAGGCCTCGGGAAGGCTTGGTCACTCTCCCACACACGTACACACATACACACACTGCAACTCCTGGAATCACATACACACACACACAGACCTGTTTCTTTGTTCTTAACAACTTCAAAAACGTGAGCTCCACTTAAGAATTTAAATGATATAACGTGTTAAGTTTCTTTACATTTTCTTCTTTCTTTCTCTCTGGGTAGTGTTAATGAACTAGAGTGGATTGATTAGGTTATCAAAGGTGGAGTTAGGTGTCAAATTGCATGCGCCATTAGCTTACAGTGCGAGTGCAGATTGTCTTGTGCATGGTTGAGGGGGTTGCCATCGTTGGTGTGACTGGTCAGCTTACCATGCGTTTCCCTGGCAAATGGAAAAGATCATATCCTATCTTGCTCTTGGGTGGTCGGTTGTCCAGGATGAATTGTAATGTCATCCTACCACAAATACTGTTAAGCTGCCGGTTACATTCGCACCTCTAGAACTTCTCGTTATTGCGAGTGGGAGGGTGTGATGTCACAGTGTACCGTGTACCCAGTAGGAAGTAGTAGTAAACAGACGTTGAAACTGATATGCGAAACTTGCCCCTTGTATTCTGTCTCGTTGCCTTCATTAAAGCCGTATTTCTCTCTCTCTTTTCTTTCTTCTCTTCTCTTTAGGTGTTGACCCCCCACAGATCACTGCAGACACTTTCCAAGTGGCAAGTTATAGCAGCTCGGTCCAGGTGTTCTGCAGCGTGCAACCAGATGGGTATGAATCCGGTACCACCGTCATCGAGTGGATCGACACAATGGTAAGTGCTAGTAGGTGTGATAATAGGATAAGGAGGCGGGGCAGGAGGGGGTGTATGATTTGAAATCACTTTACACCTAATTTCCCTCTCTTCTCTCTCTCTTTCTTTCTTTCAGGGCAGTCTAGTCCCTGAGAGCACCACTCAGAATCTGCACGCACGCAATTACAACAACGGTACCGTGAGGCTAACCATTGGCTCCCTCAGTTCCAGCCTGGTTGGCGAGTACATGTGCAGGGCAAGGAACGGGGCTTCCTCAAACAGCAGCACTACCATGATATATGGACCTCCACCTAACCCCCAGCCTGGTGATATCACAGTCACCCACACCAGCGGTCAGACAGTGTCCCTCACCTGGTCTAGACCTCAGCAGAGCACCATCATTACCCAGTATGAAATACGGATTTACAAGTGAGTGGGCAAGGCAACATGACACGCCAAGCCATAATATTGACCCCTCCCCTTTTCACGTCCTCCCTCCGCCTCTTCTACCCTCCAACTCTTTTTTACTGTCTTCTTGGCATGATTATCTTTGACAATTTTTTTACCTCTCTCTCTTTGTTTAGCACTGAAAATAATCTTGTGATGGCTGTGATGTCAGACGTCTACCCGACGGACCACGCCTCCGGCAGCGTCACTATATCCAACCTGGTCCCCGGCGACTACCAGTTCACTGTTGTCGCAATCTCCAACAATATTAGCGGAGTAGCACCAGTCAAGCAGTCATTCACAGTCGGTAAGGGGTCTAATCAGCTGGTCTAACATTGAAAAGATACAGTATAATTTAGTACACAGGCTGTAAGAGGTAAAAATTTACATGTACCACCTTTTTTTTCTTTCCCTCTGCAGAAGCCATGCCCTTCCCATTGTTTCTGGTTATCGGAGTTGCTGCTGGCGGTTTAGTTCTCGGCCTCGTACTGATAACTATTGTCACTGTTTACTGCTGCTGCAAGTACTATATCCGCAGGTAAGACAGCTCGAGGTCAACAACAACAATAAACAACAACATAATTATGACTAGAATAATTAATCATTACAGTTCATCATCAATATGTTTTATTTTGTAGGAAAAGAAACTGCTCTCACCAACAGTGGAACGACGAGGAGAAGATGCCCGGCCACCCCCACGTCCCTCCTGTCATGAACACATACACCACAGCCTTGGCCCTCGACTCCCAGTGCGACCTCCCACCTTCACCGCTGAGTCCGATGACCTCCGCCATGGGCATCGACCCAAAGTGGGAGTTCCCTCGCGAGAACGTCACGCTTCAGGACGAGCTTGCCGTCGGCCAGTTTACTGTCTTATACAAGGCCACGGCCAGAGGTCTTCGCGATAACAGAGCTTGCGATGTCACTGTCAAGGCTCTTAGAGGTGAGCGGAGTGAATGAATATGAGATGGGTATAGCAAGTAGACTTGGGTGGCCATTTTGTGAAGTTTAAGATTACACATTGATATCCTTGAAGTGGCATTGAAATTAGAGCCGTAGCAAGATGCTGTTTAGTTATATTATTTAATTTGATAGCATTAACATTTTTGTATTTTTTTAATTTTCAATTGCAGAGGGTGCAACAGAAGATGACTTGAAGGTTCTAATTTATGAAATGGACATGCTAGCCACCATAGAGGAACACCCAAACATTGTATCACTACTCAGAGTCTGCAGCGTGGGAAGTAAGTGATCGGCTATAACCCAGTCCTCTCCTCCCCCCCCCCCCCTCCCCTCCCTCCCCTCTCCCCTTACTCCTTACAAACACGAAATAGAATGCGGCCTCTAATTGAACTTGTCCTTGTTGTCTTTGCTTGCAGAGCCAGTCTTCATGGTAATGGAATACATGTGTCATGGAGACTTGCTGGGATTCCTGCGTTGCTGCCGTAATTACAGGGGCATGTATGCCGTCTCCCCCGGACCTCGCTACCAGCCGCCCGCACTGCAGCTGTGCTCCAGAGATCTCATCAACATGGCCACCAAGATCGCCAGCGCCATGAGGTTCCTTGCCGATAGAAAGGTCAGTACAGTTGCCTCTCATAAAAAAAGCATCTCTCTAAGACTACATTAAGGTGGAATGCAAGTAAATTAGATTACTCTCTTCCATTCTTTTTTCCTTCTTCAGATTGTCCATAGAGCTCTCTGTGCCAGAAACATCCTTGTTGGTACTGGAATGGACGTGAAGGTGTACAATATTGGCTCATTTGACATTCCAGTGGACAGTGGAGACAGCCTGGCTAAGTGGATGGCCCCAGAGACGCTATTTGATGGCACCAACACTACATACAGTGATGTGTAAGTCACACAATCTAAGACAAGAGAGAAAGACAATATATATATATATATTTATTGCAGCTTTGATATTTTTAATTGAATATTTCCGCATCACGCGAGCGTTCTGTATTCTCCCATATTGTACGGTTTATATTGTACGGTACACTACGCATGCGCGTAGCGAGTAAAATCAATGAAAATTGAATTGTAACACAAGGCAGCAATATCACTTATCACACTCGTCGTACAATTCTCTCACGCCACATTTTCACTCGCTTTGGCTTTTCGTGCTTAAAATATTTTCCCGTACTCTTCGTGCTATAAGTATTATATATATATATATATATAATATTATTCGACTTCTTTCTCCTGTTTTCTTTCCCGTAGCTGGTCATTTGGAGTGACCATGTGGGAACTGATTACTATCGGAGGCACCCCTTACCCAGATGTCCCCACAGAGGAGCTGTACTCTCAGCTGCAGGGAGGCATGAGGATGGCCTGCCCACCACACTGTGCACAGGAAGTGTAAGTGTCTCTAGCTCTAATTAAGTGCTCTACCACAATTTTTTTTTTTTAAAGTGCTCATTATTTATATATTTTTTCCTTCTTTCTTTAGATATAATATTGTGAGTGCTTGCTGGGAGAAGAATCCACTGGACAGGCCTCACTTTGCCATCATTCACGAGAACTTGGACGAACTGCTCATGTCAAAACTGGTAAGCACAAGCACATGGCTGCAGAAGATGTTGATTATAATTATGATTTTAATATGGCTATGGATTTTGCTGACTATTAATTATTATTATTGTTCTTGATGTTATTATTATAGAGCTACTTGGACTTGCGGAGCTACAATGGCCAAACTTACAGCCATTTTGACCAGAGTATTACCAAGTCCACTCCTCTATGAGCCAGCCAACCAGGGATAACATCAGTAAACAACAACAACAATAATACAGCACAGCAAGTCAACAAATATCAACCTGTCAACATCAATGCCACAGCACTGTCTCCAGAGATGCTGTTTCTCCATTCATTCATTCATAATCACTACATTCGACAATCTCTTTCGACTCTTGCATTCTCAAGTGTTTTGTGTATTAGGATATAGCCCATGGCCTTCAAACTCACCAATATTTCAATATCATCTTTGATGTATATATATATATTCATCTTTTTTTTTTATTATATATTTTAAATGTTAAATTTTACATACAAAATCCAATAGTTACGTTGGGGGCTATTAAAGTGTGCACAATATGATAGGTAAAGGGTCAGTATCGTTCGTATGTAAGAGTCTCACGTCGAGAAACCCTTTACCCTATCGCTACGCAGGCAGAAGAGCGGTTGGGTAAAGTAAGGTACGAGTGTCACATCAACATTGGAGAATGAGAGGCATAAAAAAAATAGCCATATTATCCTAGAATAGACCACTCCTTGAATGTAGACACATATTGGTGGCCCTGGTGAGCTGTAGAATTATAATCTGGTTATATTGCTTAACCAACCAAACAAAAAACAAACAAACAAAAAAAGCAAACATTGAGCTGGAAGCACAAAAACTTCGCTGCACAGCATCTCTTGGGTGGTGTATAGGTTACAACCTCTTCCACAATCACTTGCTGTGTGTGCAAGGCTGGCTGGCCATGTGTGGCTGTGGTATTTATTGTATCACCTATCGCCATATCCATCTGATACATACTACATACTTGAGTGCCAGTGAGACAACTTGAACTCTTGCCCCCATACACAACTACCTTGGTATTCCCCTGGGAAATTCCCATAAATGCACCTGTGTCAAGAAGTCAAAACCAGAGTGGCCTTCAGTGTATTCTAATTCAATAAACAAAAATGTCCTATCATTTGGCTATAATTTAAACTTGTTTTACAACAATGTTGCTAATGAGAAAGAATGACCTCTACAGTAGCACCTTCTAGTGGAGCTGACACCACACCTTTACAGTTACAACAAAAACAAGTTAGTGCAGTACCCAAACCTTTAACCCTTTTTCATAATGTGACAATTATATCTTTCATATGCAAATTAATAAAACATCAGAGAAAATACTAAAAAGCTAAATAATAAAAAGCACAAAACAATGAGCTTAAAAATTGGCTGCATCTTGAATGCAGCAACCTGAAGATAGTAAAAGTTGCAGTAAAAGGCTACATAGTTCCACTAGTCGGTTGGTGGTGGTTGTGTAGATGAAGTTCTTCTTACAAACAGTAAAAATTAAAACAAGGACATTAGTAAAGGATGCACTCAGAGAGACTGACAGGAATAAGAAGAAGGGAAGAAAAAAAAAAAAGAAAAAAAAAGAAAAGAAAAATAAATAAATAAAACAGCTTGATATGCAAATGTTTGACACTAAATTTACAAACCAAGAAGACTAGAGAGATAAGACTTTAAATTCTACTTGACTAGGCAAGCCAGCCAGCACTCCTGCTATTGAGAATACAGGGACAATTAAAAATTGTAGAGTAAATGATAAAAAGGCGAAGGTGTGAGAGTTAGTTGCTAGGAGGCTTGAAGAAGAGCAACCAGACTTGGTTACGCTGCTACAACAGGGAATTTATGACTGGTACTGGTGCAGCCTCCATCGCTGCCTGACGTGGTGGAACTATTGTCATCCTCTTCAGAGATGACATCAATCACAACATTATCATCATCTTCCATTCCTTCACCTGAACAAGAAAGAAAACCTCAAATGAATGTACAGAATTGAAAACTCAATTTTTACGCTAGATTCAGAATGTAGTATGTCACATGATCCCCACCCCACTCCTCCCAGTGCACCCCACCTTCTCCCCTCCCCCTCCTTCACAGCTCACACAGCATTGTAACTAGACCTCATGTAGAAGTCATTGAGCACACACATACATACACACAGTGTAAAGTGATTCTGAACCCACGGCAACGCTACAATGTTTACTTATCACTTCCACCACATGTGTGCTCTCATTACAGATGCCACTCCAGATAACATTCCCAAAACCCACAGCCACACACCACCACGATTAATACTAGCTCTAAGGTTGCCATGTTATTTCTATAATAACTATTCCTACTGCCTTTAGTGGTCACAAAGTTCTCTTTGCTATAGTAAGTTCAAGAATTAATTTCCTTATCAGGAGCAGTTCAAACTCCCTCACCTTCTGAAGACACAATATCTTTGGAAGTCGGTGATATCTCATGGAGGTGTCTCTCACTGAGAGCCAGAAGACCTTCCATGGGACAGGCTATCTCAGTGGGTGTGGTTCCAGGAGGGGGAGGGGATGGGGGAGAAGTGGCGGAGTTCACAAACCCGGCTGCTCCGAGTTCGACCAATTTAGAGAGAAGCAGCGAGTGTTCTTGCTCCAACTTCATCTTGATCTCATTCTCTTCTCTCTCCTTTCGCTGCAGATTCTACACATGGAAAGAAAGAAACCAATTAGTGTGGCTTATCAATGGGAATGAAATCAATTAGTGTGGCACAGCAATGAGAATCAAATCATACCTCAATGTACTTCTTAGCACTCTGCAGCAAGGCTAGGGTGGTCAGCTTATCTGGGAAAGGAACATGCTGTCTCAGTACTTCTAGACAGTCTCTCAGTTGAGCACGTCTGCACACACACACATCACTCCATAAAATCTTATTTATATATAATTCAGAAGGTAATACACACATCTGTAGTACAAATAATAGTTCCATTTTTATATCAGCTATTTATTTACCTATTCTTCTCCAGCAGATTGTGAGTTGTCCGGCTGAAACAAAAAGACACACAACAAGTAGTCAAACACATGCACACACAAACATACGTATGTATTACATGTAACACAATGATGCAATCTGCCTCTATATAAACAACACTTAACATAAAGTATACCTCACACACCCACCCATATACAAGCACTACTACTATTACTACTACTACTACTACTACTACTACTACTATACTACTACTACCCTATGTGAAATAAATATCTATACACTCACCTTCTTGGCACAGCACTAAAGGAGCAAGTCGACGTGGGGAAACCAGCCATCATCATCACACACATACACAATAACAAGAGGACAATGTAACAATCACTGAATATACTAACATAAGATATCTCCCACTACCTCAAAGGGAACTACAAAAATTGACTTCCTCCACATATTCAATTACTCTCTCTCTCACACACATACACACACAAACCTTATTAAAGTTGTACTAGCCACTCAAATAACCCGACCCATACCTCTCTAATGGACCATCACAAAGTACCTGACTCTCTCTCTCTCTCTCTCAAGCAAAGATCTGCAATAGACTGATGATTTCACAGGCGGAAGAGAAGGAAGTGTGCACGATTCTTTGAACACTGTCTCTTGATCATGCATCTGTTGCTCTATGCGACTAGAGACACTTTCTGAAGGCGTGGTATAAATATAAGTACCTCATCAGATATACTTCTCTCATAAACCAACTAGTTCATGTATACCTCGGTGATCCTTGGTTGTGGTGCACTTCAAATGATTCCATTCAATTATTCTAACCACTATTATATCATGGAGACACTTACTCAATCACCAGGCCACGCCCACCATTTATAAAGACTAATTGACTACCTTCCTCTTACCTGTAAGGAGTGGATTTCTTAGACTGCTTATTTCGGCCATTCTTCTTTTTCGGGCTCTCTTCTTCTGAGCAGTTATCTGTACCCACAAACAAGTTAACAACAGGTTAAACACAAATCTATCCTGGTTGAACACCTTTAACATGCAAGGTATTCTATAACATAAATAGACCTGGGTGATTCCTGAAGAGATTAGTGAGGCAGTCCAGTCAAAATATAGGCCTGGGGCTAGACCAGGACAGACCTGGGGATATTCAGGTATAGTAGGGCCAGCCAGATACAGCACCTAAATTCCACCCACAGTCCGAGTGCCCTGAGACACATATTCATACCACCCCATAGTCCTATGAATTCACAGGTAAACATACACTCTCAGCCATCCCTACACAGAGATGACATTCATTCCTCCAAGGCAGACATTTATCATCTGAGGATAACATAGATGTCACTCACTCCACAGGTCTGGATGCCCCTCCCCTACACTGTGCCCAGTGTGTATAGATTCCTACTCCACAGGTCTGGATGCCCCTCCCCTACACTGTGCCCAGTGTGTATAGATTCCTACTCCACAGGTCTGGATGCCCCTCCCCTACACTGTGCTCAGTGTATAGAGTCCTACTCCACAGGTCTGGATGCCCCTCCCCTACACTGTGCTCAGTGTGAAGCTAATGTAGGTTGAGGCAGCACAATCGTGAAGCCAGGAAGGGAATCAGTTTATAATACATGTACAAGCATGCATGTACATGGGCCATACAAACACATGTATGTATACACACACACGCATGCTTGAACAGATAATAAAACACACACATGCACACACAAACATACTTGCATACTCAACTACTCCCAAGTATGCAGGCAGGGTAACGGTCAATACCACTGCTTAGTGGAGTCATCACTCCATCTAACTAGACACCACACCTTCAACCACCATGAAGCTATAACAACCTCTCCCTCCACTCCACCCATACTCTGCTTTCATAGCAAGCACCACTGTTTCAATACGCACACACACTCTCTCTCTCTCCAAGACCCTCACTAGTACTTGACCATGGAGCTGTGTTTGTGCCACAGCATTGCTACTCGTGTAATTGCAACATATCATAGTTGCCACGACTACTTTCCCACATTCAGAAAACAACATCCACAAAATAGATAACTCATTACATCGTATCAATTACATTTGCTCGCTAAACTCACACACTAACTTCCAATGATCTTACATCACACACACACACATACACACACACACAAGTGACTATTTCAATATAACACCCATAGCTAGTTATCCCAATTACACTATAAGCTCCTGACACACCCCTCTATTCTATCTCCCTAACCAGCAACCGCCTCCTCCCTCCCTCCTGGTCCTAAGGCCCTACACCAATCTGACAGAGATCTAACCTACACTGTCCCACTAGTTTAGTTCAGTCCAATCACCACCCAGTTTACAATGCCACTGAACCAGGTGACTGGTGGACCAACACACCCCCTAAACACACCCCCTAAACACACCCCCTAAACACACTGCCCTGCTAATCTCCCTGACCAGCAACCGCCTCCTCCCTCCCTCCTGGTCCTAAGGCCCTACACCAATCTGACAGAGATCTAACCTACACTGTCCCACTAGTTTAGTTCAGTCCAATCACCACCCAGTTTACAATGCCACTGAACCAGGTGACTGGTGGACCAACACACCCCCTAAACACACCCCCTAAACACACCCCCTAAACACACTGCCCTGCTAATCTCCCTGACCAGCAACCGCCTCCTCCCTCCCTCCTGGTCCTAAGGCCCTACACCAATCTGACAGAGATCTAACCTACACTGTCCCACTAGTTTAGTTCAGTCCAATCACCACCCAGTTTACAATGCCACTGAACCAGGTGACTGGTGGACCAACACACCCCCTAAACACACCCCCTAAACACACCCCCTAAACACACTGCCCTGCTAATCTCCCTGACCAGTAAACCTCACCTCATCTTCCACAACATCTGCATGACTTGGACAGCAGAGGGGAGGGGAACAGCAAATCACACACACACACACACACTTTGCTCCCCCCATACTCTGAACAAGTTGTCACCCTGCCCCACACACCCTAGAGTAATGCTTTACCAAACCTCTTGTTATCACTTATTCCTACATTATCACCATATTCACACTCTTGGCCACTCAACCAACAACCACTTCAACAAAGAGACAGATAACACTCTGCCTTTCTTCAAACACACACACACACACACACACACACGTGGTGAATTCCAAAAAAATCTTGCAGATGTAGTACTACACTGTGTCCACACAACTTGTGATTGAACTAGCAGGCTCAGTCCAGCTTGGGAAGCTATCACAGCACGCACATGCTTGCTACACATAGTAGAACACACCCACACGAACTTCCAGAATATTTCACACGCCAGTATTCACCAGGAAACCCCACTGTGGCACCAATTAGAGGCTATTAGAGCAACCTAGAATAAACAAACCTCCAGGAAGATGTCAAGTCGAGGTCGTGAGCACCTGAACTGTGAGTCTTGTACAATGCATACCACATATACAAGTGCTTCCTCTGCCCCACCACGCCAGTAAAGAACTAATCAGGGTCCTAGCACACAACTAGTAGAAGGTAGGAGGCTGGGGCTGTTACACTTAGAAATAGCACATTAGTGTAGATGACAGATAGAGGAACAGAAATCTAGCTACAAAAATTGGCTACTGCTACATACATTTTGATCTTGACCACACCTCCAACAAACACATAAAACTAGTCACCTGACAAAGCAACCTAAGCCATTCACTTCTCCCCTCATAAGAATACATGTGTGTTGTGTGTGAGAATTAGTGAAGACTCCATGCTACCTTGCTAGAATATAGTATCACATGACTTACCTCAAGCACAGCCACGCCCTCCCAATTTATATTCAACAAGTACCACTTGTAAACAGGAACATGCTGCATAAATGGTGCCAAGTGACACGCACTTCACACCTGGACAGACTGTACTGCCCATGCTCCAGAACATTGAACAAACGGCAAGTTTAAGGCGTGCACCACACACACACTTGAACAAGAGTGACAGCGTGCTACTATTGTTCTTCAGCACCACCACCAGGAACTCAGACCCATCCACAGGGGTTCATAGGTACACACACATGCACACACACACAAAATAATGTCTTTCACTAATTACACAAACACGGTCTAAAACTGAAGCAAAATCATTGCCACTACAATGAATAAACATGAAACTAAATTCTTGGAAATTTATAAAAGGGAAACTCTGAGATAAATACCTTTCACAAAGGACCGAAACAACGAACAAATTTAAGACATTTTATGCAACTACACATACCAGGATAGTACTGTGTCGTCAGGGATCCCCAATGGCCAATGTTTTAAACCGGGGAATAGACCACTTCAATGAGCTACAGAAATTCTGAAATCTTCATAAACAGTTCTAAGAGACAAGTGATATGCCTCCAATTAAGACCACAAGAAAAGAAGCTTCAGGGAGTTCCATGCCAGCCAGACACTCCCATCCACTGAGCTGGTCCCTATCAACCATGGAATGCACCTCAAGCCTATCACTGGAGCTATTACTTCAACTCTCTCCCTCCAGCTGACCATGAATCTGACCAGAACTCTGAAGGAGTGCCAATCACCTACTATCTCACCCTCACCAATACCTCTTACCACAAGGGGAGAAGGCGGGACTTAACAAGAGCTACTCAAGTGTCTCTGCTTTGGGGGAGGTAATAGACACTTCTCTTTGCGCCCTTGAAAATACTGGGATTATAAAATCAGACAATTCTCTTCTGAAAGTACCGGGAACATGAATCATATTGTACCACAACTTTGTGACAAAACCTTAGCTGTCTTTCTGGTTGCTGTGTTCCCAGATGATTACTCCGTATACTGTGGATTTATGCAATTGGAAGTAACAATCTAACACCTCACTCCCTTCACCACTCTGTTTCCCAACAGATAACCTGCCAATGGATGAAGGCCTACCTACCATCTCCTCCTTCATTTACTTATCTATACAGTCCCTCATTGCATGCCATCAGTGAAATGAGTGGCCACATCCAACACATTCATTGGACTCAAACAAGACCATAACACACACACACATACACACCTACTCTAACAACATCCATTCAGTCTGTGAGTCATCCAATCACATACCACAAAAACAACCTCACAATACGCATGCCACACAGCTGCTGGAGCATCCACCCAACAACACAGATTGCCACTGACACCTTCTGCTTCCAACCCCGCCCACCCACCCTCTCTTTCTCCTAATGTTGCATTATGCACCCACTGCCAGCTGATTCACCACAAACATTAAGTAACATCAATAACACACTCTTCAACAACACAGAAAGCAATCTGTCCCTAATAGAAAACCACTAATACTACACACCACACATAACTAGCCCACATAAAGTGGATATAATGATATAGACATAGCATGTTCTAATACCAACACCAACTAGGTGCGTGCAAATCCAGTCAGCTAATATATTGGAAACTATTTCACACACAGGTGGAACAACACCAGCAATACTTTCAAGTAAATGTTGTCCTCAAATAACCATACTGACACACACACACACACACACACACAGTAATCATGTACATGCACTTACTCTCACTGTCTTCAAGATACTGTGCAGCTTGAATGAGATCTTCTAGGCTGGGAGAGTGAGACATCTTCAACCTACACAGTAAACAAGATGCTACAATTTTACTTCCACTTGTAAAGAAAAACAAACAAAACAAAACAACGTGTGAAGATATCATGAAGGTGGCCCATATCGCCTCCACTGCATTTACCACTTGCCTTAACTCCTCGCACTAAAACAATAAAATTCTCAAATCAATTCTTTAAAAATCAGTTTTCCCCCCCCTGGTTGACAGCAAGCAACAAAACACATTTCTATACACAGGGGGAGACAAGGAACAGCTTCCTTCACAATGGGAAGCCTTCCATTACACAACTAACTTGCTAACTACAAGAAACTACCCTTATACCTAGGAAACTCAGTCTTCATCACAGGAATGGAGAAGAAATTACTAAACAAAATTGAATCAGGCTTTGCCATCTACTAAGGTGTAGTAGGTTCTTGAATTACAAGAGGTGACAATTGCAGCTCAGGTCTGCACACTGGTAGGCTCTACATCACAAGTTCAAAATAATGGAACTATTTTATATTCTCCTTATGGCACAGCACATACAGCGACACGGCACACGTGGGTCGCAGAAAGTAAACAAAAAAAAATACAAACTCACTTCTTCTTACTGAGGACGAAACAAGAGATACACTGCAATTCAAACACGGCGAGAGATATTATTGAAAGAAGTGGAGTCCCATAAAGAGCTTCGTAAGACCAGCAGAGTCAATTCCAGAAGCAGCGTTACCTATGCTGTGAGTGTACAGTCAAATGCTATCTCCGGAGATACGTTAGGAACATCGACTTTGTTCGACACTACGTAGTGACGGAACGTTAGTACAGTATAGCCTTTACGAAGTTCTTGGGTATGACGACCGTCACTACGGTTTCAAATTCGCCTGGTCCGGTACTTGCAGTGTTCTGTTGTGTTTTTTCCTTTTGGTATCTAAATCCGCCCCACTCCTATTTTTTTTTATTTTTTTTTTGACACGTGGGTAATTGGTGACGCACTCAACGCAATCAATAGCACGTGATAAGAGCCCTAAGCGAGTTGTGGGTTATCTGATGTCCGCTGTTGTTGTTAGGACTAACCGGAAAACAACGCCGTGTACGGCGCGAAGTTCAAACTGCATTTCGACCCGAGTAGCAAAGTTGGTCTCTCTGGGGTTTTTTTCAAATTTATATATTATATCAACCGCTACAGAAAATGATTCTTACAATTAATAACCACCTGTTGACTGATTATGCTTTATAAAGACTAATACAACTCAATATAGAGGAGGTTGCTTTGATGTCTTACATCCTCATGTTTGTTTATAACAGTAGCATCACAGCAAGAAAAAATGATTAAAACTGCTAATAACAACAAAAATGACAATAATAATGACACAATAAATATATAATAATGATGATGATGATAATGATGATGATGATAATAATAATAATAATAATAATATTAATAATAATAATAATAATAATAATTAATTTCTCTCTTATATCAACATTTAAAAAATACATGATGATAGTAACGACGTTTCAACAGTCCTACTGCTGTCCTCATCAGGTTACAAAAATTAGTGAAAAATGCACATATGGATAAATCACCGCTAGCTATTAGGTGAAGTTCGTGAAAGTTGCCAAGTGAAAATACTGATATGATGAAAGTTTTCCGATGTTCAAATCATTTAAATAAAAAATAAATTAAAATTAAGTAACTAATCAAATTAATAATTAATTATGAAATAAGTATAGAAAATAATTTAAATAAATAAATGAATAAATGAAATAAAATAAATAAAAATACCAATAAATAAACACATTAAATAAATTAATAAAATACAATAGATAAATAAAATATAAGAGGGATAACAAATAAACAAATAAATCAAACACTAATAAATAAATAAATAAATAAATAATAATAATACTAATAATAATAATAATAATAATAATAATAATAATAATAATAATAATAATAATAATAATAATAATAATAATAATAATAATAATAATAATAATTTAAAATAATAAATGAAGTAAATGATAAAATGATGTGGAAAGCTGTATGTATAAGATGTGGAAAATGGTAGCATGAGTCTGAATTAAATTCATTTGGTATTGATTCTCAGCACTGGTAACCAACATCCAGGTAGCTCTAACCCTGTGTCTCTGTTTAGAAGAGGTTTTTTACAGTTCTTGATATGTAAAGCTTCTTTGATGATAAGCCTAAACCTTCTCCTCTTATCATCAAGTATAGTTACCTTTTCCCATGCTGCGTGATGACCCTCATTCCATGCATGTTCAGCTAGGGCAGATTTTTCCGTATCACATTTGATACAGGCACTCTTGTGCTCCTTTATTCTGTCCTCAAGCCCACGCATGGTCCCTCCTATGTAGCATTAGTCACACATTGCACATAGAATGTTATATACCACACCTGATCTTATCTGTAATGGCAGTGGATCTTTCAATTTGGACAGTTGGTTTCTTAGGGTTGGACCAGATCTGAAAGCATGCAACCTTGATGTTGTATCTTCCACATATCCTTCTAATATTCTCACTCAAACCAGACACATAGGGAATGACAACAAATGTGGTTTTAGTGCCTTCTTCCACATTCCTTTTTTGATTATGTGATGTCAACGGAGAACTCCCTCAAAAAAAAAAAAATAAATAAATAATAATAATAAATTGGGCAAGAGTGAGTCTTGCACTGAAGCCTTGACAAAGTTTGCTGAGCAAAGTTTAATGGGTAATTAAGTATTCTGTGAGCAAAATGGGCCCCCCAAAAACAAAACAAAAGCAATTCAGCTCAGCAAAATGGCTCTACTCTGATATATTCTCCAGCAGCTCTACGATAAGTTATCTCTAACTCATTTGGAGCCCATTAAAATCTTGAGCAAAAAAAAAAAATGAGAAGAAAAAATATCAATTTTGTACACTATTGATTGTATGTGTGATCCAATCATATCCGGAGATTACTCACGTGCAGTTAATAGCGCGCGGTGTACACGTCATTAGGACTCCCCTACCATCCACCGGCTACCCACGTGTTCAATAGTCACTGTAGAAGTCGCAACGCAAAGAACTTTCATCCTAATAACGAGAGGCCGGAGTACGTCTTCGTACAGGTAATAAGTTGACAGAATTGTTGGCTTAATGTGTCTACCAATTAGATATGCTAGTTCCAGCTATAAGTAAAGTATTTTTTATACATACAATTAGGAAGTGCGCGATTGGTTTTGGTCAAATATTGAATATAACACTTATACTTCGTGCACATGGGCTACTGACCTAGAACAGTTTGAATTATGTAATTGCCTACTTCTAGTTCTTGTTTTAATGAGGTAGATGTATAGGCTATTTCCATGAGAAAAACTAAATGATTCAATGTGTGATGAACACTGGGTGGTTCCAACAGTAAAGATTCTATCACTCAGTAAGTTTGTGACATAGACTGAGGCTAGCAAGAGATCACTTGCTCACGTGATTACGATGTGATAAGTCACAGTGCGAAGGGTTATAACTGTATGGCCTTAAAACAACCCAACTTTTTCTGGAAAACCGAAGTTGAAAAAACAACAACAAAAAACAATTCTGTTGTCAAATATAAGTGTGACGCCTCTTTCAAAGCTCGGGAGGCTACTGTATTCAAGATCCATTGTTGAATGACTGATTTGACTGATATAGCACGGCCATGCACATGTGCACTGAGGATTGATATAACAAAAGTGTGTTTGATAACAAATATAATTCATCTTTTAGGTTAGAAAATGTCTGAATCACCCAGCCTGGAAGAGCTCATTCAAGCTGCACAAGACGATGAAAGCAATGAAAGCAATGAAAGTGAGTATGTGATGTGATGTGTGTATGTGTTGTGATGTGTGTATGTGTTTTGTTGTGATATGTGTTTGTGTTGTGATATGTGTATGTGTTGTGATATGTGTATGTGTTGTGATGTGTGTTGTGTTGTGATATGTGTATGTGTTGTGATGTGTGTTGTGATATGTGTTGCATTGTGATATGTGTATGTGTTGTGATGTGTGTATGTGTTGTGATGAGTGTATGTGTGTGGTATGTGTTGTGGTGTGTGTATGTGTTGTGGTGTGTGTATGTGTGCGTGATAACTGGGCGAATTTGGAATAAATTTGAGATTCTTCTTCCAATGTCCACATCTCCACAAGGTGAATTAATTTCTTCAATACTTCATAGACTGATGCACTAATGATCCGTGCTAATGCAATAGGTTGGCTCAAACATGTGCTGTTTCTTTCACCTTATTCTCCCAGTAAATCTAGGTCACTTGAAACCATGGACTATTTGTTTTGCTGCCATATGTGGGTGTGGTTAGAATAGATGAAAGTGGCGTGAAGAGGGACTGATGGTGGGAACATTAGTATTGGTTTCATACAATTCTATGGCTCTTAGTGTGTGTGTGTGCGCGCGCACCAGGTGGGTGTATATGTGCTAGGTTGTGTGTGTGAGTGTGTGGTGGCAGGCAGGCTGTGTTCCCTTGTTAGCTGTGTTAGATGCATATTTCCTAAGGCTTACTTGGAAAGATAGTCCTGAAAGAAAGCCTTTACATTAAAACAAGTATTGCTGTCTATTCATAACAGACTTTTTACAAGTCGAGAATCAGAAGAGTTAGTTTATTTGTTAGAGAGAACATGTTTTGTTGTCCTCTCGAATATATTAGCTGTGTTCATATTTAACCAGTGATACATATGGTAATCTATTAGGGACAGATTGCTTTCTGTGTTGTTGAAGAGTGTGATGTTACCTAATGTTTGTGGTGCATCAGCTGGCAGTGGTGCATAATGCAACATTAGGAGAAAGAGTGGGTGGGTGGGCGGGGTTGGAAGCAGAAGGTGTCAGTGGCAATCTGTGTTGTTGGGTGGATGCTCCAGCAGCTGTGTGGCATGCGTATTGTGAGGTTGTTTTTGTGGTATGTGATTGGATGACTCACAGACTGAATGGATGTTGTTAGAGTAGGTGTGTATGTGTGTGTGTGTTATGGTCTTGTTCGAGTCCAATGAATGTGTTGGATGTGGCCACTCATTTCACTGATGGCATGCAATGAGGGACTGTATAGATAAGTAGATGAAGGAGGAGATGGTAGGTAGGCCTTCATCCATTGGCAGGTTATCTGTTGGGAAACAGAGTGGTGAAGGGAGTGAGGTGTTAGATTGTTACTTTCAATTCCTCTTACTGCTTAAGGGTGCCCGCACACCGCCTACGCAATTTTTTGTTGATGGTTGCTATGCACGATTACTACTATTGTATACTTACAGGGGCTTCTCCACTACTACACAAGGACAAAGTACCTGCCGTCACTAATTTTAGAGCGAATCTGGAGGAAATATCATGGCCCCGATGTAAAACTTTGAAACAACTTTTTGGAGCGGTGCGGCAAGTTGGAGCTCCAGAATTTGGTACGCCGCTAGCCAAGACGATATACTCTAGGGCAAGACAACGAGTTTTTTCCTTTTCAATATTACTTTATGATTTATTTACATTTTTTTCCTTTTATAAGATATTGAAAAATTCAAATTGTGGTGCCCTTCTTTTTTTTGTTTTCTACACATGTGCAAAAAATATAGTCGTTCTCATTATTTGATTCCAAGAAAAACTGATTCAAAATTGGATACTTCTATTCCACTCGCAATTCATATGAAATAACCCCCCCCCATATCTCGTACTACGAGTACGCGAGCAATTATTTTTTTCAATTAGTTTGTATTGGTTCTAAGAAGAGCCTGCCTATATCAAGAGTAAACAAACATCAATACAACAATAGCAAGAGAGTCAGAAGAGAGAGCAGTTTATTGGAGATAGCCAGAGGTGAAGGTATTAGATCTTCGCAGCTTGAGAAGTCATCGCTCCGCAGAAATCGAGCCTGGTGAATCCATCCGCTTGAGTTCAGGTGCGTAGAGTCCGGAGAACGGCTACTGGAGGAGAGGCAGCCTGGTGCACCTTGCCGCGTGAGCTCAGACGACGTATGGAGAGTTGCTGTAAACGAATATGAGGCAACAAGAAGCTAAACTAAAACACCACAACTTCGCAAAGTATACTTCTGCTACTACTGCGCGATAGTTTCTGCTAGCGTATTATCGAATGGTGGGGTATTGGCGGGGAATAAATTAATGTCCGGATCTACAGGCAGTGCGCGTTGCTATGTGCGGCCACCCTTAACTCCTAATTATATCCAGAGGGAATTATAGGATGTTAATTAAACCAGTCAGAGGGACAGCTGTAGGTTCTGTCAGAATTGTGATACACAATGACTTCATGTTATTATCATTTAACTTAAGGTGGGTAAAAGTGACAAAGAGATATGTCTTCCATATTGTCTTTCAACCTACTAACCCTAGTCATCAGCACCCCTCCCACCTTTTTTTGTTTTTTGTTATTCCCTCCTTTTCATTTTAAAACACTTGAGTAGCTCTTGTTAAGTCCCGCCTTCTCCCCTTGTGGTAAGAGGTATTGGTGAAGGTGAGATAGTAGGTGATTGGCACTCCTTCAGAGTTCTGGTCAGATTCATGGTCAGCTGGAGGGAGAGAGTTGAAGTAATAGCTCCAGTGATAGGCTTGAGGTGCATTCCATGGTTGTAAATGTGACAGTCTATGGGAAAAGGGGGCACTTCACGCAAAAATTGAAATTGAGATATAGGCTCCAGAAGTAAGTCGTAGGAAAAATTCTTTCTTTCTCCTATTTTTGTTTTTTGCAGTATTAGTGACCCTTACTCTAAGTCTACGCCAAATTTCAAATGCCGAAACAACTTAAAAGACCCCAAGCGTGCCGTGGAAAGACAAGCTACTTTTTATTCTCTCTCGTTCTTGAAGTACAATAAACGGGGAATGGGCGGAGTTTCAAACTAGCAGCTAAAAAAAAACGGCATAGCTTTGAGAATAGTGCATGCAATCTACAGCTTACCTCTGGTTGGAAGTTTACCACTACATGGAGTAGAGTAGCCAAGGATTCCGACAAAACAGGCTGTGAGACGCTCTGAAAGCTAAAAAGAACTCTAAGCAAACTTCGTTAGTCGCCGTTAAAAAGCGGCTGTACGATTTAACTGCGTATGCGGAGTACGCCGTTAAGTATACAGAAACATTAATTATACCGGAAGTGGAAATTCAATTTATGTTTTCTCGATTTCTAGTTCAATTGCTTTACTGAATACAGCCCAGTTCAACTGCCAGTTTCTCTGCGCGTCGAAGGTTTTACCCTCCAGTATTTTAGCACTAAGTTGAGATAAATTGTAGCTTTTTATTAGCATAAAAAACTCAATTTTTTTGGTTTGAGTGAAGTGCCCCCTTTTCCCATAGACTGTCACAAATATTGAGTTACTCCCAAAGGGCTCCCTTTGTCACTTTTTTCATAGAATTATTTGTACACTGAGGAGTGAGTAGATCTCATTAAAAGTTCTAGGTATCTAGCTTATAAAGGTATCCAAAGCTAGGCCGATTAGTACTCCACCATGCGCGTAAATTGACTCCACCCACTGCAGTGACATCACAGACCCCCTAAAGGCAGAAGCTCTGCATATCAAACTGTAGCGCTGCACAATTCATTGTGCGTGATTTTAAAGTTTTCTACTATATTTTCTCAGGAAAAGCCTGTAATTTGTCTCTGATATGTGAGCATTAGCTGTAACATGTGAGCATTAGCTGTAACATGTGATATGTAGTCATATGGTAAAGGGACTGAATTAGGGAGGTCTTGAATTTCTGCTAGCATCGGTGAAAGGTGTGTGTGTGCGTTTTGACTCACTTGCATAGCTGTGGGGAGTAGAGCAAGGTATTGTTGGTTTGACACCTGTTAGTGTGTGCACGGGGCAATGATCTGACAGAAAGAATAGCAAATAAACCAATCAGATCTTAGCCATCCACTGATTAGTACAGGAAATTAACAAAGAATATGAGCAGAAAATTAGGCTGGATTTTAACTAATTATAGGAAGAATACAAGTGATGTGAGGAGGATGTTTGGTAGTTACAATATTATTGAGGTGACGGCAGGTAAAGGGCGAGTGGATGAGTTGCTATATGTGAAATGATTGACAAGAGTACGGTGGTTTTGGGAAGGATGAATTTACGAGATAAATGTGAAACTACAAACATAAAGGTGACCAATATGGCTTGGATTGTGAAACAGTGGAGCTGACTGGGTTTGTTTGTTGTTGTTGTTTTTGTTTTTTTTGTTGGTTTTTTTTTTTGTTTTTCCAACCTTCTTACAATTTTTCTTTCTGTTATCTTTTCTTTAGTTTTTCTTTCATTTCTCCTTCTTTTCCATCTATCTTTCTTAATGTTCATTGTCTTTTCATTTCTATGATGGTTTTTCATGCAGAGAGTGTGTCTACTGGTAGTCCACTAGTATATGGCAACTAGTGCTGAGAGTGTGTCTACTGGTAGTCCACTAGTATATGGCAACTAGTGCTGAGAGTGTGTCTACTGGTAGTCCACTAGTATATGGCAACTAGTGCTGAGAGTGTGTCTACTGGTGTCCACTAGTATATGGCATGTTCTGTAGATTCAGATAACTGCTCAGAGGAGGAGATTTCGAAAATGAAGAATGGACTAAAGAAACCGTCCAAGAAGTCCACCCCATATAGGTAAGGGGTAGATAGAGCACAATGTTCCTCTGACCAAACGTGTGTTCTGGAGTGTTTTGTAAGGGTCTTTGCAGGTGTACAATATGTTGTTGATCAATATCTTATCTTTTCTCTCCTTCAAATTTCCTTTCTCTCCAAGATTTATTTTCTGTGTGTTTATGTTTGTGCATGTGTAATGGATGCCATGGCAACTTATCTCCCATGTGACATGACCTACTTCATTCCTTCTTCAGTGGAGTGCCCAGACGGTGAGCATGTTTAGTTCATTTACATATGTATGTACTTGAGTGTATGTAGCCTATGGTGTGTGGTGTAGTGGTTGTGTCCTTGGCTCAGGGCCTAAGGTCCCCGAGTTCAAGCCCAACTCGGTAATTTTCCATCTAGTCTTCCATCTGCCTACCACCAGCTCCACCAGTCCACCCAGCTGTGATTGGGTACCTGGCATTTGCTGGGGTGCAAATTCAAGGCCTTTTCTCATGAAACAGCAATGGTCCAGGTGGGATTTCGGGTGCCCACACCACTTGCTGTGAGGAAAGGTCTATTCTCCTGCGAGTTCCTAGCCAGGCTCCAGGAGCTTTGCTTACACGGCTCACAGTGCCTGCTTAGTGCACAGACATCCTGGCTCTGCCAGGTGCGCATAACCGCTAGCAGTTGCATGAGAATGTAGCATATGATGCATGCATTCGTGATAGTTAGATGTGCAGCCAGGTCAGTGTGGAGATGGTAGTGACTTGATGTGCAGCCAGGTCAGTGTGGAGATGGTAGTGACTTGATGTGCAGCCAGGTCAGTGTGGAGATGGTAGTGAGTGACTTGATGTGCAGCCAGGTCAGTGTGGAGATGGTAGTGACTTGATGTGCAGCCAGGTCAGTGTGGAGATGGTAGTGACTTGATGTGCAGCCAGGTCAGTGTGGAGATGGTAGTGACTTGATGTGCAGCCAGGTCAGTGTGGAGATGGTAGTGACTTGATGTGCAGCCAGGTCAGTGTGGAGATGGTAGTGACTTGATGTGCAGCCAGGTCAGTGTGGAGATGGTAGTGACTTGATGTGCAGCCAGGTCAGTGTGGAGATGGTAGTGACTTGATGTGCAGCCAGGTCAGTGTGGAGATGGCAGTGACTTGATGTGCAGCCAGGTCAGTGTGGAGATAGTGACTATGTGCAGCTTCAGATAGTGACTTGAGCCCAGGTCAGTGTGGAGATGGTAGTGACTTGATGTGTCAGCCCAGGTCAGTGTGAGATGGCAGTGACTTTGATGGCAGCCAGGTCATGGGAGATGGTAAGTTACTTGATGTGCAGCCAGGTCAGTTGTGGAGATGGTAGTGAACTTTGATTTGCAGGCAGGCAGTGTGGGTATGGTAGTGACTTGATGTGGCACCATGTCGTGTGGAGATGATAGTGACGTGATTTGGCAGCCGGCCAGGTCAGTGTGGAATGGTAAGTTGACTTGATGTGCAGCCGGTCATGTGTAGAATGGTATGACTTGATGGTGCAGGCCATGTCATTGTGGAGATGGTATGACTTGATTGTGCACCAGGTCAGTGTGGAGATGGTAGTGACCTTGATTGTGCAGCCAGGTCAGTTTGGAGTGGTAGGACGTGAGTGCCCAGGTCAGTGTGGAAGATTGGTAGTGACTTGATGGCAGGCCAGGTCATTGTGGATTGGTAATGACTGATGTGAGCCAGGTCCAGTGGTGGAATGGTAGTGACTTGATGTGCAGCCAGGTCAGTGTGGAGATGATAGTGACTTGATGTGCAGCCAGGTCAGTGTGGAGATGGTAGTGACTTGATGTGCAGCCAGGTCAGTGTGGAGATGGTAGTGACTTGATGTGCAGCCAGGTCAGTGTGGAGATAGCAGTGACTTGATGTGCAGCCAGGTCAGTGTGGAGATGGTAGTGACTTGATGTGCAGCCAGGTCAGTGTGGAGATGGTAGTGACTTGATGTGCAGCCAGGTCAGTGTGGAGATGGTAGTGACTTGATGTGCAGCCAGGTCAGTGTGGAGATGGCAGTGACTTGATGTGCAGCCAGGTCAGTGTGGAGATGGTAGTGACTTGATGTGCAGCCAGGTCAGTGTGGAGATGGTAGTGACTTGATGTGCAGCCAGGTCAGTGTGGAGATGGTAGTGACTTGATGTGCAGCCAGGTCAGTGTGGAGATGGTAGTGACTTGATGTGCAGCCAGGTCAGTGTGGAGATGGTGGTGACTTGATGTGCAGCCAGGTCAGTGTGGAGATGGTAAAGTCGAGTGACTTGATTGCAGCCATTCATGTGGAGATGGGGTAGTGACTTGATGTGCAGCCAGGTCAGTGTGGAGATGGTAGTGACTTGATGTGCAGCCAGGTCAGTGTGGAGATGGTAGTGACTTGATGTGCAGCCAGGTCAGTGTGGAGATGGTAGTGACTTGATGTTCCGCACTAAGATTGTGTGGTTTGGGTTCACTCAAATGCAAATGTTTTAATTTAAATTTTTGTTTTTATTTGTTCTACAGTCGAACTAGCCACAACATGCTGGAACGGGTCAGGTGAGTTTTTTTTAAGTGTACATGTCGCGTGCATGTGAACAAGTGAATCTGTTGAGATGTGTATGTTTGTGTGTAGGCGTGCTGAACTGAGGGACGGTTTAGAAGTGCTGAGGCAACATGTTCCTTTCCCAGATAGTGCAAAACTGGTAAGAGTTAGCTGGTAATAGACTTAACAAAAAAAACAAAAAAAACAACAAACAACAACAACAAGAAGCTTAACAAGCAAGTGAGGCATGTTTAGTAGATGTGTGTGTGAGGATATTTTCTTTGAACTTAATTATATCACACTTAGTAATGAAAGTCCATTAAATATAGTATCTATTTTTTTAAATGGGCTCAGTTTTGCAGTAAACAGACTACCTTAGCCTTGCTACAGAACGCCAGGATTTACATAAAGGTATGCTTTGACAATTTACTGTTGTATTTTAAAGTTTACTCTGTTTTTTTTGTTTTTGTTTTTTTTCCTCTCTCCCCCAGAAACTACAGCAAAAGGAGAGAGAGGAGAGTGAGATCAAGATGAAGTTGGAGCAAGAACACTCGCTGCTTCTCTCTAAATTGGTCGAACTCGGAGGAGCTGAGTGTGTGAGCTCTGCCACTTCTTCCTTGTCCCCTCCCCCTCCTGGAACCACGCCCACTGAGATAGCCTGTCCCATGGAAGGACTTCTGGGACAGAGCGATAGACACCTTCACGAGATATTCCCAGCTTCAAAGGAGATGGTGTTTTTAGAAAGTACGGAGGGAGGGGGGGGGGGGGGGGGG